>Ga0315284_10017484_pt1 | contig 10171 bp, 9 predicted proteins | sample YL17G09_16_MG_FD_203696 | JGI IMG/M metagenome (GOLD analysis project Ga0315284, IMG submission 203696) | Sediment microbial communities from Yellowstone Lake, YNP, Wyoming, USA - YL17G09_16 | ecosystem: Environmental > Aquatic > Freshwater > Lake > Sediment | place: USA: Wyoming | collected...
TCATCGTTCATTGTTCGTCGTTCATAGTTCCGAGAGCGGCAGCCGCGCGTCGCAACGCCAACTAAAGCAATGGGAACAGAAGGTGGACTACGCCGCGTTGCGGCGAAGGCAGGACGCGACGGCGAAGAAAGTGGCGCGAATCCTGCGCGCCGCCAAGCCCGCCGCGGCGAAACTCGCCGCGAACCTGGCAGGGCGCATGCAGCCGCTCGAACTCCAACGCCTCGCCCTGCCCACCGACATGAACGTGATTGCCCAAATCCAGCAGGCGGTGACGCCGGCCTTCGAGTTTGGGCGGACCAGTGTGCGGCGGGAGAGATACAAGGCGACCGGACGGCGGGGAAATGTTGCGCCGGTGGTCCTCATCGAGTCCCGAGTCCCGAGTCCCGAGTCCCGACTCCTCGCCGCCGACCGTCTGTCGCGCGCGAAAAACGCTCCGCGCCTGGTGGCCGAAGCTACCTGGGCGGACTTTGCTAATTGGATTTCGCCGCGCGCGATTGCGGCGGCCGTGGACGCGCGCAAACGCGGGTTGGAAGGTGCGGAACTCGAAGAAGGCATCGGCACCGCCCTGGGCGAGATGGCCGATGGGGGCCTCGACAAGATCGGCATGGAAGCTGGACGCGGCGCGCTCGCCGGCGGGCGTTACGCCACCCTGGCGGACTTCGATGCGGAGATCTCGCGCTATATCCGCACCGAAGCCGACGACGACCGCGTATGCGAAGTCTGCAATGCTGCCGACGGCACCGAATGGGAATCGCTCGATGAAGTGGACTGGCAGCCAGGCGACGATTGCGAGGGCGGCGATCTCTGCCGCGGGCAGCTCGTGGCGGTGTTTGCCGACGAAGGCACGGTGACTAGTGAGTGAGGAGGTCCCGATGTTTTTGATCGGGGCGGATGAGGGAACGGTAACCAGCGAATGATGAATTGGGAAAAGTCGTAGGGGCGAATGGCATTCGCCCTGGAGGAAACAAATGCACGGAATGAATGAAGAGATTTTATCGAGTGCGGCGGTAAGTGAAGGCGCGTGGGTCCAGGTAGACGCCCTGGAATCACCCTTCGCCGTCGCCCTCTACGGCTTCGCCGCAGGCGATGTGGTGCAGATCTGGCTTTCCGACCTTTACGCCAAGCCGGCCGCGGCCGCCCCGGCGGATGGTGACGGCACCCATCAGTTCGGCTCGGACTACACCTCCGATACCCGCGTGCTGGTCGAGCCCAGTCCACGCTGGCTGCGCGTGCGCAAGTCCGCTGCCGGGGGCGCGCCCGCCACCACTAAGGCGCGCGTGCAGGGGGGAGGGAGGCAGTGATGCGGAAAACAGGTTACAGGTTAGGGGTTACAGGTTACAGGATGGTCTGCCTTTTGCTTTTGCTGTTCCCTGTCACCTGCTCCCTATCCCCTCTTTACGCCCAGGGCAGCACGCCGACGCGATTCAATCTGGGGGGATTCAACGACCTGAAGCAGATCTCGACGCCGAGCGGGAATCCTAACACGGGGTTTATCCGCGTCTATGCCAAAACCGCCAGTACGTTCTGCATGAAGGATTACGCTGGCACTGAGACATGTTTCGCGGTGGGAATGACTGATGGGGCGCAGACCTTTGGGGGAGTAAAGACATTCACAGATGGGATAGTAGTCGGCGGATCGGGCGTGTCAAATATCACCCCCGCAGCAGTCCCCGGTTCCCCAGTAGCGGGCGACTTCGGGATTCTGGCGGGAAGTCCCGATACCTTCTGGTTTTTCAATGATACAGCCGTTCAGTATGCCCTTACCAAGCCAGTTGATCTCTTTGGCAGTTCTCCCGCGGCCCTGCTTGTAACCAAGGCAGCGGGTGCGGACCCGACTACAAACAACTGTGTGAAGTGGGTGGCAGGCGGAAAGTTGGACGATGCAGGTGCGGCGTGCGGAGGTGGCGGAACCACCCCAGACCCTACGAAGTTCGTACCGGCTTCTACTGACTTTCTTTGGAACGGTGCTACTTCCACTGCGCTAATTGCGCCGTGGTTTGCTGCTGCCACTGTCAGCGGAACTAGCACTGCTGTTACTGGAACCGCAAACCACCCTGGAATAGTGACATTGACTTCTTCGACATCAGCCAATTCGGGTTATGCCTATGCGCTTGGCACTTCCAGTTTCCTCCTCGCCGGGACGGAAGTAACAGAATTTATCTTTCAGGTCGTTACGACGGCAAATACGACTGCCCGGTTGGGATTTCAAGATAGCAATAGCAGCACCGCGCCAACAGATGGGGCTTGGGTCAACATCGCGGCGACGACCTTAGACGGGAGAACAGCTAGCAATACCACTAGCAGCACCACCGGAACGAACTACACAATCACGGCCTCAGTTTGGTATCGCGCAAAGGTTGTAGTCAATTCGGATGCCACGCAGATGGATTTCTACCTCTATACCTGTGCTGATGGCGTGCAAGTCTGGACGAACAATCTGACTACGAACATTCCCACCGCAGCGGGCCGGGAAACTGGCCAGTCAGCGGTGGCGACCAATTCAGGGACAACAGCCTTGGAGTTGGTTGATATGGATTTCATGGATGTGTACATGACGAGGACTCTGACTAGATAGGGCTTCGGGAGTTGACCGGATGAAACGATTGCTTCTCATTCTTAGTTTCCTCGCGTTCTCTGTTTCGCCCGTCTACGGTGTGGTGGGCTGCGGCCCCGGCACCGACAACAGCGAATGTGGCAATGTCTGCGGTGCGGGTGAGTGCGACCCTGTGCCTGGGGCTACAGAATTGACTGCCTGTGGCACTCTTTCGGGTAGCCACGACTATTATCTGTCGGGAGACCTCGGTGCTGACCAGACGGGGGTCTGCATTACTTTGCCGTTCAACCCTGGCACGGGCGTAAGTCTTGACCTGCGCGGACATACGATCCAAGGGAGATTCCAGGCTGTCGGTATCAACCACAATGGGATAATAATCTTCAACGGAACCATCCTCTGTGACGTTGCCGATCTAGCTTGCCTCAAGGTAAGTGGCAGCAGCGCCTACACCGCAAAGATGCGGTTCCATCACTTGACCGTCCATAACCAGAATGCCCCCCCAGGAACGCTTGGACTCGCCGCCGTCGGCGCCGATCTGTATGGAACGTTGGAGGGTGCCAGCACCGCAGTGGAGATTGACCACATCACTGTTTCGGTTGATGCTGCGCCCAACTCTAATCGTGCGGTCGCTCTAGCTATAGGATCGAGGCTGAAAGCCGATATCCACAACAACGACCTCACCTGCACGGCTAACACGAAGGCGTGCAATCTGATCCAGTACGTCTCGGGGGCCGAAGGTTATGTAAACACACTCATTCACAACAATAAAGTTACGATTACGGGTAATACCGTTTCGGGCGGACTGCCCCGAGCTATCTACGCTGGTGGGCCAGACAGTGGTTCCGTAGGAGCACAAGGAATTCAGGTCTATTCCAACTACTGCAATGCCAACACCACGCCCACGGTTCTTGGTACGGGAGGGCGCTGCTTCCGATTCCGTCAGGTCAACGACATTCTAGTTCACGACAACGAGGTGGTGAACTGTGCGGCCACCCAAGGGTATGGCTGCTATCACTTTGCTGACCCCTCGAACGGCACATCCTACGTGGGGGACGCGCAGGCGAACATCTACAACGAAACCATTGCCTTGGACACTGGCGGCGTGGGGTTTTTCCTCATCGACGGCAATGGCTGGACCGTAAAGAACTCCACGGTGACCGGCACCCACGGCAAACTAGGAGCACTGAATACTCCAGGGCAAGCACCTCCCGGTGGGCCAGTCCCGACCAGCGCCACGTTTTGCGGGATCACGGGGGCGGCTGGACTGGATGTGGACTCTACCGCCGCCGCCAGTACTACCGTCCACGCTTATCTCGCAGGGACTTGGGGCGGCGCAGGTACGATAGACAACATGGGGAGTTGCCCTGGGGTAGGTGGCCCTCCGGGTCTAGCAGTCTTGAGTCCGACAACGCTCACCTTTAACCCGCAAGTGGTCGGCACGACTAGTGGCGCGCAGACAATCACATTGAGCAATCCCGGCGACAATACGTTGAACATCACGAGCATCGTGGCCTCGACGACTTCCGCGCCGACCAGTCCCGGAGATTTCGCCATCGACTCGACGACCTGTGGGGCAACTTTAGCGGCAGCAGCGAGTTGCGTGGTGAATGTCTCGTTCACTCCGCAGGCGGGCAAGACACGCACCGGGCGAATCAGATTCACGACTGACGCCGCAAGTTCCCCCGATGATGTTTCGCTCTCGGGCACGGGGATCATCGAGTTCGTCCTCTCGAATATGTCAGTGGGGGGCTTGAGCAAGGGGCCCTAGTCCCTGAGGGGCGTTTGAATGATGAATGAGGAATGACGAATGATGAATGCTGAGAGAAAAACCGATGCCTTTTGCGGGATATGAAAACTTCGAGGCTTGCATGCTCGACCAGGTGAAGAAAGGGCATAGCGAAGAAAGCGCCCGGCGGATTTGCGGCAAACTGCAAGGGGAGGCGGAGGGGGAAATGAGCGAAGAAAAAACGCCACTGCGGAGCGTCCTACTGGATGTCATGCCGACGGCGGATGGTGCGGGCCTGGTCGAGATCCCGATCGCGGTAACCGGGGCTTGGAAGCGGGATTCGAGGGACTTCTCGCTGACGCCACGGGATTTCGAACAGATGGCGGCGAACTTCAAGAAGCGCAAAAACGGCGAGATCAATATCGATTATGACCACGCCTCAGAGATGCCGGAGATGGCGCATGGCGGGCCCATCCCAAGCGCTGGCCGCGTCGTTGGACTCCGTTCGAATGGGATGGTCTATGCCAGGGTGGAATTTACCCGGCGCGCCCTGGAAATGATCCAAGCGAAAGAGTACCGGTTCATCTCCCCCGCCATCGATTACGCCGCACGCGATAAACTTACGGGCGAACCCCAGGGGACCACGCTGACTTCACTCGCGCTCACTAACCGGCCGTTCCTCGAGGAACTGCCGCCCATCCGGTTATCGGAGATAACCGGGGCGGATCGAAACTCGAAACTCGAAATTCGAAACTCGGAAAGGGAAAACGATCAAGGAGGAAACATGGAAGCACTCACAGCCACGAAACTCACGGAAGGCAAGTTCCAGATTGTGAGAGGCGCGGAAGTATTGGGTTCGGTAGATATTGCCGAGCCCGCCAGCCCGAAACCCGAGGAGATCGTAGCCACGTTCACGGAGAAAATCGGGGCCAAGGGCAAGACGGAGGAGCAACTGAAAGAGATCCTTCGCTGCGCTCAGGATGACAGAGCGAAGGTGTTGGCGCGCGAAACCCAGGACGCCGCATTCAAGTTGCTCGCGAGCGAATGCGTCAAGGACGGGAAGTTGGACCGCGAGAAGATGAAGCTGCTGGCGCGCGACCAGAAAGCCACGGTCGAGCAGTTCTTCACCTTCGAAGATGCTTGGGGCAAGGTGGACGCGGCAGTGAAGGTCGGCAAGGTCCTGCCCAAGAGCCGCGAGCACGCGTTGCGCATCGCTTTGTCGGATGCCCCAGCCTTCGATGCGCTGATGGCTGATGCCAAAGCCATCGTGCCGTTGAAGGCAACGGGTCTGGCCGGCGCGGGGCGGCAACCGTCTGAGACGGGTCGGCCGAAGAACATCTCGGCGGGCAAGGAAGTGGTGAACGCGGACCGCGTGGCCCGCATTCGCGCGCTCCAGGAGCAATCGGCGAAGGCGGGGAAGAAGCTCGGGTATCTGGAGGCGCACGCCATCGTCCTCTCGGAAGAACAGGCGGCGGGGATCGACGGCGACGGCCAGGCGGCGTGAAAAAGTTACCAGTAGCCAGTTGTCAGTAGTCAGTACTGGCGACGGGGAACTGGGAACTGACAACTTACTTCAAAGGAGAACAGCATGGCAGAACCACGAAGCACCATTACCCGGCTGGCCGAAGGCGGCGCGATTGGCGCGGGCCTGGCCGTGATGCCGGGGACGGACGTTGATAAGCAAGCCAAACTCCCGACCGGCGCCGGAGTGCGCTCGCTGGGCGTTACTCTGATCAAGGCGGACGCCGCGGGGCGCCCGTTGACCATCGTCACGGCGGGCCAGGCCACCTGTGTGGCGAAATCGGCCATCGTGCCGGGCGATCTGCTCGAAGTGAACGGCACCGACGGCAAGTGGAAGGCGGCGGCTCCGGCTAAGGACGCGAACGCGCTCTGCGCCGGCATGGCGCTGACTTCCGCCACGCTCGAAGACGACCTCTTCGAGGCCGAGATTGCCCCGAGCACGATGCAAGGGGTGTAAGAGCAGGTTAGAGGGGACAGGGGACAGGTGACAGTCCGTCAACTGACGGGCCGCCTGTAACCTGTAACCTGAAACCTGAAACCTGAATTTGAGAAGGAGAACCTATGGCACCAAGTCTCATCACCAATCCGTTTGCGCCGCACATCGATCTCGATCTGACGAATTTCGCCATCGAGCAGATGAATGCGCCTTCGGCGTTTGTGGCCGATGTGGTTGCCCCGCTGGCTGCGGTCCCCGACCAGGGCGGGAAATACGTCATCTTCGGCCGCGAAGCCTTGCAAGACCCCGGGGACATCGTCCGGGGGCCTCTGGCCGCGCCCAAGGAACTGGCCCACACCCTCTCACGCGATAGTTACCAGTGCGAAGACCATGCGGCCACGTTCCCGTACGCGCTGGAAGAAATCGGCGCCGCACGCGGCATCTACTCACCCGAACAGCGCGCCACCCAGCAGGCCATGGAACGCGTCATCCGGCTGAAACGCGAGCTGGATCTGATCGCCAAGGTGACCAACGCCAGCGAGTACAGCGTGTCGAACAGACTGGCGCTCGCTGGCGGCGACAAGTGGTCCGACAAGCTCAACTCCGATCCCATCGGTGACGTGATGGGTCTGGCCAAAGCCGTCGCGCTCGCTTGCGGTTTCGCTCCTAACCGGATCGTGATCGGCTGGGACGTGCTGGAAGCGCTCAAAGTCCACGAGGACATCAAGAGCCGGTTCGTGCACACCGTGGGTGGCGCGATTACCCTGGGGCAAATCGCCCAGGTCTTCGAGATCCCGGTCAGCCTCACCTCGGCGCGGAAGGATACGGCCGGCACGTTGTCTTTTGCCTGGACGGCCGGGACCATCTGGCTCGGCTACACCGCGCCCAGTCCCTCGATGCAGGACGTCAGCTTCGCTAAGACGTTTCTGTGGTCGGGGGCGCCGGATACGGTGGGCGGGATCGGGGTGGAAAGCTACGATCTCTATCCCCCGGGGCGCAAAGGCCGCGCCGTGGACGTCCATTTCTGGCATTCCGACGTGAAGATCACCACCAAGGATGCTGGAGCGTTGATTACCGGGGCGATCTGATAAGGAGTTGCCAGTTCCCGGTTGTCAGTCCCGTACTCCGGGATCCCGAAGGGCGGGATTACCAGTAAAGTGACTGGGAACTGGCCACTGGTAACTGAGTCGTGAATCGCACGCTGAATTTCCGCCCTGACACGTCGGGGCCAAAGGAGAACGAAATGAAGAACCGAGGATTGTCTTTTCTTCTGGCAGGGTTGCTGGGGCTGATGCTGGCCTTACCCGCTTTCAGCCAGCCGCGCACGCCGATTGTGGTGACGAAATACACGAAGACCGGCGTGAACGTGACGGCTGACGGCAACTTATGGACCACGGCGCAACCCGCCATGAATTTCGGCGCGGCCCTGGTGAGCGTCCGCAAAACCGGCACGGTCACTGGATGCACGCTGACCACCTACACGGGCCCGACGGCGGCCACAGCTACGGCGGCCGTCAACGACGCCAACGCGGCTATCGACTGCCATACGGCGTCGGTGAATAAGATCATCATTAACCTCGACCAGTACTTCCAGATGACGGTAAGTTCCTGGGCGGCGGCGGGGGGAAGCGTCGACGTGTACGTGACGCTCACCAACGGTTCCGGGTGGAACTTGAATGCCACCCTCAGCGCCGTAACCCAATCGACAGGTTCCGGGGCGGCGGGAACTTACTGGTACATCCGGCAGACGGATGGCACCAACACGGCGCCTACGGGAGATGCTGTAGCCCGGCGGAGCTATGTCCAAGGCACCGACGGCACCAATTCGATGCCTGCCGGAGATACGCAAGCGCGGGCGATTCAAGTGACGCCCGGCAACGGCACCAACGCTGACAAGCAGATGCTCGACGGCGTGGGTGCGCTGGGAGCCGGGGTCAAGCAGGTAGCAACTCTGGGGACGCTTTCCGCAGCCGTAGCGAGCGCCAGTATGACGCAAGTGGTGGCGGTCAATGCGGGGGCCAGAGTGTTATTGGGCGTGATTATCGAGACGGCCACCAATGCGGCCGGGATCGTCACGGTCAGTACCGGTACGGGAACCAACTGCGGGACTGGCACCGCCACGAAGGTAGTTTTCGGTATCGGTACGGCGACCTCACCGCTGCCGGTGGGCTACTACCCGGTCAATGCTCTGGTACCGGCAGGCTCGGCGATTTGTTTGACCACCGATGCGGCCACCACCAGCGCGCGAGTGCTGACGCAGTAGGAGGAAGGGAACAGGTTACAGGGCACAGGGAACAGCCCCTGTAACCTGTCACCTGTACCCTGTCCCCTGGAGTTTTTATGTCCTATTGCACCGTCGATGAAGTTTGTGCGGCGTTCCCGACGTTTCAACGGGGGGCCACGGGGTCCATTTCCGATGCCCAGATCCAGAAGTGGGTTGACGATTGGGCGGCGCGGATCTACTCGGCCGTGCTGGCGCGTGGGGCGGATCTGGCCACCCTGGTTCTGACAGCCACGCAAACCAACTTCCTGCGGGGATTGAACGTAGATGGGGGTGTGGCGGAACTAGGGGCGGCCTTGCAGGGCTCGCTGACCCTCCAGCCAGGGGAATACTCTCTGGCGGCCGCGCGACGGCGTAGCGCTGAACGTACCCTGAAACAGATCGCCGATGGCGAGCACGATACGCTGTTCGGCGTCGAGGTTGAAGGGGCCAAGTTCGCCGGCGTCGCCGGGGCGGAAACCACCGTGGATGAGACCCCGGAAGATTTGGGGGAGAACCGGGGATTTGGGAAGAACCAGGAATTTTAGAAACGATGAATGATGAACAATGAACGGAGTCAACGATGAACGATGAACACCGAACAATGAATGCCGGAAGCTGTTCGGAGAGTTCATCATTCATCATTCATCATTCATAGTTCCCAACATGGGCGCTTTTCTCGATTTTCGGTTGAAGTGGCAATACCAGGGGCGGAGCGGCGAGATCAAGGCCGGGCAGGAATCGCTGTTCCACCGCGCCTTCGTCAACCTCCGGCATGAGCTGATGGACTGGTCGCCGGCGTTCGAGATCATCGCGGAAGACGTCCTGACGCCCTTCGTCGAGCAACAATTCGAGAAAGAAGGCGCGGCGGGCGGGTTGCGGTGGGCGGAGCTGGCGCCGGCAACCCTCGAAGCCCGCGAATATCCCGGTCGGACGATTTTGTACCAAAGCGGCGCGCTTCTGCGGTCGTTTGTCGAGAAAGGCGGCGAACACGAAGAAACGATCACGCCGAAGAAACTCCTGTGGGGCTCGCGCGTGCCTTATTCGCTGTTCCACCAGACCGGCACCGGAAAGGGATTTCAGAGAGCGAGTGGAGTGCCCACGGGGGTCGGGACAGGGCGCGGGATGCCGATGCGGAAGATTCTGAGCTTCACCGACAAGATGAAGCAGAAGATGTCGCGCACCATGACGGGGCGAATCGCGCAAGTGGCAAGGCAGATCGGCTTTCGCGTGGCGGGACGTGATGTGGATGCCGGCGAGGCGCGAAGGATAGGGAATATCGCGTTGGGATTGAGGAGTTAACGATGAACGATGAACGCAGAACATTGAATAAGGGAAAGTCCGGACTTGATTCGTTGTTCATCGTTCATCATTCATAGTTCGAAAATGGCTTGGGTTTCCAAATACGCGGCGGGATTTACGGAGCCTCTGGTCAGCCAGGTGTGCGGGATCGTGAAGCGCGATCTGCGCGCCGCGCTCGACTGGGCGGGGGGCGCGGGAATTCTGGCGGAATTCATCAGTTGGCAGATTGCCAAAGCGGACATTCTGCAACTGCCGGGGATCCTGATTGCCGCGCACGATGTAGCGTTCGATCCTGACGCTGTGGGAACCGTGCACATGAATCCCGCGCGTTTGCTGATTGCCGTCGCCATCGGGCATCAGCAACGGAACGTG
>Ga0315284_10017485_pt1 | contig 10170 bp, 9 predicted proteins | sample YL17G09_16_MG_FD_203696 | JGI IMG/M metagenome (GOLD analysis project Ga0315284, IMG submission 203696) | Sediment microbial communities from Yellowstone Lake, YNP, Wyoming, USA - YL17G09_16 | ecosystem: Environmental > Aquatic > Freshwater > Lake > Sediment | place: USA: Wyoming | collected...
AACCCCGACGCAATGCCATTATCCATGAGAAACTGAGCACAGGAAGAGCAGATTGCCAAGGGGTTTCGGATCTCGTGGGCAATCCCCCCCGCCATCACCCCCAATGCCGCCAACTTCTGGGACTGAAGAAGCTGCATTTCAAACTTACGCTGCTCCGTGAGGTCTCTCCCCACCGCAACGACTCCCACCGTTCGAGAACGGTCGTCCTTCATTGGGGATAAGACCCACGAGACCTGAATATTCGCATGGTGCTTTGTGATGAGGTCCCCTTCAACCGTTTGCGATTCATTTCCAGTCTTCATACTGAAGAAAACCCTCTCCATCTCTTCCCGCTTGTCCTCGGGACAGTAATCGAAAAGGGAGCGCCCCTTCACCTCATCGGAGATGTAGCCCGAGGCCTTCTCAGCGGCCGAATTCCACGTTAGAATCTTCGCTTGGATGTCCGTAGAGAGAACGATGTCGCTGGCACTCTCGACGACGCTCGCCAGGTGACGCTCCACCCGATGGACCTCCTCGCTCAACCTCACCTGATCGGTCACATCGACCATCAAGAGCAACGCGCTCTCCACAACACCCCTCCAGGAGAAGGGAAGAATGGTATAGTAGTAGGTTCGTATCGGAAGCCCGGGAGCACGATAGCTCATCCGCTGTCCCTCAATGGGCTGATTTTCCTCAAAGACCTGGCGGATCTGACTCGTGATCTTCATATAATCGAGAATGACGACAGGAAATACTTCCTCAAGCCGGTGACCGATTGTGTTCGATGGGGAGCGCTGGCTCTTTTCCAAAAAATGCCGATTGGCACCAATGATGTGCATATCTCGGTCAACCAACAGAACCGACGAAGGAATAGCGTCCAGAAGCATGACATAGAGTTTTTCGTAGCGGGTCAAGTCACCATCGGAGGAAACTTCAGCCCGGTGGACATGTTTACTGTGTGAAGCCATACAACCCACTTGCTCCCATTTGTTAAGGGTGCTCGAAATTACCAGATATACGACGCGTCAGTATTTCGCATATGCAGGTCACGATTTGACACTACAGTTTATCAACCCTTGAGCGTCGTTCTGATCAGGCTGAACGAAGTTGTAGGGTGGCCACGGGCCGCTCATGAGCAGCTTTGCGGATTCTTTCGCGCTCAGCTGCCGAAATGCCTCTCGAAAGGTTTCCATAGAACTACGTGGCACGAGAAAATAAAGGGAGAATAAGGGGATGCGAAAGGCGGAAGGCAAGGGGCGGAAAGGGGGGCATTCCACCTTGTATCTGACAAACAAACCGGCAAAGGTAGCGCGGCACCGGTGGACGACTGCGATGCTCTCTCCAGTAAGCTGCTCCCTGTCAGCATAGTGGGTTTTCCTGGCGGCCAAGTAGGCACCCCCGGAACCGAGAAGGTCTGGATTGCGAGGTGTGAAGAGTGAAATGCGAAGCGGCGAATGCGAGGTTGGCGTTTCAGAATTGGGGATAAGAACGCGAATCCCCATCTCCACACAACCCTCCAGCTCTGTGAGGAGTGTTGCATAGTGTCCGCCTCGTTCTTCAAGGAGCCTGACGATCTGGGATTTCTCCTCGAACAGGCAGCCGTAGCGCATCGGGATGACCGTACAATGGCGGTGAAATGATTCAATAACCTGTTGATAAGTCCGGATCTGGGGAATTTCCAGAGTCGGATTAAAATCGGCGATGCTGGAAAGAGCAGCGCCAAGGCCATTGGTAACAATTACAGATACCGGTTGCCCACCAACGCCCACAATCGTTCCTCGCCTGAAGTCGGTCTGGCTAGGAAAGATGCAGTAGAGCAAGTATCTCATGACTCCGGCTCTCCTTCGATCGAAAGAGAGAAGCTGTAGGGAGGCCACGGCCCTGACAGTTCGAAGACCAGCCCCTGCGGGAAGTAATTGGCATTCACTTCGCGAATTCGTGTTTGAAAATCAGGCACGGCGCTTCGTGGCATTAAAAAAGCCCAGTTCTGGACCATATCCCCATCACTTCGCGTGGTACCGTGGGCCAGTATCCTGCGCCGGCAAAAATCCGCGGTATAATTGCTCAGATCGTTCGCGATCTTTCTGCAGACTTCCTCCAGCCAACCACTCAACTCCTTCTCAAGATCCGCTCGGATTCGCTGCTCCTGAATATATCGCATCCCGGGGGGCAATGAAGCGTGGCGTCCTGATTCGTTGGAAAGTACTTTGGAAAGACGTTCCCCCTTGGCCGTTGCTCTATCCAAAAGGACTTTGACTGACCATTCCTCTTTATCAGCCGCCCAACCCAGAAATCGCAATATCGCGTCGTGGTGCTTCTGCAAAAGTTTGTGCAGGCTGTCGAGCGAAGAAAAAAGTGTCCCGAATCGGGCTGGAAGAACAGGGGAGTAACGCATGACCTGCTCGATGACCTCTTCGTGGCGGAAGGCGCGGGGTCCCAACCAGGATAGATCCTGCAGTCTGGATTCCGCGGATGACCCGCAAAATTCATCAAGAGAAACCGTACTCAGCACGGCAACGATATCCAGGAACTCATGCAGAAAAACAGGATCTTTGCCATCGACTCCTGTTCCTTCAATCGGCCACAAATGACCGGAATGGGTAAGACAATAGAGGTAGATTGCCTTGCTACTGTCGTTCTTCATCTTCTCCTTACTTACCAGTGGCGCGTTACGCACAATGTTCCGCGGCAGACCCACAACTTCGAGTTCTCCCAATAATGGTAAATTATGCCTCTTGCACCTCCTCCAAGGCGGTTTCCAAGTCATCGACTTCGATACGCACCTTCATCTCGTCGCCAGTTCGCTCTCTATTTACCTCAACTGCGCGGCGGATAGCCCGAAGGGCGGCCTTACGGCAAACCGAGGCGATTTCGGCACCGCTGAGCCCCTCCGTCCTCGAGGCCAGATCATCGGGACTGATCCCTGCTCCCAGCGGCTTGTTGCGAAGATGGACCTCGAAAATCTCCTTGCGGTCCTTTTCATCTGGGGTAGGGATCTCGACAATCTCATCAAACCGACCCGGCCTGAGCACCGCTGGATCAAGCATATCCAACCGGTTCGTTGCGCCCAGCACCAAAACTCCTTTGAGCTCCTCGATCCCGTCGAGTTCTGAAAGTAATTGGCCAAGAACCCGTTCCGCCACGTGCGAATCCGATGATGCGCCGCTTCGTAGAGGAAACAAGGCATCGATCTCGTCAAAGAGAATAATGCAAGGGGCCGCCTGTCGAGCCTTATGAAAGACCTCTCGGACTCCCCTCTCCGACTCTCCCACATACATGGAAAAAAGAGATGGACCTTTGACCGAGATGAAATTTACCTGGCTTTCGGTGGCAATGGCTTTCGCCAGCAGGGTTTTGCCGCACCCGGGCAGCCCCGAGAGGAGAATGCCTTGGGGCGGTTTGACCCCCGCCTGCGCAAAGAGATGAGGGTATTTCAGCGGCCACTCAACAGCCTCTATCAGACGCTCTTTGACTGCTCCAAGGCCACCTATGTCTTGCCAGTGAACGCTCGGGACCTCAACAAACACCTCTCGAATAGCCGATGGTTCTACCTCATGAAGGGCGGCGCGGAAATCATCCATGTGCACCTCGAGCTTAGCCAGCTGCTCGTAAGGAATGCTCGCACGGGCAAAATCAATATCAGGCATAATGCGGCGCAAACAGATCATAGCTGATTCTCGGCAAAGCGCTTCCAGGTCGGCACCCACAAAACCATGTGTGATCTCCGCCATTTGGACCATGTCCACATCCTGAGCCAGAGGCATCCCGCGACTGTGGATTTCCAGGATCTCCAGTCTGCCATTGCGATCGGGAATGGGAAAAGTGATCTCTCTGTCAAAACGGCCCGGTCGGCGCAGCGCGGGATCTAAAGCATTGGGGATGTTAGTGGCACCAATGACGATGACATTCTGCCGCTTGGTGAGCCCGTCCATCAGAGCAAGGAGTTGCGCCACTACCCGTTTCTCCACATCCCCCACCACCCGTTCGCGCCGGGGCGCGATGGCGTCGATTTCGTCCAGAAAGACGATGCTGGGGCCCTTCTGGGCGGCTTCCTCGAAGATCTTGCGCAGGTGGGCTTCGCTCTCTCCATAAAACTTGTGCACGACCTCAGGACCACTCACGGAGAAGAAGTTGGCCTCGGTCTCATGAGCGATCGCCCGCGCGATGAGGGTTTTGCCGCACCCTGGAGGGCCGTGGAGAAGCACCCCCTTTGGAGCGTCGATTCCCAACCGCTTAAATACCTCCGGATAGCGCAGGGGAAGTTCGATCATCTCTCGTATGCGCTGAAGCTGTGGTTTGAGTCCGCCAACATCCTCGTAAGACACGCGACGAGCACTCTCTTCCTCCCGCGCCTTTCCGACCACGAGCTCCGTGGTCGGGTTAATGAGGACAGGCCCTTCAGGGACCGTGCGTTCCACCTTGAAATCGGCCGAGCGGCTGCCAAATAGCGTGGCCCGGATTCTGTCGCCTTCTTGGACGGGCAGGCCATCCAGGAGGCTGCCGATGTACTTCAGATCACGGTTCGCAGGAATGATATTTATGGGAGCGAGAATGACGCGATCCGCAGGCCGGCAGGCACTCTTGCGTACTTGCACAAACTCATCGAGCCCCGCGCCCGCATTCTCGCGGGTCAGCCCGTCAAGTTGAACTCGGCACTGGCCTCGAAGTTCTTTGTAGGCGGGCATCACCTTGCACACAGTCTTCCGCTTTCCCGTGATCTCCACGGTGTCGCCGATACCCACTTGCAGTTTTTCCATGTCTTCGGGGCCTATGCGGGCGAAGGCCCGCCCCACATCTTTGCCTAATGCCTCAGTGACCTTGAGCTTCAATCCTTTGGTCTCTTCCACTCTCCGTCTCCTATAATATCTAGTGGTCAGTCACGTTTGAAGTGATGGATGCACTTCCCTCGCGGCGGCAGTCGTCTTCGCCTGCCCCGCTTGCCGATTTCGTAGCCGGGCGGGCGCAAGCGGCCGGCGCGGCGACCAGCGAAGCATGACCTTCGGGCGGATCACTGCACGCCAGAGCGATCAGATGGGCCTCCGCCGCACCATCGAGTAGCCGTTCATAGCGCCGCGTTGAGGGACTGCGACTTAAGGCCGCTTCCAGGCCCTCGTCAGCAAAGCGCTGGCGAACCCGCTCGACGGTCGAGATCGCGACCCCCAACGCTTCATGGATCCGGGCATCGCACCAGCCGAGGCCCTGCGTAGTGCGGTTGGCCTGCAACAGAATGCGGGCGCGGGTCTGGCGTGCGGCCGGCGCCGCCCCCTTGCGCACGGTGTCAAGCAGTTGTTTGCGCTCCGCTTGCAACAGGGTCACGTGATACTTCTTGCGCATCCTCCACTCCTGTCAATCCTGAAAAATCAGCAAAAGTCAGTAGGGCTGAAAAATAACTCGTGTCAAGTGTGTCGCTCTACTAGAGGGTGCACTTGATCTCCAGGATCCCGTTGTTACAGGAAATTTGCATTTTTTCCTTTGGATAGCTGCCGGGTAGGAGGACTTCTTTGTGGTACTTCTTGTCCCCCCTCTCGGCGTGAATTGTCAGCAAATCATCCTTGACATCGAGCCGAACATCCTTGGCGCTTACACCTGGCATCTCGGCCACGATTAAGGTGTGATCTTCCTCCTCAAAAACATCTACAACAGGCTCACAGTTTTCCTGGACTATGGTTTGTCCGGATTTCTCATCCCTTCGGATGTTTCCAAAAGGCTCCACCTTAAGCCCTTCGCCTCCCAAGCCCACCTTAACGGAGAAACCATAGACCCCTTTTAGGCCCTTCTCCTTACCCCACTGGAATTGTTCGGTCCTGGAGAGTTCCTCCCCCTTTTCTGCCAACTCGCCGAGCTTTTCTACAAGCTCGGTGAGACCTCCCAATATCCCCCCAAAGCTCCCTGGGCGAACATTCTCTTTACTGCTTCTCTTGGTCATGGTCTCCTCCGTCTATTGAAATTCCCAATTGCTTCACTTTTGTGAAGATCGTCTTGTAATCTATGTGAAGCAAGCGCGCGGCTTTGGCTTTGTTTCCCCCCGTACTCCTAAGCACTTGCGTCAGAACTTCTCGTTCGACAGCGGTGGTGCTGCGCCGCACGATGTCTTTGAGTGGTAAGTCTTTCCACAATACCTTTTCGTCCTTCGGAGTGGGCGGCAAACCTAGCGTTGGCGCCGTCTCTATATCCAAATGCTTTTCCGTAATCACATCATTGGCCAGGAGCACTGCACGGCGCATAGTGGATTTCATCTGGCGGACATTGCCGGGCCAATCGTAAGCGAGCAAGGCCTCCAGAGCTAATTCCGTAAACCCTTTCACAGTCTTTTTCAACTCGACGTTTGTGATATCCAGAAACCGCTTAGCCAGGTAAAGGATATCCTCCTTCCGTTCCCGAAGGGACGGGATCCTGATGGTGAACTCATTCAGACGATAAAAGAGGTCTCGACGAAACGAGCCCGACTCAACTTCAGCCTCAAGATCCCTGTTACAGGAGGTCAGGAGACGGATATCAACTTTCAAGGGTTTGGTGCCGCCTACGCGGTAGACCTTCTTCTCCTGAAGCACGCGCAGGAGTTTGGCCTGAGAATCCAGGGGCATGTTTGAAATCTCGTCCAACAAGAGTGTTCCGCCTTGGGCCGCTTCAAATTTTCCAGGCTTTTGAACTTCCGCCCCTGTGAAAGCTCCCTTTTCGTGGCCAAATAGTTCACTCTCCAAAAGCGTCGCTGGGATTGCCCCGCAATCGACAGGGACAAAAGGGCCTTCTGAACGAGGGCTCGCCTTGTGAATGGCACTGGCGACCAGCTCTTTTCCGGTTCCGGTTTCTCCCAGGATGACCACGGTAAAATCCGATTTCGCGACGCGATTGACATCTGAAATGAGCCGGCCAATGGCATCGCTTGGCCCCATCAATTCCGTCAGGGAGTGGCTCTCATGGAGCCGAGAGGACAAATGCATGAGCTTTCGCTTGAGATCCCTTTCTGCCACGGCCCGCCGGACCACCCGGATCACCTCATGATGATCGAAAGGTTTGGGCATGTAGTCGTGAGCACCCGCCCTCATCGCCTCGACAGCCCCATAAACATCGGCATAGGCGGTGATCATGATGCCCGGAAGATCCGGGTCCACCTCCTTTGCCCGTTTCAGCAACTCCATCCCGTCCATGCCCGGCATCTTGAAATCCACCAGCAACACATCGGGCATTTCAGATCTGATTATCTTCAACGCTGTATTCCCATCATGCGCTACTATGGTTTTCAGCCCCTCTCTTTTCAGCAGATCAGAGAGAATAGCACAAATGTCCTTTTCGTCGTCAACGATTAGAACCCGGGCGTTGAGGGCCGTCATTGCCTTTCCCCCCCATAATTAAGAGGTCGGTGGACTGGATATATTACATGGATATCCTTATCGAGTCGGTTCTCCAGGGAGTGAAGCATCCCTAGAAATAGAATCCCGGTTTCGCCATTACCAAGAGTAGTATTGATCCGATCGGCGATGAACCAATCTCGTCTTCTCAGTAAGGAATCGCTCAAGGCTTCCTGGTGAGCCTTCATCCCCGCCGATTTCAGACTGCCCCCCGCAGTCATGGTCTGCTTGGCAAGTTCATACTCTTCCATAAGGAGTTCCAAAGACTCGGTTCCCACGATTGTGGCGCCCCTTTCTATCAGGCGGAGGAGAAGTTGATGATTCCGGCTTCCCGACTTGGCCAACTCTGTCACGAGCTCAGCTTCATGGCCGCAAACGGGCAATCCATCTTGGTAAAGGCGAACCGTTTTGTAAGGGAGATCTGAATCATCGACAGCCAGCTCGATTGTCGTCCATATCTTGTCTATTAAATTCAGCTTCCGCTTCCAACCTGTTGCTCCCACTTTTCGGAATGTGGCCAGCCGTACCAGTTCACTGAGGGCACCCATATCCGCCGGGGTGTGGACGATTGGAATGTAGATCAGCGTCCTTTTTGAAAAGCGAGACTCAATGCTTCTGTCCACCACGCTTCTACTTCTCCTGCAATGGAATTAATTCCATTGCGCGTATTCCATTACTTCGTGGAGCGCGTGCCATAATGTGAAAGTGGAAACAACTCAACAGCGTTGGCTGCTCGCGAGGAGAAACTGCACGCTAACTTTAATGTTCAAAGTAGATTGGTCGGGGAGAATTCGAACTTTCCACATCTCAATCAGTAGCTACATTTCCTCGGCGCTGCCACTCCAGATATGCATATACTGTGGCAGAGATTTGCACAGGGCGTGGTTGCCCTGGGCTTTTTCTCCATTCCACTTTAACATTGCAGTTGAAAGTGCAGCCTCTTGAAGTGCTTAGCAGAACATTTTTCGAGCCCCCATGTCTTGCGCTGACCAGCCGTATACTTAGAAAAAGGCCACGGGGCTGTCGAGCGATGCTACACACTGGATAGGCAAAAACTGGTCTGACCCATTCTTAGTACCAGTTGTAAAGTCACACTTCCCTCCTTCCGTCGTAGCGTAGCGGAGACGGAAGGAGGGCGATTGCCGTTTCAGGCGCTGGGGGCGGTAACCCAGCGAGCTATGCGGCCGACCGTGTTGTAATGCACCCGCCACTGCTCGGTTAGGATCTGCGCTTCCTCGAGCGTATCGAAGATCTCGCCCTTTAAGAACAGCTTCAAACGGCAGTTGAAGCTCTCGATGTAGCCGTTCTCCCACGGGCTGCCCGGCGTGATGAACAGGGTCTGGACCGCGATCCGCGTCAGCCATTCCCGAACAACGGCGGCCGTAAACTCCGGACCGTTGTCGCTGCGGATGTGATCCGGAGTACCCCGTACGATAAACAGCTCTTCGAGCTGGGCGAGGACATCATCGGCCGTGATTTTGCGCGCTACTAACAGGGCCAGGCATTCCCGGCTGCACTCATCGAGGATCGCCAAGGTCTTGAACGGACGGCCATTCGACGTGTACCAGGTTTTCGAGGAATTCAAGAGTTCCGTGATCCACAAGAAATCCCCGACCTACGGCAAGCGGATGTTCCAACAGCTCAAACCGTTCCTGCTGTATCTCCAGAAGCACCGCATCACAAATCTCGTCAGAGTGACGGTTAACGACGTCGAGCGGCATTTGGAAGCACGCTACGAAGGGTTGTCCGACAAATCCTGGAACGACGAGCTGCGAGTGATCGAGCGCTTCTTCCAGTTTGCGGTCGAGCGTGATTACCTTGTTCGCAATCCCGCAAAGAAGATTGCTAAGCGCCGTGTGGTGAAGCACTCTGTGGAGATCTTCACGCCCACGGAATTGCAGTTGATCTTCCGGCATGCCCACAGGAACTCGGTGGATTTCTACAAGATTCTCCTCTACACCGGAATCCGGGACGGCGAAGCGCGTCATCTGCAGTGGCAGGATGTCGTGCTTGATTCGGGGCGGGAGCACATCCGTGTACGCAGCACCGAAGTGCATCTCACGAAGACCCGACGAGACAGGGTTGTACCGTTGTGCAGAGAAGCTGTCGAGATCTTTCAGCGGCTCATCTCAGGCAGGGACAAGAACAATCCGTTCGTCTTCACGGGACGAACCGGAGGTCCACGCGGTCACAATAGAAACACCTGGGTCGCGTGCTTACGGCGGATCGAGGAGGTGGAAGGGGTGAGGATCGAGAAGGGATATCACATGACCGGCCTGCATCTATTTCGACACACCTTTGCTACCAACGCCCTTGCGTCCGGGGTCGACATCCGAACGGTCCAAGATTGGTTAGGGCATTCCACCATCCTGATGACCCAGCGATACACAAACCTGCTGCCAAATCAGAAACAGGAGCAGATCCACAAGCTGTCCATCAAGATCGAGAAGCCCCGTGACGCACCGCCGGAAGGAGAGCAGTGAGATGGAGATTCCTAAGCTGCTACCATTGTTCGCCGCCGAATGGCACATTTACGGCACACTCGCCGAACATCCCGTTTTTGGACACGAGAAAGCCCCTGTTAACATTCACGTTAGCAGGGGCTCTTTAGTGGAGACGGCGGGAATCGAATTTGCGTCCGACCAGTCTGCGCGACAACCTAAGGTCAGTAATTACAATAGAGATGCTGCGACCGCAATTCCCGTTCGAGTGCTACGTAAGTGCTTGTTCATACACCGAGACCAATCGGCGTTTAGGACATTTTTAGGACACGGATCGGGTACCGGACGCAGTTCATCCCTTTCACGGACCGTGTCCAGGCATGACCGCTGCCAGGCTGAGT
>Ga0315284_10017486_pt1 | contig 10169 bp, 7 predicted proteins | sample YL17G09_16_MG_FD_203696 | JGI IMG/M metagenome (GOLD analysis project Ga0315284, IMG submission 203696) | Sediment microbial communities from Yellowstone Lake, YNP, Wyoming, USA - YL17G09_16 | ecosystem: Environmental > Aquatic > Freshwater > Lake > Sediment | place: USA: Wyoming | collected...
TCCAGACCTCCTGCGACGAGCACCTGGCCGACGCGTACCAGGCCTTGGTGGACGCAGACCTCGAGGCGAAGACGACGGCCAACGACCGCCTTGCCATGGAGACGCTCCTCCACAGGCTGTGCGGCCCCGTGGCGAGGCCGCCGGCCGGGGGGACCTGAGCGATGCGAGTGCTCCTCGTCCAACCGGTCGCGCTGTTGCAACCCGGGCATTCGCCCTACTGCCACGAGGTGGCGCTCCTGGGCGCGGAACTCGCGCGGCGCGGCTGGACGGTCGGCCTGGCGCTCTTCCGCCGGTTCGACGAAGCGGCGCTGGCCGCGGCGGTGGCCGAATCGCGGCCGGACGTCTTCCTGCTGTACCTCGAGAGCCTGACGGCCGACCTGGCGTTCCGCCTGGCCGAGGCCCTGCGGACCCAGCGATCGGCCGGGCTCATCCTCTTCGGCCCCTATGCCAGGCGATGCCCCAACGAAGCCCTCAGCCGCGCGGGCGTCGAGGCCGTCGCCACGGGCCCGGCCGACGCGACCGTCCCGGCGTACCTCGAGCAGCCGGGCGAAAGTCCGGGCCGGCTGCAGGCGCGCGGCATGTGGATCAACTGTGCCACGGGCGTGATGCGGAATCCGCCCGCCCTGCCGCCTGCGAGCCTCAAGGACCAGCCGCCTCCGGCCCGCGAACTCTACGGCCTGGAGCCGCTGCTCGACCTGGCGGGCTTTGCCGAAGTGAGCGTGTCGCGCGGCGGGGGGACCGGTGCGAGAGGCGCCGGCCAGGCGGCGGTCGAGCAGGCGGCTGCACTTCTGCCTTCCGCGCCGCCGGCGTGGCCGGTGCTCCATCGGCCGGTCGAGTCGGTCCTCCGTGAAATGGCCGACTTGGCGGGCATCCACCTGGACCTCGTGGGCTTCCGCATCACGAACAGCCGGTGGACCGCGGCGCCCTGGTGGCTCCGCGATTTCGCCGGGCGGTATGCAAGAGAGGTCGGCCTGCCGCTCCGGACGACCCTGCACGCGCCGGACGTGACGGCCGAGGTTGCGGCGCGATTGGCCGAGGCCGGGTGCGAGGAGGTCCGGATCAACGTCGGCAGCGGCTCGGCCCTCATCCGAAACGACATCCTCGGCATCGACGCCCCCGCCGAAGCGCTGGCCTCGGCGCTCTCGCTCCTCGCCCGGGCGGGCATCCGAACGGCCGCCCGAGTCGAGGTCGGCGCGGCCTACGAAACCGCGGTCACGCTGGATGAGACCCTTCAACTGCTCCGCCGCCTCGACCCCGACCGCGTCGAGGCCGTGCTGCACTATCCGCAGCCTGGGACGCCGGCCCACGACGCGGCCCTCGAAAACGGCCTGCTGGTGGCCGACCCGGCGGGGGCCCACCTGGCCGGGCGGCCGGCCCTTGCGCTGCCCGGCCTGACCGAGGAGGAACTCATCACCGCGCGGGAGGCGCTGCCGTTCGCCGTCCATCGGCCTCGCACGGCCGCCTTGATACGCTGGACGAGGCGCGTGAAAATGGGTGAGGGCCGGACGCTTTACGAGGTGGTTCTGAAACCGCTGCTCGGGCCTCCGGTCCGCAAACGGCGGAAACCGTAGGATGAGGACCCTCGCCATGACACCCAGCCGACGCGCAGCCAATTCAAGCGCCGCCCGGCGGAAGGCCCGCCTCGTGCGGGCCTACTTGGCGCGCCTGCCCGTCTGGTGCGCGTGGCAGGTGACCTACCGCTGCAACTTCCGCTGCCGCATCTGCTCTTACTGGCAGGAGCGCCACCCGCCTGAGGAGGAACTGATGGTTGCGGACTTTGCGCGCGGCGCAGCCAACCTCGCCCGGGCCGGCTCGCTCCTGGTGAACCTGGCCGGCGGCGAGCCGATGCTCCGGCCGGACCTCCCGGAGATTGTCGCCGCCCTCGCCCGCTGGCACTTCGTCTTCGTGACCACCAACGGGTGGCGCGTCGGCCAGGACCTGGCGCGCCGCCTCTGGGACGCCGGCCTCTGGGGCGTCAGCGTCTCGCTCGATTACCCCGACGCCGCCCGCCACGACGGCCAGCGCGGCCGGAGCGGCGCGTTCGACGAGGCGGTCAGGGCCATCGAGGTCTTTCGCGACACCCGCACCCGGCCCGACCAGCGCGTCAACCTGATGGCGGTCCTGACGGCCGACAACCAGGGCGACTTGGAAGCCGTCGCGGACCTGGCGCGGCGGCTCCGCGTCCAGTTCATGGTCCAGCCGTACGGCATCCTGAAGACGGGCGACCCGCAGCACCGGCCTCGACCGCCGTTGGCAGAGCGCCTGCTCGACATCAAGCGCCGCCTGGGCGGGACGTTCCTCTCGAACCCGTACTTCCTCTCGCGATTCGATGCGGCGCTCGACGGCGGCGTCGCCCGCTGCCGCGCAGGCCTCTCGACCTTCAACATTGACCAGAAGGGCCTTGTCGCCAAGTGCGTCGAGGACCGCTCGATGCCGGTCGGCTCGATCGTCCGAGCGCCGATGCCCATCCTCGTGGAGCGCCTGCGCAAGAGGTGGCGGGCGAACCGCTGCCGCCAGTGCTGGTACAATTGCCGCGGCGAGGTCGAGGCCCTTTACACCCTGCGTGGCCTCGTCGCGGCCTTGCCGATGCTGGTGGCAAAGGACGCCGCGCTCGCCGGCCCATGACGTGCGGGACGTTTAATTCTGCGGCAAGTCTGCAACGTGTGTCCCGCGCCAACCGGCCACTTCCTTCGCAATCTTCGGCCGCAGGAACCAGACCAGCAGGAACACCGGATAGGCAAAGACCATGACGGCCGTGCACGGCATTATCGCAAGCGAGAATTGCCGCACCGGCGGCTCTACATGGGCCTGTGTAAAGATCATCACGCTAAGGGTCAGGCCGACGATTGCCAGGAGCATGGCCAGCGCGCCGTAGGTGATGTGGAGCGTCCGGCCGGAAGGCTGGCGCCGGAGCGTCTGGATCCCCGCCACCAGCAGCAGAATGGCCACACAGACGCCGACGACGCCGGACACGATCTGGTAGGTGCCGAACCACGGCGGCATCCCAGCCATCATCCTCTGGGACTGCGGATTGAATTGGTTCATGACCACGCTGACAGGAGTGCACACAATCCCCAAACTCGCCAGGACGATCGAGAGGATGCCGATCACCAGCGGCCAGCGCGTCGGCGGCGCGTACTCCTGCTCGACCGGTTGCTGCCAATCGCCGGGAATTTGACTCATGTCGGGCCATCCTTTCCATTGCCGTAAAGGCCAGTGATGTTTCGGCGCCCAGCGTACAGGCTGCCGCCGCCTCCGGCAAGAAAATGTCCTGTGCGCTGTGCAGGGGTGTGACTACGGATTCTGGCACTACGCGGCCGCCTTTCGTTGTCGGGCCCAGAATGTAGGGTGCGTGCTCCGCACGCACGCAAAACAGAACAGCGCGCCGGCCTGCCCGTTTTTATTGAATGGAACGGCTAGGGGTCGCGTGCGTGCGGAGCACGCACCCTACATTCTACATTCCGTATTCCGCTTCCGCGTTCTGCGGGTGATAAGCCCCGCAAGACAAGGCAGGCAAAGGATTTATAGGGTGCCAGAAAAATGAGTCACACCCCTGTGCAGCGGCCGGCCGTTTTTCGTTGCCACGCGCCCCCGGCGGCGCTATCATCTCGTCACCGCACGAAGGCTCGTCTCACGCACCCAAGGACGAGGGCATCTCATGGCGAAACTCGGCACCGCCCGCTGGCCCCGTAAGCACCTCCTGGGCCTCGAGGACGTCTCAGCCGGCGAAATCCTGGCGATCCTCGACGCGGCTGACGCATTTCTCCCAGTCTGCCAGGGCCGAGCGGCTGCGCCCCAGACGCTCGATGGCCGGACCGTGCTGAACCTCTTCTGCGAGGAATCCACGCGGACGCGGACCAGTTTCACCCTGGCGGCCGAGCGCCTCGGCGCGCGGGTCATCCAGTTCGACGCCGCGACGAGCAGCCTGAAGAAGCGCGAGTCGCTGGCCGACACGGCGCGGACCGTCGAGGCGATGGGCCTCGACGCCATCGTCATCCGCCACAGCGAGCGCGGCGCGCCGCACCAGTTGGCCGAGGCGGTCGTGTGCTCGGTCCTCAACGCCGGCGACGACGTCCACGAGCATCCGACGCAGGCGCTGCTGGACATGCTGGCGATCCGCCGTCGCCTCGGCCGCCTGAAGGGCCTTACGCTGGCGCTCGTCGGCGACGTCCGCCACAGCCGCGTCGCTCGCTCCAACCTGTTCGGCCTGTCGAAACTCGGAAACCGCGTCATCTTCGTCGGCCCGCAGGTCTTCCTCGAAGACCTGGACGTGAAGGTCGAGACCACCACCGACTTCGACGGCGTCCTGCCGCAATGTGATGCCGTCATGATGCTCCGCGTCCAGTTCGAGCGGCACGAGTCCGTCTCGTTCGACATGGACAACTACATCCGCGGATACCAGTTGACGTCGGAGCGGCTGGCCCGGGCGAAGCCGGGTGCCGTGGTCCTCCACCCCGGGCCGATGAACCGCGGGATCGAACTTACGAGCGAGGTGGCCGACGGCCCGCAGAGCCTCATCCTCTTTCAGGTGACGTGCGGCGTGGCGGTGCGCATGGCGGCACTCAGCCTCTGCATCGCCGCCAAGGACCGCCTGGCCGAGGCGGCCGATAAGCGGGCAAAGCAGGACAAGCCATGACGACGCGCCTGGTGCTGGCCGGCGGCCGCATCATCGACCCCGCCTCGGGCCGCGACGGGCCGGGCAGCCTCGTCATCGAAGACGGCCTCATCGCATCCCCCGGCCGCAGCGCCGCACGGGCCGCGGCGGGCCGCACCTTCGACTGCGACGGTCTGCTCGTCGTGCCGGGGTTCATTGACCTGCACGTTCACCTGCGAGAGCCGCCCGATGCGCGCGGCGACCTTGTGGGGCTGGCGGAGACGATTGCCTCGGGGGCCCGCGCGGCCGTCGAAGGCGGGTTCACGACCGTCTGCGCCATGCCGAACACCGAACCGCCCCTCGATTCGCCGGAGGCCGTGTCGTATTACTTGAAGCGCGGGCGCGAAGCCGGCCTTGCACGGGTCCTGCCGGTCGGCGCGATGACCTGCGGCCGCGCCGGACGCAAGGTTGCCGACCTCCACGCGATGAAGGCGGCCGGGGCCTGCGCTTTTTCAGACGACGGGTCCGACGTCGCCGACCCCAAGGTGTTCGAGGCGGTAATCGCCGCGGCTGCGCGGCTCGGCGCGGTGGCGATCTGCCACTGTGAGGACCCGCGATTTTGCGCGGGCGGAGTCATCAACGACGGCCCGATGGCAACGGTCTTGGGCCTGCCGGGGATTCCTGCCGAGTCGGAAGAGATTGCCGTGGCGCGGGCGTGCGACGCGGCGGCGCGGACCGGCTGCCGCGTCCACATCGCGCATGTCTCGACCGGAGGCGCCGCCCAGGCCATCCGCCGCGCCAAGGCCGCCGGCACGCCGGTCACCGCCGAGGCCACGCCGCATCACCTGGCGCTCGCGGAGGCGGCGATTCGCAGCCGCAGTGCTGTCTTCAAGGTGAACCCGCCGCTGCGGAGCGCGGGCGACGTGGAAGCCGTCATCAATGCGGTCTGCGACGGAACGATCGATTGCCTGGCGACGGACCATGCGCCGCACACGGCCGAGGCGAAGGCGCGCGGCCTGGCCGAGGCGCCCTTCGGCATGATCGGCCTGGAATCGGCCCTCCCGGTATACGTTCGGGCCCTGGTTGAGCCGGGCCGTCTCACATGGTCGCAGTTGATTGCGAAGATGACCATCAACCCGGCACGCGTTCTTGGCATCCGTGCCGGAACCCTGGCCGCCGGCGCGCCGGCCGACGTCACGGTCATTGACCCCGAGGCAAAGTGGACGATCGAGCCTGAGACATTCGCCTCGCGGGCGCGGAACTGCCCGTTCGCAGGATGGCAAGTCCAGGGGCGGGCGGTCCTCGTGCTGGTCGGCGGGCGAATCGTCTGCGACCGCATTTCGGGCAGGCACGTCGGATAGGCTCTACGGCAAGTCGAGGCTCAACGTCCTCTCAAACTTGACGGCGACGCCCGTCGCCTCGCCGAGTTCCGGCCGCGGCTCGTGCCGCACGACCTCTGCCTTGACCGCGAACTGTTCCAGGAAGAACGTGTTGGAGGTTTCGCGCGGCACGGAGAGCCTGACGTGAAAGGTCTCGCCGATGCGCGGGACGGCCGACGCGATGAAGAAGGCGCCGCCGTTGCTCACGTTGAGGGTGCGCGTCCGCAGGGGTTGACCGTCCTGGCGGTCGATACGGACGCGGCAGGGAACCTCGAACCTCGCGTGCACTCGGCGTTCGGCGCCGACGGCCATGGGGCGGCCTCCCTTCCGTTCTGCCAGACGTGACCCTCGGCCCGTCCAGGCCAGGGTATACTCAATCATAAACCAGATTCGGCGGGGAGGCAAACGGAAACCCGCCCCACTGCGCCGCCGGGTGCGCCCAACGAACGGCGGGCAAGCCCGCCGGCGAAACGGGCGCTCGGCGGGGCGAGCGCGCTGACACCACGTCCAAATCGAAAATCGAAAATGCGTCCCCGGTTCACTTCCCTTCGCTCAGACGCTGGTAGTATCGCTTCAGAAACTCCTCGTAGCCGCGCGGCATGGGTTTCTCGAGGGCGTCGAGGACCTGGTCCTGGACCTCGTTGGGGAGTGCGGCACTCGAGTCTTTTCGGATGCGGATCTCGCCGCCGAGGAGCATCTTGGAGTCCTTGAGGTTCCCCAGGACGATGTCCCTCTGGCGCAGCGCGCTTGAGTAGCGTCCGGCGAGGATGTCTCTCTGGACGCGCCGCATCCCCTCGATCGCCCCATCGAGGGAGAAGGAATCGTAGTTCTTGACCTCGAGGGCGCTCTTAACGCCTTCAGCCTTGTTGCGGAGTTCGGCCTGGCGGCCGGCCAAAGCGCCCATCTTGCGTTGGATGTCGGGCGGGACGGGCCCTTCGAGTCCCTCGCTGCCCGCGCCGGAGATCTTGCCGCCGCCGGTCGCTCCGGTCGGGGCTTCGGGGCTCGAGTCCTTGACCTCGCCCTTGCTGAAGGCGTCGGGCGAGAGGCGGGTCGGGGTGCGCCGGCCGCCCTTGCCGGTGGCTTCTTCCTCGACGAACTCGCCGGCGGCCTTGCCGGTGCGGCCCTCGCCGCTGCGGCCGGAGATTTCGGAGGTGTTCGGCAGGCGGTTGCCCGTGACGCCCTTGGCCGAGAAGTTCGAGATGGGCCCGTCCATAGCGTCCCAGCCGGCGCCCTTGTCCATGGAGTCGCCGGCGCCGCTGGTTACGTCCTCCATCTCCTGGAAGAGGTCTTCCTCCTGTTCCAGAAGGTCGCCGACCAGGTCCTCCATCTGTTCGGGGAGTTCGGCGTGCGGGATCTCGACGTCGCCCGCGAACTCCTCCTGCGACCATTTCTGGCGGTCGGGCGTATCGGGCAGCCACCGTTCGAGGTTCTCGGCGATCTCCTGGGCGCCTTCCATCCCGAGTTCCTCGAGGGGCACGACCACGTCGGTGGCCTTCTTGGAGAGGGCGTCGGCCGCCATCTCGACGTCGGTCTTGACCTCGATCATCTCCTTGACGAGGCTCGGGTTGGACGCGTCCACCTGGGGGATCTTGGAGAAATCGGAGATCGCCTCGTTCATGAACTTCGTCCAATCGTCCTCGATGGCCTTGAGGCGCTCCAACTCGCGCTGGTCGGCATCCTGGAAGTCGTCTACCGGGCGCTTCGCAAGGTCCTTGGACGCCTCGATGACTTTCTTCTGCTCCTCGACGAACGTCTTAAGGCGGTCCTTGAGGGCCCTGAGTTTGGCCAGGGCGTCCGGCGGCAGGTCCGACGGCGCCAGGGCCTTCTGCTCCTCCTGGACCGCATCCTTGAGTTTCGGCACGATGTCCAGGATCTGGCGGAGCGTTGCGATAATCGTGTCCTGGTCGGCCGCGAGCGCCTTGGCGAGGTCCGGTACGCTGGCGAGGCGTGCTGCATCCTTCAGGTCGGAGATTGCCGCGGCCTTCGCCATGGCCGACGCCATCTCGTTGGATGCCAGGACGAGAAGCGCCTGCTTGATGGGGAGCGTGGTCTCATCGAACTGGACGTCGCGGGTCACGGCGAGCGTCGAATCGCGGACGTCGCGCTGCGCTCGGACGAGTTCGGCACCGCCGGCCTGGACCTGCGGGAGGGCCTTCTCGGCGGGAAGGGCGCTCGTCGCGGCCCGGGCGGCCTCTTGCCGGCGGAGGATCTCGCGCAGCCGGTCGTACAGCAGCGACAGTTGCTGAATCTTCTCCTCGGCCACCTTCGCCTTGTCCTGGACGAGAATCTTGAACTTGGCCGTCTCCTCGCGGTTCGGGCCCTTGGGGGTGTTGCCGCCCTGGTAGGTCCGGCGGTCGGCAGCCGCGGCCCAACAAGTGATCGCCTGGCCCACGCGGTACGTCTTCGGGTCCACGGTGAAGACGTAATCGAGCGTCGCCTCCTTTGGATTCGGGAAGTCTCGCCACGTTGCGAGGAGTCGCGGCAAGGGGGCGGCGTCGGATTGGGCGAAGAGGTCCACCTGCCCCAGGCCGTAGCGGTCGCCGGCCTTGAGGGCCATCTTCACCGTCTCGCCGAGCCCCGCGATGACGTCGCCGCGCGGCAGCGTGAACGTGATGGTCGGCGGATCATCGGGGACCGCCACGATCCGGTTAACGACGGCGGTACCGTTCGGGGCCTGGCCCTGGAGGCGGATCTGGTAGGTATCGTCCTGGAGCACGGTGAACTGGGCGGCGAGTGTCCGCCCGTCGAGCGACGGCAGGCACTTGCGGTCGCCGCCGCTTCCGAACACGAGGTTCGCCGTGGCCACAGGCGACGTCACGTGAATCGTCATCTCGACGCTTGTGCCGACGAGGCACCGGATCTCGCCGCCATTGTTCGCAACGATCTCGGGCCGAAGGCCCGTGTAGTCGGGATACACGTAGCGGACGTCAATCTGCCTGATGAGCGGCGGCTCGCGAAGCGTGATCGCGAAGGTCTTGCTTTCCGTGCCGCCCACGACCAGGCGGTAGGAGAAGGGCTGGAGGACCTGCGGCACGTGGTAGACGAAATGCGTCGGGTCGGAGGCCGAGCGGACGAGACTCTCGGTGGCCGCGCCGCCCGCATCGCGATCGCCCATCTGGATGACCCCATCGAAGAGCCTGCCCCTGGGGCCGGCGATCACGGCCTCGACGTCGAGCGGCTCGCCCTTGTTGACCTCGGCATTCCCGGGCTTCACGGAGACGAACCGGACGGCGCCCACCGAGGCGATGCTACGGTCGAACGGGCTGAGGATCTGGAGCGCGGCCGATTTGAAGCGGGGGTACGCCAGGACGACAAACGCGCCCAGCAGAAGGACGGCTCCGGCGGCGGCCATGGCCCACCGCTTGGCGCGCTCGGCGCTGACGGCCTGCGCCAGGTCAACCGTCCGCGCGCCGCCGGCGGCCTCGCGGATGGCCCGTTCCACCATCGGGCCGGACCACTCGTCCGCGTGTTCCGTCAGGAGAAGGGCGTTGATGAGGTTGTTGCCGAGTTCGGGAAGCCGCGTCTCGACGAACCGGGCCGTTTCCTTGACGGTCGGCTCGGACCTCAGGGGCGAGAGGATGTATCGCCAGAACGCGAAGGCCAGGCCCGCGGCGCCCGCCCCGAGCAGCGCCACCCGCCCGCCCCAACCAAACCGCAGGAACCCCTGGGTGACCGTCGCCACAAGCACGACGCCGCACAGGACCGTCACGAAAGCCAGGACGCCTTCGGCCATGCGGATGGCGCGCATCCGCCCGCGCACCTCGTCCACTCGCCCCTGGACCTCGTAATACGGCCGATAATCGCCAAGCGTACTCATGGGCCCTGCCCTATACAGCGCCGGCGGATGCGGCGGGCCGCATGGCCCGGCATCCTATTGTACGGCTAGGCGGGTCCCGGGAGCGCCCCGAAGCGCGAGCGGCCTCCTTCACGGCAGAATGGCGACCTTGCTCGCGCCGGGAACAACCATGTCATACACTTCCTCGACGTCCTTGCTGAGCATGCGGATGCAGCCCTCGGAGACAGCGCCGCCGATGCCGGCCGGATCGATCGTGCCATGGATGCCGTAATGATTGCCGATATCGATCCAGCGGGTGCCGAGGGGGTTGTCGCGGGCGCCGCCGGGGCGCCACTCGCTCTGCGGCTTGTGCTGCGGCTGGTACTGCGGGTCCTTCAGTTTCAGTTTGACGAGGAAGGTG
>Ga0315284_10017487_pt1 | contig 10169 bp, 8 predicted proteins | sample YL17G09_16_MG_FD_203696 | JGI IMG/M metagenome (GOLD analysis project Ga0315284, IMG submission 203696) | Sediment microbial communities from Yellowstone Lake, YNP, Wyoming, USA - YL17G09_16 | ecosystem: Environmental > Aquatic > Freshwater > Lake > Sediment | place: USA: Wyoming | collected...
CGGACCGCGCAGGTGACCGAGGCCAGGGCCGCGCGGTACGTTCCCGGAAGGATCTCCCCCCAGGCATCTATCGCCCCTTTGCCGATGCCTTTCCGTATGTCCTCGACCATCCAGGGGAGGTGAACCCCCTGGGCGTCGCACAGACGGCCCGGTCCAGTGGGCACGATGCGGATGAAGGGGAGACTCCTGATTCCGGCAAGGATGGAATGCACCCTTTGCGGAACCTCGTAGGCTCGTCCCCTTCCCCCTTCCCCGTCGTCTTCGGTCCGGAAACGGTGCAGGGTATGGCATTTCGGGTAAAATACTCTCATCTCAGGGCAGATCCTTGCAGGAGCTCAGGGCCTCGTAGAGCCTGGCCCGCTCCAGGTCCTGGGCCAGAGCCCAGAACATCAGATATTCCCTGGACTCACTCGGCCAGAGGTCCACCGGGGCATAGCACCCCATAAAGGTTCCATGGCTTCCGACGTCCGCGGCGACGTGCTCGACTTTGGGGGAAGTGGTTACCAGGACGAGTGCCCGCCCCGTCCCCGGGCTCTGGGAAGCGGTCCAGTCCGCGCAGAAATGCCAGGCCCCGGTCTCTCCCCTGGGCCGGATCCCTCCTTTGGAGTTATAATGAAGAACGGCCTCATTCCGGCTCCCGTCCACGTCCGGGTATCCCTCCAGGGCGAAATAGGCGTGGATGCTGCCGGAAGCGAGATTCCTAAGGCGCATGAAGGTTGCCAGGAAGGATTCCCCGGGCAGTGTCAGGTGGTCCATTTCCAAGACCAGGCCCTGGTAATCCTTATGCTTTGGAGATGTGCTGAGACGCACGCCCTTCCAGAGATGCCCGGACTTCCCCTCCCGCTCCACGGGCTCGGCCTTCCACTCCTCCTTGTGGAGGGGCATGCGTTGCATGTCCCCCTTGAGTGAGAGCAGGGGCTCCAGGCCTCCGTAGAAGGGGTTCCGCCAGGAGAACATCCCGGGCTCCGGAAACGCCGTGTGCAGGTGGTTCACTTCTCCCTCCATCCAGGCGAACAGGGTGCCAGAGTGACTAGGGGCCATCAGGAACTGGAACCGTCCGTTATCCAACCGCCAGACCTTGTGACCTTTCAGCTCCCCCTCCCGGACGCTCAAGATGGTCCCGGGCTTCAGTGCAATTATACTGAAATCCCGCTCCCGGATTCCAGAGGGGGTTTCAAAGGCCAGGCTTCCCTTGCTGATCTCAGGAGGTGAAGCAGGGGAAGCGAGGGTAAGGCTCCGGGTGAAAGATCTCTCGATATCGGTCTCACCCACCTTGATTTCTTCAGGAGTGACGGTATAGCCGTCAGGGATAGCGATGCGCAGGGTCCCGGAAACGGCCCTCCGGCGAAGGTTCCGGATGGTCAGCTCAGCCTTTAAGTCCTTCCCAGACAGGATCAAAGGCTGGGGCTCCAGCTCCAACCGAACGACCGGGCCGGGCTCAAGAACGGGCAGCCTGGCGGGGTCGTTCCCAGTGAAAGCTTGATGGTAATGTTTTCGGACGCTCTCCCAGGTTCCCTCGCCAACGTACACGAGCAGGGGCTCGGTCTGGGCGCTCCCCTGGGCTGGGATTCGGAGCGTGTGATAGATCATCGGGTACTCCAGCCGATCCGCCCCGGGCCAGATGCTCCCGGTAGTCCATCCCTTCCCCTCCTGGGCACACCAGGGCTCAAGGTAATCCTCCCCGCGGTCCGGCAGGTCATTCTGGCGGATTGGGAACTCTCCGTCCACATGAGGCTCGAGGACGAGCCCTGATTTCAGCGGGAACGCGAGGTCGTAGGGCTCCTGATGCGCCACCTGAGCCATGAGGGCGTTCAGCTCCAGGGGATGAGTCGTGGCATTGTTCACCCGCTGGATGACTTCCAAAATCTCTCCGGAGAGCAGCGTGACCTCCTGCTCGAAGGTGACCCCGGGCCGGAGCCCGCTCTCGGCTGAGAGCACGGCTTTCGGCAAAGGATGGTCGTAAAGGGAGCAGACCTTGAACGTCTTGTCCTGGAACTCATTGGGCCAGAGGGGCGGCGTGAGGTTCGCGAACCCCACATAGGCCAGGTCCAGGCCCCTGGGCTTGTGTCTGACGACGAGGTTTGCACCCCTGAGATCCGCAACCAGCCTCAGGACGGAGTTCTCCAGCACGACCTCCTCCTCGTCCAAGCGGGCCAGGTTCGTTTCCGGGACCAGGACCGCAACGGACAGATCCTTGGTCTTGGCCGTAATAACATCTTTCCCGCAGGTTACTTTGGGAATAACCCTCAGGGTGTGGAATCCCGGTTCCCTGCCCCGGAGCTCGAGCACGCAGCCCGCGCGCCCCTTGGCCGGGACCGTGATGTCCTGAGGCGTAGAAAGAAGCTCCACTCCCGAAGGGGGCAGGATAACCAGGGACGCTGTGGCCTCGGAATCCAGACGGCTCTGAAGCCCAAGGGCCACCTTGGTCGTGAGCCCTTTTCCCACGGACACGTGCCTGGGCAGCCAGGTCGTCTCCACAGGCTGTTTGGGCCTGAAGCCACAAGCCAGCCGGATTGGAACGTCGTTCACCACGGCTGTTGCCCGGACGGCCCAGGAGGGCAGTGCGTCCCTGGGAGGATTGATATCAGGCTTGATCCGGAGAGTTGCCTCCACCGTCTCCTCTTTGGCCACGGTAAGGGAGACTTCCTTGTGGAACTCCTCGTCCCCGTCCGCGGTGAGGGAAAGGGCCAGCTTGAGGGGTGAAGATGCCCGGTTCACGACCTTGAAGGTGACTGTGTGTGGCAGGCTGACCACAGGCTCGGGATCGGGAAGCGAACAGGTTAAAGAAAACTCCGGATTCTCTATGGCACAAATCTCCCGGGCTTCGTGATCCACGGTAACTTTGAGCCAGTCCCCCTGTTCCTCCCACTCATAAATGAAGACCTTGGCCTTGCCCAGAAGCTGCTCGTCCGGCTCCAGCTTGAGCTCGCGCTTGAACGTACTGTACCAGTCGTGCCTGTCGAAATAGGCCTTGGCGATGGGATTCTTGAAGACCTTGGGCAGGTAGTTGACCATGAGCACCGTGGTCTCCGGGACCCAGAAGAACCCGGTCTTTTTGTACAGCGGGACCGCGGGCAGGTTGGCCGTCCAGGTGTGGAGGTCCAGACGCTCGTAGCCCATGTCCGAGACCCGGCGGAGGGCCTCCAGCAGCAGGCGCTTGCCCAGGCCCTGCTTGTGCCTGGAGGGGGAGACGTTCAGGATCGCCACGTAGGCCGCGCTCCGCTCCCTGGGAATCGGGGAGGTTCCGCAAAACCCGGGCACCTCGTCCTCCCCGGCCGCCACCAGGGTGAAGATCCGGCCGAACTCGCGCTGCTCCCGGAGCACCCGCTCCGCGGTGTAGGGGATGCCGTCATTGAAGAAGGGCGGCCAGACCGGCAGGGACTCCTGCCACATCCGGGCCAGGCCCGGGGCGTCCTCCTCCCGGAAGTCCCGTATTTTTAGCTCAACAGACATAATTTCTCCTAAACCGGTTTTCTTGCCTTCAGGGAAAAGAGCAGGGGGATCGTCTCCTTGCCGTCCTTGAACCGATACCAGCCGTCCGGGCCCTTCTCCTGGAAAGGATAGTGGGGATAGCAACCGAAGGGGTACTCATTGAACTGCTCGATCACGAGCCCGGCCCGGATCAGTGAGTTCAGAATGTCGCTCAGGTTGTGGGTCCACTCGTATGACGGCATTCCGACCCTCTGAGCAGGGTCCGCATAGGCCCCGTCATCCTCCCATTTCATCGGCTCGTCCCTGTGGAAATAGGAATACCTGACGCTGAGCTCCTTGGTGCTCCGCTCGTTCTCGAAGACATGGTTCGCGGGATGGTCCTCGGCAATGTAAAACAGACCGCCGGGCTTGAGGTAACGAGCGATCAGCTCGGCCCATGGCTTGAGGTCCGGGAGCCAGCAGAGGACCCCGTAGGAGGTGAACACGATGTCGAAGCGGTCCTCCAAGACCTTGGGCAGATCATAGAGATTCGATTCGATGAACCGGGCCGGGATGGAAAGCTCCTCGCTCAGCTGGCGCGCCAGGCGGATGGCCTCAGGTGAGAAGTCCACGCCTGTGACCACGGCCCCGAGCCTGGCCCAGGACAGTGTGTCCATTCCGAAATGGCATTGGAGATGTAACAAACTCTTGTCCCGGACCTCGCCGAGCTCCTGCACCTCAAGAGGCTTAAGGGAAGATCCGCCCTTCCGGAAACCCTCCAGGTTGTAGGACTTCGCCCGGGCGTTGATCTTGGTAAGCCGGTTCCAAAGCTCGCGGTTGGATTCGAGATAGGGATTCATATCCTCACTTCCCTTTTGCTGGTCGTGGACGTTCAGCAAGGATAATGTTGCTCTCCGCCTCCGGGGCAGGGGGCCTGGGCGGGAGGGAGAGGTCCTTGCTGGAATAGCTGGCCAGATGCTTCAACCCCGCCTTATTCAGCATCCCACGCATCTCGGGGACCGTGTAACAGCGGATCGCCTCGTCGGCGTGATAGCCCGGCTCAACCTTAGGCCTGATCAGGGTCCCGTCCTTCTTGATGAGGAATATCCGCGAGCGATAGGTGCTGGTTTCGGCATCGAGCCAGCCCTCGGACAGCTCCCAGCCGTCCTTGATCTTGGACCAGGTCCGCTCATGCTTGTCCTGCTGTTTAGGGGACAGGAACATGATGAAGGTTTTGCCTCCGGGCTTGAGAGCCCGACGGATGGAACTTAAGAGCTTTTGATCCCCTTCGTCCATGAAGAACCCGAAGGTCCCGCTCAGGAGAAGACAGGCATCAAACTCCTCCCTGAATTTGATCTTCCGCATGTCCCCGACGAGGAATTTGCCTTTCAATCGTTCTTTCTTAAACTGCCGTCCGGCGAACTTGATAAGGGGAGGGGCGATATTCCATCCGACTACTTCGTAGCCTCTTTGAGCAAAGACCCTCGCCTGATCCCCACCCCCGCAGCCCAGATCGAGGATGCGTCCCCCGGGATGCAGCTTGCAGGCAGCCTCGATGAAGTCCACCAGCTGACGGTCCCACTCGAAGATCCCCGGGATGCGGTGACGGTGGTCTATCCGCCAGTAGGCGGCCCAGAACTCCGACCAGGATTTCTCGATGACTTTAAGCATAATCCGGTCTTCTGGCTTTCTCCCGGGCCTTCTGCCACTGGGTGATCTTCTTCCACTTGGCCTTTTCTTCCTGGCGCAGCCTCTGGTCCTGGCGGCGGGCGAGGAAGCGCAGCTCGCGCTGCATCTTGAGGTAGTTCCGATACCGCCCGGAGTCCAAGCGGCCCTCGAAGAGAGCCTCCTGCACCGCGCAGCCCAGCTCCTTTTCGTGCATGCAATCCCGGAAGCGACACTGTCCGGCCAAGGCCTCGATATCCTCAAAGCCACCCTTCAGGGCCTCCTCGTCACCCCACATCTGCAATTCCCGCATCCCGGGATTATCAATGACCAGACCACCCGTGGGAAGGAAGAGCAGTTCCCTTGTGCTCGTGATGTGCCGGCCCCTGCCGTCCTCGCGCAGCTCACCCGTGGCCTGCCGCTCCTCACCCAGCAGGCGATTGATGAGCGTGGACTTGCCCACGCCCGAGGAACCGAGGAGGGCCACGGTGCTCCCCGGACCGAGGTAAGGCAGGAGCGGTTCCAGGCCCTAGTTCTCCGTGGCGCTGACGGGATGGACGGGAGCCCCGAAGGCCACGCTTTCCGTTTCCGCGACCTTGGCCGCAAGGTCGGAACAGAGGTCCGACTTGTTGAGCAAAATAACGGGACGGGCCCCGGAGTCCCAGGTCAGGACCAGATAACGCTCCAGGCGCCGGAGGTTGAAGTCCCGGTCCAGGCCGGACATCAGGAACACGATGTCCACGTTCGCGGCCACGACCTGCTCCTCGGTCTTTACCGAGGCCACCTTGCGGGAGAACTTGGTCCTCCTCGGAAGCAGGGCATGGATCATGGCCCGCTCCTCTCCGGGCAGAGGCTGCACAGCCACCCAGTCTCCGACCGCAGGATAATCGCTCCGGGACTTCGCCTCGTGGCGAAACCTCCCGGTCACCTCGGCCGAGAGCTCCCCCTGCTCGCTGTAGACCAGATAAAGCTCCTTCTCCTCCCGGGCAATGCGGGCGGGGACAAGCCCTTGAGGCTTGTAGGGCTCGAAAGCCTTTTCCCAGGAGGCGTCCCAGCCGAGTTCAGGCAACGAATGATTAAGCATCAATAATCCGTCCTCCGGTCTATCCAGCCCTTCCTCCTTGCGGTGAACTCGCAGAGGTGGAAGATCCAGCGCGAGGCGAGGGCCAGAAGCAGGGTCGTTGCCAGGAGGATCACGAAGAGGCTCCCGGTCGTGAACCCGGCCAGGGAGGGAGAGAGCGACCCCTGTCCCGGGAGCACGGCCCGGCGGATGGCCTCCAGCCAGTAGGTGAAGGGCAGGGCCTTGGACACGGGCTGGAGCCAACCGGGCAGGACCTCGATCGGGAAGATCGCCCCGCACAGGAGGAAGAAGAGCCCGGACACGCCCTCGTTCAGATACCCGGAGTGCCGGGCGACCAGCATGGAGATGGCCGCGAGGATCATCCCCAGGCTCACGATCCCCCAGAGCCCGACGACCAGGGCCAGAAGCAGGAGGCCCCAGTCCACCCGCGCGGGGTGGATCGGCAGTTTGAGGAGCAGGATCCCGAAGGCCAGGGTGATGGTCACGGCCAGGGTGGTGATCGTGATCTTGGCCAGGCCCCGCCCGAAGAGGTAGAGGAACATCCGGATCGGCGAGGTGTAAATGTACTTGATCATCTCGAAGAACTCCCGGTCCTCCATGATGACCCAGGAGATGCCGAACAGGATGTTGGCCACGAACAGGTAGAAGGCGTTGCCCACGTACATGTAAGCGAAGAACGGGGAGGAGGTCGGGACCCGGGAGACCACCAGGTACATGACCACCAGGATCAGGGCCGAGGCCACGGGCTTGGCGAAGGTGTAGATGCCGAACAGCAGGGGGTCGGTCCAGTTGGACTCGATCTGCCAGCCCAGCCAGGCGGAGCTCTTGATGGAGCGGTAGGTGTGGGTCAGCTCGAATTTGAGTCTTTTGATATCAAGCTTCATGGCAATGACTCATTAAAAATGAAGCAATATAGAATGCTAATTTTGCATTTTGGAATAATTGATACTTACTGCCACCTCAACGTCAACCGGCCCTCGCGCTTGCCCAGATTCTCCATGTACCGGAGCATGTAGTGGGCCAGGATGAGGAAGGCCACGCAGAGCACGGCCAGAATCCCCATCTCCACGGGCACGGACAGGAACGCGTAGGCCTTGCCGGAGAGGAGGACCTGCCGGAGTCCGTCCAGCCCGAGGGTGGTCGGGATCGCCGAGGCGGCCAAAGCCACCCAGAACCCCAGGGCCCGCACCGGGAAGTAGAACCCGGAGAGGAGGTAAATCGGCTCGGTCAGCAGGTTCGAGACGTGCCAGGCCTCCCGACCCCAGAGCATGTAAGCCGAGGCGAAGAGCATGCCCAGGCCGTAGAGCGCGATCAGGGTCAGGAAGAAGATCCCCAGAAGCTGCCAGGCCGAGGCGATGGCGAACGGGATGCGGAAGATGACCATGCCCAGAAAGAGCGAGGCCAGGGCCCGGACCGTGGTGGAGAAGCCCCCGCCCAAGGCCATGCCCAGAAGGATCGCCATGCGGGACATCGGGGACATCAGAAAGAGCTGAAGGTTCCCGCCCTGCTTCTCCCAGTAGAACTGGCTGGCCATGGCCCAGAGCACGTTCATCCAGTAGGCCGTCATAGCCCCGCCCAGGATGACCATGCCGAAGAACGCGGAGGGCGCACCTAGGGCCTTGTAGTAGAACACGTAGGCCGCCAGGCCCACGACCGGGAGCAGGGTATCGAAAATCACCCAGGAGGGCTCGCGGTTCACGCCCACGATGCGGACGTAGGCCCGGGCCCAGGCCGCGCGCAGATTCAGGGCGAGCTTACGCTCGAATTTGGCGATGTATTGATTGATCTTATCCATGTTTACCCTTGATTCTAAATCAAACAGTCCCAGAAACTCAAAGCGCTCTCGACCATGCCAGGCTGAAATTCCGTACCCTCTTGGAACAGAAGGACCGTGTCGTTCTCGCCCCAAAGGCCTCCTGCCGGAGCCGTCGTTCGCTTGGCCAGTTGTTCATAAAGGCGAAGTTTCTCCTCACAGGTGCCCGCTTTTACGAACTGATGAAAGAGCTCGTAATACTCCGGGTCGTGGCTCTCAAGGTACCGAAGGGCTTGCTTTTCTCCCTCCCAGAACATCCTTCGAATAGTGAAATAATCCCACAGGAGGCCAGAGGTACCGTAAATGGCCATCCGCACCTCGGCAGTCATTCGGTAATCCGGATCGGCGGAAGCAAGCATTCTGCGAGTCTGGGCTAGGTTGTAATTCACCCCAAACCATGCCCCGTAAACCTCAAATTCGCTTGCCGCTTTCGTCCAAGTGCCGGTCCGGAACTTGCTCTGGCAGCGTTGAAGGCGTCGAGAACGGTCAAAGAGTATCTTTCCAGACTGAAGCCAGCGGATGAGCCTGCCCATGGGCTTTGGGGCACTCACCGGTTCGGCCAAAGCCGTGATGTCGTCTAATTCCCCTGACCTCACAAAGAGGAGATCCGTCAGGCGATGGTTGATCCACGTCAGGCCGACATGGAGGGGCACAAGCATCGTGTTCAATACCACTACCAGGTCGTAATCGCTCGCTGAGGTCAGCCGTCCCTTGTTGGCTGATCCGATCAGGAGAATCCCTTCCACGGCCTCGCTCTTGGACAGCCGGACGATGACCTCCTCAAGGGTCAGCGTATTACTTCGTGAGTCTATGGTTTGCGACATCGTATTGGGTAGCTGGTTTAGACCTCTTTACCCTTCAACCGCCGAACCGTCAAACTGGTTAACTGTCTTCTCCTCCTCCTCCATGCTCTTACCCACCAACTGCACGAACACGTCCTCCAGGGAGGGCTCGGTCTTGGTGAGCGAGACGAGCTTGGAGCCGTTCCGGGAGATCGTCTCGATGACCCGGGCGATCACGGACTCCTCGTCCAGGATGAACTTCAGGGTCGTGGCGTTCTTGCCTGAGTCCAGGTGACAGGCGACCTTCTGGACGCCCTGCAGGGCCCGCAGGTCCTCCAGGTGTCCGAACTGGCCGGACAGCCCGAGCTCAAAGACGGCCTCCTTCTGGACCAGCTTCTTCAGATTGGCCGGGGAGTCGCAGGCCAGGATCTTGCCCTTGTTGATGATCGCCATGCGGTCACAGAGCTCGTCAGCCTCGGCCATGTAGTGCGTGGTCAGGAGCACAGTCTTGCCGGCCTGCTTGACCCAGGTCTTGATAAACGCCCGGATGTCCCGGGCCGCGTTCACGTCCAGGCCCAGGGTGGGCTCGTCCAGGAATGCGATCTTGGGATCCGCGACGAAGCCGCGGGCGAAGTTCATCTTCTGGCGCATGCCCGTGGACAGGGCGTGGATCTTGGTCTTGGCGTCCTTGGAGAGGTCCACCACCTTGAGGAGTTCCGCGATCCGCAGCCGGGCCACCCGGGTGGGCACGCCGTAGAACTGGGCGAACATCCAGAGGTTCTCCTCCACGTTCAGGATGCCGTACCCGGAGTTCTCCCCGCCGGCCACCATGCTGATCCGCTCCCGGATCTGGTGGGTCTCCTTGACCACGTCGTAGCCGTCCACCATCGCCTTTCCCGAGGTGGGCAGGAGCAGGGTGGTCAGGATCTTGATCAGCGTGGTCTTGCCCGCGCCGTTCGGGCCCAGAAGCCCGAAGAGCTCGCCCTCCTTGACCTGGAGGGTGATCCCGTCCAGGGCGCGGGTCTCGCCGTTCCCGGAGGGCTCCTCCTTAGCCTTCTTGATTCGGGCCAGAAGGCCCTTCCGCTTCTTCTTGTACTTGAAGATGCGGAACAAATCGATGACTTCTACCGCGTTCATGATGCCTCGTATAATAGGGACGGGTGATTGGTGAATGGTGATTCGTTAAACCTTCGTTCAAGGTAATCCTGATAGCTTCCGGGATATACTACAGCCTCTCCGTCCTTAAGGGCGATGACCTTGGTGGTCAGCCGCCGGAGCAGATAGCGGTCGTGGGAAACGAACAGGATCGTGCCGGGATGCTGGACTAAGGCGCCTTCCAGAGCTTCCCGAGCCTCGATGTCCAGGTGGTTCATGGGCTCGTCCAGGATCAGGAAGTTCGTCCGGGACAGGAGCAGCC
>Ga0315284_10017488_pt1 | contig 10169 bp, 8 predicted proteins | sample YL17G09_16_MG_FD_203696 | JGI IMG/M metagenome (GOLD analysis project Ga0315284, IMG submission 203696) | Sediment microbial communities from Yellowstone Lake, YNP, Wyoming, USA - YL17G09_16 | ecosystem: Environmental > Aquatic > Freshwater > Lake > Sediment | place: USA: Wyoming | collected...
CATCCTGAAAATGGAGATTTAATCTGTCTGTTGAGTGAAAATGATAGCCAGAATAAAAATCCCCGAATCTCGGATTGCAATTCTTATCGGTCGACGCGGATCGATAAAACTTCGAATACAGCGCGAACTTGACGTAAGACTGACGATCAGTTCCGAGATCATAATCGAAGGTGATGATGCGCTAAACGTTATGGCTGCTGAGAATATCGTCAAAGCTATTGGCCGCGGGTTCGCTCCGCATAAGGCATTCAAGCTAATCGATGAGAACATCGCACTTTATGTCCTGCCTCTGCCCAAAGACGAGAAGGCGCTCAAACGTGCCAAAAGCCGTGTCATTGGAGAAGGCGGACGAGCAAAAGCGAACCTCGAACGCCTGTCGAAAACCAATATAAGCGTCTACGGTAAAACGGTTTCGATTATAGGCGAATATGATGCGGTAGACGCTGCTCGTGAAGCTGTTGAAAAGCTTCTCGGCGGTTTCTCCCACGCCTCTATATACGCATTTTTGGAGAAGAAGCGACGAGAAGCGAAAATGTAAAAGCTTTAATGCTACGGACGATATTCGTTTTGAATCGGTGTGTTTTGATGGCTGAAAGGACTGCCGTACGGAAAGGGATGTCGGCAGAAGAGATGGCGAAAGAACAACGCGAAATCAGCATAAGCGAGTTTTTCGAAAAGAACAAGCATTTACTCGGTTTCGATAATCCGACGAAGGCGCTGCTAGTTGTCGTCAAAGAAGCGACTGACAACAGCCTTGATGCCTGCCAAGATGCGGAAATTCTACCGGACATTATTGTGAAGATCAAATCAATAGGCGAAGATAAGTTTCGCGTCAGCGTACAGGACAACGGTCCCGGTATCGTGAAAGAGCAGATTCCACGCGTTTTTGGAAAATTATTATACGGTTCGAAATTTCACCACCTGCGCCAGAATCGAGGCCAGCAAGGTATCGGAATATCTGCTTGCGTTCTATATTCACAACTTACAACGGGAAGCCCAATGCGCATTTGGTCTAAAACAGAAGGATCGAAAAAAGGATACCATTACGAGATTTTCATAAACACCTCAAAGAACGAGCCCGAGATCGTCAAAGAAGAAGAGTGGGTAGACGGGTTCGACCATGGCGTACGTCTTGAGATGGACGTAACTGCGCGCTATCGCAAGTGGGTCGAAGATTACCTCAAACAGACTTCTGTGTCGAATCCTTTTGCTAAGATAATCTACACGGCTCCCGACGGCACGAAAACGACGTACGCACGGTCGATCGATAAACTGCCGCGTCAGGCTAAGGAGATGCGTCCTCACCCGTACGGTCTTGAGTGGGGATCACTTTACAGAATCAGCCAAGCGACGCAAAGTCGTGGTCTTGCCGGATTTCTAGTAAATGAGTTCAGTTCGGTTGGAGCGACCACGGCTAAAGAAATATGTAAGGTGGCTCGTCTCGATCCGAATCTCAATCCGAAGACTCTCGAACGCGAACAGATTGAAAAACTACTCGGCGCCATGCAAAAAGTGAAAGTCCAGCGTCCGCCGACTGAATGTGTCGTACCCATAGGCACCGAAGATTTGGAGAAGTCTCTGAAATCCGAATATCCAAATTCGGAATTCATAACCGTTCGTAGCCGAAATCCCGAAGTATATCGCGGGTTTCCGTTTGCGATAGAAGTCGGGATTGTATACGGAGGGGACCTTCCACAAAACGAAGCTGCACAGTTGCAGAGATTTGCAAACCGTGTACCGCTGCTTTACCAAGCCGGTGCGTGTGCGACCGTCGAGGCCGTAAAAGAAACCGATTGGAAGCGTTATGGCGTGCAGCAATCCGGCAGTTCACTACCCGTCGGTCCGATGATACTTTTGATACACATGTGCGGTGTCTGGGTGCCATTTGTCTCCGAATCGAAGGAAGCGATAGCTCCGTACCCGGAAATAGTAAAGGAAATGAAACTCGCAATCCAAGATGCCGGACGTGAGTTAAGCCGCTATCTGTCAGGCAAGCGTCGCAAAGGTGAGGCCAAAAGGCGCATGTTGATATTCGAACGATACTCAACGGAAGTTGCCGAGGCACTAGCCAACCTTACAAAAGGCGACAAAAGCGATATCGAGAAGAAACTCAAGTCAATGATTGCCGAAAAGATGACGTTTGATGATACGGCTGGAAACGAAGAAGCGGGTGGAGATGGTCAATCTGACGGCAAAACTACCCCGGTAAAGGAGAAAACGAAACCAGCGACTGCGAAACCCGCTGATGTTGAGAAGAAATAATCTGAGATGATAATATGGCAGAAAACGTTTCACCAAAACTTGCAAAAATGGGAGATCGGTTGGTCGCTGAAATCGAGAAGAAGCAAAACCCCAGTATAGACATTCCCATTCGTGCTCTTTCGAACATTATTTACGACAGGAAGACTGGGACGCTTGTGCTAGGCGACAAATCGGCAAAGCGATATTTCTTCAACGCCGCGCATGCACGCAAGTTCATGCAAACGATGATGGTCAGCGCTTTCTGTAAAAGTCTCATCGATGCGAAAATACACACATCCATAAGAGATATGTATTACAATCTCAAGCGCACGTTGCCAGATACGGACGAGAACACGTTCGACGAACAAAGCGAATCGGATCCCATCATCGTCGATATAGAAGTCGCTCTAGATTTGCTTCGTGAACAGCTTCACCTTACCACGGACCGCAAGGGTATAGTCGCCGGTAACGTCATAATCGAAGACCGCGGCGACCTGATAGACTGGTCTAAACTTGGGAGTGGCGGGTGGTCTATTCCGGCGACGGTAGAAGAAATCGGATTCAAGAAAGTGAAAGCTGATTTTGTTCTGGTCGTCGAAAAGAACGCCGGTTTTGAGCGTCTGCACGAAGACAAGTTCTGGCAAAAGCATAATTGTATACTTATCGGAACAGGAGGACAACCGTCTCGCGGAACGCGACTACTTATCCAGCGACTAAACCAAGAACACAAGCTTCCTGTCTATGTTTTTGCGGACAGCGATGCATACGGGCTGTATATCTACAGCGTCATCAAATTCGGTTCGATGAACCTCGCGCATATCTCTGAGCGAATTGCTGTACCTGAAGCGAAATTCATCGGTCTCACTCCTTCCGATATCTACGAATATGATTTGAAAAAATGCACGATAAAAATGAAAGACGTGGACATCAAGCGTGCCAAGGATCTTCTCAATTACGATTGGTTCAAGAAACCGCACTGGCAGCGCGAGATAAACCTCATGCTTGAGAAGGGCGTTAAAGCCGAAATAGAAGCGTTATCACACCGTGGCCTAAAGTTTATGTCCGAGACCTACTTACCGCAAAAGCTAAAGAAGAAGGAGTTTTTAGACTGAGTCGCGCGGCTTTATTCTCGGCTCTTTAAATATTTGTTTCGGAAAGCAGTTTTACCTATGCCCCTGTAGCTCAGTATCCTCCTTCTTGCGGGAAGGTCGATGAGATAGGTAGAGCATCTGACTGTTACAAGGCGAAGTCTCGGACTTTGCCTGTACTGCGGAAACGGAGCTTCTGCGCGAAGTTCCGCATGTAATCAGAGGGTCGCAGGTTCGAGTCCTGCCGGGGGCGCTTGGGGCGGTAGCTCAGCCTGGGAGAGCACACGGCTGAAGACCGTGGTGTCCTGGGTTCAAAAGTTGCGGAGCTGCGGTTTCGCGACAGAAATTCCCAGTCGCCCCATCATATTTCTTTTTATTCGGCTGAGCCGATTACATACAATGCAAATCGATATTCTGCCTATCGTGGGCGATAAGAAGCTTGACGCGAAAATCGTTGACGGACTTGCCGCCTTGCTGCGCAAGAATGGATTGGTCGCTGACGTGATGAACCCCGAAAAACTTCCAAAGTCGTCTTTCAACAAGTCCCGCGGTCAATACGATGCTATGCATATCCTGCAGCGGATCGATAAGCGTGGCGTCCTTGCCGTGACCGGCGAAGACATCTTCGAAAACGGGCTAAACTTCGTTTACGGTCTTGGGGACCGTGAGGGCAGTGCGATTGTCAGTTGGTTTAGACTAAGACCAGAGTTCTACGGGGAAAAAGAGAACGATGCGTCGCTGCTAAAACGCCTTTCAAAGGAGGCGTTACATGAGATCGGTCATACGCTGGGAATGAAGCACTGTGATCGGATGGTTGCCGGACGGCAGTGCGTCATGTCGTTCAGCACAAACATACACGAAGTCGACAAAAAAGCGTTTGGTTTCTGTAAAGAACACTCCAAGCTGCTCGACTAACCAAAGGTTTATATGCACTTAGTAATCAAATTCAAGTTAGGCTAGTTTCTTCACTGTTGCGTTTTCCGAAACGCGACCGAAGTAAAAACTAGTTCTGATTTAAACGGTGTTATGATGGGTAAGAAGAAGCAGCAAATCGAGCTAGACGAATCCACCCCCGAGGAGGAGTCGGCGTGGGAAGAGAACAAACAACCGGTCCAGCCTGCAGAGGAACCTCACCACAAAGAAATCATTGACGCTCAGTTCGAGAACGATAAGGTAGTAATCTGGAAAGACTGGGAGAAAGTATACGAACCCGGATATTATGGTAAAGAACTCGGTGATAGGCTGGAGCTTGCTCTCGTGGAAGCGTGCTTGTTAGTGAGACGTAACCGCATACGCGTGCTTCGAGACGGAACGGCGATGAACTTTCAGGAACTGTTCGACCATGCTCTATCTCTCGACAGGAGATTCATGCACCGCTATCGCGTTTATGAAGATTTGCGAGAAAGAGGGCTATTGGTGCGGACTGGATTCAAATTCGGTTGCGACTTCCGCGTATACGAGCGTGGCGTGCAACTAAAAAAGGGCCCTAAAGCCGCACGTGAACATACAAAATGGATAGTGTTTGCGGTTCCGGAAGACTTCACACAGTCGTTTCAAGAGTTAAGCCGTGCCGTTCGCCTAGCGCATAACATCCGTGCACGGATGCTTTGGGGCATTGTGGACAACGAAGGAGACTGCACATATTACCAAGTACTTAGAATGAGACCTTAGGTGATGCGATATGCATGTACACGATTTGATGACAAAGGATGCGATTGTAGCCGACCTGGATACGCCGCTATCGGATATTCTCTCGCTGATGCAACGGAGGGGTATACATCAAGTTCCGGTGATCGCCCAGCTCGACAAGCACCACAAATCAGGCGATGTTTCAGGCATGGTCACGTTGAACAAAATAGTAACGCGTGAATTCGACCTTGTAAAAACCACGGCTAAGGCCGTCATTTCCAGTACGGCAAAAGTCGCTCCGGATGCAACACTCGATCGTGCCGCAGAGCTTATTGTCAACTCGAATCAACGTGCGTTGCCAGTCTGGGACAACGGTATCGTCGGGATGATTTCTGAATATGACCTTGTCAAAGCGCTGATAGTGGAAGGCCGAGCAGAAGATCTGGCAAAACCGTTCTTAGCGGTCGATGATAAAGCCGGAATAGGAAAAGCGAAAGAGATCATGGTTCAAAAAAACGTGTCCCGCGTAGGCGTTGTGAGAGCCGGTCGAGCAACCGACGTCGTCGGTGTGATAGGAACGTTAGATCTTGCGAAAGCTCTTGCGCCAGGAACAAAGACCCCGCATGGAGGCGCCAGCGTTGTAAGATTCGGCAAAGCCGGAGCCGAGACCAGAAGCCAGCGCGACCGCGGGTACATGGAAACTTCTCAGCTCGACAGCGTATCGGTCATGAATTTTGTACATCAGGCGCCTTTCGTAGACGGCGACACCGATCTGCGAAAAGTCGCGGAACTTCTGAGCAACAACGATGAAGTCGTTGTCAAGCTTAGCGATGGCCTGGGAATAATAACGCCGAAAGACTTGTTGCGCGCATACCTTTCCAAGCGCTCGGTTGAACTTGTCCAGATCGTCGGACTCGACCGCGAGGACAATATATTGGATGTCGCACGTGTTCAGCAAAAGGCTGCGCAAATAATAGAACACCTTGCAAGATTCGCCGAACTGCAGCCGATGAAGATCTACATTAAGAAACACAAAAAGCAGGGCCCAAAGGTAAAATATTCGGTAAAAATCGAGTTCCCGACTTCAATCGGTGTGCTAATCGCCAACTGTGAGCACGGCGAGAAAGACAAGAGCTATGACCAACTTACAACCGTCGTTCAGCGTGCACTTGATGATATCGAACGCATGGCCAGAAAGGCTCAGGAGAAATTCCACAAACCCGATCGTGCTTGGGTATCGGAGATGCGCAGTGAAAAAGAAGAAGGTATCGGGCTAAGAACGCGGAAGATAAAAAAGGGTTCGGCGATGAGGCGTGACTGAAGTAAAGGTTTTGGTCGATGGATACGTTCAACGTAAAGAAATAACGCCTATTCTATCCTCTCGATAACTTTTCCGATTGCGTCAACGGGCTCGCCCGCAATGAATCGTCTCAATCTATCGGCCAGATCAGTTGATTGGAGACGTACTTGTTGCATGCTGTCGCGATCACGCAGCGTCACGGTTCCGTCTTCAAGTGTCTTATGATCCACGGTCACGCAGGCCGCTATGCCTATTTCATCCGCTCGTCTGTAGCGTCGGCCCACGCTGCCCGATAAGTCGTAAAAAACGTTGAATCCGAGCGAACGTAATACCTGTACTATCTGTTCTGAACGCTCCGGAAGGCCGTCTCTGTTGAGCAGCGGGAATATTGCGCAATCGTACGGGGACAATCTTCTCGGCAGCCGCAGCACGATTCTATCGGCCTCTTCGGCGTACGCCATATCCACCATTGCAAATACATTTCTATCAACGCCGAAAGATAGTTCAAGGATATGCGGTATGAATGAACGGTCACCGACTTTGATGGAAAGGTTTTCTCTCGATTGTTTCGCATGGCCACCGAGATCGTGATCTGTGCGGTAGTGTAAACCGCCGACTTCTTTGAATGTACCCAGGCTTTCCATATAGACTTCAACGTCCCAATGCAACAGGTTATAGAATGCGCGTTCTTCGGCGGATAGTTCGCGGAAACGGAACTTATCTTTAGGCAGTTGCAGGTAATCGAGATAGAATCTTTGTATTCTTGCTAGCTGATAAACATAGAACTTCGGAAGCTTCAGCTTACCCACGGCGTCTGCGCAGCTAATCTCGTTTATCTTTCCGCTTTTGCGGTCCGCCGCCGAATACAGACGTAAAACATAATTTGCTACGTCATCGAACTTTGGGTGTGATTCAATTTCAGCGGGATCGAAGAATATCTGGAGCTCCGCTTGCGTGAATTCACGCTGACGAATAAGCGTCTGCCTCGGACTTATCTCATTTCGGAATGCTTTGCCTATTGCAGCAACGCCGAACGGCAATGCTTTGCGTCCTTGTTCGAAAATGCGCCTAAAATTGACATAAACGCCTTGTGCGGTTTCGGGTCTCAAATACCCCCGGGTTGCTTCACTGCCCATCGAAAGCTCGAACATCATGTTGAGAACGGAAACGTCTGCGAGCGGACCCTTACAAGACGGGCACTTTATTCCGTGTTTGCGTATTATTTCGGTAAGCTGTTGCGGTGTGAGGCCTTCAAAAGACTCGTGGAGAAATTCTTCCATTATATGATCTGCGCGGTGGAATGTGCCGCATTTCGTGCACTTTGCAGTCGGGTCTACGAAATTTGCAACGTGACCCGAAGCTATCCAAACCGATTCGTGCATGATCTGGGCCGGATCTATCTCATAGAAATTGTTCTCGTTTATAAACCAGCTTCGCCACGCGCTTTCCCACTTTCTTTTTATCGCCGTGCCAACGTGACCGTAATCGTATATGCCCGATAGACCGCCATACAGTTCCGAACCCGGCCAGAAGATACCTCTGCGCTTAGCCAGTTCTTCGATTTTTTCCGCCTTCGACACGTCGGTATGTATTTGCATTGAAAGATTATGCTAATCGTGCTTAAATTCGATGTTGGAAGAACATAATTACGGCGACCGACATGATATACCGACTTACAGCTGAAGGGAAGGAATACCTTAAGACCGGATTGCCGGAACAGCAACTCTGCGCACTTTTAGCCAAAGGACCGTTGGGTTTGGAAGATGCTAAAAATAGATTGAAACCGTTTTCAATTGCCTTGGCGTGGGCTAAACAGAAGAAACTTGTTTCTTTCGAGGGCGGAAAGCTCGTCTTGCTTAAAGAGCCGAAAGACAAGCCAGAACAACATGCGTTGGAAGCTGTCGCAAGAAACCAGGACGTACACACCGACATGCTTTCCATGCTTATTAAGAGAAAACTCGTCGAGGAAGTCCGAGAAGACATAAAAAGCCGCGCCGAAAAATTTGTCGGCACCGAAGTGGCGGAACTGACGCCGGAGCTTGTCAGTACGGGTATGTGGAAGAAAGTCAAAATCAAACCCTACAACGTGACTACGGTCGGCCAACGCATCTCACCTGGCAAGAGGCAGCCTTACGCGGCTTTCCTCGATAATGTTCGACGTAAGCTTGTTTCTCTAGGATTCTGTGAGATGAAAGGGCCTTTAATTGAAAGCGAGTTTTGGAACTTTGATGCGCTGTTCCAGCCGCAGTCACACCCGGCAAGAGATTGGGCAGACACATACCAGCTTGAAGAGCCAGCTTTTGGTGACCTGCCTGCAAAACGGATCGTAGAAGCTGTGAAAAATTCCCACGAAACCAGTTGGAAATACAAATGGGATCCCAAAAAAGCTGCACGATTGATGCCAAGAGCGCATGACACCGCCATTTCTCCACGATGTTTGGCAAAGGGCGTAAAAATCCCCGGAAAATATTTCAATATGGCTAGATGCTTCAGACCGGACGTGTTGGATGCGACGCATCTCATCGAATTCAACCAAACGGGAGGTTTTGTCATAGACGAAAACCTTACGTTTAGAAATTTACTCGGAATACTGAAGATGTTTGCTGTAGAGGTCGCTGGAGCGGATTGTGTTAAATTTACTCCAGATTATTATCCGTTCACGGAGCCAAGCGTTCAGATGAGCGCTAAGCACCCAGATCTCGGATGGATCGAACTTGCCGGTGCCGGCATATTCCGCGAAGAGGTTACAAAACCGTTGGGAGTGGACACTCCAGTTATCGCTTGGGGTATAGGAATCGACCGACTTGCGATGTTTAAGCTCGGAATAAAGGATATCCGTTATTTATTTTCCACAGATCTCGAGTGGTTGCGAAATGAAAAGATCGTATAGGTGATATATTGCCTAAAATCGAAATTTACAAATCTGATTTGGAAAAACTGGTCGGGAAGGATATACGACCCAAAGACCTGGAAGAATTACTCATGGCCGCTAAGGTCGAACTTGAGGGCGTTGACTCGAAAACCGGATTGCTCAAACTCGATTGTAAAGACACAAATCGACCGGACTTATGGTGCGTTGAAGGTATAGCACGCCAACTTCGCGGCAGTCTCAGCATAGAAACCGGAATGCCCAAATATTCGGTCGCGAAAAGCGGTGCTTCTATAGACGTTGACAAAAAGGTTTCGAAAGTTAGACCGCTAGTTATGGGTGCCGTAGTTCGCGGGTTAAAGTTCGACGACGCTTTCATACGACAGCTTATACAATTGCAGGAAAAGATCGCAATGGTGTGGGGCCGCAAGCGTCGCGAAGCGGCGATAGGCATATACGATTTCGACAAAATAACCCCACCAATACGTTACACGACTTACATGAGCAATGAACTGAAATTTATACCGCTCGATTTTACAGAGCCGCTCTCGTTGCGTGATATTGTCGAGAGACATCCTAAAGGTAAAGAGTACGGACACCTCATAGAGGGCGATAACTTCCCAATTCTCATCGATAGCGAGAATAGTGTGCTTTCCATGCCGCCAATAATAAACAGTGCTTGGACCGGCTGTGTAAGCGAGAATACCAAAAACGTTTTTGTGGAAGTTACCGGCTGGAACGAACGCATAGTCGCTATAGCGTTGAATGTTGTTGTATCTGCGCTTGCCGATCGTGGCGGAAAAATAGAAAGCGTAGAAATTTTACCACTGAAGATTACGACACCGGATTTCACCGGTGGTAGCATGATCGTTGAAGGAAAAAGCGTGAGAAATTTTTTAGGCATACAGCTAAGTGATGATGAAATCGTCAAGATTCTCGGGCGTGCTCGTTACGATACAAAAATCAAGGAGGGGAAGATCCTCTGCGTTTGGTCTGGATACAGGATCGATATCATGAATTCGCGTGATATCATTGAGGATGT
>Ga0315284_10017489_pt1 | contig 10168 bp, 8 predicted proteins | sample YL17G09_16_MG_FD_203696 | JGI IMG/M metagenome (GOLD analysis project Ga0315284, IMG submission 203696) | Sediment microbial communities from Yellowstone Lake, YNP, Wyoming, USA - YL17G09_16 | ecosystem: Environmental > Aquatic > Freshwater > Lake > Sediment | place: USA: Wyoming | collected...
GAAACAACCTGAGATCCCCCACGAAGGAAAGGCAGACCAGGAATAATATCCGTATCCTTGCCATGATAAATATGCTTGGCCGTATTGGTAACTAAATCAATTTCTACTACTGCCGTAGGATTAACCCACTTAACAAAGCAGTTAGGCATATCAAGCACAGGCATCCAGTTTTTTTCACAATAAGCCTTCGGATCAGTATTTTCAATACGATTACGGGTTATTTCTTTAACTTCCCTATCTGTAATTTCCTTATCTAAAATCTTAACTACCTTATCAGTGATCTCCAGTTGACTGAGTTCCATTCGTCCTTGACCATTGGTAGTGGTGTCTCTTCTTACTCCAATGCCATACAAGAGCCCATTCCATCGGACAAGACGGGCATCCTCCAAACCTATGAATTCCCATAGAGGTTCCACATCCAGCTTGGACGTATCTATCTTCCAATATTTGTCTATTGCTAAGGTTTTCGGATTCAACTCGCATAAAAAGTTCCATGTTCGTAAGTGTATATCATTTTCAGGATTAAGATAAGACAGCGGACCATACCGACTATTAAACGCCTGAGTATTTTCGGCATGATATAAAGTATAATTCACATTACGCAGTATCATCATAGGTTTCCCATTATCTGTAAACACAGATGGATTGCATAGACCAAGACCCTTGCTGTCCAGTGGGTTGATTACCAAAGGCACAATATTCCCTCCTGCCTCAAGAACCGTTTTTACGAGGTTGCGATTAAGGACATCCAAACGATAATTTCTTCCTATTTTATCTCCAAACATACATTTTTGTTTAAAATGATTGTATTAAATTCCATTGATCATTGTAATAAGCCCAAGTTGGTCTGGCTGTATAAGGATCCTGATATGTATATTCCGGTTTAGGGATCCATGCAGCCCCATTCCAAATATACAGCACACCATTATAAACATATGATTCTCCAAGACGTAATATAACCGTCTTGCCACTACTCTTTGTGACAACCGTTTTACTCCCATCTTTTGTTACAACTATATCCATATCTTAATCATATATTGCTATTGTAATTTCATCTGTTATAATTGTTTCATAATGATCGGTATTATATATCATATAACTATGCACCATCTGAATTCCTACCCGCTGATGAGTTACTGTTGTTCTATTTGTTATCACATTTGCTCCACTATCTGTAAAATCTACGTCAGTGAATCCATCTTTGAAATCATTATAGTTTGAAAAGTCAGGAAAGGTCATGCTACCACAACCTGAACCAAAGGTCATGTTACTACAATTTAAACCAAAGGTCATGGCACTACAACCTGAACCAAAGGTCATGTTACCACAACCTGAACCAAAGGTCAAGGTAATACAACCTGAACCAAAGGTCATGACACCACAATTTGGACCAAAGGACATAGCAGAACAACGTGCACCAAAGGTCATGGCACTACAACCTAAACCAAAGGTCATGTTACTACAATTTAAACCAAAGGTCATGGTACCACAACCTGAATCAAAGGTCATGTTATAACAACGTGCACCAAAGGTCATGGCACTACAACCTAAACCAAAGGTCATGGTACCACAACTTGCACCAAAGGTCATGGCACTACAACCTAAACCAAAGGTCATGGTACCACAACTTGAACCAAAGGTCATGGTACCACAACCTGAATCAAAGGTCATGTTATAACAACCTGAATCAAAGGTCATGCTACCGCAAGCTGAACCAAAGGTTATAAATGGCAACCCAACTGTACCAATAAAAGAAAAACATAAATCATCCTGTAATTCAATATTATAACAATTTGCTCCAAAAATGCCAATATCCTGATAATCCTCTAAATCAACAATCGGCATATCTCCATAATACCCAGTTGCAAACACGGTACCATAACTTAGGCATGCAGCTCTCTTGGTAAGTCCAGGCATTACGGCATCCCAATACAGAGGATCCAAATATGGAAAAGTATCAACGGAATGATTTGCCGTTGTATGAGCAACCGTTCCATTAAGATTACCTGTATTATTAGTTATAACTGGTGGTGTTATCGGAACTCCAGCAGTATCGGAAGTAAATATCAAATCTGCCCCATTTGAAGTAACAATCACTCCTACTCCAGATTCAGCATAATCCTCAGCAAATGCAGTAACGAAATCTGATGCAGTGGTTGTTAAATCATCACTGTAATTTATTTCCCTTGTCAATCCTCCTACTTCCGTTATCTGTCCTGCTCCTCCCGTTGTTGGATAGCTTGTTATTGCAGCCAATAATCCGGATTCATCTAAGATAAACTCACCATAGATATCAACATCAGAATTATCAAAAGCAAAATAATGAGTATAAACACCTGTTTCAGTTCCACGAAATATATAAACTCCATTTATCCATGCAGGAAGAGCCTCACAATTAAATATAGTCTCAGTTGTGGATTCTCCTTCCGTGTAGGTTGCTTCCGGACTAAAAACACTTCTTATTGATGATCCATTTTCATAAGCATAACAAACCTTGTAATAATAGGTTACAGGATTTGCTCCAACTGCATCAGGTACAACGGTTATGTTTCCAGGAGCAGGATTATCAGGACAAACAAGAGTAATAGTCTCCACCTGAGCCTCATCAAAAACCCCCTGTTTAGCCTTATAGATAATCAAATCACCACTCTCACTATCCTGCACAAAAGCACCTGGGTCATAACCCTGTGCTACCCAATACCTCTGTTCAATACTGTATTTTCTATATAACCAGTTACGCCAGTCAAGTTGAGCTGACAGGTTTAAAATGATGTCTTTGCGATAAGTAATAATCCCTTTGAATCCCGGTACAAAATCAGCATCACTTTCCGTACCATTATACCAAGGAGAATCTATTGTATTACTAATTAATCCTTTTTCTGTGCCTAAGTCAAGCTGATAATGAATAATGTCATCAGGGAAGAACTCTGATGTCGCAAATGGAGATAACTCATTTACAGCCAATGCTAAAACAGTAAGTGGTTCATCATCTTGTACTTCCATTACAATCTTCTCATCAAGATAATGTAATGACTGGACAGCAAGCCACGCATCATAATTTATAGGACTGCCAGACTCCTCCGAAAACTCTCCAATAGATGCTCCAATGATAACCTCCTTATCATATACTTCTGGTGACGTTCCCCAGAATATATGAACAGCGTTTGCCCAATCTGGAATAGCACCACAACTATAATCAAGATGATCTGTATCATCCCCCACTTGAACCTCAATTACTTCTGACCCTAAACTTATTGATGTTGGGGCTGCATCATCATAATACAACTTAAAATAAAGACTATAAGGATTACTGCCAACAGCATCAGGGATGATCGTAATATTTCCGGGAGCAGGAGCAGCAGGATATACATACTCTAATCCACTATTCCCTAAACGCATCAACCAACACGTTGTAAGATAATCAGTTATACGGTAATATAATCCCGGTTCCAATAAACTACCATCCCTTAAAGCTACTAACTCATCGTAGGTTACATCTGTTATAATGGGATATTCTGCCATAACTTAAATTATTTATTTTCTACCCATTTACATTTATCAACCAAATACATAGCTGTTGCTTCCGGCAATAACTCTGCCTCCTTTGGAGATAGGTACATACCATAATGTAATCCATCTTGAAAACTCTGCAAATGACTGCAGCACGTACCACATCTATTACATTCAAACTTTCTCATCTTCCAACTTCTTAACCCTTAACAGTAAATCATCAATACTCTTGGTATGTTCCTTTATGGCATTAATAGCAACCATAAGCATTGGTACTTCATCATAATGAAGTATATCTGTTTCCTCAATATCCTCCAGTCGTAACTTACCTTTTATCTTATATACAGCTTCCGGTATAATGGTTTCAAGTTGATTGGCTATTATACCAATAACATCCCTTCCATCAGTAGGAGTGCCATATAATCCATTGTATTGGAATTTTACAGAGTCAATACCCAGTAATGTCTGAACTCCTTCGGCAAATGGACGGATATTCTTCTTTAACCTGATATCTGATGTCTTACCTTGTACTCCCTGTGGTCCCTGTGGTCCCTGCCTTCCCTGTGCACCTTGAGAGGAAATACCCTGTATGCCTTGAATACCCTGAAGACCTTGTACAGATGCGGCATCTCCCTGTATCCCCTGTGCACCCTGACTGGAGATGCCTTGTATTCCTTGAGCCCCTTGTGACGAGATACCCTGAATACCCTGAGCACCCTGTGATGAGATACCCTGTATCCCTTGGGCTCCCTGACTACTTATACCTTGAATACCTTGAGCACCCTGTCCAGCATTAACTCCCTGAATGCCCTGTGCACCCTGAGAAGATATACCCTGAGTTCCCTGTGCTCCTTGAGAAGATATACCCTGAATACCCTGAGCCCCTTGTATTGCTTCTCCTTGTATTCCCTGTGCACCCTGACTTGATATACCCTGAGTGCCTTGGGCTCCCTGAGAACTGATTCCTTGAATTCCCTGAGCACCTTGACTGGATATACCCTGAGTCCCTTGAGCACCCTGACTACTTATACCTTGAATACCTTGTGCCCCTTGTATTGCTTCTCCTTGTATTCCTTGAGCACCTTGAGAGGATATTCCTTGAATACCCTGAGCACCCTGACTGGATATGCCTTGCGTTCCCTGTGCTCCTTGTATTGCTTCTCCTTGTACACCTTGAGCACCCTGTATTGCTTCTCCTTGTACACCTTGAGCACCCTGAGAAGAAATACCCTGAATACCCTGAGTTCCTTGTATTGTTTCCCCTTGTACTCCTTGAGTACCTTGTATAGCAGTACCCTGAATACCTTGAGCACCTTGAGTACCTGACGCCCCCTGAGCATTGGTAGCTCCATCGGAATCAATCCAGATATCTCCCTCTGATGGACCTATTGGTGCAGTATCTGATACAGTTATTTTAGTACCCTGTACTCCCTGAGTTCCCTGTCCTCCATCTACTCCCTGTAAACTCTGAATACCTTGAATGCCCTGAGTTCCTTGTATTGCTTCCCCTTGTATTCCCTGCGTACCTTGTATAGCAGTACCCTGAGCACCTTGGCTACTTATACCCTGAATTCCTTGTAGACTCTGGGTGCCCTGTACACCTTGAGCACCCTGAGAAGAAATACCCTGAATACCTTGTGTTCCTTGACTACTTATTCCTTGTACTCCTTGGGTTCCTTGTATGGCTGTTCCCTGAGTACCTTGTATGGCTGTTCCCTGAGTACCTTGTATTGCAGTTCCCTGCACTCCCTGTGCTCCTTGACTGGAAACACCCTGAATACCCTGAGTGCCGTCATCTCCTTGTATCCCTTCTCCCTGAACTCCTTGAGTTCCTTGTATAGCTGTTCCTTGAGCCCCTTGACTGGAAATACCTTGGATTCCCTGTAAACTTTGAACACCCTGTATCCCTTGAGTTCCTTGTATTGCTTCTCCTTGCACTCCTTGAACACCTTGTATAGCAGTTCCTTGAGCACCCTGACTTGATATACCTTGGATTCCCTGTAAACTCTGAATACCTTGTATTCCCTGACTACCTTGAATAGCTTCCCCTTGTATGCCTTGTAAACTTTGTATCCCCTGAACACCTTGGGCACCTTGAGAGGATATACCCTGAGTCCCTTGTATAGCAGTACCTTGTACTCCCTGAGTCCCCTCGTCACCCTGAATCCCCTCTCCTTGTACTCCTTGAGTGCCCTGACTGCTTATACCCTGTGTACCCTGCGTACCATCGGCACCTTGCGTCCCAGAGCCTGTTGATCCTTGTATAGCCGTACCTTGTACTCCTTGAGTTCCTTGTATGGCTGTTCCTTGCGTACCTTGAGTTCCTGTCCCTTGCGCTCCCTGTATAGCAGTACCTTGAGTACCTTGTGTGCCTTGTATAGCAGTACCTTGAGTACCCTGTGTGCCCTGTATAGCAGTACCTTGAGTACCCTGACCACCCTGAGTTCCCTGTAAACTCTGAATACCTTGAGTACCCTGTATAGCCTGACCTTGTACTCCCTGAGCACCTTGTGTGGCAGTACCCTGCCTTCCTTGCGCTCCTTGTATTGCTTCCCCTTGAATACCTTGCAACCCACGGCTACCTGTGGTTCCCTGCCTTCCCTGAATACCTTCTCCCTGTACTCCCTGAGAACTTTGAATGCCTTGTGTGCCCTGAACACCCTGCACAGAAATACCTTGAGTACCCTGACTGGAAATTCCCTGTCTTCCCTGTGCACCCTGTCCTCCCTCACCACCTTGTACGGATACACCTTGTATTCCTTGAGTGCCTTGACTGGAAATACCTTGTATCCCCTGACCTCCGTCAACACCTTGAGTTCCCTGAGAACCTTGAATAAAGATACCTTGTATCCCTTGCGAACCCTGTAAAGATATGCCTTGTATGCCCTGAGTTCCCTGAACAGACTGCACTCCCTGAGTTCCCTGAGAACCCTGAATGGCTTCCCCTTCGACACCCTGAATGCCCTGTGCTCCATCACCCCCTAAATAACCAGCAGCCCCCTGAAGACCGTTAACTTCCTGTATGGAAATATTAACCTCTTCTATCTCTTCGGTGACAGCAATGGTTACTTCTTCAATCTGCTCAGTAACTACTATATTTACGGTATCCATTAGTCAAGTATTGTCCAATGTCCTTCTACATAAGTGCGAACCTTCCCGGAACCAAAGGTCACTATTATTTCATATTTATAAGTACGAGGAGGCCAGTCTATGATTTGTTCATCTATCATAAACCGTCCACCATCCTCGGAAGATTCATCCAGTATGGTGATTCCCCCGGGAGATACATCTGAAGATAAAACAACTTCTCCGTCCGGAAAAAGGTGAAATTCAATTACCGATCCCTCTATTTCTATAGGATCATCCTCACCATCCGTCAGGCGAAATATCACTCCCGGGAATGTATCGCCTGACTTATGGTCTGGAAAGTCATAGGTTCCAAAAGTAGCCATAGCTATTTCTTTTTACCACCCCTACCACATTTTTTAGATTTCATAATAGTGAGTGTTTAATTTATGCATTAAGCTCCCTGAACGCCCTGAACGCCCTGACCGCCAGCGGCTCCCTGTATAGCAGTTCCCTGAACACCCTGTATAGCAGTTCCCTGAACACCTTGTGTGGCGGCTCCTTGAGCTCCCTGAGGGGCGGCTCCCTGAACACCTTGTCCTCCGGCAGCACCTTGAATTCTTACGCCTTGGGTTCCCTGCCTCCCTTGAGCGGCATCACTTGTTACCATTACATTGAGGTAAGCCTGATACCTTTCTTTTGCTGTTTTTGTTTTTGTCATTACTTTAAGATTTAAAATAAATACTGATATTAATTTCTATAAACATACAAATCACTCATTGCTTTTCTTTTTGCTTTCCGCCTTAACTTCTTTAATAAGTCTTTTAATCGCCCAGCCAAGAGCTATGGCTATTACTGTTAAAAATAATGCTATGCCAATTTTAGTTATCATCGTGCCGATCTTTTTAATACTCGTGCGACCTTCTTACCTACAAGCTTATTAAAGGCTCCTGCCGTAGCATCAACCTGATCTTTAAAAGTTGAATATGGGAAAAAACGATGTTCCTCCAGAAAATCATAATTCCATATACCATTTAAGATCATAACCGCACCATTATTTACCTGCACAGAATAAATATCAGCCCTTCTTGACTTATCTCCTTCCGCTGCTGATGGCTTATGTGCCTTAGCCACAAACCCTGCGAGATTACGTATAGACCCCTGTACACTTTCGAGTCCTCCGGATCCTGGCTCTTGTTCTATCCATATATCCACATTCACTCCATCAGCTACAGCCACATCCCTCATTATTTTTTCACGCTCATTTGTAGCCCATTGCCCCCGCTTAATATCTTCTATAATCCACCTGCTGTCCCTTAACTGGCTCATCCTCGCCCCTACCGTAAATGTACCGGTCCCATCAGATGCAGCCTTATCCCAATATCTTACTGTATGAAGAATCTCACTTTTATGCGGAAGAGTATTCACCATAACAAATCTATCAACCTTAAACATACCTCCACCAGGAGGTGTCGGATCCTGCCCTACCTGACCGGCATACCCATACTGTCCCAAATCCTTCTGCATATCCCTGAGAACATCCCATGGCATCCTGCTTGGATCCATCAAGTCATCTACATAATTCCTCAGCAACTCAGGAGGCTTTACCTGTTTTCTGTAATTCCTGCATTCACCAGGAATACAGATATGTTTAAGATTATCCTTCTGCTTATCCAGCATATGTCCGGCAGGATCGTTCTGATGCAGACGCTGCATTATTAATATAGTAGGAGTAACAGCCTTATTGGTCTTCCTTGTAGAAAGCGTCTGCTCTATCCAGCGGTTAGCTGAGGCAAGTTGTAAGTCACTGGCAGCCTCATCAGGTTTAATAGGATCGTCAACAATAAGAATATCTCCATGATATCCTGTCAAAGTACCTCCCACAGACGTACTGAACCTATTTCCTCCCGGAGAGTACGCAGCCCTGCGTCCGGGAGATTCAGAAATCTTCTTAACAATCTTAAAGTTAGACTTGGTATCCTTATCATCCTTAATCTCCAGTGTCGGATAAATCTCTTTAAATTCCTGTGACCGGATAAGCTCCCTGCAATAATCAGCGCTTTCCAACGACAAAGCCCCCGAATAGGAGGCCGTTATAAATTTCATCCAATGCCACTTTGTCCAGCACCAGATAGGAAACATAATACTGCATGTTATAGTTTTGGTTGACCCTGGTGGAATATTTATAACTAAATCATACGCCTTAGGTTCCTTACTGGCAACACGATACGCAATCTTCTCTAATTCCTCACAAAGATATTCTATATGCCAGTTGCCCTGAAAAGTGTGTGGAGACACCAAGGGCCAGAAATGTTCAAGAAAATGATAAAAGGATCTGTTATTAAGCTCTAACGTCACTCCTACGGGACACTCCCACGCCTCACGAATACGTGTGGTAACCGGCTGCCTTGTTCTTACAATCTGATCAACTACCTCCGACATTATTAGTTAGATGCTTGCGTTGAGCCTTTTCGATGGCTAACAGTACCTCATTTGGTATTCCTGTGAAATCAAGTTTGCTTATATTGATATTCGTATTCGTAACCTCTATCCTGGCTGTTTCACTCCAACCAGCCTGCCTTTGACGTAATGATAACCATCTCGCAGCCGCCCATGCATCCGGGCCTTTTTCCTGTTCCAGTGTAGTAACTGTAGTAATCCCTTCATATGTATGAGCAACCTGTACATTATATTTATATCCAACAGCACAATCATACAAAGCAGCAACCACTTTTGCGTCAGCCCAGTCTTTTCCCTGATACATTGCATCTATAAATTCAGGCTTTGTCCTCTTCCAGTTATTAAGAGTATCTATGGCAATACCCATAACCCTCGCCATCCTCTCATCAGAAAGGCCCAGACGGGATAATTCATATATCTCTCTCGGCCTGTCTTCATCCCATCCCCTTGTTCGCCTTGGTTCAGTAGGATCAAAAATCTGTATAGAACTCTCTCTGTCCATAATCAACCAGAAATAGGTAAAATATCGAGAAATGTAAAATACATATTCGGAATACCGAACGATTTACAGAAAGTGTAAAACAACTTTTTTTCAACCATTTCTGTTAATCACCTAACAGTAAACAAACTAGCCTTTTATGATTACAAAAAAAAATCAACAACCTTTTATAAAATAGTTTAGAATATATTTGGAAATTTAAAAAAGTAGTTATATTTTTGCCAAAGTTCTTTGAAAATAAATGGGTAGTGATGGCGAGGGTTACTTCAATGCTATGAAAACACACCTTCGCCAGTTTTCTCCCTCACTATAAATTAAGACAAGAATATACTTTCGAGATGATCATATGATTGGTATTGAAAGTAGGCGTAAAAACATCTTATCTTAAAATTCTGGTGGCGATAAGTGAGATACATCGATTTAGGATCGCAGGGTCGCAGGTTCGAATCCTGCTGGAATTCTTCGGAGTTCCATAGCTCAGTTGGCTAGAGCATGTAAAAATACCTCTCTTAGACTTTCCCCAGAACAACCTACCGGGATGACTTGTACTTGGTACAGGCGGTAGAATACACCAACATCCCGGAGCAATATACTGGTGGCAATGACAAGGGTTACATCGGTTAATGTTGCCTT
>Ga0315284_10017492_pt1 | contig 10167 bp, 16 predicted proteins | sample YL17G09_16_MG_FD_203696 | JGI IMG/M metagenome (GOLD analysis project Ga0315284, IMG submission 203696) | Sediment microbial communities from Yellowstone Lake, YNP, Wyoming, USA - YL17G09_16 | ecosystem: Environmental > Aquatic > Freshwater > Lake > Sediment | place: USA: Wyoming | collected...
CATCAATTTTATTTAACTTGTCTATTGCAAGAAATAGACCGGAATCCTTTTGGTCTTTGTATCTGTCGGATTGCTCTAAATCACCACTACAGATAAACTTACAGTTTTCTCCAATTCGTGTAAGTAACGTTTTCATTTGTCTTTTCGTTGAGTTTTGACCTTCCTCAAATACCAATACAGTATTATCTATATTCACACCACGCAAATACGCAAGAGCGGTAAATTCAACGATTTTTCTTTCTAATAATTTTTCCGCACGTCTACGACCTACAATTTTTTCAATAATTAGTTTGGTAGAATAACTATATGGTTCAAGTTTCTCTTCTACCGTTCCGGGTAATGCGCCGAGTTTCTCATCTGCCTCTACAACCGGTTTTACGACCAATATTCGTTTATATTTATTACTTTCATCAGTAAGTAACTTTAATGCTTTTGCTACTGATAAATAACTTTTTCCTGTGCCCGCTGGACCAACACATAAAATAATTTCATTGTTGTCTATAAGCTCCCAAAATTTTCGTTGCGATTCGTTCCTAAATGACACTCGAAGTTTTCTATTTATATTCTTGAACAGTGTACCATCACTCATTTCATCAAAATTCTCTGTTTCAAGGTTCGGAGCAGTTTGTACTATTATCCGTTTACCACGACTACGATTATTTTTAGACATGAAGTTTTTTCTCGCTATTGTCGAATATGTTAAAGAACTATTACTATAACCGTTATAACTATAAATATAAGAAAACACGAAATAGTTACGTCATATTATATCTTTATCATTTCTTCAATATCATCCAATGAAACAGAATGGTGTCTTCCGTGTACATCTTCAATATAAATAATATACGCATCAGGCATATCCGCAACATTTGTCCAATCAAAAATAGTAACTTCATCGCCCTTATAAAGAGCACCATTATAGTCCGCTATTAATTTGGCGATTTTAACTCTTTTCCCTACCGTTAAACTTTCTTTTTTCATCAATTTCTCTCTCCTTCTCTTCTCGTGCGAGTTTTTCCTCGTCCGTTTCAAGAATTTTCTTACCTACTTTTTTTTCTTTCTTAATTTTTTCAAACGGTAACATATCGTCTGATTCTTCAAGATAACGTTCCCACTTGGGCATTGCAAATCTCCTATTGTTTATGCAAGTTTGATTGAATCTTGTATCTGATCGGGAGTTACAGTATCACACTGTTTGCACGTCCGTGATAATGAGATCCCGTGCGGACATAAATCCTCTTCCGCACCAAGTTGTTTGTCTACTTTTTCTACACCAGCTTCCATTATTTCTTTAAACTTTTTCCGCATTTTGTACTTTTCTTCTATTTTACGTATTGCTTCTTTAAGATCAGATTCTTGTTTTTCTTCTATCATACATTATTTCCTTTATTCTACCATTAAAATTGCTTTAACTATATCAATACCTTCTTTAACGGTCGGTACAATAAAACCAGCACACTCGGTTATCATTGAATGTTGATGCGGGTTATCCTTTTCCATAACTATGATTATAGGTATTCGCTTTGAATCTGCCCATGCAATTTCAAGAACTGTACCTATTGAAATGCGTTTTACACCAAGAAAATTTACAAAAAGAACATCACATCGCGTTGCATCATATCGATCACGAGTTGTTATTCCCTTCGGTGAACTTAATACAAATTCTGGGTATGAATCGGCAACTTTAACATTACCATTTACTCCAAGAGTATCGGCAATATATTTTTTAGCTCTAAGTGGAGAAAAACATTGAATATCAAATAATTTTAATTCTGCAACTACTTTATTTCTCCACACAGTACACTCTTCCCAAGTTAAACCGGTGATCGGACCCGCTAAATATACTTTCATAATACTCCTTTATTCTTGAATTGTATCACGCGTTAAATTACTTACAGCAAATAAATCTTCGATGTTCACTAAAAACATAATTTTTGGTCGGTCATCATTCGGGTCTAAAAACCCATCAAACTCTCGTTCAGAATATGCAATGCCGGCGGCAGTAAAATAACCATTATCAATAAGTATAACCGGTAATGTATTTGGAAGTCGTTCTTTCCATTTAAACGTATTAGAAACCGTAATACCCTTTCGTCTCAAGAATTCTTCTTTAGTTTCCCCAGTGGGATTTATGTAATATCCCATTTTATTTCCTTTGTTGTTATTAATCGAATTTGTTTTCACATAAAAATATATTTACGCTTACTATAAATATACATAATTTTTTCATCAAAGTCAAGTCCTGACTCTCATTTTTATGCTTTCCAAAACTGCCATAAATTCGTCCAATTTCAATATTTTCCCAGTTTCATCTGTAATTGTGATATGTGTCACAAGTTCAGGGTTCTTGTTCAGCATATCAACAAGCATATCAAACCCGTGGTCTGCATAGAAAAATTGAAATGAATCTTCTCCTATAGATATTGGCGATTTTTCGGAAGGGATTGTTAGATAATAGTTCATTACTATATCCCCCTCATACTCGAACCATATAATGGAGTTATACGATATAAATTATCTCGTGAAGGAACAAATCCCCACTTTGCTTGAAACTGCTCCATACCAAATCGTTCAGTTGCATTCCAATCTGTAGTATCTCCGTTCCTTTTCTTTGTTGATCTACTTCCAAAATGATAAACGGTCATACGAGATGATGTTTTAAAATACAATTTTGCTAACTGTAACTTATACCAAAAATCCAGATCTACTACAAATGGACTTGAATATGAAGTATCAAATCCACCTACCATCATATATTTTTCTTTGTTAATAAGAAATGGAAATAAACATCCTTTATCAGAAAGTATAGGAAGTTTTCTTTCTCGTTGTTCCCATGTTAAAAATCCTTCCATATTGAAATTCTTTGGAGTTGTACCAAAGTCTTGACACTTGAAATGGAATATTGATTGCTGTGGTTCAACTTGCATAAATGACACTACCGTATTATCATCATATATGTCTTCACATACCACATCCCATCCAATCGGACTAATATTATCTTCATTGAGAATTAAAACGTGTTTATTGTTTGCGTACTGAACACCTGTATTTAATGCAAATGCTAATCCTTGATTTTCCGTAAAACTAATCCAAACAACTTGTGGAAAATTACGTATCAATTGTTGATACATATCAGTAAATCCATCCACAACAACAATAAATTCATTTTGATGTTTTTCTCGTTGCAATTTTATTGCACTCTCAAGACACAACTCAAGATATTCCGGATTACGATACGATGGAATTATAACTGAAATCATTGTGCATCCTTTCCACTATCAATGATACGTTTTATTTCCGATTCTATATAATCAAATGTTTGACCGTGAATTGCCGCAAGTCGTACCACCAATTCCACCAGTTTTTCTTTACTCGGAATTGGATAATTTTTCTGTACGCAATATTCATATAGCTTCCCTGCACAATCTAATATTGCTATTTGATGTTCCGAAGTAGATAAAAACTCCGTCTTTACTTTAGCAACCTTTTCTTCTATTATTTGTTTCTCTTCATCTGTTAGATTAATATCCATGTTTAATCGTCCTTTTACTATTTATTTGTTCGTTTTTTGTCAATTCCATAAATGTTAATATGTCATCTATGTCTATCTCATAATACTTCAATCTCCACGGGAATATCCAGTAATTAAATATTAGATAAAAATATACCTTTATTCTATATAACCATCTTCTTATTTTCATTCGAATCCCATATTATAATATACAATAAATTTTGATAAAAGTCAATGATGGTTTATTGCCATTCTTTCAATTCAATAAATTTACAACCAAGATATTTCATTATTTGCCTTTTTCTACATAAGTCTTTCCGCCATCGTTTTCTATGAACATTTTCATAATACTCAATTACCACATTCTTTTCCTTATCATACCCATCAAGACTGTATCCGATAACTCGAACCTCTCCACCATTCATTGCGTGTTGAAACATATATCCGTGTTTTTTTCCAAATTTATCTATTATTCGACACGCATCTGGATTATAATTTGGAATTGATTTTTTCAATTGTGATTCACGTAATTTTTTCTTGGTTTCTTCCGTATGCGGAGTTCGAATACGTGCTTTGCTTGCTTTACCAATGATAAGTTTTATTTTTTTACTATGATGCTTTCCGTACATAGGATTTCCTTTTCCAGACCGTTCTTTGCTCATTCTAATAATAGTATCTGGCTTTGGTCGATTTGGTGGTTGAACGGGTCTACATAAAATACATCGTCTATTTGTTCTAATAGAAAATCTATATGAACAATAGTTTTTATGCTTTACGGTTCTTTCACAATTGGGACATTTCCTCTTATACATTTTCTTCTCCATTACAAATATATCATATCTTCTATATAACCTTTACCACTATGAATAATAAACGGAGATAACCACTTAGTTTCAATATGTGTAGATACTCCAGGAATCGGAGTAGCAAGCGCACGTCCTTTTTCACGCAACTCTAACCACATCTTATAATCCAGTGGATACGTTCCCTCTGTATACTTTAGAAAAATGTCTTTATCTTCTCGCAATATTCCGATCTTTGTCAAAAACGTCATTGTAGTTGAATTTGTAAGTTTCCAATGATGCGATTTGGTTGTAAAAACAAGAGTTTCTTCTCCGCCCGTCCTTATTAATGGATTTCCACCCATATTCCAATTGATATATTTATCAGGATTATCATATCCACTAACATAATCCACACGTTCCAATCCTTCTAACAAAATCTTACGTGCGTTTGCGGTATGTAAATAATCATCTTCCACAAAATATACAATCGCATCATCCTTCCAATGTTGCGTAAGTGCTCCACTAAACGCATATCTAAAACTTTGTGCAGAACTTCCCTCTGATGTAGTATATATACGTAATCGTAAACGAGCGCATTTGTGTTTAACATCATCTGCTCTATTAATGAGTGGTTTTATTGTTTGCCACGTTGCATCTGATAGATTGTCCCTAATTAAGAAAAATGTATCATCGTGAGCAGTTGTCGCTTCTTCATCAAAAAATCCCCATACTGTCAAAAAATTAGCAAGACAATCTGCTTTTGATACAGAAAGTTTTTCTTTTGCATATCCCCCATCACTTATACGATAATATATTATCATAGTTTCCATCCCGGGTTTTTATCTAACCACTCTAAAATAGTATCACCATCATTTTTTGTTGCAGTCCATTGTTCAGTAGTTACTGGCGGAAAACGACATGCCTGCTCGCAAATTCCATCTTTTATATGTTCCATCGGTAATACAAAATGTTTTATATGTATGTTTTCTTTTGTTGCTTTTACAAGAAAATTCGGATAATCTTGTATAATATGCTCAACTAACTGACGATACCAATCATCAATATGATAATATTGCCCGAAATGACCTATAATATCATACACCTTTCTATGAAAAATCGGCAATTCAGAACCATCCGCATGTGTAGCACGTTCTTGAAATGGATGAATAATAATCACTTTATTTTTATACTGCTGCAAAAAATTATCCCATCCAGCATTTTGAATATCTACATCGTCATTATATAACCAAAAAAATTCACCAGTTGCTATCTTACACAATTCATCATACATTAAATATAAGTCTTTATATCCTCTATAACGATCTCCTATAACAAATTTCATATTCCATTCTTTTGGAAATTCACAAATGCGTTTATAAGTTTCTGGATCATCTCTATCAATCCGCACGAGAATTTCTATCGCATTTGGGTTTGCCGCTTTTTCAAATATCTGTTTAGAACATTCCATTAACCGATCAAATCGATTGCGAGACGGTATTAAAACTGAACAAATTTTTTCCATATTATAGTTTCCAATCGGGGTTTTTATCTAACCACTCTAAAATAGTATTAACATCGTTACGTAACAATATAAATTCTTTATGAGTCATTTGGGGGATACCATCAATTCCACTTGGCAATCCATCCTTAATATGTTCATACGGTAAAGCATAATGCGTTACGCAAATATTTTGTTTATTTGCTATTACATTAATGCCAGAATATTTTTCTTTTATACCTTTAACCAATTCACTATACCAATCATCATTATAACGAGTAAGTGCCCAGTGCCCGACAAGATCATATATTTTTCTATGAAGTATTGGAACTTCTACTCCAGTTGCAGTAGTAGATCGGATTTGTGTAGGATAAATAATTACCACCTTCTTTTCATATTGCCATAAAAACTCATCCCATCCAACCGTTTCAATATCAACATCATCGTTATATAACCAAAAAAACGTTCCAACTGCTATCTTACACAATTCTCCATACATCTTATTAAGGTCTTTGTATCCTTGATAACGATCCCCAATAATGAATTTTATATCCCACTCGTTTGAAAATTCACGAATGTGCTCATACGTTTGTAAATCGTCTCTATCAAGTCTTACAAGAACTTCGATTGCATTTGGATTTGTTGCATTATCAAACAATCGCTTAATAGTTTCTTGTAATCTTTCAATTCTACGACGGGATGGTATCAAAACTGAACAAATTTTTTCCATAGTGATCTCTTATTTTTTCTCTTTCCAAATAATTAAATTGTGACTTGTGCCTATATCATACATGTCACCCGCCACACAATCGTCTCGATGTGTTAGTTGCTCAATACCTTTATAATTACGAATATAAACATCTGGATTAATTTCTTGCTCACAAAACCACCATTCAATCCACCGTTCTTCCGCATCGTGTTCATATAAAATCCAAATACAACCATCACTTGTATTTTTTTTAATTTCTGTCGTTATATCTCCAACATTCATAATATCTTCAGGCGGTCTATACCCAATATGTTGAAAAACAAATGTACAGACAACAACATCATATTTTTCAATCGGATTGATAAAACCCCCCGATATAGTTACTCGTGATTCATATTTTTTATCTTGAATATCCCAAAACCACTTTAACATACTTTCATTTGGATCAAACCCATAATAATGAGCACTTGTATTTTCCATTATCCAGGATAAATTTCTTCCAATTCCGCATCCAACATCAAGAATGTGTTTGGCATTTTTTATATCTTCATTAAATGGATTATCTGGAAAAATCAATGGTGTTGGTACTGCTTCGCCGTCTCGTGTAGTATAAGTTTGACCAATCGCATCTTCTGGAGAAATATATATATGATCTGATATTCCAAATGTCTTTAAATTTTTTTCCATTATGTACCTATTGTTTTAATAATCTGTTCTAAAACATCATTATCAGTCAAAAACGGATCAAGATGTATATGTCCTGTATCAGGAAAATATGTTGCGGGACCCATTTTAGGATTTTGAATTTTCTTTATACATCCATTCCAACCATAAAGTTGATGGATAAAATCTGTAGTTATAATACACTTTGTTCCAACTCCGGCCGCAAGATTTGTTAATCCACCTTCACTTCCAATCATCCAATCACAATACTTTATAAGTGATGCAGTCATAGAATAAATAGACGTTGTAAACATTCCACCTGCAATTGCTTGCGGAGTATTTGGTGGAAATCCAACTTCAAGTAATGTATAATGTTTTGATAGTTCTTTAAGTATATACTTTATATTTCTATGTTTTCCACCATATCCAAATCCCGGAATATTTATACCTCTCACATATTCTTCTTTAGTAAATAAAAACGTTCGATCTTCCCAATCTGCAGGATATGCAACAATTGGTTTATTAACTGCCTTCCTATACTCCTTGAACATTAAATTAGAAACATCACTCAATACCTGATTCGTATATACCAAATACGGAAGATGTGGTTCTTCTATTTCGCATTGACGTTGAAACTGAATCGTTGCAGGTTCGCTTTGGTCAATCTGTCCAATCTCATATACTTTATCAAATGTATATAATCCAATTGGTGGGGCGCCTACCCAAACTTGATAAATGTATGGATTAAGCATTAACAACTCATACGGTTGAAAGAACTGAATTTGTAAATGCACTTGAACTTCATCATACTTTTTATGTAACTGACTTGCAACACTCGAAGAAAATAAAATGTCCCCCAAATAACCATTAACTTTGATAAGTATATTTTTCATATTGTTATCTTATAATTTTTTGATTTAATCCACTTAACATTTGTATATCCTTCTAAGTTAAACACGTCTGTATCGGCAGTTAGATTTTTATATCCAACGTGTAAATAATCTTGCATATATAATCGACACATTTTTCTACCTTCTATATAATCTACAAATTTTTGCGGTTCTTTTACTGAATCTATATTACCATTATCACTATGATGCAAAATATAAAATGTTCCAGTGCCATGTATTACTGGAAGTTTTGCAAGTATAATTCTCCCTCGCATATCTTCATCTTCATTTCCCCATCCTTTATACATTGGATTATATCCATTGACTTTCTCAAAATGCTCTCTACTTAACACAAGCACACCACCAAAAAAATTATGTGGAATCTGTTCTCTCCACGATCTATATCCACCAGGAATATCTTCAACCGGACGTTCTGCGGTCATATCTTCAGTAAGGAAAATTCCGCGCTTTGCAGGACGAAATGGACTTCCATCCGTATAAGAAACATCGTCTGTTGGAATATAATCAACTTGATTAAATATAAGTATATCTCCGGTTGCTACGGTTGCACCAATATTTTCCACACAAGCAATTCGAAAGTTATCAGCATCCGCTTGTTCTGATATAATAATTTCATAATCAAGACTCGAACATACCTCCATCAATCGCGGTAACAAAACTTCTAAGTGTTTTTCTCTATTTCTATATGGTATAATAATCGAGTATTTCATTCTTTTATACGCCTCCATACTCTATTATGTCCAACGGCAAACAGATGTTGAAATCTATCATCCGTTTCAAGATAAAGTTTTATTGCATGAGATACCTCTAAGATTCCAAACCAATCCATACGCATTATTCCCTTTGGCATATTCAAGTAAGTGGACGCATCATCCATTATTAAATATCCGCCGACTTTAACTAATTCTTTATAAATTTTAATATCACTTGATACTACATCAAATGTATGACCACCATCAATATACAACATATCATAACCATCTGGGTGTGCGGTTTTTTTCGCCATTTCTATAATTTTCAAATCGGTCGATAACCCCTTAAAAATAGATGTATTATCTTCACTAATATGTTGTTCTATATAAACTCTATTAATTTCTTTTACATAATTTAAATTGGGATGATCATCCGTACTATCCAATGGCGTAATTCCATAAATAGTTACATTTCGTTTTGTTCTTTCTGCTAACAATTGTATCAAACTTAATGTTTGACCCATAAAAACCCCAATTTCTAAAAATTTAAACGATGTTGGCATCTGATCAACTAATAGTTTCCATATCCAATGAAATGCTCTATTTCCATATCCACTTCTTGTTTTAACAATATATGTTCTATGTTCATTTAATTGCGTATCATTATTTACACACCATTTAAATAATACCCAAATTTTTCGATGCATATCTTCTGTATTTTGATAATTTTTAATCAGATAGTCCCAGTCGAAAAGTCCTTCAGCGACTTTAAAATTTTTGATTTTTAACCACGTAACGTTTGTTAATCCTTCTGGAATAAATTCCTTTACGTCTGCACTAATAGTAGTATACCCAAAATCAAGAGTAGTTTCATAATAATCAAGTAAGTTATAATTACCAATAAAACTCGAATCCACCAATGATGGAATACTATCTTTGTGAGGCAATGAAAAAAACGTTCCATTTGTATTTCGTGTTGGAGTCAATCCATAATATAATAATCTTTTATGAGTATCTTCATCTTCCTTTCCCCACCCTATATAAAGAGGATTGAATCCATTAATTTTCTCAAAGTGCTCTCTGCTTAATATAAATACTCCGCCCCAATGATCACCAACATCATTTCGAAAGTGTCTATATCCCATTGGTATAGTATCTGATGGTTTTTCTATAAAATCCCAATCAGTAAACATAACCTTTCGCACAGGATATGTAGGATTTCCATCGGATGCAAGCTCATACACAACATCATCGGTTGGATAATAATCTATGTCATGAAATATTAATACATCACCAGTAACGTACTTATAACCAATATTGTAAAGTGAAGATAATCGAAATTTCTCTTGGTCATCTTGCTCCAAAATAAAAATTTCAAAATCCCTTCCTTCAAACTTC
>Ga0315284_10017494_pt1 | contig 10167 bp, 12 predicted proteins | sample YL17G09_16_MG_FD_203696 | JGI IMG/M metagenome (GOLD analysis project Ga0315284, IMG submission 203696) | Sediment microbial communities from Yellowstone Lake, YNP, Wyoming, USA - YL17G09_16 | ecosystem: Environmental > Aquatic > Freshwater > Lake > Sediment | place: USA: Wyoming | collected...
CAAGAAAGTCCCTCTCGACCGGAGGCAAGCTTACCCACGTTTCCTTGCTTTGAGGAGTTTCGACGTTCTGTCGAGATCTACTACGAAGCCCACCCCGATCATTTCGTTGAGTGGATTGAAACACGAAAGAGAGAAAAAGGGGTTGAGGGAACGTTGCACTGCCTTGTAGCCATTCTAGTTCACGCCCGCTTCGATCAGATGACCAAGCCAGAGAAGGCTCTTGAGAATACTCACAAGGTGGCCCACCTGATTCTTCAACCGAATGTTTCGCTCGAGGAGATTCCTTCGCTGGAGGGAACCAGATACTTCTCCGGAGATCATTGGAAACTCCTGTTCCATCGGGCCCTGCCGAGGATTCAGAACATCGCCCGAGAGATTGTAGGTAAAGAGCAGTGGAAAGCCCGAGAGCTGGAGCAACTGATCCAAATCATTCCACACATGAGCCCTGAAACAAGCCGAAGGGCCGTTCGATGGATTCAACGACTCCGGATCGGGAGGATCGAGATTGATTTTTCCGAAGCCTTGATCTTGCTCGGAGGAGCCCTCTATCGAGTGGCCGCACGCCTGGGCGTGGTGGATCCTCAGTTCGACTATTGCGAAGGCCCCCACTCCATGGGCGATGTGAAGATTCAGACTTTTGCTCGAGCCGCCTTCCCTGAAGACCCGCTCAAGATCGAGGAGCCCATGGCCTGGCTCGGAATGGGAACCTCGGAGGACGGAGGATCCTGCGCTCCAGCGTATCCTCACTGTGAGAGGTGCCTTTTCAGCGGTTTTTGTCCTAAGCATTATCTACAGTTGGATCCCGCTGAGAAGGGAATTAGGACATAGAGATGGGAGATCCCTAGCCCAGGAGTTTGGAGGAGAGGATGGAGAGATCAGATGCAAACCATGAGAGGAGGAGATATCCCCGATCACTCATGGATTTACCTCTCGAGTACCGGGTGATCAATGCCCCCTATGCCCATGGAGGCATTGTGGTGAATGGGAGCGAAGAGGGATTTCTGATCCACTCCGTCAAGGACATGCCGATCGGTACCAAACTGAATCTGGTTGTTCTGTTCCCTAAGGGATTTGAGTTGACCAACTTCGACGTGGTGGCAGAGATCGTCCGAAAAGACCTTCATTGGGAGGAAGACTGGGAAGGGTTTGAATACGGATTAAAATTTATCCAGATTTTTGAGGAAGACCGACAAAAACTGAGACAACTTTTGAGTGGGTTATTTCAGACCGGAGAAGCAGCGAATAACGGTTAAGGGATTCTGCACCTGCGGACCCTGCGGAGCAGGCGAATGGCGCATGAAAGGGTGGGAGGATCGGTTTTGTCGAGTGTTCGTGAGGGATCCAGGAAAATCGAAAAAGACGAATCCAAACCTCGGATCGGGATCATCAACTTCGAGAGGAGAAAGCATCCGAGATTTAATGTCGACCTGCCTGTCGAGTACTACCGGATGGATTTAGTCTTTCGTCAGACGGGCAGGGCCATCAATGCCAGCGAGGGCGGGCTGTTGATCTATTTTCCAGAGCGGATGGAGATCGGCCAACAGCTTCGAATGAAGCTCTATTTCTCGGTGGGTTCGGATTTGGAATCGGTAGAGTGCTCCGTTGAAGTCGTTTGGGTAGATATCCATTTGGGAGAGGGATGGGGAGATTATCGATCGGGAGTCAAGTTTGTGGACGTTTCGTTGGAGGATGTGAATAAGATCAGAAAATTCCTCAAAAGTCTGTCGCAGAGTTAATCTTGAGCAAGCCCCGGCCTTTAGGCCAGGGAGGCGAAGGGTTGACATTTCTTGGAGAAAAACCTACAACTGAGTCGTTGGAATCAGGGGAGGAAGGAGATGAAGAAAATGAAAAAGAGGTTATTCGTGACGTTTATGGTTGTTGGGGTCATCGGAATGGCTTATTCCTTAAGCTGGGCCCAGGCGGGCAGACACGATCCCATCCAGGATGAGTTCAATACTGCAGACCTGTTCCTGGCTAGGCCCGCCTCAGTGGCGGCTGGGATTATTGGCACCGGCCTCTTCGTCCTGTCGCTACCTTTTACGATTCCCACGGGAGGGGTCGAGGCATCCGCAGATATGTTCATTGTTCAACCTTTCAGGTTCGCCCTTGAGCGGCCCTTTCCGGACGACGATATCATTCCGGATGATGTTCTGGGCCGCTATCGATGATTCTCTTCAGGACCTGGTAATAAGAGAATCGACCACATCAGCGCTTTGATCGGCAATGTGCCCTGTTGCGCCTTGGCGGAATAGGGGGGGTCCAGGAACACAATAAGAAAAGATTATTCATTTTCTGGAAGTCCCGCCCTGTGTCTGCCTGCGGTAGGCAGGGGCGGGAGGCTTCACTACACAAACCCTCTTGCACGGAGCAAGAGGGTTTCTTTTAGTTGCGATGTCGAGGGTCCGAAGAGGTCTCAAGAGATAGAGCCCCACGGGCAAAGTCCGTTCCTGCGCGCCGAAGTGCTGCCTGTCTGCTGACAGAGGTTACGATGCGCAGGCGGGGTCTTCTGCGTAGGGAGATAGGGGTCTCTTCTGGTCCGCTTTGCACGAGCAAAGAGAGAGACGTCGATCCCCAAAACACGATCCCAAAAAATGCTTGACATTCCGCACAAAAATCGCTATACATCCCTAAACATTTTATGAGGCTTTCCCTCTGGTGATGAATCGGATACACTGGACGCTCCTTCTCAATGCTACCTTCGAGCCGCTCATGGTGATTTCATGGAAGAAGGCAGCGGTCATGGTCATCCTGGAAAAAGTGGAAGTGGTTGAAGAATATGACCGCATCCTCCGAGGAGTAACCGTCGCCCTGCGACTTCCTGCTGTGATTCGATTGACTCGCTATGTGAGAAGAAAATCGCCTCTCGTGAAATTCTCACGCCAGAATCTTTACTTTCGGGACAGCGGCCGATGTCAGTATTGTGGGACCTCCTTTGAACACAAAGAACTCACCTATGATCATGTCATCCCACGCTCGAAGGGTGGCCAAACAGAATGGACGAATGTGGTCACGTGTTGTACCTCGTGCAATTTGAAAAAGGGAGGAAGGACACCAGAAGAGGCAGGAATGCCTCTGATGCGAAAGCCGAGGGTACCGATATGGATTCCTTTTTTGACCAGAAGTCTTGGCTTCGACGTCACCCCCGGCCCGTGGAAAGACTACCTCTACTTCAATCTTGATTTGGCCTCTTGAGATAGAGCATTTCCATACGGTGTGACCCACGCAGGATGTTTGTGACAAAGGATGACGGATGAAGAAGATTTGGGCCCCATGGCGGATGACCTATGTACGGGAACGGAAGGAAGGCGGGTGTCTCTTCTGTCAAATATCTGGAGAGAAAAGAGATAAAAAAAATCTCATCCTTCATCGAGGGGAATATACGTTCGTCGTGATGAACCGATTCCCTTACAACAACGGCCACCTCATGGTCGTTCCACGGCGGCACTGTCCCGATTTGGAGCCTCTCGAGACCCAAGAGATTGAAGAGCTCTTTCACCTTTTGAAACTATCGATCCGGGTTCTCACGACGAGCCTGGCTCCTGACGCGTATAACGTAGGAATCAATCTTGGAAAGGTCGCAGGAGCTGGCATGGAACACTTGCACCTCCATGTCGTTCCACGCTGGTCGGGAGATACCAATTTTATGCCGGTTCTGAGTGACACAAAAGTGATCCCGGAGTTCGTGGAAGAGACCTATCGAAAACTCCATCGCGCTTTCCAAGACCTCTCGGGACACATGGGAGGAGGACTCAAAACATGACATGGATGAAGACCCTTTTGTGGATGATCATTTTCATCTTCGCCATCCTGTTTTCCATCCAGAACAAAGATGAGGTCACGCTTCAATTCGGCCTCTACCCGATCCGAAGTGAACAGTGGATGGCGATTTCTGGAGTTCCCCTCTTTTTGCCCATTCTTCTTTCTTTATTTATCGGCATGTTGATTGGAGGTCTGGGGGATATCTATAGCCGGTTTCAACTCAAGAGGAATCTCCGCCAGAACCAGAAAACCATCGAGAGACTGGAGCAGGAAATCCATGCCCTACGCCGGCTCTCTCTCGACCAACCCTACAAGGAAACACCCTGATTCCTGCGGGAAAGAAAGCGGATAAACTGCCTACTCCCTGGAAAGCCGAAAGGGAACTTGCCAAAATATTTTGCTTGCATTCTTCAATAAATTGTGCTATTTATAACTTGTAAAAAATTGGGTCTGCTCAAAAAGCGGGCTTTTCTGGCCCGCTTTTTTGTTAAGGCCCAGTTTAGCTAGGGGTGAAAGACCAGAGTGACCCAAGAGATCATTGATCGTGTGAGGGCGATTGCAGACTCTATCCTGATCAGTGAGGGCATGGACCTCGTAGAGGTAGAGTTTCGCAGGGAGGCAGGAGGCTGGGTTCTTCGCCTCACCCTAGATAAAAGTGGTGGGGTTACGTTAGACGATTGCACACGAATGAGCCGGGAAATAGGTCGGAGTTTGGACGTTGAGGATTTTATAGAGAATCCTTATCACCTGGAAGTTTCGTCTCCTGGGCTGGACCGCTCTCTCAAGAATGAGCGGGACTTCATCAGGTTTTCTGAGCGACGCATCAAGGTTAAGACGATGGAACCGATCGGCAAGCAGAAGAGTTTCAAAGGAAAGCTTCTCAAATGCGTGGAAGGCCGGATTGAAATGGAAACGGATGAGGGAATCGTCGAGATCCCTCTGCCCAACATTGCCAGAGCGAATTTGGAAGTTGAATTTTAAGGGAGAGAGCGTCTATGCCATCCAATCTTAGTTTTATTATCGATCAGGTGGGAAAGGATAAGGGGATTGACCGAAAGGTCATCATCGAAGCCCTCGAACAAGCGGTGCTCACGGCCTCTCGAAAGAAGTATGGACACCAGGGAGACATCGAAGTTCGTTACAATGAAGAAGCAGGCGAGGTGGAATTGTTTCAATTCAAGCAAGTGGTGGAGGAAGTATCGGACCCTGACCTCGAGATTTCTCTTGAAGAGGCGAAAGCGCTGGATACCGAAGTGGAACCCGGGGATAGCTTGGGCGTGAAACTCAGCACGGATTTAGGCCGGATTGGGGCGCAAACCGCAAAACAAGTCATTCTCCAAAAAGTGCGGGAAGCGGAACGAGACAACGTTTACAACGAATTTAAGGGCCGAAAAGCAGATCTCGTTAGTGCCACCGTTCAACGAATGGAACGGGGGAATGTGTATGTGACGATTGGGCGAGCGGAGGCCGTCCTTCAGACGAAGGAGCAGATTCCCGGAGAGGTCTATCGGCAAGGAGACCGGATTCGGGCTTACATTCTCGATGTCCAGAAGAACAGCAAAGGGCCACAGGTTTTTCTTTCGCGAACCCATCCGGGCTTTCTGATCAAGCTCTTCGAACTCGAAGTTCCAGAAATTTCCGAGGGGATCATTAAGATTGTCAACGCAGCCCGGGAACCCGGAGAAAGGGCCAAGATTTCTGTTTACAGTTCGGACCGGGACGTGGATCCCGTGGGCGCCTGTGTCGGGATGAAAGGATCTCGCGTCCAGAGCGTCGTACAGGAACTCCGCGGCGAACGGATTGACATCATTCCGTGGTCCCAGGATCCGATCAAATACGTCTGCAACGCTCTCGCCCCGGCGAAGATTTCAAGAGTGGAGTATGAGGAAGAGAACCGTCACATGGATGTGGTGGTCGCCGATGATCAACTCTCTCTGGCCATTGGCAAGAGAGGGCAAAATGTACGCTTGGGATCTAAGCTGACGGGTCTTAGGATTGATATCAAGAGCGAATCGAAGATGGAGAAAATCTCTGCCGAGGTCTTGGAGAGATTCAAGGACCTTCCGTATGTTGGAGATGTGGGCAGCCGGGCCCTTTACAATGAGGGGTTTCGATCCGTTCAGGAAGTGGCTGAAGCGGATCCCAACGATTTAGCGAGGACCCTCGAAATGAATCGGGAGAAGGCGGCCGAGATTGTGGAAAGCGCCGTCACGCTGAGCAAAACAGGAGAAAAGCGGGAAGAAAAAGAAGCGCCTGTTGAAACGAGAGGGCAACCATCAGAGGCCACCCAGACAGATTCTTCACCGTCTGTCGGCCCATGCGTGGGATCGGTTGACCAGCTTGATGGCGTTGGAGAGAAGACAGCTCAGGTTTTGAAATCGAACGGCTTTCAGACGGTCCAGGACATTCTGAAATCAGACGTGGAACATCTTTCTTCTCTCCCGGGAATTGGAGCCAAAAAAGCGGAGAAGTTGATCCAAGCCGCCCGAGAGTATGCCGGAGGAAAGGAGCGTGAGTAAAAGAGGACACATTCCAATCCGGATGTGTGTCGGATGTCGAAAGAGAAGAAAAAAAGACGAGATGGTCCGATGGACCCGTAGCCCGGAAGGCGTGATGGTGAAAGATGGACGTCAGGCTCAGGGACGGGGATTCCACCTCTGTCCAGACCTGGGGTGTTTGAAAGTGGCGCAGAAAAAGATGGCGGCCTTTCGTGCATGTGAATCCTTTGACCACCTCCACACCGTATCTCTCGGTGGGATGAAAAACGGGTGCAAGACCCTCAACGAGCGGATTTAGAGGAGGAGAGGGAATGACGAAGATTAAAGTCCTCGACCTGGCAAGAGAAGTGGGGATAGAGGACGGCAAGCTGCTTCAAAAACTGAAAAGGATGGGCGTCAAGGTCAAGGATAAGAAACCTGCCGAGGCCGAGAAGATCGCATCGACCACCGATGAGAAGATCATCGAGAGAGACGCCGAGAAAGAGGTCGTTGAAAAGCGCGTCAAACCCACGCTCATCCGAAGAAGGACAAGAAGCCTTGAGCCAAAAGTTGAGGTTGTCCCTACGCCACCCACTTCGCCCGGGGTTGCACCCCCTGCACCTTCTCTGACACCCGAACCACTCATGACAGAGGGGATAGCACCGCGTGTCGTGACAGCGGAGGTAAGAGTTGAACCCGAGGCAATTGTCGCGAAGAAGACCCTGCGGGAAGAGGAAGAAAAGAAAGAGGAAGAGACGCTTCGTGCCAAGGTTGTGAGAGGTATGTTGAAGGGCGAAGTATCCGCTGAGGCTCCGGTAGAGCCCCTGGCGGCAAAAGCCAGGGCAGAAGTGACCGCACCGCCCAAAGAGACGCCGCCGAAGAAGACGGAAGTCAGAATTACCGGGAGAATTCCGATTGTCGATCGAGAGGAGCCCGCGGTTGCTGCGAAGAAGAAACCTTTTGGGAAGAAGAGAAGGATTATCGAAGAACGGGTGGTGACCCGAGATGGGTTCGAGGAAGAAGATCTCCCAGAGAAACCAAAAGAAGGAGAACTCGAACACCGGCCCCTGAGGCCCATGAAGAAGAAGGTCATCATCACCAAGGTAGCGAAAAAAACAGAGGTCACGGTTCCGAAACCGATCAAGAGGATCATTCGAATAGCCGAGGTCATCACGGTAGGAGATCTGGCCAAGAGAATGGGGGTGAAGGGCGGCGAAATCATCAAGAAACTCATGGACATTGGAGTCATGGCAAACCTCAATCAGATGGTCGACGCAGAGGTGGCCTCGCTCGTGGCTAACGAGTTTAGTTATGAGGTGGAAAAGACCTCCATTGAGCGTCAGGATCTCTTGGAAAGAAAAGAGGATCTTCCCGAGCAGTTAAAACCCAGACCCCCGGTGGTCACGGTCATGGGTCATGTCGACCACGGGAAGACCATGCTTCTTGACGCCATCCGCCAGACAAAGGTGGTGGAGGGTGAGGCCGGTGGAATCACACAGCATATTGGCGCTTATAACGTCGCATTGGACCATGGTCAGGTCGTCTTTATTGACACTCCGGGCCATGAAGCTTTTACTGCGATGCGGGCCAGAGGAGCCCAGGTCACAGACCTCGTGGTTCTGGTCGTGGCCGCTGACGATGGCGTGATGCCCCAAACCAAAGAGGCCATTGACCACGCCCGAGCGGCAAAGGTTCCCATGGTCGTTGCCGTCAACAAGATAGACAAGCCGAATGCAAACCCAGAAAAGGTGAAAAAGGAATTGGCAGATCTCGGGCTAATCCCTGAAAAATGGGGCGGGAATACTCTCTTTGCGGAAGTGTCGGCCAAGCAGAAGATCGGAATCAAAGAGCTGTTGGAATTGATCCTCCTCCAGGCAGAGGTTCTCGAATTGAAGGCGAACGCCGACAAGGCAGCCCGGGGAACAGTGGTTGAAGCACGGCTCGACAAGGGTCGGGGACCCGTTGCCACGGTCCTTGTGCAAGAGGGGACCCTTAAGACAGGAGATGTCTTTATTGCAGGGTCCCGCTATGGTCGGGTGAGGGCCATGCACAATGATAAGGGGACTAAGATTGATGCGGCCGGTCCTTCCATCCCAGTGGAAGTGGTGGGTTTTGTCGACGTCCCTGCGGCGGGGGAAATCTTTATTGTCGCCTCAGACGAAAGGATGGCTAAACAGATCAGCCTCTATCGTCAGGAGAAGATTCGAGAGAAGGAACTTTCAAAACTCAGCAAGGTCTCCCTGGAGCAACTGTATGAGCAGATTAGACAAGGCGATGTAAAGGAACTCAATGTGATCATTAAGGCGGACGTCCAAGGGTCCATCGAGGCCATGAAAGAAGCCATCCGTAAAATTTCGACCGATGCGGTAAAGGTGAACATCCTGCACGATAATGTGGGAGGAATCACCGAGACCGACGTCAATCTGGCCTCCGCATCGAATGCGGTCATTATCGGGTTCAATGTGAGACCGACGCCTCAGGCTCAATCTCTTGCAGAAGAAGAAAAAGTGGACATTCGGAGCTATTCCGTGATCTATGATGCGACCAACGATATCAAGAAGGCTCTGGAAGGCTTACTCGAACCGACTTACAAAGAACATACCCTGGGAAGGGCCCAGGTGCTTCAGCCCTTCAATGTTCGAAAGGTAGGCATGATTGCTGGAAGCCTGGTGATCGACGGAAAGGTCGTTCGAGGGTCCCATGCAAGGCTCCTGCGAGACAATGTCGTGATCTTTGATGGCCGGATCGCTTCCTTGAGGCGTTTCAAGGATGACATGAAGGATTGCAGCCAGGGTTTCGAGTGTGGGATCTGGATTGAGAACTTCAACGATGTCAAACCCGGAGATATCATCGAGTCCTACGAGCTTGAAGAGGTTCGACCTCGCCTCCCTTAGCTTGGGGAGAGCGAGGAAAGAGAGGTGGGCCATGGTCGTCGGTGTTTGTCAACTCGATGTTCGCATTCCTGAAAACCATTCCTTAAAGGGAAAGCGCCACATCCTTCGCAAGCTGACCGACCGAGTACGAAACCGATTCAATGTCGGCATCTCCGAGGTGGGAGACAATGATCTGTGGCAGAGGGCCCAGATCGGTATCTGTGCGGTCAGCAACGATCGAAGACACATCAACTCCAGTTTAGACAAAGTAGTCGACTATATCGAGAACATGTACCTCGTGGAAGTCCTGAGTACGGAAATGGAAATCCTGACCTTGTAAGACGATTGGCAGGGGATGAAATGACTGAGGGGAAACGCTCGAACAAGGTGGCTGATCTGATTCGGAAGGAGGTCTCTGATATGCTGATGACCAGCGTCAAAGATCCCCGGATCGGTTTTGTCACGGTGACGAGGGTGGCAGTCTCTGACGATTGTCGTCAAGCGAAAGTCTATTTCAGCGTCATGGGAACAGCTAAAGAGCAGGAGAGCGCCATTCAGGGGCTTGCGAGTGCGACAGGCTTCGTTCGAAAGGAATTGGGTCGAAGAGTCAGCCTGCGATACACCCCGGAGATCTTGTTTCAGTTCGACCCATCCGTCGAATACGCGATTCATATGGAAGAGGTCTTCCATCATCTTGAGAAGGAGCGGAAGGAACGTGATGACTCAGATTGATGGCGTCCTCGTCGTTGATAAACCTGATGGCATTACCTCCATGGACGTCGTCCGGACAGTGAAGCGTCGCTTTACTGTCAAGAAAGCCGGGCACCTGGGCACGCTTGACCCCTTTGCCACAGGAGTCTTACCCGTAATTCTCAATGAGGCGACAAAGCTTGTTCCGTTTCTGGAAGAGGAATCCAAGGAGTACGAAGCAACCCTAAAACTGGGCGAAGAAACGAGCACCGATGACCCTACCGGAGAGATTCTTCTGAGAGGGTCCTGGGACCATGTCACTTCGGAAATGATTGAGTGTGCCTTCAAACCCTTTGTGGGATTCATCG
>Ga0315284_10017495_pt1 | contig 10167 bp, 9 predicted proteins | sample YL17G09_16_MG_FD_203696 | JGI IMG/M metagenome (GOLD analysis project Ga0315284, IMG submission 203696) | Sediment microbial communities from Yellowstone Lake, YNP, Wyoming, USA - YL17G09_16 | ecosystem: Environmental > Aquatic > Freshwater > Lake > Sediment | place: USA: Wyoming | collected...
TATAATGCACAAATTATAACAATGCACTCAGTGCCAACGAGTTCAACATTATTTAGGTCCTTTTCTCTGAATAGATGTTATATCGTGCCACTCTTCCTCTACAGGTTCTTTTGGAACAGGCTCTTTACGTGATTTTGGAGTAGGAGGAGCCTCGAAATAATCCTTGTTCATACTGTCAACTATCTCCTCGTCGCTATTAAATAATTTGTGAACCTGTTTTTTCAGGGCTTCATATAAAGCGACCGGGGTTTCCACCGCTGTCTTAAAAACTCTTTTAACAAAGTTGTCCTGTGGCACTATTATATCGTTTAAGTTTTTAGCCCATAATGCGATAAGTCTATCGGATATAGGCATAGAATCGTTTGCAAATAAAGGTCTCAACCTATTGAATCTGTCTACCATGCCGACATTATCGAAGAGCCCGTGCATAGAAAGTAATCGTGAAAGATTATCCAGTATAACTAACTGGTCATCATTAAGCCTACTGAAGTGCTTTATAATAGAGTCAGATAAAGATATATTATCAGTAGGTCTCTTATCAATGAACTTACGTAGCGCTTCGTATATATCAATAGACTCAAATTTATATATACCTACTGTCTTGGCTACTTTATCCAATAATAATAAAGATTCGGTTCCTATATTCCACCCTATACTACTTATCTCATAACATATTCTATCCCACAATGTGAGTGAATCATTTTTATGCAGCTGTATATTCTTTATTACTGAGTCACTTATAGACTGACTATCACTAGGAAAACCAAACCAACTTTTTTCACTTTCTTCTGATAACAACAAACTATCGGACGGGAACTTGAATATATTTTTAATGACAGTATGTTCATCATCCACGTCCAAGTTATCTGATAAAGAAATACCGATTTGTTTTTGCGTAAGTATATCAGATAAAGATAAGTCTTCTGCCAGTATCCTTAATAATATGAGTTTGTTACTGTCGCTTATAACTAAAGAGTCATTTGATAGTATACTTAGAATCCGACTCCTTATCATAGAGTCATTTATAACAATACTATCAGATTGTAGAGAACGGATTATTCGATAAAGTTCGTCATCAACTACCAAGTTGTCTGCTAAAGATTTTCTAGTCTGTCTTTGCGTAATTGCAGACGATACGGATAAAACGCTAACCACATTCTTTATAAAAGATTTAGTTTTTATGTCCGATATATTAACTAGATCTGAAAATAAAACATTCTTTACCCAACCTTGTATTATGTTGTCGGTAATCACGTCAGTATCTGAATACGTTAATCTTATAATTTTAGATAATATATCTGGTATAGGTATATGATCGTTAGTAGTCTTACGTAATATAAAGTTCTTTATATTACCGAGTATTGAAATATTGTCTGACGCTCTTTTTGGCATTAATTTTTTTAACGCGTCAGATAATGCTAGGTTATCACCTGCAACTATGAGTCTAATAAGAGGACTGTGTGTGCATAAAGAGCGTATAAAGTCAGATATATCGATAGCTTCTGCTTTATTTATTTTAATGGATTTAGGTAAAAAAGAGTCAACTACGCCTATATTGTCGGCTGCGTTTATGCGCTGTATAATACCAAAAACATAGTTATTGCAATAAGCTATAGCATCTACAATTTCCAATACTTCTGATAAATTTTTTGTAAATAGATATACTAAAGAATCAGGCAACAACATAGATTCCGACGCGCTTATATATTGTACAAAGCTACGCCTAAAACTATCAAGTAGCGATAAAAATTGCTTTACATCGTGCTGCCTGAATAACCTAGTACTTAATAACATAGAGTCAGATAAAAATAATCTTTGTAGGTATCCTACACTTACAAGGCTGTCGCTAATAATTATGCTATCCGACATGTATCTTGATAATAATTTAGACGCACGATCTTCGATAGAGAAGTTATCTGAGATGTATCTTGATAAAGATTCTGAAAGATCGTCACTAATATTTAAGTCATCAGCGTCAATTTTTTGTAATAGTTTTGAAGGGTAGTCATTATCTGCTAAAGATAAATATTGCTTTACATCGTTCTGTCTGAATAACCTAGTTCTCAACAACACGGAATCGGATAACAGTAATCTTTTTAGGTATCCTACACCTATAACGCTATCGTCGATATTTATATTATCTAAGTTGTATCTTGATAATAACCTTGTTGTATCATCTTCAAGAACTACGCCATCTGAAATTTGCCTTGATAAAGATTCAGACAGTTCGTCACTAATATTTAAGTCATCAGCGTCGTACTTGGGCAACGTTTTTGAAGGACCGTCAACTAAAAGTATATCGTCAACCTTATTTATAGTCAACGACCTTGTTGTATCATCTTCAAGATCCATGCCATCCAGGTCATTTTTCTTTAATAGTTTATTTAATAAATCAGCAAGAGATACGGTATCTATTCCCGTTAAGTTATGAACACGTTGAAGGTTATCGTCAAAATCTATATAATCAAAATTAAACCTACTTAATGAATTACTGATTTTTCCAGAAGTTATACCCAGTATTTCAGATAGGTTCTTTATTCGATAAAAGATCCTATCTGAAATACTCATAGAATCTGAGGGATTTACATTATATGTTGCCATTTAATTTACGTCCCCCTTAAAAGTATATCGAACCTACTATTTCCCAGGCGTCTATATCTTCATTCCAATAATAATAAGGACCAAAAATGTCACGAGGTAAATTTATATATATAACCTTACCAAACGAATCAGATAACTCCATAGAGTCTGACGGGTCTACATAGAAGGTTCCACCACCTTCTGCTTCCTCGTGTTCCTGATATATTCTAGTTGCTAAAGGTATTGTAGTCTTTGCCGAGTATGAGGTAACTCTAGCTTCTAACCAATATCTAGTTACACCATTTACGGCTACAATCGCCCAATCATCAGGAGGAGTAATCCAAAAACTTCCTAATCCAGCAACCATAAAGTCTTTGAATTGTGGAGACTTATTTATTATATTAGCAGACGGTAATGCCACCCATGAAGCACCATTGTAATAGTAATAAGTTAAAGCCCATGTTCCAACACCTGCGGTACCTATATTAATAACATATCTTAACCAACCATAATCTATATCACTAACACCAAAGAAGAAGGCATCGCTTGTTGCTGGAGTTGCAGGTAATAAGTTTACGTCATTTGCAGTATCCTCGTTTGCTTGAGTAGTGTAATCCGTATATGTTAAAGGAGAGGCCTCCTTTAATATCGCTCCGTTTATATCGTCTATACCAACTACAACATTAGATTCTACTATAGATGGAGAAAGTGCAATAGATAATGTCGGAGTTATCGGCGTAAAACTACCCGATACCACAGGGGATAACGCAATAGCACCATCTCCAGTATCGGGAACTGCAAAATAAGCATTGACAGTTATACTTGCTGTCAAATGTGGAGATTGTGGATTTACACTGCCTGTCAAACCTACTGTCCAGTGACTAAAAACGTAACCTGCTTCTGGATATGCAGTTATAGTTGGTGTATGCGCTAACGTAGAGTCATAAACACCAAAATCGTGTCCAACGCTATTGGTTGGATTGGCAGTCACCGTTCCCCACGTAGGAGGAGAGGCAACTAATGTTAATGTATAATGAGCCATTGCTTACCCCCTATGGATGTGTCATCGTAAAATCATATATTATAGCAATAGATTCATTCTGCGCTAAAGTGACATAAGGACTATCTAAAACAGTTCTTGCAACCAATACTCTTTGTGGTGTTCCAGAACTAATTATTCTAAAATCCCCGACTATTCCTATTTCTCTAACAACTTGATTACCAGCATAACTATTTGTTAAAGTCCTCGATTGGGTTACAGTAAAAGTCTTTGTTCCGGCGTCATATATAGCCGATGGCGTATTCTGATCATTATGTGATAACTGGTGTTCGCCAGTGCCAACAGTATATTTAGTTCCAAGCGTATAATCTGTCGGATCAACATCGGTATTACCATATCCTGCACAACATCCGTTTAGATTGCTATCTTCAGTAAAATAAGTTGTCGAACCAGTATATGATACCCATCTGCCATAGATCGAAGACGCACTATAAACAGTGCCTGTATCTCCTTTTAGACATCTATGTCCTGCACCATATACACTACCAGCATCATAATTATTGACATAGAAAGCATGTGCTAATAATATTGCATTACCATTAGAGGTTAAATCAGATGTCGGTGTTAAGGTTCTTGTATAAGTAAATACTGCACCTGATTTATATGGAATATCCTTCTGCGTAACCAATACTGTTCTCTCATCAATATATATAAATGTTGCTGGAGTGCTAGTACGAAAATAAGGAGCAAATTGAACAACCTCTTTTACTGTAATAGTATTGGCATCTGCATTAAAATTATCAAATACTCTTCTACCAAGAACCGTCCATACCCCGCCAGTATAACTAATTATAGGAGATGGCGTTGCAGAATATACTAATTTACCTGCCGCAGTTCCTTGTGATATTAAAATTTCTGGTTTATAATCATCTAATGTCCATGCAGTATTTCCTGTTCCTACTGCAATACCATTAGTATCAAGATTGACTGCGGACGTATACCCATACAGGCTATTTGTTTCAATACTGGAACTAGAAGTCGTTGGCATTGGAATATAATCATTCGCATCCAATGTATTATCCTGTTTTCTTAACTTAAAACTTGCGGAAATAATTGGTGATATACCACCAAGTACCTCGATAACCCTTCTATAATAATTCAATACAGGACTATGTGCTTCCTGTTCGTATACCTCTTTCCCGCATTGTATCTTTAGGTATTGCTTGTTTGGAGTTGGCACAGCAATACCCACCCTGACAACTTTGGTCTTGGGATCGTCTATTCTGTGACCATAGAGGATATTACGACCCCTATCCTGACCAGTTATCTCAAAGTTCGGTTTATCTCTTTCGTCTTTCCATACGTGAATCATAATGTCCCACCATATAATTACGGGGTATCCTCAACCCACACTTTTAATACATCATCCCAGCAATACTTTCTTATAATAGGTAAATTAACTTTAGTGGTTTTTGACGCTGAATCTACTATAGGAACGTTATCAACTACCTTTATAGTAACTATCAATGCCAAATTAAATCACGTCCTTCCAACTTTTATATTCAACTATATGCTGTATAGTTGACCTACCTAACATCAGTGTTATTTCTCATTTTAATCTCCTATTTAATTAAACCTATAATTAAAGTATTATCGGAAGGCGTTATAGGTTACGCTTTTCGTGTTGCAACCACTATCCGATAATAAATATTTACGAGGTTCCAAAAGTGATCGTCCACGTAAATACCACAATATCAGCGGGCGCTTTAGTAACTACGCCGAAATCGGTGTAACATATCATAAAACCTGTTGTTAGGTGTGTAAATATACCAGCTTCTTTTAATGAACCGGTGCCAACTCCAGCGAGAAACGTGCATACATAAACAACTACGTTATCTACAGGATCTCCTGACGCAGGGCACGTTATAGAGTCCATAACAACTCTAGGCGCAACTGGGTCAGTTAATTCGGTAGAAGCGCTAGACTTTCCACCAGGAGCTCCAGTTCCAACGGACATGTGGGTAGCTTTAACTGTCTCTGCGTCATTCATAAAACGTTGAGCCGCCAAAGCGTTACCTTTATCACACAACGTGTTCTTTACGGTCTTCTCATCCTTGAGTGCGTACTTCTTACATTCGTATTCAAAGTCGCCTTCATCATCTGGAGTATAATGCTTAATACTGGCAACCAAACCCTCAATTTGAGCACCATCTTCGATCCTTTTTATCATACCTATAAAACTATTATCACTAACGTTACCTTTATCTACTGCGTCCATAATCTTTCTCCTCTTTTACTATTCCGTATTCTTGATACTTAAACGGATCGTTAACTGGAGTATTTCCAACAACACTCCTTCTAACTCTAACCCATTGAACCTTCTTTACGCCATGAGGTTCTTTTCCATTATAACCTTTTCTATTTACATTTATAGGCGGAACACTCAATCTTGTCTCCCCCTTCTTAAATAACCAATATTAACCCCAAACACTTCATTAGTTGCAAGCGTCCAGGATATTCTTACAGACACCCACTTAGCGTATAATGCCGTTGGTAATGTAAACCTTCTATTAGTTGTATTATAAGTACCAACAACATTCTCACCTTTCTCATTAAAAACTGTAACATAGTAAGGAATATTTTTAGTAGCGTAAACGCTAACGTTTCTTATGATAGCGGTATAGTCATTATCTGCAACCTTAATATATTTAGTTTGAAATGATTTAGTAAAGTCTACGTTATTATCCTGCGTGGTATGATGAAGTCTATTTAGTACTGGTATCCACGCATCGTACTCGTTACCCTGTCCGTCAATATGCGGACTAGGATCTAGATATGAGTCTGGAACTAAAACCATTCCATTCTGTCTAACCAATACATAATTAAATTTTATGTCGTCTAAAGAGTGCCACGACTGGTCTGGTAGATAACACGCATACGATCCAGTACTACCTCCGATTATATAGTAATCATCTTTAACGTAGGCGGCGCAATTTGCGTCAAGGTCTCTTATCCCTTCATAGTACTTTGATAGATTTATCAAAGACTCTTGGGACAACATCCATACATCGCCGCTGTAGTCCCTAAAAAGTAATGAATTATTCCATCCGCATAAAGTGTCTGAGTGTCTACAACCAACTGCGACTCTATTCATGTTCTGCGTAGCGTCAGGTCTTTCTACCTGACGTATAGGTGTTGCGGTCTCTGGGTTTCCAGTCCATTCATATATAATTCTTTCCTTAAAGATATATCGGGTAGGCCCTATTGCACCAATTCCAGTGATAACGTTACCATCATCACGATTAACTTCGTCATAATTTAATGCTGGAAAGTACCACGGTTTACCTGGTTCACTGTAATATATAACTGATGGATTCTCTGGGTCGCCTGCAAGAAACAACCTTGAGTCATGCCATAACCCATATTTAGATACAGGTGGAACTCCTCTGTCTGTTACATCATAGGTAGTTGAGGTTGTTACAGTAGACGTTGTATCATTATAAATATAACTATCTGTTACAAACTGGGCTATAGTCACAGATGGTAACAAATAAAAATCGGTGGGCGCTTCGTCTACTGTTGGATCCCAATAGTCCGTTCTATATACGTGGACATGGGTTACTTGCGGATCTACAACTTCTCCGACAGTTGGTGTATATGTTACGTGGACGTGAACGGCAGCGATGTTACTTAAATTAGTTAACGTAATTTCATCTGTAGGATTACTCTCTTTGTTGTAAGGTGCCGCACTTCTATAATACGTTAACTTATATTTTACACTATGAGCACCAGCGGTAGTTGTAATTGTAGCCGCAATAGTTCCAGTCGGTGCAACTATTCCCGCCTTCAACATATTGATACCGTCCCAAGTATAAACAGGGTCAGGGCTACCTAGTATCCATAGGTTATCATATACATTAACATAATTAAACAATAAAGAACTCATAGGGTGCCCAACTATCGGTGCTGCTTGAGTCAACGACACCTCAGGTCTAACGTACCAAAAGGTATTATCCGTCCTGAAAACAACACATCTAAAATAACTTGTTATACCGCCTGAATAACTCTCTCTTTGGTATTCTCCTAAAGAACGTATTGTTAGATTATCCATCGCCGCAACACCATGAAAGTTCATATATCTATCGTACCCTTCTCTAGTGACAATGTTACCGTTTTTTAATCTAACATTTTGTGCAAGACGAACTACGCCATCTGATTCACGTCCTATACCCACACGAGATGTCGATACTATTCCTTTTGAAAAACCTTTAATCTCAATATTGTACATATTGTCACCAGTGTATAACCATCATTGTAATATCGTCAAAATAAACTTTTATATAGCCAGCAGAAATATAAACATGTTGTAGTTTGCATAACACTAAAGACCTAACTATCTTCATCAACGCTTCTGAGTCAATAGCGGAATAATATATCTCCACATAGTACTCTTTAACAACATAACGTATTTTACAGTCAGACATAGACCTTACTTGTTCCATTAAAGAAAACTGGTCTTTATCCCATAACCCTTTACCAAACATATTGCGTTCTTTCAAAACCTCTTCAGTTCCATCCGTACGTCCTATTAAGACGCCTTCCATAACATTAATCCCATCCTTCATTTTACCTCACCCAATTTTTTCTACGGACTATATTGGAAATAGTCGAATCACTAACGTCAAACATTTTTGCCAATTCCAGTAGTAGGTTACGCTTTTCGTAAGAACTTCGAGGACTCACTATCCGATAATAAATATCACCAAATCACACCATCATTTGAATTAATATTAATATTAAACCCGACGCCATCTTCATTTTGTCTAGGCATCCTGTCATCGAAATTACCAACACTTATATTGTCACTACCTGCAAGTTGTATGTTCTTTGATATTTGCATTTTAGTTAACTCGTTATCCCACCACATATCAAAACGTTCTGGTGTATAGTTGTGTAGTTCATCGTTATACCAGGTCTGTCTTAAACAGTAATCAACTATCTTATTATGTAAATCTCTAGGAATCATAGGTTCATCATTAGCATTTACCACATCTGGAATACGTCTCCAGTAAAAGAACTCGACCTCAACTACTGAATTAAAAGTAGGGACTACCCATAGTTCGGTATGATCCTCTTTGCCCCATAAAAAATATCTCTCTGGAGTTGCAGGGACATCTGTATATGATAAATAACTGGTGGCGTCTCGAGGCGACGATACCCTATTGGCTGGAGTCAGGTAATTCCCATCGCCCCAAGTCACCATATTAATTGCAACAAAATCAAGTGGTAAAGAGTAACTGCGTTGCCCAACCACAGACTCCATTAAAACCATGCCGTTTGCCATTAAACCAAAATGATCGGATATAGAATCTTTTACCTGATTTATCATCGCGGTAATTTTAGTTGAATTCCAAAAATCTACATCATCTACCAACGACTGCACACGACTAATTATCTGATGTACCAACATTTATATCACCCATTTATTGTTTCAACTTCTTCAAATTGAGATATACTTTCTCTTTTAACTCTACTAACACAGCCATCCGGACGTTTGAATATGTAATCGCCAACATGGACTATCTGCTCTCCACCTATTGTATGTAGTGTCTGCTCTTTATCTGCAACAGTAACCTCAAACACTGTATTGAATACTACAGGTCTTTGCTTCATAAACATATTAACCTCCAAAAGAAGTTGTAGATCTTCTGAGTCGTTTGAATATATTAAACTTCTGCGTAACACAGATTGTATCGTACATGATTAATCGTAAAGGGACGTATGACGCAACGTAACGTTCTAGTTTACCAAAAAATATTCTCGCTCTATCTAATAGTGGCACTATACACCTGCTTCATCCAATCAAGTGTTTTGGATATACCTTCTTCAATTCTAACTTTAGGATTATGTCCTAATAAATTTCTTGCCTTTGTAATATCAGGTCTTTTGTTCTTAGTTGTATGAGTTTCTTTCGATTGATAGTCTACATAATAATCATCTTTACCAAGTTGTTTTAGTATCTCGTCACTTATATCTTTAACAGACAAATACTCATCTCCACCTATATTAACAAACTCCCCATCGGTAAAATTGTCAACACAACTTGCAAGAGTCGGAATAAAGTCATCTATATACATAACTACTCTATGGTAATCCTCGTAAACATTATACGGTATATTATGCAACGCACGATAACAAAATAAGCAAACAACTGAACGATAATCGTTATAATATTCACCAGGTCCGTAAGCATTAAAGAATCTGGGTATCATTATCTGATTACCAAAAGACTCTCTAAAATTTCTTATCTGTTCCTCATTAACAACTTTAGTCATAGCGTAATCGTTCTGGTGTCTACCAAAAGGAGTATCTTCTTTAATAGGACTAACATCAGTATCTCCATAAACTTCTGAAGATGAAGCATGTATAAGTCTAAAATCATATATAGTCTGTAATTCAAGTATATTCCTAAATCCTATTACATTAGTTTTCCATAAAGATTCGTAGTATTCTTCCCCATTCTTCCTACCAAATTCAGCAGCAAGATTAATAACATAATCAGGATAATATTCATTCAATAAAGCTAA
>Ga0315284_10017498_pt1 | contig 10167 bp, 6 predicted proteins | sample YL17G09_16_MG_FD_203696 | JGI IMG/M metagenome (GOLD analysis project Ga0315284, IMG submission 203696) | Sediment microbial communities from Yellowstone Lake, YNP, Wyoming, USA - YL17G09_16 | ecosystem: Environmental > Aquatic > Freshwater > Lake > Sediment | place: USA: Wyoming | collected...
ATCATACCCTCTATAGAAAATATTTACTTTTTTGTGATATATATTCAAATTATTAACCCAAATTGTAAGTTTTATTTACATTTACTCATTCCGCCTGAACTTCATGCGCATTCTGAAACAATAGATAAATTAAATATTTGTTATAATATAAAAATACATTATATGGTTTGTAATAATTCATTAGGAGAATTAACAACTGACGGGTCTAGAGTAGATTTAAATTGGACTGAAATTTATGATAGAATAATAGAATACTGCAAATAATTATTGTAAATAATACCGCAAATAATTATTGTAAATAATACCGCAAATAATTATTGTAAATAATACCGCAAATAATTATTGTAAATAATACCGCAAATAATTATTGTAAAAAATGCTTATTTACTATATTGAAGAGATCTGTTAAAAATGTGGATATCATAAAAGGAGTTTTATCAATATTTTTTAAATATTCATGCGCTTCTAATATTTTTTGAGTATCAATAAGATCTTTAACTTCGTCTATATTATTATAATACAGCGGGTAATCCTCGCCTAAGTAGTCTACTACCCCTTCTATTTTATTTATTATAATAGGAGTGTTCCTAACAATACATTCTAAAACAGTGTTGTTTGCAGCAGCGTCAAATAAATCAACAAATACTAAATTTTTAGAAAGTAAATCGTCGTATTCTTCAAATGTTTTGGTATAATACATTGTAACCTTGGAACTTAATTCGTCGTTATTTAACTGTAAAAAAATTATTTCTTTATTTAATAAATCTTTCATTTTATCAAAATTTTTGGTTCCAGTTAACCATAATTTGCTACATTGTATATCATTTAAACGATATATGCTAGTAATTTTTCTTAATTGTTGTCCAACTTGTATCAAAAATTTGTTTTCATTTTGGATAAAATTGTCAATATTGAATAAAGGTATATTGTCGGACACTACTGGATGTTTTAACGTATAAACTGGTATATTTAAATTTAAATCACAGGTTATCTTTTTGTTTAGATACTTGGTTAAGTAAGGCGACAAACTTACAATAAATATACAATTTTTCAAAGATTTAATAAAATTTGGATTTTCAAACATAAAATTAAGATTTATTATATTTAGATAATCAGGGGTTATCGGCGTGCAATGAATAACTCCACACCATTTGTTATCACATATAAACGTAGTATCCCATAAAAATTTTTGTTCAATTACGTCAAAGAAATCAATATCAGCCGAATTAGAGAAAAAAAGGCTTTCTTTTAATGACAGTAATATTGATTTCCACCCGCCTCTGTGCTCTAGATTATTTAAGTCGTAGTTTGGGCGAAATTTAACAATATTACATTTTTCTAGTCTATTGATCCATTTTGGATCAGATATCCAAAAGCCATGCCCTGCAAAACTATCTTCGTACAAAATACTTTCAGTTGAAAATTTTGTGGCACTATTTCGGTCGGCTAAAATTCCTATGTTAAAATCTTCCATATTCTTAGTAAAATATACATCTTCGGGAGGTACAAATGATTTTGTATTTTTCATGTATTCTAATGTATTTGAATTAAATATGGTAGTATCCATACTCTTTTTATTAATAATTTGTATCATAATATCTTTAGTTCGTAAAGATAATCCTCCGTTTCCTACTCCGCTGTTGTTATCGTTTTTGCCGAGCCCCCATGGTGCTCCAATATAGTCAAAATACAAAAAATCTTCAATATTATGTTTGAAAATAATAGAATCTTCTTGGTATAATAATATATGTTTACCTGTCAATAAATTCCAAAAATCTAATTTAGATAAAAATTTACTATACTGCGATGGAAAAAGATTGTTGTAATTTGTTTTTATAATCTTTATATTTTGCGAAATAGATTGGCACATGTTGGTTATAAATTCGTAATTCAGATTACCGCATATAACTGTGAATGCCCATTTATGTCCTAATTTTAAAATATTATTTCTTATTATAAATTCTAAATGTGGAAAACATCTATACTCTATTAACACTGCTTCGTATTTACTCTCAATTGGAATAGCTGGTAAAGTAATATTTTTAATATAAGGTATATGATTGTAACAAATATATCTAAAGTTCATTTTGTCATTATGTTTTAACTGAGCTAATGATGTATCATAATGTGTAAAAAAATTTGGAATGTCTGAAATAGCTGATTTGGTTAAATCGTCGGCAGAGTTATGCTTGCTATATTTTCTATTTTCATAATAACCGTGATTTTCATAATGTAATATTGCTCCTAATTGATCGTCGGCTTTTATGTCAGAATTTAATTCCAAATAATGTATATAATTAAAATCGTTTGGGATAATACTATATTTTCTATTTTCATAATAACCATAATATTCATAATGATATTTGGCTTGGTCTTCGCTAAGGTCAGCTAAATCATCGTTTAATAATATATACGATCTTGCATTAAAAATATTTGGTATATTTATCCAAGTCTCCATTAGTATATAAATATATAGTATATTATATATTTTTATATTTATTTTGTTATATTTATTTTTTTATATTTATTATCACACATCATGCATTTATCCTCATTTTTTTATATTAAACCTATAATCATATTCATACCAAATAATTCCTAAAGGTTTTTACTGTTTCAAAATGTTAAATTATGTATTCAATTATATTGATAATTAAAAAAATAGGAGTAAATCCAGATCTAAGACATGGTTAATAGGAATCCAGTCTATCACGACCATCTTGTAAAATAAGAGAGATATTCTAATATGTAATCTTCAAATTATATAATTATGACAATTTATGGCAATTTATGACAAATTATATAATTATGACAATTTATGACAATTTATGACAATTTATGACAATTTATGACAATTTATGACAATTTATCATTCATAAATGGTATCATATATCTAGTACATATATTATAGAAATTATATAATATGATAGACGTTATGTATGTATTTTGCAATATGATCATTTGTTAATTGTTTAGGTAAATGTTATCTAGATTTGGAGATAACTTCTGCAAAATAAGCATATGTTTAATAAAATAGTACAATAGTACAATAGTACAATAGTACAATAGTACAATAGTACAATAGTACAATAGTACAATAGTACAATAGTAGATTATTTTATTATTTTATTAAATATATGATTTTAGTTAGTGAAAAAAATAATAATTATAATGATTTTGATTGGCAATCATATAGTAATAATTATCGCGAGTTAGCAACTAATGGATTTATAACAAAAGACCATTTATGGTGGCATTATATTAACATTGGGGAAAAAAATAATTACAAATTTTATAATATATATGAAACTCAGATACAAGACAAGAACGAAAAAACGTTAAACACGTTTGATGATATATTGTATGATTTATATTATCATCATTTAAAGATGGAAGGCTTTATAACAAAAGAACAGTTATTTTGGCATTATTCAAACATTGGTGAAAAAAAAGGGTATACTTTTTTTCACATAAATCAACGAAATGAAAATATTAATATATGGAAAGAGTGCAATCAGTTAAAATTACTAGACATACCAAACACCTCTTTAATACATTCATATTACTCAATATCAATTAAGCCTACCATATATTACTATATAGGCCATACATGTCAAGATAGTATACGAACAGGTATTCAAATAGTTTCAATATATTTAGCTAGAGAATACATCAATAATGATATTAATTATCAAATAGATGTTATTTTTGTAAAATGGGATGATGTACTAAAGGCAATTGTGCCGTGCAGTTCATCTGAAATATATTTTTTTTTCAATTATAATGAAACCAGTGATATAATAGAAATGATTGAATATACAAATTATGATCCTATTCATTTAAACAAATCTAAGCCTTTACTTAATTGTAAGTTTTTTTGTCCAGAATTGACATTTGTACAATATAAAACTTTACCAAGAGATTTGAACTTGTATTTAAATACTCATAAGCTATATTCAATATACATTCTTTATGACATTATTCCATTGGTTATCCCTGAATATAGTCTTATTAGTAATGATTTTACAAGTTATTTAAATGAAAATTTGTTAAACGCAAATAAAGTAATTACTATTTCTGATTTTACTAAACAAGAATTTTTAAATTATACAAATAATATCAACTTACCGAAACTTGTAAGTATTAAATTACCATATCAGTATAGGAACAAGCGCCGTATTAAACCAAAAAAAAATATTCAAGATAAGGTTACTATTTTATTACCTGGAACTATTGAACCAAGAAAACAGCAAATATTATTGATGAAATTGTTCATTAAATTTATTAAGCAAAACCCACATGTAAATGTAGAATTAATTACCTTTGGAAATGTAGTATATTTATGCAAAAATGATTTAGAACAATGTATTTGTGAATCTAATGGGCAAATTACATATTTAGGAATTATAGATAATGAAACATTGTTTAATTTATATAAACAATCTACCTTTTTGTGCTTCATTTCAAAATATGAAGGATACGGCTTCCCTATTTCAGAAAGTTTATGGCATGGAATGCCTGTTCTAACAAGTACATTTGGCTCCATGGCTGAGGTTGCGAGTTGCGGAGGTTGTTATTGTGTAGATACTACTAATGAAACACACATTTATAATGCATTGAATGAATTAATAAAAAACCCAAATATAATTGAAAAATTAAAAAACGAAATAAATTCAAATGCTTTTACAAATTGGAGTACGTATAGTGAATGTATATATAATGAAATAATGAAACAATGAAATAAATTATTTAATAAATTATATAATAAATTATATAATAAATTATAAAAAATGGCTTCTTTGATTTATTTTTTTATTTTAAACATGAAGAAAAATCCAGAAAGATATGAAAACATATCAAACATGTTAAATAAAACGGATTGCTTATATTCAATAATTGAAGCAATTGATGGTAATAATATAGAACATAATGAAGACTCTTTGCGCATTCTAAAATGCAGAACAAGCATATTGAATACACAGTTTAAATGTAAAACATTTAATCAAGAATGGATTTATGACGGCTCTATGTATTCATCGTTTCCTGGATTAAATATATATGGTCACGCTGGAGCAAAGGGAGTAATTTTATCTAACTTAAAAGCTTTTAGTAAATCAATATATTTAGAGTATAGTTGGGTGTGTATATTGGAAGATGATGCTGAAATAAATCAATATATATATAATAAATTATGCGACTTTATAGCCCAACCTGAAAATCAAAATATGGATGTGATTTTCCTAGATCAAAGGGGGATGGGGGGGGGCTGCTGGAAATTTATATAGTAAAAAAATAATAAGTCAACTATTAAATGATTTACATCCATTATCTGATTTTTCCATTAATATGGAAGAACGATATGGATTATCGCCTTTATGGGATTGGAAATTATGGTTTTATGTAATAAATAACAACCTTAAGTATTCATTTTTTCCATGTATTAATTCTGGAAGTTTTTTATCAACTATTAAACAAATTTAGTATATTTTTAAATATTTATTTAATTTATAATACTATGAATACAAAAAATTTAATTCATTTTTTTGTATTAAATATGAAAAAAAATACAGATCGTTATCAATTTATAGAAAAAATGCTAAACGATATAGGATGTAGTTACTCAAGAATAGAAGCGATTGAAGGTAATAAAATGGCCGATACTTTAGAATGCAAAAAATTATTGAATGTAAGACATGAAATAATTAATACAACTATGACTTCCATAGGATTTAACCAAACTTGGAAATATGATGGAAGTATTTTAAAATCATTTCCAGGATTAAATTTAATAGGTCATGAAGGAGCAAAAGGGTTGATTTTATCCAATATGAAGGCTTTTGAACACGCATTAAGTTTGGATTACGAATGGTACTGTATACTAGAAGATGATGCTATTATAGATTCTTCAATTTATCAGATTTTGTGTGATTTTGCGAATACACATAAAAGTGTAGATATTGTATTATTAGATGATAGAAACTATGGATTTGGCGGAACCGCTGGAATGATGTACAGTATCAATGTAATCGGACGATTGCTAGAAGATTTGCATCCATTATCTGACTTTTCCATCACTATGGAAGAAAAATATGGATTGGCTACATTATGGGATTGGAAATTATGGAAGTATATACAAACCACTGTAAACCCTATTGTAAATTATGTTCAATTGCCGTGTATAAAATCTGGAGATTTTGAATCTACTATTAATTAATTTTTTGCAAATTGTTGTAAATTGTTGCAAATTGTTGTAAATTGTTGTAAATTGTTGCAAATTGTTGTAAATTGTTGTAAATTGTTGTAAATTGTTGTAAATTGTTGTAAATTGTTGTAAATTGTTGTAAATTGTTGCAAATTGTTGCAAATTGTTGTGTAAATTATATAATTTCAATTACATTATAAATGGCTTCATAACGTTTATGTACTTCAAACACATCTAAAAACCCATGTTTTGTTAAATATTTTTGCATTTCTTCGCCTGCTACACCTCCATGAGTAGTAGACGGCAACATATGAGTTACCATAAATTTATAGTAAATACCAGCTTTTATATTAAAATGGCCTAGCAATATATCAACTCCCCATGTATGTTTATTCTCAATATCGTGAATATTCATAAATTTATGAAAGTCTTTACTATTCAACAACAAACAAAATAACTCCACTTTGTTTGCAAACGCAAGTATATTATTTTTTTGATTCCTCATATAGTCCCACGTCCCTCCATTTACTCTTGGAGATAAAAACTCTATGTTATATTTGTTTTTAATGTCTATCATTTCATACATATCCCATTTTGATATCATAACGTCATCTAAAAAATATAAAATATAATCATACTCATTTATTAGACAATGGTAAGGGTTTGACTTCCATAATTCAACTAATCTACCTTTTTTTTTATGGATAATTATGCTTTTTAAAAATGGAAATGAACGTAACAAATCTTCCAAGTTACTACTATCATCGTCATACAAATTAACCATTATATCAAATTTTGTTTGAATATTGTAGTACAAACAAAATAAGTTATGTTTTAATATGTCTAATTTAATATCTAATTTCGGCTCTCCAATCGCAGCCAAATAATATAAAATATTGTATTGTTGCTTCATATATTATAGTTTCTTATATAAAATTTGATACATTTTCGCATTGATTGTCAAGTTGAGAGGGTATTCCTAATAAATTTAAATCCCAATGTATCATCTTTTTTACTAATTGTTGAAATGAAACTTTAGGATGCCATCCTATAGCTTTTCTTGTTTCGCTTGAATCTCCGTATAGTAAATCTATTTCAGCTGGACGATATAATTGTTCGTTAATTTTCACAATAACTTTATTTTTGTATAGTAATAATGTATTTTGCGGAACGTCGTCTATCTTCCATACCAAACCGTCAGTAAATCCTGCATACTCGCACGTTAAATCAATGAATTCTTTTACGGTATGCGTTTCGTCTGAACTTAATACATATTCGCGTGGACACGGTTTATTCAGCATAATCCATATAGCTTCTACAAAATCTTCCGAATCACTCCAATCGCGAATTGCATTAATATTTCCTAATTCTAACGGCTTTATATTTTCTCCTTTCATGATTTCGTTCTTAATTCTAGCAATATTACTCGTTATTTTTCTAGTTACAAATTCTTTTCCTCTATGCACGCCTTCATGGTTAAATAAAATACAATGTATAGCAAATATGTTGTAACTTTCGCGATACACTTTTACAATATGTCTAGCAGCGCATTTAGATGCTCCATACGGACTACGAGGTTTTAATGGATGGTGTAAATCTTGAGGAGAATAATCTACATCTCCCAACTCTTCGCTTGACCCAGCAGAATAAAATCTACAATTAGGATTAAACTCTCTAATTGATTCTAATAGATACATTACAGGTAATGTATTTGTAGTAAATGTCTGAATTGGCGAGTTCCACGATTCTCCGACAAAACTTTGGGCTGCAAAATTTATAATAAAATCAGGTTTTATAATTTTTACATTGTTAAAAATAGATTGTTGATCTAAAAGATCTAAATGAATTAATTCAAAACGTTCATCAACAATGTCTTCAATATTTGTATGATTTGATACTGAAAGTCTACGTATAGCTCCATAAATTTTACAATTTGTATTTTTTAATAAAAAACGTACCATATTAGAACCATCTTGTCCAGTTACCCCTGTAATTAAAACTTTTGTATCGCAAGACATATATATATTTTATAAATATTATTAGTTATATAAAACAACTAATATTTCAAATATAAAATATATTAAAATTATTTTTAAGACAAAAAAATACAAACTCTGCGTCATTTATTTCTAAACTATCAACTATTAATTTAAACATATCTGATCTACATACTATTCCATTATTTTCTATTGTTATATCTATTAAATTTTCAATAAACAACATAATTCCATTAGCATTTGTACTTTGCAATGATATATTCAAATCATCGTCAAGTATATTAAATGAAGAACATATCATATCGCAATTCAAAGTTGTGTCTAAACAATTTATAAATAATTGAGAATAATTTTGATTACATAACATTTCTATATCTAAAATAGTTAAATAATGACTGTCTGTATGAGGTAGTAATGTTTTTATTTTTTGAGTGAAAAATAATGGTATATCGTCTTTATATAAAGATATTATTTTTATATTATCGTAATCAATCAAGTACTCCATTATACAGCGAACAATATCTAAATTAGTAAAATCATTTGTAAAAATTAATAGTTCTAATTCGCTAATATTAGTTTGAGATATAAAACACTTTATAAATTGTTCAATATCGGATAACGTATGATTTAGACAAAAACATCCCCAGGTAAGTTTATACTTATAATCTCGGACGCTTAATTTGTTAATATCATATTGAATTTTTTTATTAAATGTATCCAAAAGTAAATGACTTTTGTCCATGTTCTTTATATAGTAATGCGACTGAATGATTGAATCCAACAAAAATGTTTCTTCTTCTAATAAATATAATTCATGTATGTCATTAAAAAATAACGGATAATTTGTTCCTAGATACTCTTCGGCAGATTTAGTTCGTCTTAAAATAATAGGAGTGTTAAATTTAATGCATTCTAAAATAGTATTATTTGCAATACAATCTATAATATCTGCAAAAACACAGCAATTTTTAAATAACCCAGCATACTCATCATTAGTTAATTCGTTAACTATATGAATATCTGACAAATCGTTGTTTTTACGTATAATATTATTAAATGAATTTATAAAATCATTTTTGGTTAAAATATATTTTGAAAAATTTAATCCTGGATTAAAATCAATAAATGTTTTAAAATTTCTTAGCCACCATCCTATATTATATATTTTTCTATTTTGTAAAAAATCGTCAATATTAAAACAGTGGTCTTCATTTGTATTTAAATCAATTGGATGATATACTGAAACAATTTTGGATCTAAATTCTGGATAGCTATCATATATATATTTTTTATGATTATTTGATAAAGTATATAATAATGATATAGATTCTGTATATTGATTATTGTATATATTATTGAATACATTTTCGTTGAAATGATTATTATCTGTAAGAATCATCTCTTTTGATAACCTTTTTCGTATATCTATATCGTTCCAATATATAAATGGAGGATTATGTATAAAGGTGATCATCTTGTAATTATTTGATTTTATTTGAGTTAAATATTTCTCGTTAATAATTTTATTTCCCCATATTAATAATTTTTCTATCCACTCATCAAAGAATAAATTTGTATTATATTCATAACATTTATTTTGTTTGAACCAGTTTATAAAATTAGATATTACCTCTTTCCATCCAAAATAATGCACCCCGTATCTTTCATATTTTTGTTTAAAATATATATTATTTATATTTATTAGATCAAAATTACTATATTCGGCTAATTCTTCTGTTTCGTATACATTATAACAAACTCTACCTTCGCGCTTTCCGCAATGAATCCAATGGTTCCATGCGCTTTCTTTATTGACAATACCATCTTCAACTAAATCTTGACAATTATATAAATATTGGTTCCAGTTAAAATTGGTGTATTCGTTTATATTTAATGTATTAAATTTTCGTCCTTCTTTTTCTCCGTGATTCCTCCAATGATTCCACGCCTTTTCTTTTGTATTTACAT
>Ga0315284_10017499_pt1 | contig 10167 bp, 9 predicted proteins | sample YL17G09_16_MG_FD_203696 | JGI IMG/M metagenome (GOLD analysis project Ga0315284, IMG submission 203696) | Sediment microbial communities from Yellowstone Lake, YNP, Wyoming, USA - YL17G09_16 | ecosystem: Environmental > Aquatic > Freshwater > Lake > Sediment | place: USA: Wyoming | collected...
CAGGTCAGACTCGTTCCAAACCCCCACTCAGACGATCCGTTCCAGGAACTTCACTTCCACTATGAGATCGGCGATACTCTCGCTGTCCTCTGTCCGAAGCTGAACTTCGGGGATGAATGCGCGATCTGTGATTTCGCCGAGAAGCTCAAGGCGTGGAAGGGTCCGGACGGTAATGACAAGCCGAAGGAAGAGCGAGTCGCCGACTTTGAGATCTTCAAGAAGATCCAGGCTAAGGCACGCATCTACGTTCCCATGATCGAGCGGGCGAACGCAAAGGCAAACCTGCCTGCAGATTCAGAGTCTGCTCGGTGGTGGGGTATGACCACGGCACAAGTCAATCAGGCCCTTGAGGTCTGCACTGACGGTGACCGGCTGGAAGAGCTGGGACTTCAGAAGGATGACAAGGAGTCTCTCAAGATCCTGTTCGACGTGAAGAAGGGATACGACCTCACGGTCACCTTCGCGAAGCCTGGAGAGAAGGGTAACACCAAGACCTTCACTCAGATCACGATCAAGGGACGCATCAAGCCTTCAGCTCTGGCGAAGGATGATGCTGGTTCAAAGGCAGTCGTTGCTTCTGTCAAGAAGTTGACCGATGTCTTCCCGAAGGTTCCGTCTGGAGAGGTGAAGCGCATCCTTGAGAAGTTCCTTGGATCGAATGCTGAACCTGCTAAGCCTGAGGGTGGCAAGGAATATGCTGCCAAGGAACCAGCAAAGCCGGCCAACACGAAGGAGAACGCCAAGGCAGTCGGCGGACGCTCCATCGATGAGGCATTCGGCGACATGGTTTCCGAACCGTAACATCTATCAGCAATGGCGGGAAGGGACGTTCGCGTCCCTCCCGCTTTCTCTTGAGGAACAATCATGCCACAGTTCTACGTTGTGAAGGGCATCGGAGGCGGGTTTGATGGACTCGTCGTCGAAGGTACGCAGGTTCTCGGTACGCAGATGGTCACCATCCAGAAGATCACCGACAGGAATTCGATCGTCGGAGATCGTAACGTCTCCTTGCCACTTCCGCCAGAGGCAGTCTATCTTGGGTTGAGGTTCCTTGATCCGATCGAAGATCCTGGCATCCGTGAATTCGCAGCGAACAACCCGTTCGGGAAGCTGGTCCTCGAAGGACACATGACATGCGGAGTTCTGAAGGTAGCATACTCCCAGTTCGAGAGTGTTCTATCTGTGACCATCACAGACTCGTCTGTCGGTAAGACGATCTTCTCACAGTACTTCTCAAAGGACTTCGACAAGGTGAAGGGTACCATCGAGTCCATACTGAAGACAAAGGATGACTCAGACGCCGAGGACCTGGTCTTCCAGCTTCGTGAGCTCAAGGAGGCAGAGTCCAATGGCTAAGAGAGACAAGGATACAGACGAGGCTCCGAAGGATCAGGTGGTTGACTCACTCAAGCTGAGCAAGCTCCTCATCAATGAGTTGAACAAAGATTCAGACAAGACTGGTAAGGTGGCGTGGTGTCTTGCTACAGACGATGACAATCCGACAGATGTAAAGGAATTCATCAGCACCGGATCAACTCTCCTTGACTACATCATCACGAACAAGAAGAACGGTGGTGTTCCTGTCGGGAAGCTGACAGAGATCTCTGGTGAAGAGGCATCTGGTAAGTCTCTGCTCATCGCCCACCTCATTGCAGAATGCCAGAGGCGGGAAGGTATCGCTGCTTACATCGATGTCGAGAACTCTGCCAACCCAGAGTTCATGACACGGCTCGGTGTGAACACGAAGGAGATGATCTATCTACAGCCGCAGACTGTAGAGGAGGTGGGAGAGATGATCGAGAAGATCATCATCATGACCCGTACCAGAGCACCCAACAAGCTTGTCCTCATTGCCTGGGACTCCATCGCTGCAACTCCATGCAAGTGCGAGATCGAAGGAGATTTCGCCATTGGTATGGATCTACAGCTCGCCAAGTCAAAGGTTCTGGCTAAGATGATGAAGAAGATCACCGAGATGATCGGGAAGGAAAGGATCTGTCTCGTCTTCACCAACCAGCTCAAGACAAAGATCGGCGTCATGTACGGCGACCCAATGACCACTCCGGGTGGAAAGGCAGTACCGTACCATGCCTCTGTACGTATCCGGTTGAACGCTGGAGCAAAACAGAAGGATGAGAAGACAGACAGCATCTACGGTGTTCACACGTCTGCGAAGATCGTGAAGAACAGATTGGGACCACCGTGGCGTAAGTGCGAGTTCGATATCTTGTTCTCTTCTGGAATCGACGACGTAGCCTCATGGTTCCAGAGATTACATGAGCTGGAAGAGATCGAGAAGGCTGACGGATGGTGCTACCTGTCGAAGCTGCCTTCTGGAAAGCTCGAGGATAAGGGTGTCAAGAAGGGACTGGACCGAGGCGTCAAGTTTAGAGAGAAGGGGTTCTCTGAACTTGTGAAGTCAGATCCGAAGGTCAAGGCGTTTGTATTGTCCCTTCTCGATCAACATATGATAGTAAGATATGGTGAGACACCAAAGGATGTGGTGCTCGACCCAGAATCTCTCATGGATGCAGAGGCGGTAGCGGATGTCGTCATCAACGGTGAAGCTTAAAGTCTTGGAACTTCCTGCACTTGACGACGCAGACGTCGCCGAATGCAGGAAGCTTGCCATCTCTGCAGCTGAAAAGAAATCAGCTAAAGCTAGAGCTGGACGTGATTTCTTAAAGGTAGTTGAGAATTTCCTGGATGGATTCATGGGAGAAAGGGCGTTGGCCTTGTTCGTCAACGTCGATGCCTACCTAGAATGCCGTGTTCAACAGTTCGGTGGTTCTAAGTATGGACCTGATTTTCTTACCATTGATGTGAAGACTGCTCCAGGTAAGTACGAGAATCCACAACTCCTTGTCAAGAATCATGTTTTAAGAAATGATAAGACAACGGAGTATTACGCCCTGGTCTTGAAGGACGGTACTAGATATCTCCTGGGTGGATGGGTTACGAAAGATGAAATGGAAATGGGAGATGATGTCTACAATGGAGAGTCAAAGTCGTTGAGACTTTCCGAACTCCGCCCTGCCGATACCTTTTTGGAGTCATGTACATGAAAGTTCTAGTCCTGAGCGGTGGCGGTGCCAAGGGAGCATTCCAAGCTGGTGTTGTCAAAGCTCTTACCGAAAAGGGTCATCGATGGGATGCCATCGCCGGTGTCTCAGTAGGATCTATCAACGGTTCCTTTCTTGCTCAATTCAGGAAAGAAGATCAGGCAGAAGCTGCCGACAAACTTGTAGAATTCTGGAATCAGATGAAGGGTGACGGGGATGTTTTCAAGAGATGGTTCCCGTTTGGAAAGCTTCACAGTCTATGGACTGGCGGATTCTATAACACGTCTCCTCTTCTGGAACGGTTGAAGAAAGATCTTGACCCGAACAAGCTGGCCAATTCAGGTGTAAGACTTCTTATCGGTGCCGTATGTTTAGAGTCTGGCGAGTACCGCTACGTCGAAGGTACACATCCGAACATCCATGAGTGGGTGATGGCATCCTCTGCATTTCCAGTAGCATTCCCTCCAGTATTGCTAGATGGAAAACACTGGGTAGATGGTGGAGTGAGAGATACGACTCCGATCTCAGACACACTCCAGCTCAACCCTGAGAGCGTTGATGTCGTCCTCTGTGGTGCTCTCGATTCACCTGGAACTTTCCCGGCCAAGGATTCCACCAACGTTCTCAAAGGTGGCATGCGGTCAGCTGAGCTGCTCTCAGATGAAGTGTTCAATGGAGACATGCTTCAGGTTCCAGAGGCAAAGAGGTCGCTTCTGACAGTCTACGCTCCTCCGAAGGATGCAGTTCTCTCTGATCCTCTTTCTTTCGATCCTAAGTCTATTGCCAACATGCTGGCTCTAGGTTTGCAGGTGGGACGCAATGGCTAAGTTCAAACCAGGACAAACGATTCGATTCACCTACAACCAAGATCCAAATAAGATGGATGAGGCTACAGGTGATCGTTTCAAAGAAGTGTTTGTCCTGAATCCGAACTGGCAAGGCAAGACCCACGGTATCGACATGAAGCGCCTGACAGCTGCAGAACGAGAGGTCATTCAGGCGATCTTTGATCCAAGGACGAAGAAGGGAATGCATAGGATTCCACTTGTGAACGACGTACTACGTCGTCTGAATCCTCTTCAGGAAGTAAAGAACCCCATGAGCTTCTATCAGAAGTTCGTCAAGGTCTTCCTGAGAAACAAAGATGCATATCGGGTATACGACTCAACGCGAATGTTGACCGTGACAATTGTCAAAGAGTCCAACGTCATCGGTGGAGTACAGAATCCGAAACCACTCTTCCACAAGGTAGAATCAAGAGTACCAGACAAAGCAAGATTGGAACTCATCAGAAAAGTTGCCGCTGAAAAGGGTGTCGGTGTTTCTCCGAAGGTCGGTGGACCCGGCGGCGGCGTCTTCAAAAAGGTGTAAACCATGAATGTGCTGATCGTTGACGGGATGAATTTATTCATCCGGTGTTTCGTCGTAGTACCTACAATGGACTCTGACGGAAATTCGATAGGCGGTCTCACTGGCTTCCTAAAGAGTCTCAAGAACATGGTGAACGATTCTAAACCCGACAAGGTGATTGTCGCATGGGACGGCGAGGGTGGATCACGCCGACGACGTGGTATCTTTGCAGAATACAAAGAAGGTCGGAAGGTAAGATTGAATCGTCAGGATGACATGGAGAATCAGAACGAGTCATTCAAGAACATGGGAAGTCAGATGATGAAACTAAAGACGCTCCTGGGATTGCTGGGAGTAGTCCAGGTTGAAGCTCCAGAATGTGAAGCAGACGATGTCATTGCGCTCATCTGCAAGTTCATCTTCCCAGACGAGCAGAAGGTTGTACTTACGTCTGATAGAGATATGTTACAACTTGTAGATGACAAGACGATAGTCTACTCCCCGACAAAGAAAATCTACTGGTCAAGAAATGAAGTGATGGAAAAAATTGGTGTCATGGCAGAGAATTATATCTTCGTCAAAGCATTGATGGGAGATGGAAGCGACAACATCAAGGGGTTAGGCGGGATAGGTGAGAAGACGGCAGTCAAACTGTTTCCATTCCTTGCAGAGCGTCCCGCTACCGTTGAAGAAATTCGCCAGCATTGTGAGGCAAACAAGGAGGCTGGCTCTAAGTATAGGAGCGTCCTCGAGCAGTGGGAACGCTTCCTGGAGAACATGAAGCTGATGCAACTCTCGAGTCCGATAATTAGTGCGCAGGCGGCACGAACGATACGGATCTCGACAACGGAACAGAAGCCGAGGTTTGTCTTTACGGAATTCAAGCTTCAACTCATCCGTGATGGCATCCAGGTGATCGATCAAGATCTGATCGGTGTATTTCAAGGATACAAATTCAGGGCTGAGGCATTAACGTGAGCATATTGTTTATGTGATGGCAGCCCGTGCGGGTGGAGGACCACCTATTAGGTTGGCGATTGTGGGAACACACAAGGTACGTTTTGACAGGAGCGAAAAGAATGTCTGATGAAACTTCGGTTGAGCAGGGAGAAACATTTTCCAAGATGGGGAAGACCTATCAGGAAAAGGTGGTGCAGGCGCTCCTGCAGGATTACATGTTTGCTGAGCAGATGGCTGATGTGATCCATCCGAAGTATTTTGATGTCAAGTATCTGCAGGACTGTGTGAGAGGATTTTACGATCACAAAGCGAAGTACAAGACGTATCCATCACACGATGTACTCGAGGTTCTCCTCACTCGCAATGAGGATGCCGATCCGCTTGTGTCCACTCAGGTACGCGAATATCTGACGAAGTTGAAGGATATTTCCCTCAATGGTGACAAGGCATTCATCGAGGAGAGCTCACTGGAATTCTGCAGGAAGCAGAGCTTGAAGGAAGGTCTGATCCAGGCCATCGATATGATGGAGAGCGGTAACTTCGACTCCATTCAGAACGTCATCAAGGAAGCTCTCAATCGTGGTGGCACTCGTGACATGGGACATGACTACAAGGAAGGGTTCGCTCAGCGTGGTAAGAAGTCAGTGAGGAAGCCTCTCTCGACAGGTTGGCCGGTACTCGACAAGGCATTCAATGGTGGTTGGGAGAGGGCGACGTTATCTACATTCATCGCCCCCACAGGTGCAGGTAAGTCCATGTTCCTTGTGAACTGCGGAGCTGCCGCTCTTGAACAGGGATTGAATGTTGCATACATCTCTCTTGAAATGGCCGACTGGAAGATCGGATTACGTTTCGATTCATACTACTCTGGTGTCGACATCAACAGCGTATCTGACAACCAGGATCAGGTTAAGGTCGAAGTGAACAACCGTGTCAAGGGACAGCTCTTCATCAAGGAGTGGGGTACCAAGACGGCCAGCGTTCAAACGATCAGGGCATACCTCCAGCGACTTGCTGCCACAAAGAATTTCACTCCCGACATGATCCTTGTCGACTACGCAGATCTTCTGCGAAGCAGCTCGGCACACAAAGACAAGCGGTTCGAACTTGAAGGTATCTATGAAGAGCTCCGTGCTCTAGCTCAGGAGTTCAACATCGTCGTCATCACCGCCGACCAGACCAACCGGTCAGGACTCGATATGGAGATCGTGACCATCGGTCAGATCGGCGAGTCTTACGCCAAGGCAACGGTATGTGACGTCATCATGACCATTAGCCGCAGGATGGAAGACAAGCAGTTCGATACAGGTCGACTCTTCCTTGCCAAGTCACGGCTCGGTCAAGATGGTATGGTCTATCCGTTCCAGCTTAAGACCGCGACTGTCAGAGCCACGTTGCTCGAGCAGGGCTCGGATCCGATCGCGATGTTCATGCAGAACAACCAGAATAGAAACGAGCGAATGGCTGATAGGTACGCTCAGCTGGTGGGTACCAGTCGCAAGACCGACGCTGCAGAATGATCCGGAGATTCAACAATGCCAAACGAGTTCTACGAGCCGGCAGGCTTTGCGCTAGAGATCTTCAAAAAGAGATATGCCAGACACGAAGGTGAGTCATGGCAAGAGGCATGTGATAGAGTAGCCACCCACGTCGCAGCCGCTGAGACGAACGGTCACATCGCCCAGTGCCAGAAGGAGTTCGGAGACATCCTGAAGAAGAACCTCTTCTTCCCTGGTGGGAGGATCTGGTATGGTTCGGGACGTCCTAAGGGACAACTCCTCAACTGCTTCGTCATCCCAACCAAAGACAGTCGTGAGGGGTGGGGACGAACTGCCTCTGACACGATCGTCATCTCAGGAACTGGTGGTGGTGTAGGAACGAACTACAGCTGCATCAGGCCAAAGAAGTCTAGCATCGCCGGTGTCGAAGGTGCAGCTTCTGGTGCCGTGTCTCTCATGCGCGGCATCAATGCATTCGGCGAAGAGATGAAAGGCGGAGGAGGTAGACGCGTCGCCTTGATGATGGCTCTCAACATCAACCATGGCGACATCATCGAGTTTCTGGATGCTAAGCTTGACCTGAAGAAGCTCAACAACGCAAACGTCAGCACCATCTTCGAAGATGATCCAGAAGACTTCTTTGCGCTGGTCAAGGCGAACGCCGACCTAGAACTCAAGCACATGGGCAAGGTCGTAGGTAAAGTTCCTGCCGCAGAATTGTGGAAGAGGATCGTCTCAAACGCCCTCAAGTCTGGTGAGCCAGGACTTCTGAACGGTTACTTCGCCAACAGGATGAGCAACATCTGGTACTTCAGACCAGTCATCTGCACCAATCCATGCGGAGAGATCTGGCTTGTTGAATATGACTGTTGCGATCTTGGAGCACTCGTTCTTCCACGTTTCGTTCAGATTCTGGCGAACGGCGAGCGGACTTTCGATCGTGCCCTTCTGAAGTATGCGATCAGGGTGGCAGTCAGATTCCTTGACGACGTGCTCACCGTCAACAACTATCCTCTAGAAGAGATCAAGGACACATGCAGTTTGATCAGGCGTATCGGTCTCGGTGTGACAGGACTGTCGACCATGCTGCTCAAGCTCGGCATGAGATACAATTCGACCGAGGCACTGGAATTTGTCGACAGCCTGATGAACTTCATCAAGAACTGTGCATACGAATCTAGCATCGAACTGGCAGAGGAGAAGGGTTCATTCCCCATGTTCGACGCAGAGAAATTCCTCAAGGGAGGGTTCGCAAAGACCCTCAAGCCGTCGATCCGCGACGCCATCCGAAAGAAGGGTATCCGCAATTGTGCTCTACTCACCATCGCTCCGGTAGGTACTGGCTCGATCGTCTGTGACGTGGACTCAGGTGTGGAACCTTCCTTCGGTCCTGGCCACAAGAGGACCTTCAGGGACGGTGATGATCTGAAGACGGAGATCGTGGTGCATCCTCTCTTCAAAGAGATGTACCTTGCTGGAAAGGACGTGAGCCACTTCCAGTCGGCCTACGAGCTGAAGATGAGAGATCACTTCGAGATGCAGAGAACATGTCAGAAGCACATCGACAATGCTGTAAGCAAGACCATCAACGTTCCGCCCGGTACGTCAGAACAGGAACTGTCAGATCTTTACATGGAGTACTTCCCAGATCTGAAGGGTGTGACAGTCTATCCTGAAGGAAGCAGAGAGAACCAACCGATCACTCCCATGTCTTTCGAGGAGGTTCTGCCATTCATCAACTCTACCGCGGTCGGCCCGACAAGCGGAGATGGCTGCTCTACAGGAGTATGCGATGTACCCTGGGCAAAAGATGTGGTAAAATAAGGATCCAATGCAAAGACCAACTGACATCTCAGAGGCAGCTCTAGCAACACATATGGGTTGTATGGACGGTTCGGGATGTGTGATCATGTTTCTTCGGGCTGGTGGAAAGCTGGAGAACGTTCGATTCATAGCCGCCGGCATGGTAGAGAAGTTCATCAAGAAGGACATGCCCGAACTTGGCGGAAAGTTCATCATATTCGCCGACGTCGGATTGAGCGGCAAGGAAGGACCGAAGTACGCAGATCAATTGGAGAAGCGCGGAAACCTGGTGATGATTGACCATCACATCACCTCCTCGCATCTCGCTGGCAAATCGTGGGCTGACATCAGACAGGAGTTCTGTGGTACCGAACTTCTTCGTCAGTACCTGGGACTTGAAGATGAGAGTTCAAAAGCTCTTGCCTCTCTCATCCAGGATCACGATCTGTGGCTGAGGAAGGATCCTCGATCTGTCGACCTTGCGGCTTTCACTGTCTTCGTTGGTCAAGACATCTTCGTTGAACGATTCAAGGATCGTGATGTGACCAAGGAGTTCTTCACTCCTCTTGAACAAGAGATGATGAAGATTATGACGAGGCGTCGTGATCAGTTCATCAACGTCGCTATCAAGAAGGTGGTTGTGAAAGATGTCACGTGGGGCGAGTCAGATGAAAAGATGGCGAAGGTTGGGTACATCATCTCTCCAGAAATGAACGTCTCGCTTCTTCTTGACACTCTTCTCAATGAGAGACCTGAACTTGATGTTGGATGTCAGATCAATTTTGAAAAGGGATCTGTTAGCCTTCGTTCACGTCGTGGGTACGATGTGAGTGAGATGGCCAAGTACTTTGGAGGAGGCGGTCATAAGGCTGCTTCGGGACACAGGATCTCTGACGAGATCATGAAAGGAATCCTAGATGACATCCACGGCTGACAGACATTTGATCGAGGGTAGTAACTTCGACGAGATCTACTACCAGCTTCTTTCTCAACTCAATCAGCGTCCACAGTATGTTTGTTCACCTCGAGGATCGAAGATCAAGGAGAACATTGCTGTCACCCTTCTTCTTCATAATCCCCGTGCACGTCTTCTGAATTGCAAGAAGAGGAACACGAACTACGGTTTCGGTGTGGGAGAGTTTCTCTGGTATTGGCAGGGGAAGCAAGACCTCAAGACGATGGTGTACTACAACAAGAGGATGAAGGACTACTCCGACGACGGAAAGACACTGACATCTGCATACGGTCATCGGCTGAAGACGATGCAGTTCACGCCGAATGGTTCCGATGTGGGATCTACAATGAGTCAATGGCAAGCTGCAATCCAGACTCTCATTGCCGATCCAGACTCTCGTCGGGCTCTGATGCTCATCAACCAGCCAGGAGATGAGGTACGAGCAGCGATGTTGGGATCCAAAGACGTACCTTGTACTCTCTCCCTCCAGTTCTTCATTCGTGACAACCGTCTTGAACTTCATACCCACATGCGTTCC
>Ga0315284_10017500_pt1 | contig 10167 bp, 9 predicted proteins | sample YL17G09_16_MG_FD_203696 | JGI IMG/M metagenome (GOLD analysis project Ga0315284, IMG submission 203696) | Sediment microbial communities from Yellowstone Lake, YNP, Wyoming, USA - YL17G09_16 | ecosystem: Environmental > Aquatic > Freshwater > Lake > Sediment | place: USA: Wyoming | collected...
GCGTGCTCACTCGGCGGCGTGAGGACGATTTTTCTCGTGAAGTGTCGCATGGCGTGAGAATGGCGTACTTTGCAACGACAGGTCAACGACGGATTTTCGAGGATGGCCCAGAATCGCTGGATTTTTGGGGGGCTTGACAACCTCGGCGCGGCGGGCGTAGGTTGCGCGGGCTTGTACAGAAGGGGGCGACGCCACTAAACGCCGCCCCCCGAGAACTCCCCTCCGGGCAAGGAAAGAGAGATCGGCCCCCCAATGAAAGAAGGGGTCGCTTCGGCCCCCCAATGAAAGAGAGGTCGGCTTTTATGTTCCCACAACGCCGCACTGGTCGCAAGCCCCACGTTCGCTCGGACGTGGACCCCTCCCGCCTGTACACCTTCCGCACCCAGTTCGCCACCACCAGCCTGCCCGCCCGTCGCCGCGGCAACGGGCCAGCGCGTTTGCTTGCATGGCTCAGGCTTTCTTCCACCGGGCCGTCGCTGGTCGGCGACCTCGTGCTGGGCGAACTCGCGTTCCGCACGGCCGACGTGGCCCGGGTTCTTGGGGTGTCCACTCGAACCTGTCGCCGGTACTTCGAGGCGCTGGCCAAGTCTGGGAGCATCGCAATCCTGCCCGCTGGCAGTGTTGGGTTGCGCGTCCGGCTGCTCGCGGGCTCGACGCTTGACTTGTTCAAATGGCCGCGTCCATCGACGCGGTGCATTAGAGGAAAAAGAGGAAAGGCTACAACCCCGCACTCCTACGGAGTGCAGGCGGGTCGCCTGCGCCGCGCTTCGCCAGAATCTCGCCGGATCGTCCACGCTGCCCTCGGGCGCTACGCTCGGGGCGGGGGGCGGCACGTGCTGGGCGGGGCGAGGCGGCACGCTCTGGAGCGAACCTTGAGCGACGTTGCCCGGGCCGAGGCGGCCGGGCGGTCGTTCTCGAACCTGTGGGGCTTCGCGGTCGCCCGGCTCGACGCCTACGCGATGGCTTGGGGGTCGGCTCGAACCGAGGCAGCGCACGAACAGGTCAAGCGCGAGGCAGCACGTTCGCGTCACGTTGCAGCCCCGGCTGCGCCCCGGGTCAGCTTCGCCGCAATTCTTTCGGCCTACCTGAACGCCGGGTGGCCGCTGGCCCGGGCGCGAGAGGCTGCTGCGGTCGCCCACCAGCGCATAGAAAAGGGCTGGCCAGCTACCGGCGGGAATCCCGGAACGCCCGCTTTCGCCGACCAGCCCCCGTGCTAACCGAGCCCGAGCGCCCGCTTGTTGTAGCCCGGGTGCCCGGAGCGCAGTTCGTTGTACGTGGAGAGTAGGGCCGTCTGTGCGAAGTTCGGTCCCACGGCGTCCGCGAACATCGGCAGGTACTCGTCGAGGAACATCTGCGGCGGGTCCACGGGCAGCCCCTCGGGCCACTGGGCTTGGTAGTGTTCTAACTGGCTGCGCAGTTTGGCGAGCAGGGCGGTCAACTGCTCCTGAATATCAAGCACACTGAACGGGTGCGTACTCGGCGGCGGCATCGGTCCAGCACCTCCACCGGGCGGGGTTTCTTCGGGCGGCATGTCTTGCGGCGTCACGGCTTCCCTCCTACGAGCGCGATGGTGGTGCCAGCGACCACCTGCCATGCGCCGTTGTTGATGTCGTCGGTGACGGCCAGCGTGGCGTACATGATCGTGCGCCCCGAGCCCTTCGCCTCCCACACCGACCACGCGGTTTGTAGCCCCACCTGCCAACTGTCCTGAACAAGATAGTTCGACGCCGGGGAACCCGAGTACCACACACGATCCACCAGCACGCCCATCTGCACGTGGTCATCAATGGTGAGAGCTAGCGCGCGCGCGCCGAGGCGCGACTGGGTCAGTCCGGTGTTGAAGTCGTGGCCGACGTTGCCCGCCAGCGTCATCCCGCTGGTCAGGCTCCACGTGGCTACGACACCGGGCATGAACCCGATGCTGTTGGGGATGTCCACCGAGTCCCACTGGTACTCGACCGCGTCGGCCTTGAGTCCGACCGAGAGGCGTTGCAGGCTACCGGCGGGGACCTCCACCACCTGCGCCTGCGCGGGAGCCCCACCCATGAGCAGCGACGCGGTGAGCGCCAGCGGCAACACGAATGTCGCCACGCCTTTGGCGATCCCCTGCGCGCCCGCGGCCGGAATCGGCTGGAACGGCATCGACCACCCGAGCTTGGCAAGCACAGGCGGGCCTGCGATCAGCAGCATGCCCGCGGGGCTGATCACGCCCGCCCCGGTGTCGAAGGACACGGGCCAGCCCAACGCCTTGGCCAGCGCCAGCCACGCCAGCGACAGGACCACGGCCCAACCCTCGACCGTGTCGAACACGCCGAGCACCTTGTCTTTCAAACTCACGCTACACCTCCTGCGTAGAGGGTGGCCGCTCGCGCCAGAGCCCATGCAGGCACTGCATCCGCTCGCTTTGCCCGCGGCCATGCACGTTTGCAGCCACCCGTTCAGCGCCCGGGCTTCACGGCAACGGGCACCGTCACCTCGCCAAGCGACACGCTGCCGTACTTGGCGTCCTTCTTGATCACCACCACCACCGCGATGGTGTCGCGGGCCTCCATCTGTTCAAGTACCTGCAAAGAAATCACGCTATCCCGAATCGCCTCGATGGTGTGGGCGTCGAGTTCCGGGTTCGGCGTCTGGCAGGCCATGAGCACAAGGGCCAAGGTGGACACCCACGCCATGGCGAGCGCCGCCGAGCTTAGTGCGCGCGAGAGGGGCCACCGGCCGCGGAGTAAATGCTTCACGGCGCGACCGGGGCGAGTCGGCTCAGCGTGACCTTGAACGTGTGATCGACGCCGTCGCTATCGGCGAGCGTCACGCTCCCGACCTCGTACAGCCAGTCCGCGTTGGCGTCGATTTTCAGCCACTCGGCCCGCGTAATGTCGATGTCGAGCGTATATTCGCTCGTTCCGGCAAAGTCTCCACCGATCACGGGTGGCATAGGTCCCCCTTAGTAGCGCGGCGGGTTGATCACGCTGGCCCGCGACATCGTGAGCATGACGGCCTGCGTGGTCCCCGGAACAACGAGCGACCCAAGCGTGATCACGTTGGTGCTCAGTGCTTGGGCGTAGTCGAAGTCGTCTTGATGAATCGTGACGCGCGTTTGGAAGCGGACAGGATCAAGCGGCGTCTCCAGCGTCTCGCCAACGTCCGTCACCGCGTTGTTCGTGTGAACGCTGCGCACCGTATGGGTGACGTTGAACCGCAGGGCCGTTACCTCGACGATCCCGCTCATGCCCGCGATGGCCTCGGGGCCTGTCAACAGTCTGGCCAAGTCCTGCGCCGCCCACGTCCCACCGCCGGGTCGAGCTAGCGCGCTGAATGTGTAGTCAGCCAGAGAAGTCGAGAGTGCCTGCGTGGCCGAGGTTACGGTGGTGCTGTCCAGCGTGTAGCTGACGCGCGCGCTCCCGGCTCCCGAGGCAACGCGGGCGCGCAGTACGGCGTCCACCGCCGAAATCGCCCAGATGTCGTTTCCCGGGCGCGTCAGCCCGTAGGTGTCCACGGCCGCCACTGCCGACTGCACCAGCGTTCCGTCGGTGCTGATGTCGGCGAGGTTGGCCGCGTTTTCCCCGGCAGGGTTGCCGACAAATTGAAGCGTGACGTTATAGGCTGGATACAGTGTCGTGGTCGCCATCAGTCGCTCCCATCCCGGGGGTGGTGCTTGGTCCGCACGTCAACGCACGTCTGTTCCACGCCCTTTAGGCGATCCTCCACCGAAGCCATCCGCGCGCGCGTCGCCTCGTGCTCTGTTTCCAGCTTCGCCACGCGGTCGTGATTCTCGTTGGCCCGGTGAAAGAGCCACGTCAGGACCGTTGCCGACGCGGTGCCGAGTACCGCCAGAATCCTGTCGATGCCAAGTCGAAACTCGGTCCCGTCGAGCGCCATCAGTAAAGCCACTGCACGTGCTGCGGCAACGTCTTGTCGAGGTCAAGGTGGATAAACGTCCGGCCGATCCCGATGCGCGGAACGCCGTACATGAACGCCACCGACAGGATCGAAAACTTCATGGCGCTGGTGCCCGCTCCGATGTCCGCGGCCCAGCCGCGCAGGTGCGCGCTGTCGGCGACCGCGCCCGCCCCCACCAGTGCGGCGTTGTGCGCCTCCGTGCGGATGCCGCTATGGATCACGAACGGAAAACCGCAGTGCATGCGCGCCGCGTCGAGCATCTGCACAAAGACGTACTGCATGGCGGTCCCCGACCCCGGCGCGTCCGGGCTGTCGAACTCGTAGGGCTTGAAGTACCGGATACCCGCCCACTCGCTAGTAGTCATGGGGTTGAATCGCCCTCATGGTCAGGGTCATGCTGTCGTCGCTCGGGTTCACCTGATACGCCCGCACAACCGCCGCCACTCCCTGCAACGTGTCAGGCGCAATCGGGGGAACGTCCCCGTTCGGACTGGAAAGAACCTGTGATTGGAGCAGGCGCGCGTCAATGACTAATCCTGCGGTGTTCAGGACCGGGACCATCGCAAACGGGGCAGATGCCTCGAACAGGAAGTGCGGCCACGCATAGTCGGCCACGGCCCGGCGACCGACCTCCGCAGCGGCTCGATAGCCCAAGAACTTCGCATTTCGGATGCCCGGCCATGGCAGTTTCCCGAACTTGGCAATCGAGGCGGTGTCCTGCGCCACCTGTTTGGCAAACTCCCGGCTTTCGAGCACGAGCCCGGGCGCGACAACCTCGATCAAGTCGCCCACCATGAACGGATACTCGACCCCCTCCGGCACGGTGAAGGTCAGGGCGACAGACGATGCGCCCAGTTGCCACGTCGTACCCTTGGGCCAAGCTGCGTTTTGGATGGGGGCGATGTACGCCTTGACGATGTCCCCGGTGGACAGGGGAATCACCGTGCCCCCCACGCCCCGCCATACCCAAGCGTCCGTCGTTGGCTTGTCGGGATCAAGGTAGGCCACGCGCATGTCCTCGATACCCGAAGCGTTGGCCACCCGCAAGACCATCCCGGGTTTCATTTCGACAGTGTTATTGAATGACACCTTGCCAAGAACGCCGGGCGTGCCGGTAAAACTGGTCCCCGTCTGGAGCGCGTTGAGCGCGACGATAACCTCCAGCCGAGACGCCCCGCTCACGTCGTCGATCCGCGAATAGACCCTGTACAGCGTTGTACCCACGGCGAGCCCATCACCGACGCCCGCGGAGTCCCCTAGGGCGGCAAGGCGAGCCAAGGGCAAGTCACTCCACCCGGTCGAGGCGTTGGCCCCGCGCCAGACGTGGTGCATCAGATTTTCAGGGTCAACGCCATCGAACGCCCCGAGTACGAGCGATCCCGCGGCGTCCACCGCGAGCATGCGGTCGCGGACACTCCACGGCAGCCCCGCCATCGCGGGCGGGGTTCCGGTCAGGGTCCACCCGGCCCCGGCCGTGTCGGTGTAGCCCAGCGTGGGGTCACCCCCCGACACCCACAACGCATGCACGCGCCCAAGGGTGCCCTCAACGCATATCGGGCGGCGCAGTTCCGTGCCCACTCCCGTGTAATCCGCGGCTATCGCCGTGGCCGCCGAGGTCCAGCCGTTGGTCGTGTAGAGCGAGCGCACTTGATCGTAGATGCTGGCGACGTTGGTAAAGTCCCCGACGATCATCGCCGTGTTTGCGTCCTTGATGTAGCCGATGCGGCCCCCGTCGCCGACGGGCTGCATAACCTTCCCGGCAGCCACGGCGTCGTAGATCAGCCGGATCGTGTCCCACGCCCCCGCCCCCGTGCGCTTGCGCAGGTACAGGTTGTTTAGGGTCGCGCCCCCACCTCGCTCCTGCGTCACGGCTTGGCAAAGCGTGCGCGCAGCGTTGGTGATAAACCCGCAAAACGCGCGCGTCGAAGCGCCCCACGCTCCGTCGAGAGTCGTCGAGGTCGGCCACGTCGCCCCGCCGTCGGCCGACTCCTTCACCCTCACCCCGTACCCGCCATACCCGACCAAAATCGTGCCGTCGCTCAGCAGCACCATGCCGATGGCGTCCTCTAGGTCGTTCGTAGTCTGGGCAGCCTCGACCACGATGGGGGTCGAGGCTTGCCGGGTCGTCGTGTCTATCGAGGCGAACAAAACCTTGCGGGCGTGATTGCCCGCGAGAACGCCAGCCGACGCCCACGCAACGTGAACCTTCCCGCGCGCCGCATCATGCACTAGCGCCGCCGCGGCCTGACCCGGGACGATTGTGTTCAGGTTCTCGTTATCGACGCGCGTTTGCGTGTTCGTGATTTGCGCGACGATCCCATTGACGGACGCGATCCCCAGCGGGCCATCGCTCCATCGGTTATTCCCTCGCGCCCGGATCGCCACCCTCGTTCCCACCGGGAACGCCTTGCCGATAGGGGCCGTGAGACGGATCGAGCTTGTGGCCTGCGCCGGATTATCCGTGCGATAGCGCACGTTGAACTCAAGTTCGTCCCCGATCCGAATGGTGTCACCCGTGGCCCACGCGGCGGCGTCATCCACGGGTGGTGGGATCACATCCTTGACGTGCTCCAATGGCAGCACAATCGTTTCGTCCGTGAGCGTCACGGCGACAAGCAGTTGCGACTCGACCACCGCGGACACGCGCAAAAACGAAAAGCGGAGTCGATGCTGTACCTGCGTCGCAGGGTCCGTGACGTAATCGACCACCGCGGACGCGCTATCCATGCGCTTGGCGATGGCCCCGTCGCCCAGCGCACCGGGCCGACTCCCCTCGACGCACTTGAGCGTGATTGTTCCACGTCGGGGAGTTGTGGCTGTCGCCTGCACCGTTCCGTTCCATGGCTCAAGCTGCGCGCTCGTGCTACCCGTCGGCTGCGTGTCCGATGACGGGCGAGCGATCAGGCGCACGTGTCCGGTCGGTTCCTTGAGAACGGCGGCCGATGGCGCGACTTCTGCGACGTTATAGATCGCTCCGTACCCGCGGTCCTTCTTGAGGGACCTCAGCGGCGTCTCGTCGGGCAAGACTGCATCGCGGCGCAGCGTGAACGTGGTAGTGGTCGGCTTTGGTCGCAGGCCAAACTTGTACGACCCACCTTCGTCGTAGCCCTGCACGAAATCGCCCATGACGGCGAGCGACTCCAAAGCATCGAGAACCTTCATGCCCGAGAAATCCGCAATCTCGACGCGGTCGGTGAGACTGCTCGCGTATTGCCACAGGTAGTATTTCCCAGTGAGCGGCGAGGGTGACATTGTCTCGGGGCTTGATTGCGACCCCTCGCCCGGCCCGCTGATCCCGTACAGGGCGTCCATGGTCGGCGAGTAGGTGAGCCCGCACGCGAGGCTCGGGTCCGAGTCCACGGGTGGGAACCCGCCATCCTCGACCCTTGGGTATCCGTTGGCCGCGGACGCGATGTAGTGACCGCTCATTAACGTATTGGACCCGGCCTCGTGCCAGTACACGCGGCCATGACCGGGAACGTAGAGCAACCCCGTCGGCCGCCCCGCGCTGTACTTGGCCATAACCGACGGCCCCGGGGTCCATCGCTGGGACCCGGGGAGAGCACGGTCGAACGGGGCAACGACCCACTGCCTGCCGGTGCCTATTCCCGCGGAGTCAAGAAACGTCGCATACCCGTACTGGTAGGCGGTCCCCTCCATCGTCGAGCCGGGTGCGGTGTAGCAGAAGTCCATCGGCAGCCAGCCGTAGATCGGTTGCCCCTTGAGCACCGAGGACCCGGCCATCATGTTATTGATGATGGCGAACGTGGTGGGGTGTAGTTCCATAATCCCGCCCACCATGCAGTTGTCCGGCCCGACGAACTGCGATACCCACAGCGTCTCAGCCCACCCCACTCCGCCAAAACAGAGCGCCGAGTCATCGGGGCGGTACTTGAGAAACGTCGGTTGCATGGAGAAAACGGGCATCCCCGGAAGGTCCCCGAGGATGGCGAACGATTCCAGCCACGTGTCGAGTTGGATCACCTTGAACTTGTAGGTTTCGCTCGCGGCGTCCCACCGTATCGTTACGAACGTGAGCAGGTCGCCCGTATTCTGCATGGCGAACGCGCCCGCGTGCTGTCCGATGCTGAACCTGAAATGGAGCGGCCACTGGTCCGAATCGTAGGGCGGTCCCGCGCCGCTGACGTGAGACGCATAGGTTACGGCATAATATTTCGATCCCCGGGTCATGTAGTATGGCCCCGCGTTGAAATCTTCTTGTCCCACCCCACCCGGCACGAACCCCTCAGAAGAAGAAGCGGGGGCCGCCCCCCAGTTGCGTTCTCGATTGAGGCGACGCCGCCCTACCCACGTCCCAAAGGGCAGCGGAATGTTCGACCCATAACCCGGATGATTTAGATTATCGTCGATCATGGGTCGGCCGATGATGTTCCACCAGCGCCCACCGCCCGCATAGAAGGCATGTCCACCGGCTCGCACGGAGAAGTGCCCGGTATAGACGTTCGCGGGGCCGCTCCCGTATTTGGCGAGGAACCCAGTAGGCATGGGGACATCGGGTTCGGCCCAAAAAAACTGGACGTTGCCGCCCTTGGCCCCACTCATGTTAGGCAACTTTCCGTCCGTCTCGGCGATAACGTCGGGCTCCCACGCGACCACGACGGCGATTCCGTGACCCGCCTTGCGGTTGAGGAAGATATGCCGGATTTCCATTTTTGCATCCGGTTCCGGGATCGTTCCCAGCAGGGTGTACACGTCCCGCACCGTGTCCCATTTCCACAACCTCGGCCCGACTCCGATCAACAGGTTTCCGTATCCCCCTATGCCGGGGTTGTCGATGGCGCACATGGCCATTTGATTATTCGTTTCGTTGCGCCAGCGCGTTCCGTCCCACTCGGGTGGGCGACCGTAGGCGCTCAGCGCCTTTTGGCCGGGCGTGGCCAGAGGGATCGCGCACCTAGAAACGATCCCGCTGGACCACCGATCCACCTCCCGCCTCGTGTGCTCTGCGCACAGAAGTTCGCGCACCAGCCACCCAAGGGGCTTGTTCGTGTGCCAGCTTTCGCCGTCCCGCACCCGATCCGCTTCCTTGTCTGCTAGGACAGCCGCCAGCCCGACGACCGTTACGGACGCATCTTGCCCGTGGTCGGTGTTCACGTCGCTGATCAGCCACGTTCCGAGGTAGGTCGTCATGGACGTTCCGAGGGAACGCACCCCGACCCTGATCCTCCTTCGGTAGAACGACGACAGGCCGGTGACATCCACCCGATCCCACCAGCCGTCGGAGTTGTCAAAGACGAGGCTGCTCAAGGTAACCGAGTTTGTCCCGGTGTCGCGCTCCGCGCTCGCGCTGACCCCGCCCATCGAGCGGAGTCGGTCGTGATTGATCCTGTCTGTCAGGCTCACCCACACCAGCGAATCATTCAGCACCTCGACCACCGTTTCAAACAGCCCATCGGGTTGGCTCAACGCGCTGGCGCTCGACGGGACGGGCGGCATCTACCGACCCTCGAAAATGAGGTTGCCACGGTAACGGAACCCGGACGAGGCTGCCGGTTGGAACAGCAGGTCGTACTCCAGCGGAAACGAGTCGCCGATTAGGTTGACGTAATAGCTACGGCCGTGCGTTGTGTCGGTCGCAAAGTCCGGCTGATTCGGCAGCAGGACCAGAGGAAGGGGAGCGCCAAAAGCGGTTCCTGCGTTGAACCCGTAGCCGCGATTGGCGTTCCACAACATGCGGACGATCTTGAAATCTGCATCGGTCAGCAAGCGCATGGGCAACTCAAACCGGGGCTTGGCCGACCCCGACGACGGGTCAAACATCCGCATCCTCCCGCTCGGCAGGCGCTCGAACTTCGCCAAGGAAAGCGGGTATCCAAGGCGCATGCCATCCCACGAAGGATTTTTGCTCAACTCGAAATAGGTTTTTCCTGTCGCACTGGCGAGCGAGTTCCCCAGCGAAGATTGCGTTGTGTCCAGCGGCCCCACGGTTTCGAGGGTCACGCCCGTAATCCCGGCCCACAGGGATGGGGACAGCGTACCACCTGCCCACGACACGACGACGCGAGCGTAGCACGGATAATCCGTTCCACCCGTGCCCACCCATCCGCTTGTGTCCAGTAACTCCGCGGCCGAGTTCAAAGGCATCCAAGTATTCGTGTAATAGGCGGCCTTGTTTGACAGGGCCGTTTGTAAAAACGACTTGGTACGAGTCAGCGTGTCGTTGTACACGTCCACGCGCACCGTCAGGGGCGGAACCGTTGCCGGGTAGGGGTCGCTGATGTACTTGCCGATGAACATAAAGCGCAG
>Ga0315284_10017501_pt1 | contig 10166 bp, 19 predicted proteins | sample YL17G09_16_MG_FD_203696 | JGI IMG/M metagenome (GOLD analysis project Ga0315284, IMG submission 203696) | Sediment microbial communities from Yellowstone Lake, YNP, Wyoming, USA - YL17G09_16 | ecosystem: Environmental > Aquatic > Freshwater > Lake > Sediment | place: USA: Wyoming | collected...
AGCCCAAGAAAAAAGGAGAAGACCATGAGTTGTTACTTTTACCCGATTGAGGCCCAAGCGTTTCGTGCGGGGCCTTGCGAAGACTGCCACACAGAGACCACTGAAAAGCGCGCCACGCGAGTGGGCCGCAGCATCGCAACAATCTTCCTGTGCAACTCCTGCGATGACAACCGAGGCCTCACCGCCAAGGCGAGCCTCCTACGCATCGAGCGTCCGCACCTGTCCTCAGAAGACATCGCTGCGCAGCTGACGCTGAAGACCAAGCGCCCCGTGTCGTATATCTTTGGCCGTTTCCCATTTAAGTTTGTAGAACCAAAGAGCGTCTAGTAGCAACAACTGCGGCATCCTTGCCGTCCTCTTGCGAGAAAAATAGGAACGAAGATGACTGAGAAAAAGAACAGCAAACCATCCACCGCGCCCACCTTAGGGGAACTCAGAGCGCAACTTCCACTGCTTCTGCAGATCCGAAGTGCGGCAGAGCAGGCGCTCATAGAGGCTGCAATCCTCCTCGATGATGCGTCCCTCTTCGATCTTCGCTTCACCGAGTGGAGAGCCGCAGACCAAGCGGTCACCCTCTGTGAGACGCAGATCAGAGACGTGTTTACCGCTTCGATGCAGACGCGACAGGATCGAAGGATTAAAGCGCAGAACGACGCTTATCTGGAGCAAGCCCGCAGGCTTAATGCCGCGATGCCACCTGCGCGCACGGCGAGAAAAACATAAGCAAGCGAACTAAACTGTATTCACCCAAAGAGGAAGCATCATGAACACCGCACCCGCCATCGCCGCGCCCGCTCGCTTAAGTGACCAAGGCCGCTATCGACGGATTGTTACGCTGGCGTCGACACAGAGCACGATCGCCTACGCCAAGGAATGGTTCTTCCGCGATGAGCGCGGGGTCTGGGAGAAGGAGGCCGCCTCCCTCTGGGAGAAGAGCACCCCACGGCGCCTGGCGTTGCTGCTCTCCGATGCCGAAGCTGAAGAGCAGGTGGCGATGCACCTCTGCCTGCAGGCATTAACCGTCATGGCGAACACGGCCAAGAGGTCCAAGTGAAGACCAAAGAAAAGCACGCGCCTTGTCGCGTCTGTGGGGGCACACAGATCAAGAAACGGACTTGCTCTGTGTTTGTGAACGAGGTGCTAGACCCTACGAAGCAGCGCGTGTTGGTGGAGTGCGCCTCCTGCGAAACGGGGCGCTCGTCATATCTGAGGAAGGTTCCTGTGGTACTCCCTCCTCCCATGACGACGGAAGCGGCGCTTGGCTACATCAAGCAAGACCTGGAGACGCTCGTCTCGGCGGCGAAGAATTGTGGCGCCGCCAACTATTGCCACGCCAACGGCCTAGACAAGGAAGATCACCTGTCCGCCAGTGATCTGGCTGCCATTCATGCGCGGGAAAACCTCATCATCGACAAGTATCGCGAGGGCTTATTTGGTCGTATCAAGCAAGCCTTGGAAGCAAAACATCCCAACGGAGCCAAGCCATGAGCCAATATCCAGAAGAAGACCTGCTTCGCCTCAGCCCAGAAGACGCCGCCGCCCTCCTTAAAGACAGCGAGGCGCACGCCAAGCGCATGTGCTGGGATGACATCGAAACCACTGCCGACTGGCTGGAGATCTACGCAACAGCGGTAGCCCTGCACCTCGGCAGAGACTTACCTCCCCCCATTCCGTCCATCCCGTCCATCCTTCCCTTCTCGCCCGAAGCCCAGCAGGCCGAGATCGAGTGGCAGCGGGGCCGCCTCCAACACTATCTGAGCAAGCAAGGCACCCAATGAACGCAACCCTAACCATCGCACAGCTAGAAGCGGCGCTGCTCCATGACATGGAGACGCAGCAGAAGACCTTTGACGGCTTCCGTGGACGCTTTGACCGCAACCCACGCGAGGCGCTCTCTATGTGCAGCCTGCTCTTCTATGCGGTTGCAGTGCTAGAGACCTACGGAAATGCGCTGCGCTGGCTCAAGACGATGGGTGTCACCTGTACAGCCGCCCTCTATGAAGAGAGAGTCAAAGCGACCGAAGAGTTTGCGCTCCACCCTCTGTCGACAAGCGCGACCGCCCCTGAGCTCTTGATGCAGGCGGGGATGAAACAAGCGTATCAAGACTTGGCACAACAACTAAGGAGAGTTTCCCTGTGACCTTTGATGAATCAAATGATCTCGTCTGGAAGGCCTCCAATGCCTGCGCGCACCTGTATGATGACGTGTTTACGCGTCCGTGCACCTCCACCAAAAGCAACGAGCTCACCTATCGCTTGCTACAAAAGGTGTTACTCGCAGGCGGCACCGCGTTGATGTCGCCTGCGAACAGGCAGGCGTCCGCGCACATGACGCTGTGGGGAGAGACCGCCGACTGCCTCGCAGAGACGATCAATGTGGCGATTGCCACCGCTGCCAGTCAAGTGCTATTGCTTGCCGCCGCCAAGTTTCCAGAGCGCTTTCCAGAGCGCCTGATTACATCATCACAATCAAAGGGAGAGCATCATGACCAATGAGGAGCCCGCGCCCAAGAAATATCTCGTGACCATCGTAGCAGGCACACCCGATACCATGCAGATACTTCCCTTTGTGATCCAAGGGAAGAATGAGACAGACGCCTGCAATAAAGGTAAAGCCATGCATGCCCTGCGTAGCAACAGTCCCGTGCTGTGCTACACGGCGCACCTCTTTAATCTGCTGCTCTCCAATCCCTTTTACTGCCTGTCAGAAGCAGTGCTCGCAGGCACCACCAAAGCAATTGAATCACACCAGGGAGTCGTATTATGACTACACATCCAAAGCAACCCATGCAGCCCGTACGCCTTGATGACAAAGGCACCCCTCGCTTCAAGGAAAACGCCATCGTGCGGTGGCTCAAAGACAACGGCGGTATCGACATGAACCACCTTGCCTACAAAGGCGACGATTTTGGCAACGATGACCAGATGCAGTATGCCGAGCTCATCGGCTACAGCGTGGGTGGGTTTTCGGAGTTGCACTATGTCTCCGATGAGGTGTACGAGGCTGCGTCGAAGGCAGCAGACGAGGCAATGACCGCAGGAAAGAACACCTTGGCCGCAAAGCATCCGATGCAGCCAATCTACCTCGATGAGGAGGGCAAGGCGTACTTTCAGAAGAACGCGATCGTCGAGTATGTGCTGGACAACGGCAAGATCGGAGGCAAGCCGATCGACATGAATATGATCCGCAGGCTGGATTTCACAGACGAGGATCGCGCGCAGTTTGTCCAGTTGCTAGGCTATGACGTCAACGGGTGCGCAGACCTTTCCTACGTGCCTGAGGATGTCTACTGGCCCGCGCATCATGAGGCAGCGCGACTGAAGGCTGAAGCAGCGAAGGCGCGCTCATGAGAAAAAAGAAGACTCTGCCGTGTGTCACCTGTGACGACCGAGGCACCATCACCAACCCAGGCACCGATCCGTACATCAAGGGTTGGCCCCGTATCCCTTGCCCTGCCTGCAAGGGAACGAAGGAGAACTCATGAGGCGAAAATGGACAAACTATGCCATCCGCGAAGGCGTAGAGGAGCATGCAGGCGAAGTGCTGGACATGATCCGCACACGCCCAGATGCCAACAAAAAGGCCAAGGCGCTATCGAGGGACGGCAAGACCATACGAGTAAGCATCACCTGCAACCTAGGCGGCCAGATCGGTGAGGTCTTCCTCGCGGTCTTTACCAGTGGGAAATGCGTCTACTCTCTGATACAGAAGGAGGCGATCGCACGCACATTGCGGGCGCCCAAGACATGAACCTACAACGAAACAACCTGATTCCTTTCTTTGACTGGCTCTGTGCACAGCAGGGCGAGTTGTCGCCAGAAGAGATGGTGCAGGCGATTGAAGCGCTGCCCTACGAGGGCCTAACACCTGATCTGTACGAGCGGCTGGTCGCCTATCGCCACCGAAGCAGAACCATGCGAGTCTCGGTCTGCCGCTGGTATCTCCGTCTCCTTGCGCGGAAAAATCCACACCGACAGGATGGCGACTGATGCGGTTGCCAAAAACGTCCGCAGAGATTCAGGCACTGCAGCATCCAGACTGCGCCACCGAAACATGGTGGAGACTGGCCGCCAAGTATCCCATCGAGGCCATGGAGAGCGTTCTTTATCCCCTGCTCCTCCTAGAAGCGCCAGAGCGCTGGATAGAACTAGAAGAGCGCCACATGGGGCAGTGGATTGGCGACGTCCTCTCTCGCCTCCCTGATCGGTTCTCGCAGTTGTTTGGGATCGATTGCGCCGAGCGGGTGCTGCACCTCTATGAGCGCGAATACTCCGATGGCGCCGCGCGGGAGGCCCTCCGTCTACGTCATTTGCTGATAGAGGGAAAGACCACGATCGAAGCGTGGACGGCGGCAGCAGTCAAGATTGATAAAGGCATCAGCCTACAACCAAGACACATAGCGGCGCAGTACGCAGGAGGTCAGTGCGCTCAAGGCCTGCACCTAGATCATCCCCATGCAGGCAATGCGGCGGCGGCGGCCTTAACCTACGCCAGCGGACGCACCAGCGACGCCCTGCACTACGACCCTGTCTACCTTGCAGAGAAGCGCCGCCAGTGGGCGCTCGTGCGCTCCTACCTCGAAAGGCCCTATCGAGCCACCTAGGGATCTGCACGAGGCGCGCAAGCCTCTGTCCTGTAAGCCCATGAGATCAGACGAGTAATATCTTTGTTTCGTGGCATACACTTTTTGGGTTGAAAAGTCGGCGCCACATGTTAAGGTTGACAATGTCAGCACCAAACACCTTAGGGAGCCTCATGAGTCCGAAGCGTCCATTTTCAAAGCGAGGGGTCGCCGCTGCCTTAACCAAGGGCGGCTGGAAGCCCAAGCCCACGCTGTCTTATATTGACGGCGGGGTGAGCGTGAGCCCTAACGGCATTGGCAGTGAGGGTGTCCAAGTGCGGTGCCACACCAATGAGAGCGCCACCGCAACTGTCAAGGCGATCTTAGAGGCCTATGCGCAGGCGACGGGCGCAAGGATGGGCACATCTCTCTTCAAAGGCACCTATAAGCGCACCTTCGAGGGCCTAGGCGCGGTGACGATCTTTCTTCTGCAACCAGCGCCCACCACCCAAGAGGCAACATGAAAAGCCCCCGCGTCAGCAACACCCAATTGAAGGCGCTGCTCGCCAACTTGGAAACGGCAGCGCTGGCGGATCATCCGTTGGCGGAGATGTTCAGAGGCTTTGTCCGCGATGCCTTGCTTGATCTGCGTGATACCCGCCAATACGCGATGCGAATGGAATGGCTCGCTAGCTATTTCGAGCGAAACGTCCGATTGGCACTCGATGAGTGCGAACAAGCTCGATCCACTCGTCTGGAGGGTGGACAGCGCATCCCTCCCTTTGTGGATACCAAGCTGCGACAAATCTCTTGGTATTTGAATGAAGCAAACACGAAGCGCCCAGACGATGACTTCGATAAGGAATCCATCGCGCCGCTCACAGGAGACGAAAAATGAAGCGCTTTTTAGCCTGTCACGGTTGTACGTTTGGGGCGACCCCAGTGGTCTGGATCTTCAAGGCGCCGAACATGGATTTTGCGATACAGTTGGCCTTGAATTACTTCAAGGTTCAGGTCAGGTGGAAGGGTACTGTACAAGTCTTTTGCTTAGAAGAGCCGCTTGTAAAGCTAGAAGGAAACACGCCCTCTCTTGTGCTCGAAGGCGAGAACGTCTATCAGCCTTCAGAGGGAAAATGATAGAGCTCTCCCAGGAACGCTATGATCGGGTAAAGGCGGCTCACCTGACTCGATATTCGCTCGGTGAGATCTTAGCTGCGGCCAGAGAGTATGAAGCCGCAGAGGCGGACGTACGCACGCTTAGCGAAGAGGCGGGCAGACAGCTCGATGCCTTTATCGCCAAAGAAGAAGAGACCACGGGGATGCCCGCAGGCACGATTCGTAACCTGATCAGGTGGACGGAATATCTCGACGGGAAGATGGGGGATCTTTATTTTGCTGTTTGCCGCGCGAATGACGCGACACGGGTCAATATTGGGTCTCGCAGTGCGAATCGCGGCGGAGGGGACTTGTATCCGCTCACAGCATGGCGAAAGGCCGCAGCTTCGCAGCGCGCGGCGGCACGGCGGATCAGGTCTGCGCTGCCCGCAAAATGAACTACTCCATCTGGCTCCATGGCGTGCAGCAGCCTGTACAGACCGCACCGAACTACCCTGCAGCCAAAGAGGCTTGCACCAAGGCTATCGCGGACGGAGCTAGCCTCGTGGCGATCTGGTGCTGCGCCAACCTCTTTTTCTACGCGGGGGATACCAAGTGGACAACGCTTTATCGAGGAGCTCGCTAGCATGAAACGATGTAAAGGCAGCCCCTACGCCAACAGCACCGATGTGCCTTGGTACGAGACCACAGAGCACTTTGTGTTCATGGGTCGATCCTTCGATGTCAACTTGGCGAAGAAGATCGTCAAGACGAAGGCGCGCGCCATCTCCGAGCTCCCCACGAAGGATGTGGCGCCTTGGCTACGTAAGCCTGGGAGCTTTGCCATCATGGGCATCACGGTGGATTGGACAGACGTTTCGCGCGCCAACATTGATCTGACCATCCCTGTGCTGATTGCGAACCTCACGAGCGGCTTGCTGCCGATTGACGGGTGGCATCGAATTTCCCTCGCGGTGGAGCAGCAGCTAGAAACGCTGCCCTGCATTTTGCTAACGAAGACGGAAACCAAAACGATCCTCTGGTGAGAGCCAGAGAAGGAGAGAGCATCATGATCAGAACCACGTGGCCAGAGATCAGAAAGAACAGCTACAACAACCGCTTCTGGGAGTTGAAGCTGGATGGCACGGACAAGACCGCCGAGGAAATCGAAGCCATCCTCGTCTCGGAGGGCTGCCCCTCCGAGGAAGAGGTAGAGCAGGCCTTTGTCGCAACGTTTGGCATGGGCAGCGACGAAGCCAGCGAGAGGAATCACGTCAAACGCTGCGTCACCGCTGAAGCTCGATACTGGGACCACCACGGGGGCTGGTAGGCCTACAACAGGCCTACGGCAGGAAATTCGTCACCACCCAAGCGCCTGCGGGCGCCGAACGAAAAAGGAGGCATCGTGAAATATTTATTCGGAGGCTCGATCGTCGCTCTTAGCCTTGCGGTGCTCGTGCTCTATGCCCGTCAAGAGAACACCGACGATGCCTTGCTAAAGGTGATGGGGTTTCTAGACGACCATCTCAGACAGCACAACAGAGCAGCAGCCTGACGCCTCCTTCTCCATTGAACCCTAACGAGCATCATAGGACGCCCCAGCATGACCATCACTGACTTCATCGCCAAGTGGAAAGCCTCCTCAGGCTCCGAGAATGCCAACTCGCAGCCGTTCCTCATGGAGCTCTGCCAACTCCTCGGTGTGCCTACGCCGAAGCCTGCGACGGGCATTCCTGCGCAGGACGTCTACACCTTCGAGAAGCAGGCGCCCGCGTTTCTGCCTGGAGACATCAAATCGTCTCGCCGGATGGATCTGTACAAAGAAGGCTGCTTCATCTGGGAATCGAAGCAGGGCTCAGATGGCGGCAAGAAAAAGGGTTCTGGCGTACGAGGCACACCTGGCTACCACCAGATGATGGATGATGCCTATGGGCAGGCGCTGGGCTATGCGAGTTCCCTGAAGGAGCGGCCTCCGTTTCTGCTAATCTGCGACATTGGCTACTGCATTGACGTGTACGCCAGCTTCGATGGGGGGCGATACTATCCCTACCCCAACGCGCAGCACCGTCGCCTCTACATGCAGGACTTAGAGAAGCAGTTAGACCTGCTGCGCACCATCTGGACCGAGCCCTTGTCGCTAGACCCCGCCAAGCGGGCCGCCAAGGTGACAAAGGAGGTGGCAGACAAGTTGGCGCGGCTTTCGGTAGAGCTACAAGACATGGAGGCGCCTGAGGAGGTGGCGCGCTTCCTGATGCGGTGCGTCTTCACGATGTTTGCCGAGGATACGGACTTGCTGCCTGAGCGCACCTTCGTGGATTCGCTGCGGCTGTGGCTGAAGAATCCCTCCCAGTTTGCGGGCGGCGTGGCGGCATTGTGGGAGGCGATGAACGAGGGTCGGCACTTTGGCGCGGCAGGAAAGCTGCTGCGCTTCAATGGCGGGCTCTTCCATGAGGCGAAAGGTCTGCCCCTGAAGAGGCGGCAGCTAGAGCTCTTGCTAGAGGCCGCAGAGGCAGACTGGCGAGAAGTGGAGCCGAGCATCTTTGGGACGTTGCTAGAGAGCGCCCTGGGTGCGAAGGAGCGCCATCAGCTGGGGGCGCATTACACGCCCCGTGCGTATGTGGAGCGCCTGGTGCGTCCGACGATAGAGGAGCCCCTGCGCGCGGAGTGGGAGCTCGTACAGGCGGAGGCTCGCCAGCTTGTGCTAGCGAGTGAGAGCGCCCCTGCGACCAAGGCGGGTCAGGCGAAGGCGGCGGAGCATCTGCGAGCGGCCCGCAAGGTGATCTTGGCCTTTCACACGCGGCTCTGTGGGATCAAGATCCTAGATCCCGCCTGCGGCAGTGGCAATTTTCTGTATGTGTCGATGGACATGATGAAGCGCCTCGAAGGCGAGGTCTTGGCGCAGCTGGCCAAGCTGAATGAGGGGCAGTCGGTGTTAGAGACCCTGTTGCTCACGGAGACGGTGAGCCCAGAGCAATTCTTAGGCATTGAGATCAAGCCTTGGGCGAAGGAGATTGCAGAGCTTGTCCTGTGGATAGGGTATCTGCAATGGCACCTGCGCACGCATGGGAAGAAGAGCCATCCGCCAGAGCCTGTGCTGCGAAACTACCACAACATCGAGTGCAGAGATGCTGTCTTGGCCTTTGATGAGGAGATCCAGGTCAGAGACGCAGACGATAAGCCCGTTACCCGCTGGGATGGCGAGACGATGATGAAGAATCTGGTGACAGGGGAGGATGTCCCCAACTTGGACGCACAGGTAGAGATCTTTCGGTATACCAACCCGCGCAAGGCGGTATGGCCAGAGGCTGATTTTATCGTAGGAAACCCGCCGTTTATTGGTAACAAGCGTATGCGAACGGTGCTAGGCGAGGGATATGCTGAAACAATACGCGGCGTCTATCCAGAGGTGTCTGGGTCTGTCGATTTTGTCATGTATTGGTGGGAGAAGGCGGCGGTGCTCTTGTGTGCAGGCAAGATCCTGCGCTTTGGGTTGATTACGACAAATAGTATCACCCAGAGTCAGTGCCGCAAGATGCTGCAATCACACATGGAGGGAGAGAATCGTCTGTCTCTCGTCTATGCCATCGCGGATCACCCTTGGGTAGACGCGGCCAGCGGAGCGGCGGTGCGTATCGCCATGTCCGTCGCTTCGCGCGATGAAGCAGACGGAGTGCTCTGCGAAGTGGCAAAAGAAGAGGCCACAAGCGACGATGCCGTGAGCGTGGTACTTAGCCAGAGCAGAGGAATGATTCACTCTGATTTTACGATTGGAGCTGATACAAGCGCTGCGCTGGCTTTGCGATCAAACGAGTCACTCGCGGCGACTGGGGTGAGACTTTGCGGCGCGGGTTTCATTGTCACCCCCGCAGAGGCGAAGTCACTTGGCTTGGGCGCGCTCCCTGGATTGGCACAACATATTCGACCTTACCGTCACGGCAGGGATCTCGCAGCGATTTCGCGTGACGCGATGGTGATTGATTTTTTCGGACTCACAGAAAAGCAAGCCAGAGATAAATACACCGCTGCGTACCAATGGATACTAGAGCGTGTAAAGCCAGAGCGCGATCAGAACAATATGGCGTCTCGAAAGAATAAGTGGTGGGTGCTTGGCGACCCCGCGCCTGCCATGAGAATGGCACTAACTGGCCTGCCTCGCTATATTTCGACGATTGAGACGGCTAAGCACCGATTTTTTGTATTCATGGACCAAGGCATCCTACCAGATGGCATGCTGATCAACATTGCGCTTGATGATGCCTACGCACTTGGTGTGCTATCCTCTCGGATTCATGTCACCTGGGCCCTAGCGTCAGGTGGCACGCTAGAAAATCGCCCTCGCTATAACAAGACCCGCTGTTTTGACCCCTTCCCCTTTCCCGCTGCCACCGATCTGACTCAGAAGCCCAAGATCCGCGCCCTAGGTGAGCAGCTAGACGCCCATCGCAAGCGACAGCAGGCAGCACACCCCAAGCTCACCATGACGGGGATGTACAATGTCTTGGCCAAGCT
>Ga0315284_10017503_pt1 | contig 10165 bp, 9 predicted proteins | sample YL17G09_16_MG_FD_203696 | JGI IMG/M metagenome (GOLD analysis project Ga0315284, IMG submission 203696) | Sediment microbial communities from Yellowstone Lake, YNP, Wyoming, USA - YL17G09_16 | ecosystem: Environmental > Aquatic > Freshwater > Lake > Sediment | place: USA: Wyoming | collected...
TCAAAGTATTTCCTCTGAGTTGACCGGATCGAGGCATACCCGCCGTTGTTAAGGTAGAAGAACTTGACCGGAAGTCCGAGACGCTGGACGGTCTCTAGTTCCTGGATGTTGAGTTGGAACCCGCCGTCTCCGACAACGCATATCGTGCGCCGACCGCTCGCGAGGCACGCGCCAATCGACTGCGGGATGTCGTATCCCATCGCTCCGAAACCGGGGCTATTCAGGACGCGTTGCCCAAACTTCACGCGGAAGTCCCGCATGAACGTGTTCGCCCCAGACCCCGAACTACACGGAACCAATAGGTCGTCCGGCGCCAACGCGTTGGATAAGACATCGATGAACGGATCTGGAGTTCCGAGCAACTTCCATGACAGGCATCTATCAAGCCACGCTTGCCGGTTGCGTGGAACGAGTCCTGGAAGCCTGGCATAGAGTTCCTCAAGGAATAGCCCCGCGTCCGCCTCGGCTGGAACGTCAATCGGGAACGGATGCTTGTGGAGTTCCCTGCGGTCAACGTCCACGACGACCTTCTTTGTCTCGCGGTTGATAAAGTCGGAATCGTATCCTATCTGCCCGAAGTCCAGACGCGCCCCGATGGAGAGTAATAAGTCCGCGTCTTGCATGATGATGTTCGCTCCGGGTTGGCCCAACGCCCCCGGCCGGCCGCAATAGAGTGGGTGATCATCTCCCACGACGTCGCACGCCCGCCACGTCGCGAGGACGGGGACGCCAAGCTTGGCTGCGCACTCCCGGAATAGTGTTTCCTTCCCTGCCGACCTGATGCCATGCCCCGCGAGGATGACTGGACGTTCGGATTGCGACAACAACTCGAGGGTTGATCCGACATGAGCCGGAACGTCATTCGCCCACCAGTTCGGGGTAGGCGTGAATGGCTGAAGTTTATCCGGCTCGACCTCCGCCCGTTGAACATCGAGTGGGATATCCAGCCAGACCGGACCCTTGCGTCCCGTCCGCGCAACCACAACGGCCTTCTCGAGATGGTAGCGGATCATCCTCGGTTCCTTGATTGTGACCGCATGCTTTGTGATTGGACGGACGACGGAGACGATGTCTATCTCTTGGAACCCCCGCGTCCTCGTTTGGTCATTGGCCCTGATGTCGGCAGTCTTGACCTGGCCGGACAGGATGAGCATCGGCGTCGATTCCGTCCACGCGCCCGCAACCCCCGTCACGGCGTTGGTACCGCCTGGCCCCGTGGTCACAAGTGCGACCCCAAGGTTCCCCGTGAACTGGGCGTATCCGTCCGCCGCGATCGCCGCCGCCTGCTCATGGAGGCACGCCACATAAGCGAGACCCTTTTGACGACCCGCCGAGTCCACGAGGTACATATTCCCCCCGCCGGGGACGAGGAAGATGTCACGAACCCCCTCGGCGACGAGGAAGGACATGACGTAATCGGAAAGTCTCATCAGTCCTCGACCCCTTGCGACCAGAGAGTCAACTCGATCTTGCGGTTCGCGTTCTTGTTTATCGATTCATCTTCATAGACGGAATCGCCGTTAAGATACGTCGTAGAAATCTCCTCGATAATGGCCCCGCCCCTTGTCTGGAAACTATGGCGCACGCCGGGGAGGACGGAGAGCAGGTCTCCGGCCTTCAACTCCCGCCGCACGCCCTCGACCTCGACGTTCAAGTCCCCGCGCAGGAGGTGGAAGCTCTCCTCCTTCTGCCGATGGAAATGGCGCGGGTAGGACTGGCCAGGGAACATGACAATGAGCATCTTGGAGTAGGCGCGGTTGAGAACCTTGACCAGCACGGCCCCCCATTGGTCGAATCGCTCGATGCCGTAGTGCGTGGAGATTTCGACCTCGACGCGAGGCGGGAGGACTATCCGGCCCTCCTGGAGAACCGACTTCAGCCGATACCTGATCTGGTTGACGTGGTTGCGAAGCCCCTGCGCGCGGACGGCGCCTTCCATCACGGGCGCGCCCGAGGCGATATCCATCTCCGCCGTGAGTTCGTTGTACTTGGAGATACTTGACGCGACGGCCTGCCCGGCGACGTTCGGCATGGCGAGGAAGACGTCGCTCTCCTTGACGCGTTCCCCCTTGAGAATCTCGCGGCTGGCGTAGACGCCACGGTAGAGCGGCTGGATGTCCTCGACCTCTTTGGCCGTGATGTCTTTCCTGCGCCCCGTCACACCGCAGATGGAGATGGCGTCAGCGGCAGCGTCCAGCCACTTCGCCGCCTGCGCGGGGGTTGCGGAATAGGCGTTCAGCGCATAACTCTCAGTCGGGACGCCGACGTGCTTCTCGAATATCGACGCACCCTTTGCCACGGCGATCCTGACGCTGTCGTAGTTCTCCGGCTCCTCGTGCGTGGAGAACCCGACTGGGATTCCGGGGTATCTGTTTCTGAACAACTCTATCTGATTCAGTTCCAGATGGTTGCGGAGGCACGGATATTCTCCGACGCAATGCATGATGGCGAATGATTTATTCCGATGCGACAGGAACGCCACGACCTTGTCGATGTCGTCGAGCGTCGCACCCGCAGTCGAGGCGATGATGGGCATATTGACCTGGGCGATACGCTCGAGCAATGGCCAGTCCATGAACGAACAACTGGCGACCTTGAGGATATCGAACCCCAATTTCTGTACCACCTCGACGCTCGGCTCGTCCCAAGGGGTACACATCGAGATGAACCCGTTGGCCGTGATCTCGTCCTTGATTCGTGAAAAATCGTCCCTGCTTAGTATGGTTTCCGTGAACCGCTTGATATACTTGTGATCTTTCCGTGCGCGATGGTCGGGGTGGATATAGGACTCGTCCCGTAGCTGTAACTTGAAGCTGAACCGGAAGTCCCGCCCCTTCACGACCTCGCGGAACTCGCGGATGATGCGGACGCCATGCTCGACATCGCCCATGTGGTTGTTTGCCATCTCGAAGACGAAAAGCGGCGACGGGGACTTGAGCGTTATCATGCGCGCACCAACTCCACGATTATTCCATCCGGGTCGTGACAATAAACAGAGTTCCATTCGGGGGTCGGATGGTTCACGACAGACCCTCCCGTGCGGATGATTTGTTCACACGCCCGTGCGAGATCATCCACGACGAAGGCAACGTGCGAACATCCCCTGCGATTCGATGGGGCGTTGCGTAGTGTCGAGTAATCCGGGAGCGAATGATACTGGATGAGTTCCACTTCCGAACCATCGGGAGCGTGCATCTTCGCCCACTCCAATTTCACGTTGGGAATCCCGACCATCGCGTCCGTGAATGGTCCCGACCGAACCATTCGTTTCCAGAGGACGAGACCAAGCCCCTCGTAGAAGGCGACGGACAGATCGAGGTCGCGCACCACGAGGCCGACATGGCCGACCTTCTTGACCATCATGAGTGCCACCTGATCGTTCGGCCTATGGCGTCGTCCAACCCGATCCATTGCCGTAGTCCTAGTTGGGTCGCGCCGGCTACGGACGGGGGAACGTATCTGTCTGAGACGCTCCCCGGAGTGATTTCCACTTTCACCGCGGGGTGGAACGCCTCGGCGACCCGATGGGCCAACTCCTCTATCGTCACGACATCTTCGGAGCCGACGTTGTAGGGTTGCCCCGGTGCGCCGCGGAACAGGATCGTCCATAGCCAGATGGCAAGGTCTGCCGCGTAGAGGTAGGAACGCTGTACCATGCCGCCGCCCGATACCCGTATCGGCCCTCCGGCGAGTCCGTCCCGGATGAAGTTCCCGATGGCGAAGTGGCTGTCGAGCGGCTGATACGGGCCGACGAAACAGAAGAGCCGCGCTATCATCGAAGGGACGGGAGAGAACGAACACATGATCTGCCCGATCCGCTTACCCTCGGCATAGGACGACGTTCCCGAATATACTGCGCCGGAACTGAGGAAGAGCAACCTCTTCGTTCCTGCCAATTCCGAGAAGCTCAGAACGCGGTTCGTCCCTCTCGTGATGACATCGAACTGGTCGGCAAGATAGGTGTCCGTGCTGGATTCCACGGCCCCGTGGATGACGAAGGGGAACTCGCCCCTAGGAGGTATGAATGTGCGCACGTCGCCAGGATGGAAGGAGATGCCGGGGCGCGCGTCGTGCTGACCCCTCGTCAACACTACGGCCGAAGCGTTCAAGTTCAACTTATCATTGATGTACTCGAACGTGTCGAGTAGCCACGACCCGATGAACCCCGTCCCGCCCGTGATGAACAGACGCTCGCCCCGCAACTCTTCCCAGAGATCGCGGGTGTGATCCAAGACGTGATCGAGGTCAGTCTGTTCTACCATGTTTTCCACGGCGGGTTTCCGCCCGCCCATTGAGATTCGAGATATAGGAGGTCGCGGAGCGTGTCCATACATTGCCAGAATCCCTCGTGCTTGTAGGCGTAGAGTTGCCCGAGTTCCGCTAGTCGCTCCATCGGCGCGTGTTCCCACATCGTTTCGCCCTCGACCCATTGAAGGGCTGCGGGGTCGATGACGAAGAACCCGCCGTTGATCCATGCGCCCTTGCTGACGGACTTCTCCTTGAAATGCGAAATGCGGTCACCCTTGAACTCGAGAGCCCCGAATCTCGCGGGAGGGCATACGGCTGTGAGCGTGACCAGGCCCGCGTGTGCCTCGTGGAACTCGACGAGTTTGTTGATGTCCACCGTCCCCACGCCGTCCCCGTAGGTCATCAGGAACGTCCTGCCGCAGATGATATGCCCCACTCGTTTCAGGCGATTTCCCGTGAGCGTGTCCTCGCCCGTGTCGACGAGATGTACTGTCCAGTCCTCGTCCTTGAAATTGTCGAAGTAGTATCTGATCTCGTGGCCCTTGTGGCCCAAGGCGAGGATGAACTCGGTGTGTCCGTAGTGCGCGTAGTGCTTCATGATGTGCCAGATGATCGGGCGGTCTCCGACCTTGACCATCGGCTTCGGAATCGTCCCGGTCTTCTCGCTCAGGCGCGTCCCCTTCCCGCCGCAGAGGATGACGACCGGCATCTTGTCGCTCATCTTCGCCCCCGCATGAATTTGTCCACGCTCGCCTTGATGTATTCCAACTGAGCGTCCCCAATGCCCGGATAGACGCCGATGAAGAACGTGTTCGTCGTGACGAGGTCGGAGTTTTGGAGGTCGCCCACGACCCTGAGCGGGATGCCCTCGTAGGCGGGGTGGCGCAAGAGGTTTCCAGCAAAGAGGTTCCGCGTCTCTATTCGGTCGGCCTCAAGGTGACGCGTGAGTTCGTTCCTCGTGAACCCTGCGTCCGGGCGGACGGTGATGGCGAATCCGAACCACGATGGGTCGGAGTGTTCTAGCGCGCGCGGGAGAATCAGGCGGTCTTGATACGGCGCCATAATCTCGGACAGTCGCTTGAAGTTCGACTTGCGGCAGGCCGTGAACTTATCAAGTTTGTTAAGTTGGGCGCAACCGATCGCCGCCTGCATGTCCGTCACCTTGAGGTTGTATCCGATGTGGCTGTAGACGTACTTGTGATCGTAGCCTTCGGGGAGTGTGCCGAATTGCTGACCATACCGATCGCCGCATATTCCATTTTCCCCACCCCTGCAGCGGCAGTCCCGTCCCCAGTCGCGGAACGAGAGGGCGATTCTTGCCAGTTCATCGTCATCCGTGGCGACGCATCCGCCCTCGCCCATCGTGATGTGATGGGCCGGGTAGAACGAGAACGTCGAGAGGTGGCCGAACGTCCCGGTCAATAGACCCTGGTATCGCGACCCGAGAGCATCGCAGTTGTCCTCGATGAGCCATAGGTCGTATTTCTTTACGAGATCCATAACGACATCAAGGTCAAAGGGGACTCCGAGAGTATGGGCCATCATAATGGCCTTCGTCTTCGACCCTATCGCTTCGCATATCCGCTCGGGGATGGCCGTGTAGTCGCCCAGGTTCACGTCCACGAACACCGGGACGAGTTGGTTCTGTAGGATGGGATTGAGCGTCGTAGGGAATCCACAGGCCACGGTCAATACCTCATCTCCCGGCCGCAGACGCCTATCCTTCAGCTTGGGCGACGTGAGCGTCGTCAAGGCAACGAGGTTCGCCGATGAGCCGGAGTTCACGAGCAACGCGTTCGATAGCCCGAGGTACTTGGCGAAGTCAGTCTCGAACTGCTTGGCGTATCGACCCGCCGTGAGGAAGAAGTCGAGGCTCGCATCGACGAGGCAGAGCATCTCGTCCGAGTCGAACACCCGTCCCGCGTAGTTCACGATGTGCGGGTCCTTCGCTCCGAACGTCTCCTTGTGGTACTCGTGGACGAGCTTCAGGATTCGCTGGCGGGTCGATTCAGACGTCATCATTCCTCCGCCCAAGGCAGTCCCTTCGACGCGGCGCGGATCGAGTACTGCTTGATCTGCCCCGCGCACGCGTGATACATGTCGATGGATCGACCCTCGTAGTATTCCTTGTACCAGTCAACGGCCATCATCAACGCCTCGTCGAATCCGATAGTGGGGCGCCACTTGAGTTCCGTGCGGGCCTTGTCGCAGTTCAAGTTCAGGAGAGTCGCCTCGTGCGGAGCGTTCGCAACGCCCGTGTTCTCCCAACACCCGTGACCCCAATACTTGATGAGCCGCTCGACGAACTCTACGACGGTGATGTTGTTGTCCGCCTCCGGGCCGAGATTCCACGAGCCGCAATAGCGGACGGGGTCCTCAGCAAGCATCGCGCCGAGCCAGAGATACCCGCTCAGCGGCTCAAGCGCATGCTGCCACGGGCGCGTGGACGCGGGGTTTCGGATGCCGATGGGTCGGTGATCGCTCAACGCACGGACGCAGTTGGGTAGCAATCTGTCCGTCCCCCAGTCGCCGCCGCCGAAGACGTTCCCGGCCCGGACGGACGCCGCTCCGATCCCGCCATACGAGCGCAGATACGCGCCGAAAGCCAGCTCCGCGCAACCCTTTGATGCGCTATACGGGTCATGCCCGCCCATTGGGTCGTTCTCGCGATAGCCCCAGACCCACTCCTTGTTCTCGTAGCACTTGTCGCTCGTGATGCTGACGAGGACCTTGACGCTCGGCGTTGTCCTGACGGCCTCGAGGACGTTGACCGTCCCGCCGAGGTTCGTGTCGAAGGTCAGTTTCGGTTCCTTGTAGGACGTGTTGACGATCGTCTTGGCGGCCAGATGGAAGACGAACTCGGGCTGGTAGTCATTGAACGTCTCGGCCAATTTACTGAAGTCGCGGATGTCGCCGTGAACGTGAGCCACCCTATCCGCCAAGTGCGATGCGGTGAAGTTGTTCGGGTCACTCGGAGGATCGAGCGAGAATCCCACGACGTGTGCGCCCAGTTCCCGCAACCAGACCGAGAGCCAGGATCCCTTGAACCCGGTGTTCCCGGTCACGAGGACGACCTTGTCTCTGTATATGTCCTTGAACATCAGAACACCTGCGGCGCGTCGAGATACTTCTCGCACTCGTCCCGGATCTGCTTCTCCGTAATGTCGAACATATGCGAGCCCATGCCGTCGTTGATGCTCCGCCGGCTGACGTTCTCCCGGCGACCCCGCATCCTGCGCTTGACGGCCATGTCGGGGTCAGCATTCAGCCAATGCGCCCCATCGAATCGGACGCTCGACTTTCCCCCGAGTGCGGCGTGGCAGTTGTGGGCGCCAATGCTGTAAGTGATCCCAGCAGACGGCTTGACGATCGCGGGCTTGACCGCGCCGAAGAACTCCCGCCCCGGATACCCGTGCCGCCTCTGCCAGATGGCCGGCAACGTCGGGTCGAGGTCAACGTCCGTTCTGTGGCGATATATCCACCACAGGTGGGCGTAGATGATGACGCCATCAGCGTCGCGGAGAGTCTCCCGCACGTCCCGCATACCAATGGGGAATACGAGTTCATCCCCCTGGACGTGGATGAGCCAGTCAGTATCGATCTTGGATATCATCTGGTTGAGGTTGTTTATGGCGAAGGCGTAGTCGGCCTTGTTCTCCGGGTAGTCGAATGCGACGATGCGTGCGTTCTGGTGACTCAGTATCGCCTGTTCCGTAGGCGCGTCGATCGCCCGCCCGTTGTCGTTGAACATGGCGATGATCTCGTCGGCGTAGCCGTAGTGGCTCATGAAGTACGGGATCATGGGGTCGCCGTTGTAGAAGGACGAGATGACGGATATCTTCATTTTAGAACTGCGTCTCCGGGCGGCTTCTCCCCGGCATCCGTTGCGTTGATGCGACCATGCGATTCCACCAGATGACCGACTTCGTGTTCCGGTAACACTTGTCGATGAGGAGCCAGTCGTTCGATTCCATCGGGTGATCGTTCACCTCGGCGATGTATCGAACCCATAAATCTCGCTTGACGGCGTAACAGAACCAATCGACTTGGCCCGCGCGTGGGCGCGTAGCCCATGTGGGATAGACCCCCCAGCCCTTGATCTCGCCCCTGAAGAATACGATGTCCGGGTTTTCCCGCTCGACCAATGCCTTGAAGTCCTTGACGAAGTCCATATCGACGATCATGTTGTCGTCGTCCAGAACCATGACATAACGGGCATCTATCGACCAGGGTTTCGTCAACCCGTGTTCGGGAGAGAACCCGGAGTTCTTGTAACTATAACCGGGTTCGGCCTCGCGCATCGAACCCTGGATTAGGAAGTGTTGGTAATCATCGCATGTCTGGTTCTTGACCGAATCAAGGCATACCTTCTGCATGTTGGGACGTTGCGGGTGGCAACGCGTCAGGAAACAAATCGTCTTGCCGACCGTCAAGTCCACCGGCAACCCCGGCGCATAGTCCCCGTCCTTCCAGATGATCGGGAATCCGCCGGCCGGGGGACTCGGTTTATTCCTGTGCGGAGAACCTCGGCGCGGGGCCGGCCTGGACGTGACGTGCGGGACAACCCGAACATGAGTGCCAACCGGGAATACCCTGGAACGCGATGTCATGTGCATGCTCCTAAAATGCGCCGACACGTTCCGCCGCCGTCGTGCTTCACGAACTTCGGCGTCCCGTTCGACATGTCCTTGAACTGCTTGATGATCTTCCACGCTAGGCCCGCCTGATAGATCGCCAGCATCGTCGGCGTGCAGGGTGCGCCCCCGTGGACGTAGGGCGGGAACTTGCGGTAATTCTTGATGTCAATGAGTTGGAAGTACGGGTGGAGATACGGCATCCAGTTACCATCTTGAGGCGTCGGCTCAGGCGGATAGGAATAGATCGTCCCGAACCCGCTGAACGCCGTCGGGATGACATACCCCACGCCAAACGTGTCCTCCTCCATCATCAACAGCATATCGCCGACGCACGGCTCCAGGAGTTCCACATCGGTATCGAACATGATGGCGTATCGCGTCTGGCAGTAATCAATGCCGACATTCATCCCCGGCCCGTGGAAGACGTTGTGGCCGAATGCCATGACCGTCGTCAACGGTGACGCGAGGCTCTTGACATAGGCGGCAGTCGAGTTTCCGGGGTCCGACCCGTCCACGAGGATGATCGGCATGTCGGGATAGAATCTGCGGATGGCGTGATATGACTTCTCCACGAGCAGGCGCGTGTTGTAGGTGACGGCGATGGCCGTGACCATCCCGCCCCCGCCCGTAGGCGTGAACCCCGTCGGCTTTTCGGCACGCCCGCCGCCGATAATAACGGGGTTCGATAGCACGGGCTGGGTCCTGGCAACCCCCGACTTCCCCTTGATTGCCATCGCCCGACCAGACTGCGCGAGAGTCCGCCTGCTATTCCGAGAGGTTCTGCATAACGTCATAATGTCCAACGCTTATCCCATCGCATCCAGGTAGACCTGGTAATCCTGCGGCATCCATTGCCTCAAGACGCGTCGACCGGACGTGTCCCGGTTCGGGTACATCCCCGGGTTATGGCCCATTCCTATCCCCGCGCGTCCGGGCAGGCCCTTGATGCCGACGTAGAGCGGTCGATCCGCATCGGAGAAGAGCGTCAATTCACTCTTCTGCAACTGGCCGACCCGGCTCCTAGTGGTCAATGCTCTGCCCCCGAACTTGAAACTGTGATTGAGCGATTGCTTGGCCATCCGCCACATCCTGATGTCCAGGAAGTCAACGAACATGCTGGCCTCGACGGCACCCCTGAACGTCGGGATGAACGCGCTCGTGAACGCCGTCTGCGCGAGCGAGGCGTGGCCCTTGTTGTGCATCATGTAATACCCGCCCGTCGGCAAGTGGTAATACCTATTCTGCGTTATCCCGGCGATCTTGCTCCCGTCCAGATGCTT
>Ga0315284_10017505_pt1 | contig 10165 bp, 9 predicted proteins | sample YL17G09_16_MG_FD_203696 | JGI IMG/M metagenome (GOLD analysis project Ga0315284, IMG submission 203696) | Sediment microbial communities from Yellowstone Lake, YNP, Wyoming, USA - YL17G09_16 | ecosystem: Environmental > Aquatic > Freshwater > Lake > Sediment | place: USA: Wyoming | collected...
ATATTTTTCCGTCTTTTCTTTTGTAATTCCTGAAGTAGGATTTGATTGAATGATTGTATTGTAAATGCGAATTGTAGACCAACCTTCCAATACTTTTTCAAAAATAAAAATAATGTCTTCGCCTGAAACATCCCTTTTCGCCATCTTCTTCTTCTCTCTTCGCTCTTTTTTATGTTGAAGATATTGTGATTGGTTTGATTGATTGTTTTGATTGAGTGGTTCCATTGATTGATTGTATACATTCACTTTAATATTATTTCATTGATAACTTGCTTCCAATTTCTTTATAATAATAACCATTGTATTGTATATCTTTGTTGTAGCATTTTGTCAATGTTTTATCACTCATTTTTAATTGTTTTATACAATCATATTTACTCGCAAATTCATTGGTTAATTTATGTTCTGCGTCAAATTGTCCCGCACCATTTTTATATAAAAATGGTTCGCCACATTGTTCTTCAAATGCTGATTTCAATTCATCCTGACAATCATCATACAATTTATAGTATGAATCTTTTGATAAAGTGTAATTTTTCACTGGATTGTCTAATGCTGCCGTTGATTCGTAACCATTCATATGTGCAGCGGTTTTTCGGTCAATATAAACATTCACTATTTCAGTTTGTTCTTTATTTATTTGTGCAATATAACCTAAATTCGGTGTCTTGGTTTGTTTTGTTGGTTCAATTTTATGAATGATACTTGGGTCTAATTCACGGTCCACAAATAACCATCGAAAACCATTATACACTAAATTTTCCATTATAGCCTTGGTCAAACTAGGGCGTTTCATTTTTGTGTCTTCTTTCATACATTCAGACACAGTTTCATAGACTTTTACAAGTCGTAATGTTTCTGGATGTATTTGTTGAAGTCTTGGACCGATTGTTGCCAATGGTTGACTAAATCCTGTCGTGATTTTCGGTTCTTCCTTTGTTGTTGCAATTGATGTTTTTTCTTGTATCAGTTTTTCAAGATTATCTATTTTTGATGACATTGATTTCATCATATTTAATAATTCGTGTATCAATGGACTATCATTACCATCGTTTTTCATTTGCATCATCATTTTTAATTGTTCGTTTTCTTTTTCTAATTTTCGTATGTCATTACTGTCAAAATATGTAAGATTGTTATTGATTATTTTCAAGAGGGTTTTGTAAGAAAGATTTTTCCCAATTAAAAATAATTCTAATTCATTTTCGTGATTCAGTAAATTATTCACTCGGTTTCCTCTAATATCTTCGTGATTGTGCAAAAAATTTTCAAACTCGTGACTTCTATTTACTGAGAAACAATCCAACAAGAGGCATTCATCATATTTGTGTTTATGTTCATTGTATCGGTTCATTATTCCTTTGCGACTTTGACCAATTTTAATAATATATTCTCCAGTCGTGAACATTTTTACTTTAATAATATAGATAATAGACCCTATGGTTGCATATTGATTTAATAATATTTTTTCTCTTTCCAAACATTGTTGTTGTTTTAATTTCATTTCCAATTCTTTGTCTTTTGATTCCTCTATTTGTTGAATTTCGACATTTTTTTGTTCCAATTGTAATTTTAATTCATTACTTTCTTCTTTTATAATTTCTTGAAATATTTCTTCTAATTTAATAAAATAATCGTGAATTTCATCTGCTTTTTTTGTTCCTGCTTTCATACAATATTTTTTGAAGGTTTCGATAGTTAACATAAAAGTTTCTTTATTATGACCTCCTCGTGTGTCGTCTGACTGCTTCTCTTTTGTGAGAAGCAATATTTTATAATCTTTTTCAATAATAAAACATTTTTCTAATAATCTTTTGGAATTAAATTTAGATGCAAATCCCAACCATCTCCATATATTATCTAAATCAATAACAAAATCACTTTTATTATAATTCAAATAGCAGTAAAAACTGGCTACAAACATTTGCTGTTCATAATCAGTAAAATGGGTTTTAACTTTTTCAATCAATTTTGATTGATAATTTCCGTTTAACTTGGTAATGGGATTTGTTTCGATAAGATTAACTATATCAACGCTCATCATATACACTAATGATGGTATAGTCTCTATATTGTTTTTTGGTTAAAAAAACAATAAGTAATAATAAGTTATTAAATTTATGTGTTACGTGTTTAAATCTTTGCCAGTTTAAATAATCTGCTGATTTTTTTCAATTAATTCTAAATAATGTTTGTATTTTTCTTTGCTGAGTTCTGATTCATATATAATTGTTTTGTTGTTATTCAAAGACCTTTTTATATTTTTAATGATATCAATTGTTGCTGTAGAATTATGATATTTGTCTATTAGATTTAGTTGCTATAAGCTAATCCGCCCCAGTGGATTATATTTTTACTTTCATAAAAATGTGGACTATTCTTTAAGTTATCACAGAGAATTGCTACTTCTCTCAAACCCATTCCATTATAGTCTCTGAACCTTCTTCGTATGCTTGCAATGTTGCACGTAGAAGCTTGGCTGCAGATTGTCCAATCCTTTTCGTTGTCACTATGCTCTAGGTCATTACCCCGAGTATTTTTTACATTTTCACGCAAAAAAGTAGTAGAAAAGGCTATTAGGATGTTCCTGCATGTTAGAAATGTTGCCTCTTTAAATACTGACTCATAAAATAGTCAGAAAGAAGAGACTAGCTGGTTATATAATGCGACATTTTCGCATATCTGCTTTACACTGTTTATCCATATTAGGAAGCAAATATCTAATATGGCAGCCAACTGTTGGGGACAGGCGTTTTTAATCCCCGACATAATTCTTAGCACGTTGTAGTTGTAGGCATACACTCGGACCTTGGCGGTATTGGTTCCCTGAACCGTAGCATTTGACAGCACAAGTTGGAGTGTCGCATTGTCAATTCTGGAGAAGTTGCAAGTCCCGCTCGGTTGATGCTCTTCTGGTCTCAAGGCAAATGAATAAACATTGATACCTTCATCGGGGCATCGAGTGTGAGATTGGTAAGGCTGGACCCACGAGAAATACGAGCCTTCGCGTTCAGAGAAGCGGTCCTGACCGTTGAGCTGCAACTTGGCAGTGACAACAGGGTTCTGTCCCCAGCAGTGCATATCAAGAGATGTTTCAGCAAGGACAAAAGTTCCGGCATCAGAGACGGAAGATTCAGGTGCTCCTGGAACACCAAGATTGGGTTGAGAGTACTGATCATTGGGTCCATTCCAATATCCCGAGAGACCGTTAGCATCGACGTCAAATGCTCCAGCATCCGTGAAAAGTCCATTGGCATCAATAAATGCGCGACTGTCCGCAGCGACAGATTGAGGTCCACCAAAGGCATGGATTGCGTTTGGAAGAGCATCAATCGCATCAGTGTAGTTGAATGGCTGTGCACCAAGAACCTTGAAAAGAGTGGCATCGCAGCTGAGAGACGAGCAATAATCGACATTCTGATCAGGCTGCACAACCCATATCAATTCTTTCACAGGGTGGTTGAAATTGAGCTTAATCTTGTTACTAGACGACCCGACAGACTCGTCGCCGGTGAATTGTAGCTGGGTGATAAGATACTCGTGGGGATTCTGTGCCATACGACGACGTTCGTCCGTATCGAGAAACACGTAATCAACATAAAGAGAAGCAGCTACGAGTGACTGATTGTAGGCAATGGTGGCAGGAACAGGGTTGCCTGGAGAGGTAGCAGAGTTAGGACAGGTGAGAGATGTAACTGCCCACAAACACTGGTCAATTGGGCGAATATCAAGGTTGATTTTAACTTCGTGATACTGTACATCACGTTATACCCCACCTTTCGGTGTATTTCATGTAACAGAGGGAGTAGTACTTATCTTAAACCATCATTAGTGTTGATTAGACACTTCAAGTCCAAAACCGTAAGTGCGTTGAACCTTCCTCATATCCTTATCATAACGGACTTAGAGGCTTGGCTGCGGATTGTCTATTTCAGGCTTATTTGCCTTCATCTGTGGGATTTTTACCATACCTGAGTTCATTATTTCTCAGCCATTTTAAACTTTCGCTTAAAAATTGGTACCTACAGCTTTAAGAGTTTCCCGAACAATTTGGTCTTGTCGCTGCAAGTTGAATTAACAACAAACAACTAGCATCTGGGAATAATTCTGAGACCCTAACATATTTTCCCTAAAGAAGAGCTCAGATTCTTTAGGATGGATACTTTTCTGCCCTACAGTATTCAAGGCAATAAGAGGCAAACTCAAACCAGGATTGGTGTTGAACCAAAACTGAAGAGGAATGTAAAGGGTGGTTTCAGGAAGAGCATTGCGAGGAGCGCAGACCTGACGAGGAGCTTGAGAGTCGCAAGGACCATCAACATCAGAGAAAGATGGGTCAGTAATAAATGTAAGCTGGGTCGTGTTACCAATCATCTTAAAATATCCGCGCTGCTGTTCAGCCGTCATAGTGAGCTGATTCCAAATGTGCATGGAATCACCATATTGACGGTCAATTCGCTGACCTCCGATTTCAACTTCAACCTGAGCAATAAGCTGCTCTCCTGGATAATCCAACCAACGAGCATACACACCAGTGCTGTTGTTGTTTATGGTGTATGATTGCCCATTTCCCATTTGCTGGTTGATCTCAGGAAGAGTCACCTGAAGATAGGTGCGGTAAGCCAAATCACCGTTTCGGCTAATCACACACTGAACACGACGACCAAAGTCAGCCTGTCCATTAAAAGTCTGCTCAATAGATTCAATTGAAAAGTTCGTGTACCTGCGATAAGTCACCTTCCAGAAAGTAATTTGAGGATTTCCCGTAAGGTAAACATCTTGTGCGCCATAAGCTACTAATTGCCGTTTATGTTTTACAGATTGTATATGCTTATTAACACACAATCACCTGACCTTTCGTGTCAGGACCAGACTATACATTAAACATCATCAGGCTAGTTAGACCATCATTTGACATCCACCGATTGTAGTCGTTGAAATTTTTCCATATGCTTACTATAGCGCAATTAGGAACTTGTCTGCGGATTTTCCATTGTTTCATCTTTAGCGTTTTTACCATTGGGTTCGGTCATTACCCGAGTTCCTTTTATTTCTTTCAAAATAAAAGTGGTAGCTAAAGCTTTAGGAGGTTCCCGCAATTTATGGTGTCGCGTATAATTTTACAATTTATACACTAGAGGGTTGCACTTTTTTCAAGCCCCCTGTTGTTGACTATTTTAACAGTTGCCCGTTTAAAGTTTAATCAAACCTCCAGCCATACCGATTTATATTATTACTAAAGAAAAAAAAATTATATTTTGATTTAATTAAATTAAAATGCTTAATAAAATAATTCTACAGTTTCTATTGTTTTTTCTGTAACATTATGTATCCAATAATTTATTTGGTCTTTTAACACTGCAACGAGGTGTTCCCATTCTTTTTCTTTTGATTTTACAATATTCAATAATCCCGATTTATTTATTTTCCAACAAGATTTAATTATTTCGCCATCATCCTTAATATATTCATCAGGATTAAATCGGATAAATACAGTTGGACGATGTCCTAAATCTATTGAGATTTCCATTATTCTTTTATTTTCACAACTACAATCATATGAATTGTGTTTATTTTCATCTATCTCAATAATTATAATATGACTGCCAACATCTAACAATAAATCAGGACGTCGTCTGGAACATCCATCTATAATTTTTTTATCATGAACCCAAGTAAAATCCCTAAAGGTCTCGGTTATTCTATTTACCACATCAGTTTCTTTTGTTTTATAATTTCTAGATACCTGTATTTCAGGAAATAAATAAATACAACACCTGGCACAATAACCATTATATTTTTTACTACCATTTGTGTCACACCACTCAGATTTGCATAAACGATAACCATCGCATATTTTGCAATACGACCTTAATTTATCGTGTTCACATATACCGTTTCCTTTACAGTCAATACAAATATCTCTTCTTTTATGATGTTCGCAAATTTCATTTCCGTCACACTCTACACAATGTCTTTTATATTTTCCGTGTTCACAAATTTGCGAACCACCACATTGTTTGCAATAATTTTTTTCTTTTCCGTGTTCGCATATAGATGTTCCTTTGCATTCTTTGCATCGATATTTTCTATTTCCGTGTTCACATAAGCTAGAGCCTTGACATTGTTTACAATGTTCTCTCCTTTGTTTATGTTGACAGATGCCTCCACCACCGCATTCAACGCATCGGTATTCTCTTTTTCCGTGAAAACATTTTTTAGGTTCATATTTTTTTAAAGGTTGTTCCATTGTGTTAAAAATAAATATATGGTTAAAATCAATTCAATTTTATTTTAGGGTCATCTAAAATTTATATGAAATCACTTAAAAAGACACCATATAATATAATATAATGGAAACACCCCACGAAAATATTGAATTTATGAAATTATTGATTGAAGATAAAAAATTAAATATTGAAAAGGATAAAATCAATCTTATTAATAGTTTAATACCAATGTGCAAAAATATTGAAGAACTTGATAAATTGCTAGATAAAGCATTTAATAATAAAATAATAAACGAAGAATTCCCGCAATTAAAACAAGAGGTCAAAGAATCATCAGCATCCATATCACACATTCAAGGACCGGTTATTCAAATATATCACAAAGATGATTTGACAAAAGTTGTGAAAGTGTTTAATAGTATTAGTGATGCGATTCGTACATTTAACACAGACCAAACCAGCGATGATAAACCATCATTTACATCAATAAAACTTGCGTTTCAACATAAAACCTTATATTTGGAACATCGTTGGAATTTGATTAATAGAGATGAACCAAATCAGAATCAGACAAGAGAGATTGGCGAAACAGTGACAACAAAACAACGAAAATGTGGACAAGTTGCAATGTTAAATTTAGATAAAACAAAAATAGTAAAGGTGTATCCTTTGTCAAAGGATGCCGCCGCAGATATATTACAACACCCATCCGCAATTTGTTCTGCTATAAAATACGGGTCTGTATTAGACAATCATTATTGGATTCATCTTAAAGATTTGCCTGTTTCTCTCAAAGAAGAATATGAAAAAAACAAACTAATTCCAGAAAAAACACCAAACATCAAAGGTATAAAAATTAATGTATTTAATGTGAAAACAAATACATTAATAAAAATATTTAATTCATATGTTGAAATAAACAATGAATTAAATATATCAACCAAAACAATAAAAAAATATATGGCAACAGGTGAAACATATAACGCAACCTATAAATTCACAATTGTTTAGAGAGAAAGAGAACCACGAAATTTGCGTTGTAATATTTTAACAGATTTGAATATTTATTCCAATCGTGTTTTATTCAATTACTTAATAAAACAATCACAACTGTCAGAAAACAATTGCGACTGTTTAAATTGAATAATAAATAATAATATAAAGACATAACAAATAAAAATGTATAATGGACATTCTTAAGGCGTTCTCTCTTATTGACGAAACTCACAATATTAACATTCAAGGAACGGTTGAAAATCCTCTTTTTCAAGCAAATCAAATAGGAAAATTATTAGGCATCATCAATATTCGTGATTCTATAAAAGATTTTGAAGAAGATGAAAGGTCTGTAGTTTTAACCGACACATCTTTTGGCATAAAAGAAACAAATTTTCTAACCGAAATTGGGTTATATCGATTATTATCGCGTTCAAGGAAAGCAATAGCAGCAATATTTCAAAAATGGATGATAAACACAATAAAAGAAATTAGGGTAAATGGAATGTATCAATTAAAACAAGAAAATGAAGTAGATAAAAAATTAATGACAATTAAAGGCGAATTACAACAACATCGTATTTATTTGGATGCATACAATAATAAAAAAATTGTATATGTATGTAAATTAAGAAATGTAGATGATAAAATATTAATTAAAATAGGAAAGTCAGAGCATCTTACAAATAGAATAAGACAAATATTAGACACATACAATAATGTAACTCCAACATTAATAAATGTATTTGAGAGTTCAGATTTTTCAAATTTTGAAACACATATTCATGGAGATAATTTTATAAAAAAATACAGATTTAATGAAACAAGTAAAAATGGAAAGGGTTCGAGAGAAATTTATTTAGTAAATGAAGAAGAGTATAATGAAATGATTAAAATAATAAAAATTATTAAACCACAGTATGATAATAATGACCTTAAATTGCTTGAAAAACAAATAGAAGCAGGTCAAGTAGAATCTGAACGACTTAAAATTCAAATAGAAGCAGATAATTCCGGAAATGAAAGAATTAAAAATTTAAAAGAATTGACAGAGGTTGAATTAAAAAAGAGAGAAATTGAATTAGAAATTATAAAAATAGAGGAAAGTATTAAAAATCAAGAAGAAGAAGAAAAAGAAAAAGAAAACAGTGAAGAAATTTCCAAAGAAGAACCACAATTATTTACAATTAGAAAACGAAATCATAGTAGTAGAATTCCCAAAATATATCAATATAATCCAGATAATTTGACAACACCAATTAAAATGTATAATGGTCCATCAGATGTAGAGAGACAAAACGCAACATTCTCTCCAACTCCATTAAAATTGGCATCAAAAAATAATACCATTTACAAAGGGTTCAGGTGGTTATATGTAAATCGCAATGAAGAGCCTCCGCAAGAATTGGAACCTACGAAAGAGACCAAAAATGTTTCTCCAGAAGTGCAGTTTATAGCAATGATTGATATTAAAAAAACAAAAATTCTAGCAGTATATTCTAACCAAAAACAAGCAGTTGAAGCGAGAAACCTGAAATGTAATAGTTTCACACGAGCAATTCAACAACAATCCCTCTCTTCAGGAATGTATTGGAATTTTTTTGATAAATGTTCAGAAGAAATGCAAACCGAATATTTATCTCATTCAAAGCTTCCAGAGAAATATGTGCCTGCTTGTTCTAAAAAAGTGCAACAAATAGATCCAAAAACAAATGAAATAATTAAAACATACAATTCAAACCGTGAGGTATGTAATCTCGCACAGATTTCAACGGCAATCATACGACGAATTACTGAAACTGGAGAGATTTATAATGGATACAAATGGAAACTTGTTTGTTTGTAAAATAAAAATTGATTTGAAAATTTACCATATTATAACATCAACTTAACAACCAACACAATCACAATTAAAATGCAAGCACAACACGAAACCACCTCATCCACCTATGAAATATGTGCGATTTGTTTGGAAGAGGTAAATAATCGTGATTTGTTTACGACAAAATGCGGTCATCAATTTCATTATGGTTGTATTCATCAATGTGATATGACACATCGTAGTAAATTTTATGATCCTGAAGAATTAGAAGAATTGTTTGGAAATTACAGTTATTATAAAAGAATGATAGATATTAATGATAACGATTCACCTTTAAGTTGTCCGTTGTGTCGTTCTCCTATAAAATCAATTCGTGAAGAGAAACAGGTAATGTCGAAAAATCAGATATCTTTATCTGTTGCCCAAGATGTTGAAATCATAAATCCACGCCACAATTGGAAATGTAAGCACGATGATGAACCAACATTAAAAAATAAGTTTCAATCGCAAAAAAGAAATACTAATAGTAAATTAAGATTTCGTCGATTTAATAAGTAAATTTAAGCATTTGTAATTAATCATTTTTTATTTGAAAAAATTGAATTGCTTTTTACCATAGTAATAACAACAACTTAAAAACCAACACAATCACAATTAAAATGCAAGCACAACACGAAACACAACAACAAGACCAAGAAATGTGTGCGATTTGTTTGGAAGGTATTAGTCGGGATTATGTTTTGACAAAATGCGGACATCGGTTTCATTACACGTGCGTGCACGCGTGTGATATATCAAACTACTCCACCTGTTATACACGAGAAGACATGGAAGAATTATTTGGAAATTACAGTCATTATAAAGAGATTCTGGATGCAGAAGCAGAAGAATACCCGTTAACTTGTCCAATGTGTCGTTCTCACCTAACTCCAATTCGAAATGGTCCGATTCTGAATAAAACCAATAAAATATCATCAAACAAGAAACAAAATGAATATATCATAAATGAAAAATCCTATACATTTATGATATATGACGAAGAACGCCGTGGACATAAATTCAAATCGCAAAAAAGGCATACAAACTACAAGATGACTCATCGCAGATACAACAAATA
>Ga0315284_10017509_pt1 | contig 10164 bp, 10 predicted proteins | sample YL17G09_16_MG_FD_203696 | JGI IMG/M metagenome (GOLD analysis project Ga0315284, IMG submission 203696) | Sediment microbial communities from Yellowstone Lake, YNP, Wyoming, USA - YL17G09_16 | ecosystem: Environmental > Aquatic > Freshwater > Lake > Sediment | place: USA: Wyoming | collected...
GGGCGTAGCTGTCGAGCACCGGCGTGATGCTGCTCGCCAGCACCGGCGTCTCCATCAGAAAGCTCTCGGCCGTCAGGTAGCTGTAGACCTCCGAGAGGGAGACGCACATGTTGACGGTCATGCCGCCGACTAGGTTGTAGTACTGGTCGTCGGTGAGCGTCTTCGGGTGGACGGTCACCGGGATCTTGAAGCGCCCGATGATGGCCGACGGCGGCGCCTGGACGTGGATCGTCGCGCCCTTGACCATGCCGGCCGCCGCGATCTGGCACTCCATGTTCTTCCAGCTCTGGGCCGAACCGAAGATGCCGATGTTGACGCCGGGGAGCTTCGGCCGCTTCGTAAGCGTGGTGTCGATGATGTTCGGCAGCCAGGCGGTCTTGTAGCCGTAGTTGGTCCAGGTGATGGATAGCCCGCGGTGCGGGGTCGCCAGGTGGTCGATCAGCCCGGCCTTGTAGGCGTCGAAGAGCTGACCCATCCACGTGCGGTTGATCTCGTGGAACTCGTTCAGGATGAAGGAGGCGTGCCAGGTGCCGACCACCTTGGCGCCGCGGCGGTGCGCGTGGGCGCAGATCTTGGCCCAGCCCTCCTGGTAGCAGCCGAGCACGACGACGCGAGGTCGGTGCAGCTCGATCGCCTTGATGGCGTCGGCCGGGTCGGCATAGTGGTCGCAGCTGCCGGCCAGCGCCCGGATGACGCCATACCACCCGCGGGGGGTGATGCCCAGGGCGCCGCCGGGGACGTGCGGCCGCTGGTCCACCGTCTTGAAGATGTCGGCGGGGACCGGCTCGGGGCGAGGTGGCGCGAGCGACCGCGGCAGGCGCTGGAGGGTGACCGTGCCCGGGGCGTCGTTGTAGACGTCCAGGTAAGCCTTGGCCATCGCCTCGGCGGAGAAGTCAGGTCCCGGCGCCAGCGCGAATCCCGCCGTAGCGGCCATCGTGCCAACCCACTGCTCCATCCCAGCCATGTCCCTCACTATGGCCGCGTCCTTGCCGTGCTCCAGGTAGCCCGTGATCCCGCCGCAGTCGAGCATCACCGGCGGGCAGCCGCAGGCGAGGGCCTCGGCGATGGCCAGGCCGAAGCTCTCGTGCGGGGACGCCGACACGAACCCCCACCACCGCTTATAGAAGAGCTCCGGCTCGTTCGTCTGGGGGTAGAGCTTCATGTTTTTGGGCAGCACCCGCCAGTACCCGCCGAAGTCCTGGCCGACCAGCTCGAAGCGGACGCTCGGCATGGAGGCGGCGAGCTCGACCAGGTGGTCGACGCCCTTGTCCTTGCAGAGGCGGCCGGCGAAGCCGAAGACCGGCGTCAGATCCGGCTTCCGCCCCTTCAGGTTGAAGCGCTCCTGGTCGACGCCGTTCGGGATGATCATCGTCCTAAGGCCCGCGCAGTGCTCCAGGATGAAGTTCTGGGCGTCCGGGCTGACGCAGATGGCCAGCTCAGTCCGGTCCTTCGGGTAGCTCGTGGCGTCGCCGGCGAACTGGTTCTTGTTGTGGATCACCTCGATCACGCGGGGCTTGTGGCGGAGCAGGTTGAGGGTCCGGTAGACGAGCGGGCTGGTAAAGAACTGGATGATGTCGGGGCTGGAGTTTTCCAGGGCATGGAAAAGCCTCTTCCGGTCCCGGACATAGTAGCTCTGGACGCCGAGCTCCTTGACGAACTCCGCCAGCTCGAGCGACTCGTAGGACACGAACGGCGTGAATTTATCCTTGGGGGCTAGGCGCAGCGCGTACTTCAGGAGATACTGGAGTTGCCGCTCCGCGCCGCCGACGAAGCCGGTCGGCAAATGGTAGTGAACACGCACCGCTAAGCCCCCGGGTCAATGGTTACCGCACACAACGTCGAACTCTTCTTCGCCATCCTGGTCGTCCTGGCACTTCTCCGGCTACGCTAGCCTCTTCTACAGTACGAGTTTCTCGAACTGCACCTGAGGGTTAGGCGCGACGTAGTCGATGTCACCCTCCCAGTACTCCGGAACTTGGACGGTGACTTCCATGTCGTCCGGGTAGCCCTCGAGGATTTTCTTGAGCTCGCTCACGGTCATTTTAAGTCCTCGTACATGCCGACGTACTGCTGCGCCAGCCACTCGGGCGCCCAGTACTTCTCCATCCAGGCGCGGGAGTTGGCGCCGTGCTCCTGCCAGCTCTTCGCCGTGATGATCGCCTGGAGGCGCGACTTGAAGTTCTCCTTGTTGGCGATCAGCCAGGGGATGGTGTCAGCGCCGGTGAGCTTCCGGATCACCTGGTCGGTCTGCGAATCAATATTCGCGAAGCACGGCACGCCGAGTGCCAGGTACTCTAGTGATGAGATGTGGAAAGACCCCGTCACGATCTCGTCGATGCCGATGTCAGCGCCGCGCTTGAGCTTCATCACTTCGTCGTGCGGGAGACTCGTGATGATCTGTGAGTAGATCTCGCGAGCGAGACCCATCCTCTTCATGATCGGGGCGACGATCTCGTAGCCTTTTGACTCGAAACCTCTGCCGTTCCAGTTGCTGGGCGCGAAGGAGACGACGGGCATGGTGCGCAACGGAGGGGTCTCACGCTGATATTCGGGGGCATTTAGGTCCACACAATTTGGCACGATGTAACGCGCCTCGGGCCATTGACGGACATGGTATTGAGAAACGATCGCCAGTGGCAGGCCGGAAGCAACCTCTTCGCCGAAGTCTTCAGAGTCTCTGGGCGAGTGCACCTGCACGACGCTTGGCTTTTTCGGTGGCTTGACCCCGAGATGCTTGAAGATTTCCTGGCGCTGCCAGCGGTTGTGCAGATGTATGACGTCCGCCCAGTCCAGCCAGCTCAGTAGCTCGTCCTTCGGCATCGTCGAACCAACCATGTCGAGCTTGAACTTTCGCCACTGGTGGACGACGGGGTGCCAGACGATGTGTCGGGCTTGGTGCTGTGAGTACTTGTTTAGAACATCGACGATCCTAATCGGACTCCCACTAAGGGTCGTATCTGATAAGTGTAGAACCTTCATGGTGCATTCCCTTCAAACTTCCAAAAGAGGCCTTTATATGAGTGCTTCCCTCCGCGCGCGCAGTTGCAGATAGCCCCCTGATTGAATCCATTTCTCTGCGCCTCTTTCGCGGAGGGAAACCTGTGGATAATCGCTCCGGGGCCGTCTGTCGCCACGATTGGTTTACGGAGCCGTCTGCCGTTAGCTACGCCGCCCAAGCGACCGTTCTCTCTCCAGGACAGGAGCCTTAGGTTGTCGACAGCGTAGTGCCCGCGGCTCTCTCGCCGGTCGATTGAAGGCGTCTCCCCTCTGGTGACTAGCTCGTAGAAGGCAGCGGCGTTCCTGTCGCACCAGGAAAAAAAGTCGGCCTTTGTCATCTCCAAACGCACCCCTTTTCGTATGTATGCCGCCGCACTAAGACTCCGAGTTTGCGGGCAGGAGCCGTTTACAGTTCGCCCATTAATCCGCGCCCAGGTGGCCGTCTTGAAGCGCGATAGTGTGCCGGGCGTATCGCTCGGGGACTTGTGTTGGGCCTTCCACAGTTTGCAGCACCCGATACACCAGCTTCTGAGCCCTCTGTCGCCCGAAAGCTTCCAGAACTCACTGAGAGCCTTCTTGGTATGGCACATCGTGCACTTTCGCATCGAGTTAGTCTCCATACACGAGTTCAAGTAATTTCTTCTCGTATGTTACCCACGCCTTCAAAATATGGCTCGACTCAAAGTCGACCGTCCCATGCCCCGGCGCCGTCAGCCGGATGTAGCCCAGCCTCCACAGCGCCTTCAGCCCCACCATCGTCAGCTGCTTCGGGATGCCGCCGGCCTCGAAGCCGAAGACGAGGTCGTCGACCACGCCCTCCTTCACGTAGCGCTGCCGCTCGAAGCAGGCGAACAGCGCCTGCATCACGATCTTGCCCTCGGCGCGGAGCAGCGGCGGGATGTCTCCGATCATCGCGGTGAACGGCCGGATGGTCTTCAGCGGCTGCGGCTTGACGTCGACCGTCGCCTGCAGCTTCATCACCGAGGCCTCTTTGGCTTCCTTGGGCAGCTCTCCGGCGAACGGCTGGACGTCGATATCTTTCATGGGGCCTCTGCTGTGGGATGCGCTTCCACCCTACGTCCTAGCGTGGCGGCGGTAAAGAAAAAAGGCGGGGTTGCCCCCGCCTACAATCAAGAATTACGTACTCGTGTTACAGAGAGTCTACCCTCTACCTGTACTGGAGGAAAGACACCTTCTCGATGTGGCTGCGCTCGCTGAAGCCGAGGATGGGGCCCGCCTTCCCGGTGGTGAACTCCCAGGCGTGAAGGACCTTGGCATCGAGGTTGTCCAGGTGGTGGACCAGCACCGCCTCGATCGAGGCCGGCCGGACCGGGGAGCCCCACTCGATCTGACCGTGGTGGGCAGCGAGTATGTGCATCAGGTGCGCCCGCTCGATCTTGAAATCCTCCTGGCTGAGCGCGCTGGCCCGCAGCGACTCGGTCCGCCACTTGTTCGCCTTCTCGTAGACCCAGGCCGGCCCGAGCACGATGTGGGGGGTGAGCTGGCCGATCGCCGTGTAGGAGAAGGCTGGGTTCGAGTAGTCATACTCCAGCACCTTGCCAGCGTCGTGGAGCATCAGGCCGAACAGCACCTTGTCCTTGCTGATCCTTGGCTCGTAGACCCTCTGGTAATGGGCGACCACCGTGTCAGCGAGCTGACATAGGGACCAGACGTGCTCGATGAGGCCGCCGTACCAGGCATTGTGGATGCCGCGCGCCGCCGGCGCCTTCTTGAACGCCGCCGCCATCGCGTCACCGAGCAGGATCTCTTCCGCGACGTATTTGGTCAGTGGCTCCGTCATGCCCTCGACCCGCTCGACGAGCTCCGTCCACATCACCTCGACATCGAGGCGCGTCGACTTGGCGAAGCTCTCGGCCTGGGCGGTGCTGTCGGTCAGGTCCTGGATGTCCCCCTGCAGGGCACCGTTGTAGGACGTGATTTGCCCGAAGACCTTGCAGCACGACCCCTCCGGGTGGCTGTGCCGGCCTGGGTCATAGCCCCACATCACGCACTCAAGCGATCCGGTCTTGTCTCTGATGGTTAACCGGAGGTAGGGCTTGCCTTTTTTGGTCTTCGCCTCGGAGCGTTTCTCGATCAGGACATCGAGTCCGTCGAGGGTGTCGCCGTTCTTGAGAGTCCCCAGCATCGCGTTCCTCCGCATGGTGTTTGGTGTCTTGAGGCTTATACCAACCAAGCACCTTTGCGAAGTGGTCTCCTTCAGGCTGGCCCTTCCTGTTGAGCGTGAGCTTGCCGCAGTGACACGTCTCGCCGGGGGTAGAAACAGAGTCTTCGCAGCCGAGGCACTGGAACATTCTCACCTCCCTATTGACAGAGTTTTGCCTCTGCCCCTATTCTGGCGCTGGCGACACAATGGACATCTCGGAGGACACAAGCGATGGACGTGAACAACGTGATCTCACTGCGGCCGAAGAACCCCCTCTTCCCGGCGGAGCTCCGCGCGAAGTTCGAGGACGGAGTCAAGTCGGTCAGCGACGATCCGAAGAAACTGGTGGACCAGCTCGAGGACGCGCTGTGCGCCTGGGCGGTCTCGGCGACCAGGGCATTCGTGACCAAGGTGGTCACCCGCACCGGCGAGCGGCTGGTTCAGAAGATGGCAAGTAGGGGCTGATCCAGGCACGGACACCGCGCATGAAGGGGCCTCCGGGCCCCGGTCCAGTCTTCATTGTACCCCTGCCTCATGTTCCAGAGTTCGGCAACTTACCCCTCCCGCTTTAGCCCCCGGAACCCGGTAAAACATTTGGACTCTTAGTATTGCTGGCGCTATACTTAAGGCCAGTACCAAAAGACAAGCAATCCTCGAGGCGCAAACCATGTCGTTCTTCGACGCAGGCTCATTCACTGAGCCGAAGCTGTCCATGGACCATTACCGTGAGTGGGCGGGCCAGATCGCCTCTTCGTACCTCACCGGCGGTGTTCCCCCGACGGACACACTGGTCAAGATCGCCTCGAGCGAGGAGCTCCGCCCCGACCAGGTCGCGGTGCTCGCCGGAGAGGCGAACAAGGCCATCCACCAGGCCAAGTACGCGGCCGCCGACGACAAGTACCTGGCTGCGGACTTCCCTTTGGCCGACTGCAAGACCGCGCTCTCGCGCCTCCAGATGACCGGCGAAACGAAGCTGGCCGCAGTGATGCCCGACCCGGTCTTCGACGACGCCCTCGACATCCACGCCGCCTTCGGGGTCTCCCCCGAGGCCCCGATGGACAAGACCGCCTCGGTCAAGGGCCAGATGAAGACCGCCGCCATCCGCGCCGAGGCGCTGAAGGAGAAGCTCGGCGACCAGGCCTACCTGACGAAGTGCGCGGCTGACGCCGCCGAGAGGTCGTTCATTAAGCAGGCGCGCCAGATGGTGCTGCAGCACGGCAGCAGCTCGGCCGAGCGCATGCAGGTGCTCGGCTACCTCGGTGAGTTCGTCAAGACCGCCGACGCCCCGTTCGCCGACCGCTCGCTGGCCAAGCTGGCCTATGTGCTGGGCAGGGAGGGCATGCTCCTGCCGAAGCACGCCGCGACGGCGATGAGCTTCTTCGCCGAGAAGACCGCCGACATGAAGGCGCCCGAGGAGCTGATCAGCTCGACCCTTCCTTGCCGGGTGGTGAACGGCACGCACCCGCTCTACATCACGCTCAAGACCTTCAAGGAACACCAGGGCCGGCTCGACGACAACCGCGGGCGGGCCAGCATCGTCGACGACAAGATCGAGATCCTGCACCAGAAGATCCGCGCTCTATGAAGCGCCTCTTCGAGATCGTTGCCGAGCGGGACGGCGACATCAAGACGGCCATGCTGGGCATGCTCGGCCGTGGCGCCAAGGCTATGGCCATGAGCCCGCTCAGGACGCTCGGCGCCGTAGCCTCCGCGGCGGACATCGCCGGCGGCGCCAAGAAGACCGAGCAGATCGCAGACCATGTGGCCCAGAGCGTGGCGAGAGCGCCGCGACCTGCCGGCCCAACTTTTTGAGGCGATGATGCAGCTGGCGTGGCTCGACGAAATGACCAAGCAGGGCGCCCTCTCGGAAGCCCAGCGGGACTTCATCTATAGCGACTGTGACGCGATGGTCAAAGACGCGGCCCTCAACCCCGAGGACGTCGCGCGCAAGATCGAAAGCGTGATGATGCCGCTGGCTCTGATCATGGGCCCCGCCCTCATCGGCGAGTTCATGGCGCACCGGAGCGGCAAGAAGGAGGTGGCGCAGGCCACCAAGGACATGATCGCGACGAAGGAGAAGCTCCTCGGCATGGCGGAGTTCGCCGGCCACCAGGACAAGGTGGAGGCCCGCTTCACCGAGGTCGCCCGCCTGGCGCCGACCGTCGCCCGCAACGAAGACCTGATGCACCGCATCCTGAAGACGAAGCTCCACAGCGGGCTGACCCAGCAGGACGCGATCAACCTCACCATGATCCAGTCCAACTACACGCCGTTCACCGCGCAGAAGGAGCTGTCGAAGCACGCGGCCGACGAGCTCCAGGGCGAGATGACGGCCGACGCCTACCTCCTCTACAAAGAGGCCGGCATCTCTGACTTCCTGAAGGGCGACCTCTTCAAGACCATGAAGAACACCGCGGCGATGGCCACGATGTCTGGGGTGATCGGTGTCGGCGCCGGCGCCATCGCCGTTGCCGCCGACGCCCGGAGCAAGCAGAACCGCGAGAAGCGGCTGATCCAGTCGTTCGCCACCGCCATGGACCCGAACCACCCGGGGACCGAGGTGCTGCGCGCCAACCCCGAGCAGGCCCGCGAGGCGTTCAAGGCGCTGGCGCACTTCAGCCCGAACACGGCGCTGGAGCCGACGGCCGCCCGGACGTTCATGAACAAGATCGTCGCCGGCGACCCGCACCGCATGGGCGCCGTGCACCCGTCCGAGATCGTTGACCTGACGACCATCGAGAAGAACCTGCGCAACCCGGCCGGCGGCTCGCCGTTCTTCAAGGCTCTCTCCAGCTCGCTGCAGATGACCGGCATCGGCGACGTCATGCGCAACGGCATGACCCCGTACTTCGACCCGCTGAACAGCCAGCTCGCCGCCCAGATCGCCAAGAACCGCGGCCTGGAAAAGGGCAAGCCCGACTACCAGCCGTTCGGCACGGCGGCCGCGGAGAAGGCGGAGCGCGCGGCTGAGCGCGCGAACCGCGGCGGGAGCCACCCCTAAGCATGGAAAAGCTGCTCCTCTTCCCAGGCAAATCCGACCGCGGCATCTTCACCTACGTGATTGATGCCGAGCGGATGTATTTGGAAAAGACCGCGGCTGAGTACCACCCGACGATCGCCTCCTACATCCACGAGGCCAAGCCGATCAAGGGCAGGACCCAGATCCTGCTGACGGCACTCGGCGCCGGCGAGTGGTGGGGCGACAACGCGAATGCCGACTACTTCCCCGAGGCGGCGCTCGCCCACGAGGGTGACGACTACGGCTACAAGACCTTCGAGCGCTACGCCAAGGTCTTCAAGCACCACGTCAACAAAGACCCGAACGCCGGCTACGGCGACGTGCCGCTGTCGGTCTACAACCCAGTCTTCCACCGCGTCGAGCTGATCGTCTCGGTCGACAACTCCAAGGCGCCGGACATCGTCAGCCGCATCGAGAGCGGCGACTACCCGGACTGGTCGATGGGCACACGCGTCCCCTTCGACGTCTGCAACATTTGCGGCAACAAGGCGCCGACCAGGAAGCAGTACTGCGAGCACGCCCGCTACATGCTCGGCAAGATCGACCCGCAGACTGGCAAGAAGGTCTACGTCATCAATACGATGCCGCGGTTCTTCGACATCAGCATGGTGCTCATCGGCGCCGACCGCATCGCCAAGACGCACCGGAAGGTGGCTTCGGCGGTGGCCCTCCACCACGTCAGCTCCGCCCTCCTGGCCGAGAAGATGGCCGAGGCCGAGAAGGGCGCGGCGATCGACAAAGACGTCCCGGCGACGCCGCCCGCCTCCATCGCGGCGGTCCGCCGCCTCGTCGACTCCATCCCGGAGGTCAAGTCCCGGGAGCGGCACCTGCCGACCGAGCTCCTGAACCGGCTCGGCTCCTTCCCCTTGCCGCAAACCCTCTCGACCCTCGCCATGCTGGCCATCCTGCCGAAGCCCGAGGAGTTCCAGCGGATCGTCCTCGTCTCGCTCGGCCAAGGCGCCGCCGCCGACGAGCTCGACCGCGCCGGCGAATGCTTCGACCCGATGGACGCCGGCGACGGCCCGGCCGGCCTCGAGCAGGCGATGGGCCTCGGCGCCCAGAACTTCAGCCCGGTGATCTGGAACATGCTGGCGCCGTACCTCGCGGAGCGCAGCTACGCCGCCCCGCACCTCGGCCGCCGGCTGGTCGTCATGGTGAAGCGGGCCAGCACGGAACGTCTTCCCAGGTTCATCAAATTAGGTAATGATGGCGCTAGTGCCACACGAAATAGCGAAAGAAAGCCTGCGGGTATCCTTCCGATGCTGGGCCTCGCCGCGGCGATGTACGGCATGTTCGCAAGGAACGCCCCCAAAGAAGCAGTGCAGGGGCTCGACAAGCTGGTCAGCCAGCACCCTGGGTTAGCCACTGCTTTAGGCTTAGGTCTCCTCGCTGCCTTCACGGGCGGGATGCGCGCACAGGGCGCCGCCACTCTTCGGGGCAACATGAGACCAGGCGAAAAGTTTCAAGACCCGGACGTCAATGATGTGTTCGCTCGTATCGAGGAACAAAAGAGCAAGCCGTACATGAAAGTCGCGTCCCTTGGCGCGGCGGCGAGACGGCTAATCATCGGCATTCCTGCAGCCTACATGGCGTCGGGCATTTTGCAAAAGCATCGGGAGAGATCCCCTTACGAGGACGAGAGCCGGGTGAAAGCGTTCATCCGGAAGAATCCCGATATCGTAAGCGGCCTCGCGATCGCGGATGCAATGCTGGCTTTGAGGGGAAAAGGGACGCATGCGGTTCTCAGCAAACTCGGCTGCTCATTCGAGTCAGCCCGGTCCGCTGCGGAAGAGCTAGTCGGCCCTGCTCCTTTCCTGAAGACAGCATCCGCGGGTCAGTTCCTTCTCGGAGAGGCGACGCCAATCTTCGCCCTCGGGGAAACGAGTCTGCCCGGGAGAGTCATCGGGGGTCTCTTCGACCAGGCCGCCCTCGAGCAATCGGGCGCGTACGTGTCGAGCGGGACCAGAACGGTTTAGGTTTCAAC
>Ga0315284_10017510_pt1 | contig 10164 bp, 11 predicted proteins | sample YL17G09_16_MG_FD_203696 | JGI IMG/M metagenome (GOLD analysis project Ga0315284, IMG submission 203696) | Sediment microbial communities from Yellowstone Lake, YNP, Wyoming, USA - YL17G09_16 | ecosystem: Environmental > Aquatic > Freshwater > Lake > Sediment | place: USA: Wyoming | collected...
CAAAAAGCACTCTCGGTATTGTGTACCCCGCACGTACGTATGCACAGCTATCCCTGGCCACATACGGGGAGTTTAAAGATGCAGGCTACCCTTTGGCGTACGTAATTACAGCGGACGATTATTTTAAAAGGACACAACCAGCAAAAACAGAAGAGATAAAAAACAGGGTCGAAATAAAGGTTAAAAAATTAACTCTATCCGAGACTAAAAACGTATATACATCTCCTCAAGAAATTGTTCTCGCTTCCGGGGCTACCCTGGACACGCTTATCGCCTACAGTGCGGCGCCCGTAAAAGGAGCAATAGCCTCACTTATTGAAAAAAGTTCCGATCAACCTATAATTATTTCTTCTACGTACTATGCCTGGGGGGCTCGAATTGTTATCATGAATGTTGCCGCCTCAGTGGAGCACTGCAAAATATCAATTTCCGGTAAAATATTGGTGTCGGAAAGTGAGGAAATAGTTTCCGACCAGGACTACTTCTCTGTAAGGGATAATGGGATTCTTAAATATACCCTGCCGGACAACGATTTGATGCAATCAAAAAACATGGCTCAAAAGATCGCTACCGCACTATTGTACGGATATGCCGCAACGAGGAAAGACACGTCCCTTGATTGGAGGGGCAACCCTGCTTTAGAGTTGGGCGATGTAATACAGACCCCAGAATATCGCGGCCACGCCTTGACAGTCTGGGGCTTTTTCAAGGTGTTTAAAAACACTTTAAATTATGACGGGACTCTAAGATCCTTTATCGAAGCAAGAAAAATAGTCGCAAACGATCCTTATGCATAAAAAGAAAGGTACATTATGTGGGAAAACCCTAAAATAAATTGGACTACAAATGATGTTATAGGTACCGCAGACCTAAACAGAATAGAAAAAAACATTAATCATCGGAGGGGGTACATAGATGGTTTTATTTTGACACATTTGCCAGGCTCTTATTTTGTCGGCATATCCGGAGGCATGATAAACATAGGGGATAAAACATACCACACAAACACACCAACAACAAAAAGCATTGGTGCGCCCTGGGAGGCGGGCCCTGCTGTAGCAGGCAGGACGGAGGGGGTCGCCCTAACAGCCAACAAATGGTACCATGTTTTTCTACTTGGCAGCCCTTTAGAGGGTATAGTTGACATCGCTTTTGACAACTCTCCTTTAGGTACAAATATTGCTGTAGACGCGGCAATTATTGCAGCGGGGTATACGGACTATCGACGTATTGGGTCTATTTTGTGGAGAGATGTTTCAAATTTTTTTCTTAGGTGGAAACAAACCGGGGATCTTTTTGATCTGTCAGGGTACTGCTACTACCCGGACATAACTGCCCCTGGTTATGTCCCTTTATCTTATTGGATAAACTACCCAACAGAACCGGGTATTTTAGTCTCTCGTCTACCGGCGGGTGTACAGGTGATTGCAAAGTGCAAAATGAGGCTCACGGTTACTGATCCAAATACGTATACCATGATATCTGCGGGAGATCCAGAAAAAGAGGCCGTATTTTTAGCACAAGAGGGGCAATCAACCATAAGCAACATACCATATGTATATTTCGAGGAGGTTACCGAGGAATCCAGTATCTATGTTGTCCCTGGGACAATTGGCAGCTATACCAGAGCCCAATGGGCTTTGGGCACAAATAGCTATATAGACATAAGAGGAAAAGATAATCAAGTTTGTGAAGAACTTATACCCGTAACCACTACCCCCGGAGCATAAAAATGGATAAGCACAATGAGAACATAAACCAGTGTAAAAATATTTTTGTTACCTGGACTTGGGTAATAAGTATACTTGTACTTCTGCTCATGTCCATCTCAGGAATGACTTATACCCTTGGGAGTAAAGTAAAAGAGGTTGGGTATAGCATAAAAGAGGACAGCATGAGAATATCCTCTCTTGAAGAAAAGGTAACCGAACTACAAAAAAACAACCTGTCCAAACTTGATTCAATTCTCATTATTTTAACTAAAGATGCAGGAAAAAAACATGGAAAAAATAAACCTTATTAGAAAAGAGTTTTATACTACCTGTACGCGGGGGCACTTGCTTGTGCGGGACACTGTTTTCTATATTTTGGAACTCCCCTGGAGAGATAATTTACCAAATATAAGTTGTGTGCCAACGGGGGAGTATGAGGTAGTATATCTACCTGTGTCTTCAAGCGGAAAATATAAAAACGTATACCTGCTGCGCAACGTCCCTGGTCGCGGGGGGGTGCTGATACACAACGGAAATATTGTTGACCATACGCATGGCTGCCTTTTAATCGGGCTATCACTAACCACTATGGCGGGGCGCATAGCAGTAGCGAACTCTCGAACAGCTTTATTTAATTTTACTAACCTTTTAAATCAAAAAAACTTTACCCTGCAAATAGCAAACGGGTAAGGTAAGGAGGATTTATGTCTGTTTTATTAAGTATTTTTACGTCCGGTGGTTTTGGGGCAATACTCGGTTTAGTCGGTTCTTGGCTCACAAAGAAAGAAGAGCGAAAGAGTCTTGAATTGAAATATAAGCAGGAACTCCTTCTCGCGGACAAAAGGAAAGAAGAGATGGTGCTTGAGAATCAACACGAATTGCTTGTTGCTGACAAGCAGTTTGATCGTGCAAAAATGGAGAGCACGATGAAAATAGAAGGAAAGGATATCGATGCATTTACAGAGAGTCAAAAGACCTCCGGAAGTTTTAAACTTGTGGAGACCCTTCGAACTCTAACAAGGGTATTTATTGTAACATACTTGCTTGGTGTCACTACCTATTTTGCTTATAATATAAGTTGTGTTATAGGTGGTTTTGCAGCCATACCTATAATAGAGCTCACGGCGATCTACAAAAATATCCTAATCGAACTCGTTTTCTTAACGAATTTATCAGTTTCATGGTGGTTCGGCTCCCGCGCATCTTCTAAAGTAAAAAAGTAACCCTGCTTTTAGGCACGAATCCGTATTCGTGCCTTTGCTTGTAATTCTCTTTGATGGCAGGGCATACAAAGGGTCTCCAAAAACTCCTCATCAAAAGGCGATAATCCCCTGTCAATTAATTCTTGCAGGGGTATCTTGTGGTGTACTAAAGACCCTGCGGTGATTCTTTCTTCCCGCCTGCATTGCTGGCAAAGAGGCTCTATTCTTCGATGATACAATGATGTTTTTTTCCAGGCAGTGGAATTGTACACGCTTCGAGCTTCCTCGGAGGAATTATTTAAAAAGGAAAAACGCTCTTTTTCCTTCTCTTTTTTTACCCACCGATGTTTTGGGCAATATCTATCATCGGATGTTTTACCGCAGCCAATAACCGCACATATTTTTAACATTGCTTTCATACCACCTCCCTTATTTAAAAAAATTCTCCCATGACGTTTGTGTTATTATGTCGGATAAATTTTTCTTGTTCTTTAAAACAGCAATTATTTTTTCATCGATCGTGTCCACCGCAACAATATCGGTGTAGGTTACTGACTCCGTTTGCCCTATCCTATGACATCGATCTTCGCTCTGATTACGTTGCTCACCATTAAAATTATTGGCGTAGTACACGACATTATTAAACGCTGTCCAGTTGTTCCCATACCCTCCGCTTTGAGTATTCGACACTAACCACCGCATGTCTGTTTCCGTCCCGCGCAAGGCTGCCTTTTTTACCGACTCCCTGTCCTCTGCGGACGTATCACCGTAGTACTCCATAACCGTTTTAGTTCCGTACTGCCTACGTAATTCAAGGGAGATCTCTTGTATATTGTACCGATAATTTGACCAGATTAAAACCTTTCCCTGGCTCTCATCACATATATCAAGCAAGGCTTCCAGGCGGTTATTTTTTATTTTAACAAGACCTCCGTCATCGTCTATCAAATAACCGCACACTATTTGATGTAAGCGGAGTAGTTTAGACAGCACATTTTTAACCGACGCCATTGTATTCTTTAATTCTACCATTGATTTCTTTTTCATCTCCTCATAAATATACCTTTGTTCTTGCGTCAACTCTACCTTGTAGGTAAGGTATATTTTAGGGGGCAGATCTAAGCAGTCCTTTTTCTTGATTAGTATAGAAAACTTTGCTATATTTGTCTTTAAGTCAGCTATATTTTTATAACCAGTAACCGTTTTTATTGTCCTGAGTATACCTCTTTGTTTTACATTTAACTCAATTAAGTTTGCATATTGCGCCCGGAAAGCATAGTAAGAAGAGTAGCCCAATATTCCTTTTTTTAAAAATTCAAACTGGGCCCAACAATCAAGAGGCTTGTTATCTACCAGTGACCCGGTAAGTATTCTTCTGGCCGTACACACATCTCGTAATTTCCATGCTGCTTTTGTTCTTTTTGCAGAGTGGTTTTTTATTGTGGTAGATTCATCGACTACACACAAGGTATCGTGATTTTTTGCAAAATCGAAAGCGACTTTAAAACTACGATCATAGGAAAGAGCTTCTATATTCATTAATAAAACAACTAACTCCCCTGTATAATTTATAGCTTTTTCAAAAATTACTCTCTCTTTTTTTGTCATTTTTGCCGACCATAGGGCAACAATATACGGAGCGCAGTCGGCCATATGTTTTTGTAGTTCTTCTATCCAATTTGTGTAAGACCCTTTATTGCCCAAAATAAGCAGGGCATCAATATGTTCCTGATGGTATAGGTATCCGGCGGTATCTATGGTAACTTTTGTTTTACCAGTGCCCATCTCCATAAGATAGGCATAGTTTATCTTTTTTTTAGACTCTTCCCAGGCATATGCTTGGTGCTTCATGGGCACAGTTTTAAAAGGATAAGTCATAGATAATCCTCCACTGGAAAATAGTATCTTGTGCTTGCTTGTATCAGGTAAAGGTTTTGTCTTGCTCTTGTCACGGCGACATAGAAAACTCTCAACTCATCATCCATGTTTTTTTGCATTGCGTCATATGTTTTTTTAGCAACGTCTGTATATACCACCACATTGTCCGCCTCCCCTCCCTTCGCCCCGTGTATAGTTGATACCCGTATCCTTGGAGTTTTGTTCAAGCTTTCCCCCCGCCTACGCGAGGCAATAATGTACTCCCTGTCCTCTACGCTGATTTTATCCAAGGCGTCATACCAGTTTTCTTTTACCTGTATTCCGGTATAGCCTTCAAAAAGTGGCCTTGTTAAAAGCTCTTTTTCCCGCATATTTTTAAAAGGTCTTTCTTCCTTTTTATTTTTTATAAAAGACAGCACAAGCAGGGCCTCTTTTATTGTTATGCTGTTCTTCTTTAGCTTCTCCCATATTTGCGCGGCATAAAGCTCCTCGTAAATATTGCCAATGCTTCTTTTGCTCTCGTAAAAGTACCCACACATGCGCAGACTGCTTACTACAGACTCCTCTAAAAAGGAGTTGCGGATTAAAATCAGCCACTCTCCTGAAGACATATCAATATCCTCTATGTCTACAGCGGAGTAGACAGCCCCTTCAATTTTTGTTGGTGAAAAATACTTTTCTACTCTATCAAATAGCCCGTATGAGAGGTGGGAAGCTAAGGCATTTATTTTTTTCGGAACCCTGTAACTTTGGTGTAAGACCCTGCCAGGGGTTTTTTTGCAGAGGTTAATAAAATAACCTACGTCCGCTCCCGACCAAGAAAAAATTGCTTGATCATCATCGCCGGCAATTATTGTTTGTTTTGACACCGCCCTTAATTTCTCGACTATTTGCCATTGTAGCCAGCATAAGTCCTGTGCCTCGTCTACAAGCAATAAATCCAAAGGAGGAAAAGGCCCTTTGTCGGAATACAATACAAGCATATCGGTAAAATCATACAGCATTCTTGATTTTTTATAGTCCGACAATGCCGAGACATAAAATAAAAACTCTTCTTTTGAAAAATCAACTATACAGGAGTCGTACGCGGATAGTGCAGATATGCCTTTTAATCTGGACATAGCCTCAAGCATCACCATTTGATCACCTTTTTTAAGGTCGGAATAGTCCGACTCTGATTTTTTTGAGGTTATTTCTATGCCTACCGCGTTGCCTATCTCCCTGTAGTGGGCTGTCTGCATTACCTCCACTGTACTCATTCCGAGTTTTAAAAAAGCAAGACTATGGATAGTGCGAAAGTAAAGGAACTCCTTTATATCGATATGAAAGGTCTTTGCCACTCTATCCCTTGCCTCGTTCACACTCTTTTTTGTATAGGAGATAAACCCAACTTTATCCGGCGTGCCTCCAGAATCAAGATACTTCGATAATATTTTTAGCAGTTCCGTGGTTTTACCCGTTCCCGGTGGGCCTAAGATTATTTGTGTTGTGCTCATATGCCTGTTCCCTCCGATACCTTTTTTATGTGATCGGCTATTTGCTGCCAGTTTTTACAGCGGGTGATATACTCCCCCTCTACGTATCGGTTATATGGGGCGTTGTAAAGCACCGAGGGTATTTTTGCTTTGTTGGCGAGTAAACAGGTGTCCCCGCAGTCGTCAATCAGGAGGTCTGCCTTGTTTATCTTGCAATAATCTACCTTGTCCTCACCGGTTCCGCACAGTATTAGATCTTTATAAAAAAAACACTGCGTCTTGAGCCAGGTTTCTGTCGTGCCCCTGTTGGTGCGGCAGGTCAGAATATTTTTGCTATGTTCTGAAGATAGATTATACAACACTCTTCTCGCTCCGACTATAGTCGGCAACATTTGTAAATAGTGCGTATTGAACTCTTCAATGCAGTTTTGAAACTGCTTATCTGTTATCTGATATTTACGGTGAAACACAAACTCTGTGACCTCGGAAGCCTTAATTTTTATCCCGCAATTTTTATTGACTATAAAAAGCAAAGTTGGCAAGGACTCTGCTAAAACCCCATCGATATCACAGCATATTTTTAAATTTTTCATATCAAAAAACCTCTTTCCATTTGAATAGTTTTTCCGTTCGTTCCGTTATTTTTGGAGCGCCTTTTGTTTTTTGATTGTTCATTGTGCAAGGATTTTTTATTTCAATTAAACACTCAAAGTCACTTGGGGCAGAATACTCGCTCACAAAAACAAAATTATTTTGGCTTATTTTACGAACCCATTGCCAGAAATATTCCGCATTAAAAGTAAGTCTTTTTCCATAGTTCGTTGTTCCTGTATACGGGGGATCACAATAAACTATACTTCCGTCTGGTATGGTAAGGTTTTGGTACTCCATTGACTGAAAGATAACACCATCTAAAAAGGGCTTTTGTTTAAGGAGATTTTTTTGTCCACATAAAGCATAGTTGCTTTGTTCCGCACACCGGGCATACCCACGGAACCATTTTGCACCGAAAGAGCAACATATACCAACAAAACCAACTAATGCCGAATCATACGCACTTTTGTTGTCTCTGATAGCCTTGTATTCCGCTTCGGTTATTTCCGAGGGAGGCAGCCAGTTTGAATACACTAACCTTTTGAACATTTCCACTACGTAGTAATTTAGGTCATTGGCTATCCTTTTCCCTCCGGGAACTTTATCTATGCTGTTACATCCTCCGCAAAAAGGCTCTATATACCACTGGTCTTTTTTTCTGTTTTTAAGGATTATCGGAGCCAACAAGGGCCACACTCGCCTTTTACTTCCCATATATTTCATATCTAAAAAACCTCCTCATTAAAGTCCGGTACGCTAAAAGGTTCATTTTGTTGGTCGAACTCTTTTATTTTCCAGGCATTTACTCCCTTACCCTTTATTTTAAAAAAGCAACTTTCTCCTCCATACTCTTTTATTATGGAGGATATCTGGTGCAGTTTAAAATCATAAAACCGCTGTCTTTCCAAAAATGACATAAAATCAACCATTCTAAAAAAATGATATCCTCCCTCTGTCCAGGGTTTACCCAACAAAAGCTCATCCTTCGCGCGCGCCTGCATACGAGAGGTACAAAATTTTTCGAGGTGTTCGAACATCATGCCCCTCGGTGAAGCATCGACAGGGGCTTCGATTACGGTGGTGGACTCAAGCAACCCTTGTACAATGGTCTGCCAGATATCCATTTTTAACATGGGAGGCATGGTATTAAGCGCCTCCATGCATCGTCGCTGAAATTTAGTTTGACTTTGTAGGTCTTCCGTGGTCAATTCTAACCGCCCTCCGCCCTCTACGTCCACAAACCACACCGGGGGTCTGGAGTCATATTTTGTAAGGTTCGTTATTTTCGGCATTCCAAACAATTGCTTTATTCCGTATCTTCTTTGTTTGCAAGTGTCAGCATTGCAGTGTTTTTTCATCGGATTTTTATCACACGTATACTGATAGTCTTTTCGGCTCATGCTCTTTACTATGAGAGCAACCTCATCTGTGGTTAGTGGTGGGTTGACATATTTAGCATTGTACTCCTCTACCAAAGATCTCCAAGTGTCCGGATTCGATTTTTTTAAATATACACTAAGACAAAACAAACCATCATTTCTTGACCCGGAGGAAAACCCGGACTGTAATAAGTGCTGCAAGCATGGTGGGCCATCTGATAAATCCCCTGTAGGCTCTACCACACAAAACTCAGCAAAGGCTTTGTCCAGGGTTCTTTTTTTGAACGCCGACTCAATAAACTCCTCTAAGTTCATCGCGGTCAAATCTTTTTTGTAGGCATACCGGTCGGTCTTCTTGGCATTATAGTAAGGCATATTTATCCACTGCCCTATATCCCCCCTGGAGGCTAAAATTTCATCTTGTTTTGGGAAAATTTCAGACCCGCCAAAACCTAAAAGCGCAGCAAAAGAGGTGAGCTTTTCCCTCATGATTTTAGCGGGTATAGCTTTTGACACAAAACAAAAGCAGTGTACACCCCCACTTTTTGTACGGCATGGCACTAAAGGCAAAGAATTTTTATCTATACTTTCGATAATATTTTTAACGTTTAACCCGTTATATACATCTATATCTATCGCTCCAAAATAACAGCAAGAATTGTCCATAATTGGCACAATGCCAAGACCATTTATACCATCTAAATGTTTTTGCCAAAGGTCTTGTGTAACATCTTTTTGCACGGTGTATGGACGACCTGTTATTTTATCACCCTTATGTGAGATATTTTTTTGATCCATGTTATACACGCCGTAAGCCCGATCTAAACCACGAAAAAGCTCCATTATTTTTTTTATGGGCATAATTAAGCCTGTCTGTAAGTGGGATTGAATTAGGGAGCATAAGCTCCCTAATTTTTTAGAAAATATCTTGTGTCTTTTCCGACACGTCCGAATCATCTGAAGGTATAGATACCTTCACCTTACCACCAACAATATCTTGGTGAAACTTTTTTGCCTGCAAGTACAAAGCACCATCCTGTATAATACCCGCATCGCTTATTTCCATACCGGCCCAAGATCCACGATCATTGCTCTCCTCCACAGAGCTTATCTTGTATATATGGCTGTACATGGGCGGGCGTAACTTTACGCCATTTATCTCAACAGACATATTGAGCGCGACAGTGTTCCACTTACGGCTTTTTTTAAGTTGCGTGGAGGATAGTGCAAGTACTACTTTTTCAGTCTCCCCTGTGCTTTTTAGAAGAAGGCAGTAGTGGTAGGCTGTAGCAACGATTATGTTACCGGAGTTTTTCAACACGTCTTTTCCTTTGTCATCCTTTGTACAACTATTCAAGATCTCTATCGAAGGGTGTTGTTTTACAAAACCACCTCCTTTTTCTCTTGGTACCCACTCCACCCAGCTTTTATTGTATGCGCAGGGGACTACGAAAATATCTCCTTTATAGATTTCACTTGAAACGGAGTTATAAAAATGGCCTTCCTCCGCACCTGGGATTTTTGTAGCACCACGTACTTGTGGACTAAGGGCCTGCAAAATGGTTATGAACGGAATAGCCATATCATCGGAGGTCATGTCTTCGAATCCTGAATTACTGCCGGAGGCGTCAGCCACTAAAAGAGATTCCAGACCTTCTTTTTTAGCCAGCCCTTTTGTCTGCTGTTGTGTTGCAGGTAAATTCTTTTTTACCATAGAAAACTCCTTAACTTATTTTGGTTATTCTCAAAGGATACACTCCGAAAACATCTTGCGGAATGTTCCCATTATCTTCAGCACCGTTCATTTGTTCGTTTACAAAAGCCTTAAGAGTTCCTGGGTGTACGTACTGCTTATCAGCATAGTCAAGGCCAAACAAAGCTATATCGGATATCAGATCCTTATACTGCTTTTCACCACCCTTTT
>Ga0315284_10017513_pt1 | contig 10163 bp, 8 predicted proteins | sample YL17G09_16_MG_FD_203696 | JGI IMG/M metagenome (GOLD analysis project Ga0315284, IMG submission 203696) | Sediment microbial communities from Yellowstone Lake, YNP, Wyoming, USA - YL17G09_16 | ecosystem: Environmental > Aquatic > Freshwater > Lake > Sediment | place: USA: Wyoming | collected...
TTCCTCCTCGTCTATCATAGGCAACACTTCAGGTACCTGAACCTGAGTGTCACACTGGGGAATTTATTCCGCCCAATATGGGGAATTTATTCCGCCGCGAGTGGGGAAATTAGAACCGCCGTTGACAGGAATCATTTAATTCTTGATTTAATTCAAAAATCATATGAATCGTACTCGATGTATCCAATAAAAAAATTCAAAGAAGATTACATTTTTTTGATGAAAAATTTGAATTATTCGATGGAAACTTCAGTCATCGTTTCGGGCTATTTGAGGAAAACATGATATTTAAAAATAATTCCGGTTTATTAGGAAAAAACGAAATTATTGAAAGGCTCACAAGACCCAGTAGTGACAAAAAAAGAATAATGATTTCCCCAATATTATCTTCTTCCCAAATTCAACCAGCTTCAATGGATGTTCGATTAGGTCCCGACTTTTTAATAATTAAAATTGGGAAAATGACACACCTTGATCCATTAAAACCTTCAGAGCTTGTTGAATTTGAAGTCGATCGGTATACGGATAAATACAAAATTTTGAATAAGTATGAGCGTTTCATTTTACATCCTAACGAATTTATTTTAGGATGCACTCTTGAATATGTAAAATTACCCAGTGACATTGCAGCAAGAATAGAAGGTCGAAGTAGTTGGGGTAGACTTGGGATTATGGTTCATTCCACTGCAGGTTTTATTGATCCTGGATTTTGTGGAAACATTACTTTTGAGTTAAAGAATATGGGTAAAGTACCCGTTCCTCTCTATCCAGGCATTCGAATGGCTCAATTATCATTTTTTAGAGTGAAGAATCAGAAAAAATATTCTGGCAAATATCAAAAATCGTTCGGCGTTGTGTCAAGTAAGTATTTTAGAGATGATGAATACAAGAAAATCCGAGAATCTATTGGTTCAATTGAATACGAAAATATAATAATTGAAGATTTTGAAGCCATTGATCGTGGGGATGAACCCGCATATAGCGATAAAATACCTCTTGATTTGCATCGTGCGATTATTGAAGCATATAAACTCCCTCGTTTAGATCAATCCGGGCCGAAAAAACGGTTGTTATATTCAAATGGTCATTCAAAAAAAGGCAGACCGTGAAGGTATTGAAATATGATTATTAACAGATTAACTAATATATTTTTATGAAAGTGGAATGCCATAAATGTAAAAACGTGTTTGATTATGATCCCCCGGTGATTCAGCAGCCTCGAAGCTTTTCAAGCACATTTGTATCGTCGTTTTTTGGCAATGGACATCAAAATGGGTATAATGATATTCCCCTGCCTAAGTTTTTTGTAACACATTGTCCAAAATGTAATGCGGAGATTCAAATTCCAACAAAACGATTATAATAAAAATCCTATGACGGGAGAATCGTTACCTTGCAACCAAATACAGATGAAATAATCACGAGCACGGATCCTTCTGAAGAAAATCTGAACTGGATTAAGTTAGAAAATGATTCTATCTTAAAAACAGGTGAACAGCTCGATAAAATTTCTACATACTTTATTGGATTTGTTACTACAGCATACACATTTTACACCGGATTACTCCTTTTTTTTAAGATTAATATCCAGCCTGAAATTACTTTATCTACAATATTGATTTTACTACCTTTTCTTTTTTGGATAATTAGTATTGCAATCAATTTGTTAGTCTTCAAACCGAATTTATATCGCTATTATGAAGAAAGTCCGGATTCAATAAAGGATGTCTATCGGCAAAGGAATATAAAGAAATACAAATATCTTAAAGTTGGAATTACTTTTTTCGTTATTGGAATATTGTGTATATCTTTTGCTCTTTTTTCTGGAGCTACAATCCCCACAAAAACTTCTGAAAAAGTTCAATTGATCGTAAATGAAAGCAAAATTCAATGTTTAAAAGAAATTCCAATAGCTTTTATCAATAATACTCATATGACAGAACAATTACAATTAGTGTCAAAAAATGAAATCGTATATAAAATTAAAGTTAAAAATGGAGATATCGTTGAAATTCCTAAAGATTGGGTTCAGATTTCAATAATAAGTCAAAATTGATTGATCCAACCTTTATTGGTTGTAAAAAAACAAAAATTTACATTATTTTTTTGGGGTTATAGAGTTGCATTATACTATTCCCACACCCCGACCCTGCTCCTACTGTTTCCACCATCCGGCTAAACTCCCCTCTCCTTCCGCCAACCCCCCTGGCTTCAGCAGAAACTGGTTGGACCTGCCCGGATATTTCCCGCCGGACCCAGCCATGAAAAATTTCGAGCATGGTTGCCCCTTCGAGCGGTCTCCTAAGTCGAGCGCCTTCCAGTACTACGCATAAGCCCAGCCCCGTCCCCTCACACCGCTTTTCGGCACCTTTCAATCCAGTTGGGTATCATGTCCAACCCATCTATCCCATATTCCGCAGTAAGCAATTCAAAAATAATATTTTTCATAGGGAGCTCCAAGCAAAGAAACGATTTTCACCAACTCGGGCTTCATATTGCCAATTCGTGATACCGGCGACCCACAAATCCTGAGTTTGAACTCAAGAACCCCACGAAACTTGAAAAAGATCCACTTCATTGTCGGGTTTTGTGTTGGTTTCTTGATTTGGGAGAGCACGGATTCACCGGTCTCCCTCAACCTTTTCCGCAATCGATATTCAGTCAATGAATACACGAAAAGGCAGAGCACCATAATCACCGCGAGAGCCTGTATTCTCGAAGGTTTTTTCAGGAATATCTCAGCAATCCTGAACGACTTATCCTTCAGGAACCTGAACCCCTGTTCAACAGCTCCCTGACCCTTGTAAAATGCCAGAAGATCATCCGGATTAACAGAAAGATCATTTGTGGCGAGAATAAACAGCCCCAGTTTTCCTCGTGCATCGGAAATTACATCCTCATCCGGAACTACTTCCGCCACTATGGTGTATCGGGTAATACATAACTCATCAGCAGAAGGACGACCTCTTTTGCCATGAATACGATGCGTAATCGTTCCAATCTGCATGTCGAGGAACCGGAATAGGGATTGCTTCTGAATCCATCGTTCCGCCGCAGCACGGGCATCCGGTTCACATGCGAATTCAAGCGACCGAAGATGTTTAAGAGATTTCCGGACGTTCTCGGTTTCTTTCACCAGATTCTTATCAAAGGTCTTCTCAGTGCGTTCTTGCATCTCTGCTGACCGGTACATCACCCAGTTCTGACGAATTCCGGCAACCTCGGTTTCCCGGGAGTACCACGCATACCGGGGGTCCATACATGGTGAAAATCCTATATCCTGATCCAGCAACTTCTCAGCTTCTCCCCATGTTGCGGGAACCCGGCTGATCCAGAACATATGAGACCCGAGACTTTTCAGGTTTTCTTCGGTGTAAAATGCGGCATCAGCAATGTGGTACACTTTGTGCTGGAAATCGAGATTTTCACGGATTGACTGAATGATGGAGAGGAGTGTCTTTTTATCAGATTCATTCCCGGAAAAGGTCTTGACAAAGAGTGGAATTCCGTGCTGGTTTGTGGCCATGCCAAAGACAAACCGGTTGAGATCCCACCGACCATCCTTCGGATGACCTTTGGTTATATGGATCTCTTCTGTCCTGTCCTCTTCATCATAGTCCCCGTATACACTGAAACTTGTGGTATCTACGTGAATCCGTTGGATCTCTTCGCCATATTCGTGAATGCATCTACTGACTATCAGATTGAATAATTCGGTGGAACCATAGGCTGCTATGGCATCGAGTGTCCGACCGAGTGTATCGTCAGTAAGATGTTCCCGCTGTACTCCCTCCCCTAATAACCGTTCTACGGCTACTTCTTCGAAGAATTCAGGGTATAGGTACAATCGACGTTCAACATATCCGAGGCCGTTCAACAGCATGGCTTTGGTTACCTGGCCATGACTTATGTGATGGTGACGGGTCTTCGGTAATACCTCATCGATCAGGTTACTGATTTTCAACGAATCGATTGTCCCGGCTACGATTCCCAAATGGTTTACCGACCGGAATGTGTCCGCTATTACTCCGTCTAGGTCTGCCATCGTTAGAAAATAGATTCTCAGAGCTTAGTTAAATAGTTAAGCTAATATTTCAAATTTGAAAATTTTAATGCGAATTGTGGGATCTATGAATGTCATGTGCATATGAGAGGAACGACGGGGATAATCTCCCGGACCCCCCCTGGAGTCCCGCCCACCATACCGAGGGCGGAGCCTTCGGGTCCTGCTGACATGAAGTTCGGTCGGTCATGTTCACTCGTCTCGCTGATGCTCCGACTCGCTTCACATCACCTCCCTTGCTTTTCCGGAGTTGCCCGGTTGAGATGCAGTACGCCCCTGGCTTGTTGCGATGCTCCGGCGCCAGCGGCTGCTATCGCCCGCTCCTCACATACCGCTTCGCGGAATGTTCGTCGCTGTTAATCGGGCTCATGAATAACGCTCAGTGACACGTTCACCGCGACCTCGCGCTGATGCACTCGCCCGGTACGAACGTGGGCCGCTGGGCCTCGGTTCTGATGTACTTGAGAATACGGGGGTATGGACCCTCGGGGGGAAATAAGCCCAATTCAGCCCCCGTTTACCATACCCATCTCCGGAAAACCCCGTAAAACCGTCCGTTTCGGTGCTTGTGGAAACGGAGGCAATATATCGCTCTGTTTGCCAAAATGCGGCAGAAATGCATCTCGTTAAAAGTCCACTAAAGGCCCTTAAATCGAGGCAGTTTTTGCCACTTAGTTTACCCCATCCTGACCCCGGAAAGGCTGCCGGAATGCGAATATGAGGGTCATTTTTTCCGGGGATGTCTGAAAAATAGAGTACTTTTCAGAGAGTATCCCCTCGAAAATCAACGTTTTTGAGCATTCTGCATCTGTAACAGTTCCCCTCTGAACCGGTCCATCATTGCCTGAAACTCCGGCTGAAGTTCTCCCTGTGTCTTCGCCTGCATTATTTTATTCGCTGCTTCTTCGGTGAGTTCGCATCCGCACGTATCACAAAGTCCCCGCGTCGGACCGTTGACCGTAAAACACCGGGGGCATTGCCGGGCCTCAAGAGTCTTTGATCTCTCCTCTTTGGTAATAATCCCGGCCTTCTCCGCTATTACCCGTTCCACATCAGAATCGACCAGGTGCAGGTACGTTGAAAACATTTTGCTGTTGAGATTTCCCCACAGTAATTTCTTGACTATGGCCTCACCATATCCCTGCCGGATGAGGATGGTTGCCCGGGTGTGCCGGAAGATATGCGGAGTGATGTGCTTTGTTATGCCCGCTCTCTTGGCGATGACACGAATTTGTTTTGCCAACCCGTTATATCCAAGCGGGGCCTTCTTGTTTGAAAGGAATACAAATGCATCCGGCGTTACGGTGAGGGGGTAATCATTGCGCCAGGATGCGAGATAGGCCCTGGCCATGACGAGGGGAACGGTCCGGTTCTTTCCGGTCTTGAACGCGGTCGTGATCGTTACATTCCAATCGGTAAATTTTACATTTTTCCAGAGAAGTGTACCGATCTCACCGATCCTAAAGCCTCCTTCATAGAGTGCCGAGAGTATTGCCCGGTCCCGTGAGTTCTGACATACTTCTATCATTGCTTTGACTTCTTCCTCGGTCAGGAGCATCTCGGGGTTCTTTGTGTTTGTATCGTAAGCGGGAGGCTGAATTTTCTGGATTTTCTTTTCCTCTATGGTTGTGTAATGGTTCTCACACATCCAGAGGTAAAACCGTTTCAGGAACCGGACAAAATCGCATATTGAGTTCTGTTTATACCGGGGAATTCCGTTGGAGTCTTTTGCATTTCTCACACTATCGACGGCTGTGTAGATGTCTGCAACGGTATTCTGTCGGTATGGTCCGAGATATTCACGGAGGTTTATCAGCGTGTGATTGAGTTTGAATGCTCTCCCGGTGCTGATATGGCGGGTTGCGCTTATCTCGGCAACAAATTCCCGGATTAACAGGGCGTCATCCTCGGTAATTCGTTTTTGTTCGATACCCCGTATCATTACGCTCTTGGAATATCGCATAAAAGTCGCATCATCCGGATGGAAGTGCGATACTTGTGTGGTGCTGGTAGCTGCCATGCATCTAACATGAGTCAGAACTTTATAGCATTTGGCTTTAGCGTTTGACCATGAGTGCATACGCCCGGCCGGGGCGTTTTTTGTTTTTTATTCGATTTTCTTGTCCGGGCAAATGCGGTTCGACAAAAAAGAGAGACTGATCTTAAAGTGCAGGTTTCTGTTTCAGCGCTGCAACAAGCAGTCTTACACCGGCTTCGATATCTTCGGTGTCAACAACTTCAACGGGTGAATGAATATACCGTGAAGGGATGCTGACGGTTGTACTGGGGATTCCACCCTTGGTGAGGTGGATCGCTGTTGCATCCGTTGTTCCTCCGCTCCCGACTTCCATCTGCACCGGAATTCCCTGGGAGTCGGCGGTATCCTTAAGCCACTTCACCATTCTCTTACTGGCGATGAGTCCACGACCACTGCTGTCCACAATGGTGATAACCGGACCTTTGCCCATCTCCACAGGAGCATCTTTCATTTCAATTCCAGGGTGGTCACCCGGGATCGTGACATCAGTTGCGATCGCACAGTCGGGATCAAGGGCATAGGCGCTGGTGCGTGCACCTTTCAGTCCGACTTCTTCCTGGACGGTAAAAACACCGAAGACCGTGAGGGGGGAGTCCATCTCTTTTAAGGTTTTTATGAGCATTGCAACTCCGGCACGGTTATCAAACGCCTTTCCCGATACCCGGTTATAGGCAAGTTCAGTAAACTCACGGTCCATTGTCACGGGCGTTCCCACTTCGATACCGAGATACTCAACCTCTTCGCGGTTCCTGGCGCCGATATCGATAAACATATCATCGACTTTAACGCCCTTTTTGCGTTCCTCATCATCCATCATGTGCGGGGGCTTACCGCCAATAACCCCGGAGTACTTCCCTTTTGCCCCATGCAGGATCACCCTCTGGTTATAGAGCGTCGGACCGTACCAGCCTCCAAGAGCGACAAAGCGGATAAAGCCCTTATCATCGACATACTTGACCATAAGCCCGATCTCATCCATATGCGCAGCGAGCATCACTTTGAATTTGTTGCCATGTTTTATGGCGATCAGGTTGCCCATCGGGTCTTCGTGTATTTCGTCAACATACCCTTTGAGCTCCTTTTTTATGACCGCAAATACACCACTTTCACTTCCCGATACACCATGTGCATTGGATAATTTTTTCAGAAGTTCTTTGACCATATCAACCACTCATTACCTTTTGTATCCTGTCAAGGGCCCGGTTTATGTTTTCCCGCGAGGTTGCATAACTGAAACGGGCATACTCCGGGGCATTCACCCCAAACGCTGTGCCGGGGACAATGATAATGCCATTCTCTATGATCTTTTGGGTCAGCGCAGGTTTCATGGGTACAAAAGCGTAGAATGCACCTTCAGGAACCGGGAATTCAAATCCCTGATCTGCCAGTCCTTTGCAGATGAGATCCCGTCGCACCTTATATTCGTCCCGCATCATTATGACCGGACCCTGGTCTCCTTCATAGGCTGCGACAGCAGCATACTGGGAAATCGATGTAGCGCACGCCTGGCAATACTGGTGAACCTTCACGCACTGTGCCACAATTTCTTCAGGAGCTGCAAGGTATCCGAGTCGCCAGCCGGTCATCGCATAGGTCTTGCTCGTTGCATTGATGGTAATTACATTCTCACCAAACCGGGCAGCACTCCAGTGCTTTTTGCCGTAGATGAAGTGCTCATAGACTTCATCGGAAACAACCGTGACACCTGCATCATCTGCATATTCAACAAGTGCTTTGATGGATTCTTTATTTTCAACAGCACCGGTTGGATTTCCCGGGGAATTCAAAACCATGATCCGTGCACCGTCCATCAGAGCTTTTGCCTTCTCCACATCAATATGGAGGTCCCGGGTGAGCGGCATGCTGACCGGGCGCCCGTTCGCAAGGGTGGCAAGTGCTGCATAGGATACAAACCCCGGGTCCGGGCAGAGTACACGATCCCCATCACCAACCATCGCCTGCATTACGATGTGAAGTGCCTCACTTGCACCGGCTGTCACAATCAGTTGATCCGGATTATAGGAAAGCCCGTTCTCTTTTTTGAATTTTTTACTGATAGCGAGCCGGAGTTCAGGAATCCCGGTATTATTTGTATAGCCGGTTTTTCCCTCAGAAATCGCTTTAATCGCTGCATCCTTGATGTGCTGCGGCGTATCAAAATCGGGTTGTCCGAGTCCCATGTTGATCGAATCCGCACCCGCAGCTTCAAATATTTTCCTGATTCCGGATATTTCGATACCTTGTACCCGCTCTGCAAATTTCAATTTCATGTCGTCGTACTCCTCATTTATTCGATATTTGTGTGACGGTTCCTGAGGGCAATCTCATCGGTCTTGGTGATCTCCATCAGCCGGGAGATAACTGCATCGGCAAAGATCATTGACGTAGTTTCAAAGAGAGTTCCCAGTGGTGCGAACGATTTGTGATCCCCTATCATCTGCCGGATCTCAAATTCAACGGCTTCATCTCCCTCGTCGTCCCGCTGGTGCTCAATAATCACAATACAGTCCGATATCTTCGCGATTCTTGAATCCGCGTTTGATGTGATCAGGCAGATCTTTGCCCCGATATCATGTGCTGTTTCTGCAATATCGGCGATTGTCTTGGTCCGGCCCGATCCTGAGAAGATGACCATGATATCCCCCGTGTCCAACGCAGGGGTGATCGTCTCACCGACAACAAATGCCTGCATCCCAAGATGCATGAGTCGCATGGCAAATGCCTTTGCAACGAGTCCGGACCGTCCCGCCCCCATGACGTAGATGCGCTTTGCATTGAGCAGTTCGGTTATGAATTTCCCGACATCCTCGTCTGATATTGTAGTGGCGAGTGCCCGGATCTTCGATGCCATCAGGAGCATCATCTCCTGTACCCTGTGACTTTCCATGCGTCTCTCATAAAATGATGCAATCACATAGTAGATGAGAATTTCGTAATATCCGGCCTGATTATTTCAGCGTGGAATCTTTACACGACCGGTACTGCGATAACAAAAATATTTATCTTCAATAATGAAATGCTGTTTAACGAGAGGCTAAAATGGATATTTTGCGTTTAAATAAAGGGTATTGCTCCTTTGTCATGCTCATTGCCGTAATCCTCATCATCCAGCCAGTGCTTGCTGATGGGGGTACATTATCTATCTCCTATCGTGGTGCGGGAGGATATTATGTCGGCGATACCATCACCTTTGACGGAAGAGGTACTATTGGGAATACTACGTTATTAAAAATTACCGGTCCCGGTCTTCCCTCAGAAGGTGTTCCGCTCTCTGATCTCAATGGAATCCCCGGTTCGGGAAATACGGTCACGGTGACCCGTGATAGCACATGGAGATTTAATTGGTACAGCGCAAACACCGCAGGAATCGAAAAAATGGTGACTGCACGTTATACCATCACGGCGATGGACCTGTCAAACCCGGAAAAAACTGCAACAACATCAGTTCTCATGAAAAAGCCCGAATTTTATATTAATCCGCAACTGAGTCCCATAAATCAGGGAGATTATGTGCAACTGAACGGCTATGCGGAACGAGGAGTAACCTACGTGAAGATTGATGTTTCCGATTCAAGCGGTAAAAACGTGCGTACCTACATCTCTCCGGTGAGCGGTCTGGGTTCCTTTAATTATGGGTTCCGGGCCGATATGCCACCCGGGCGATATGTTGCAACGGTCAGCAACCCGGCAATGAAAAATACGCTCATGACACCACTCAACATCGTGCTCCCGGGGAATGCCAACCTGACTTCATCGGAGAATGAAAACGTAAATATCACCGTATCACCCACTCAGGCACAACCTGTCACTCCGGTTGCTTCCCAGACACCGGCAGCCCCCCTGTCACCACTCACCGCAATTACCGGGCTCTTTATTTCCGCAGTCATTGCTCTCGTATGGCCAACAGGTCACAGGAAGTAATACCGTACAAAAAACGTTACTGTCCAGATACCTCATACCCCCCCGTATATTTTCTCATTAATTTTTGCCCGGTTTTATGAAATAAGACGAACAAACCGGCAGATCGATATACTTTAAGAGAATTATATTATTTGACATAAT
>Ga0315284_10017514_pt1 | contig 10163 bp, 8 predicted proteins | sample YL17G09_16_MG_FD_203696 | JGI IMG/M metagenome (GOLD analysis project Ga0315284, IMG submission 203696) | Sediment microbial communities from Yellowstone Lake, YNP, Wyoming, USA - YL17G09_16 | ecosystem: Environmental > Aquatic > Freshwater > Lake > Sediment | place: USA: Wyoming | collected...
CTGCAATATGGACAGGATCATGGAGATCGCCAGGAAGCACAATCTGAAGGTGATCGAGGATGCCTGCCAGGCGCACGGCGCGCTGTACCACGGCAAGAGGGTTGGCACCTTCGGTGATTGCGCGGCGTTCAGCTTCAACCAGAACAAGTGCCTGTGCTCCGGCGAGGGCGGCATGTTCACCACCGACAACGAGGAGATCGCCACCGCCGCCCGCCAGATCTGGTCGTTCGGCGAAACGCGCACCCCGCTGGAGAAGCGCGACTACCACGCCTACGCGCTGGGCTGGATGTACCGCAACAACGACCTCACCGCCGCTTTCGGCCGCTCGCAGCTCACGCGCATGGACGAGTACCTCGTCCTCCAGCGCGAGAACGCCGCCGTGCTGCTGAAGAGCCTGCAAGGCGTGAAGGGGCTGATCGCCCCCACCCAGCCGGAGGGTTTCCTGCACAACTGGTACAACTTCACCAGCCGCGTGGACATGAAGGCGCTGGGCTGGACCGGCGATCCGGCGGTCATGCGCGACGCTGTCATGCAAGGCATCCAGGCGGAGGGCGTGCCGGTGGGTATCTGGCAGAGTTACATCCTGCCGGCGATGACCGTCTTCCGCGCGAAGAACGCCTACGGCTACGGCTGCCCGTGGTCCTGCCGATACGGCTCCGACATCCCGGAATACGACCCGGCGCAGTATCCAGAAGCCCAGCGGCACTGCGACACCCACTTCGGCATGACCTCCCCGCTGCGCGCCCCCCACGGCCCCGACGTGGCGCAAGCGGTGGGCACAGCGTTCCGCAAGGTGTTCGAGAACACGGATAAGCTGCCGGGCATCAAGCAGGCGGCGGGAGTGTAGGAGTTTTTTAGCTGCAGATTGAAATGATTGAAAAGATATTAATGCTACTCCGTTCAGTCTGCTCATGGAGTGGTGGCGGAAGGTTGGAAAAGTGGAAGGATGGAAGTCTGGATAAGTTGTTAAGGCCAACAATCCATCCAGTCTTCCAACCTTCCAACCTTCAATTCTTCACTTTTTCACTCCATAAGCAGACTTGACGGAGTAGTAATAAATCATTTCAATCATTTCAATCTGCGGATAAAAAAAGGAGTAACATGCGAGCAGGTTTTGCGGAAATCGACATCACGCCGCCCGTCGGCACGCATAAGATCGGGTGGATCATCGACATCGTCAGCGAGCAGGTGCTGGACCCGCTCTTCGCGCGGGTGGCTGTCTTCGACGACGGCGCGCGGCGCATCGTCTTCATCGGGCTCGATACCTTGAGCATCCGCTGGACGACGGTGCAGGACATCCGCGGGCGCATCGCCGCGCGTTACGGCGTGCCGGGGAACCACGTGATGGTGGCGGCCAGCCACAATCACGCCGGACCGGCGGTGTCCAACGCCTTCAAGGCGCCGCGCGACGTCGTCTACGTGGAACGCATGACCGCCTGCTGCGTCGACGCCGTCGGGCAGGCGCTCGACCGGCTGCAGACGGCGGAGATCGGTTTCAACCACGTCTACGAGTGGCAGGTGGCGCACAACCGCCGCGTGGTGATGCGCGACGGCACCGCCCGCTGCCACGGCACCTTCGCCGACCCCGACGCGCTCTCTATCGAAGGGCCCATCGACCCGGAAGTGGCGGTGCTCGCCGCGCGCACGCCGGAGGGGGAGCTGCTCGGCTGCCTGCTCAACTTCACCTGCCACCCCACTCACCACGGCGGAGATACCTGCCTGTCCGCCGGCTACCCCGGCGCGCTGGCGCGCGAGATGAAGGCGCGCGGCTGCCCGGTGACGGTCTTCCTCAACGGCGCCTGCGGCAACATCCACCACTCAGACCCGGCGCGGAACGGCGCCGGCATGGATTACGAGGAGATCGGCGCGGCGCTGGCGGCGGACGCCGAGCGCGCGCTGCTGGCGATGACCTTCGGCGGCGACTTTCCGCTGGCCGCATGTTCGACCACCGTGCAGCTCCCCTACCGGACGGTCACCGACGACGAGGTGCGCGGCACGGCGCGCGGCGCGCAGCGCTTCATCGATCCGAAGATTTACGACGAGTCGATGCCGTCGCTGCTGGAGCGCATCCGCACGCGCGGCACGCAGCCGGCGGAGGTGCAGGTGCTCTCCGTGGGCGCCATTGACTTCGCGAGCATCCCTGCCGAGTATTTCGTCGAGCACGGCCTGCGCATCAAGGAGGCGGCCAACCCGCGCCATGCGCTGGTGGTCGGCCACGCCAACGGCATGGTCGGCTACGTACCCACCAGGGCGGCCTTCGCCCGTGGCGGCTATGAGACTACCTTCTCGCATGGGCATCGGCTGGCTCCGGAGGCGGGCGACCTGCTTGCCGACGCCGCCATCGCGCTGGTCAAGGAGGGTGCTCCCGCATGACCGGCCGCGAGCGGATGAACGCATTGCTGCACAAGCAACCCGTGGACCGGTTGTCGTGGACGACGCTGGTCGATGGGAACACGCTCTCTCTCCTCCCCGAAGCGCTGCGCGGCAACGGCGGCATCGATTTTTACCGGCATCTCGGCTGTGATATCCTGCTCCTCAACGGCTGGGGCACGCCGCATACCTTCCGCGGGCCGGAGCGGCGCTGGGCAAACGGGGTGGAGGATGACTGGCAGGCGGAGGGCGACAACGCCACCTGGGAGCTGCGGACGCCGAACGGCGCCCTCACCGCCATCTTCCGGCGCGGCCATCCGATCAAATACCCGGCCGATTCCCTTAAGGCCTTGCATCTCTATCGGGAACTGTGGGAAGGCACCCGCTTCGTCGGACATGACGACCGTCCCACGCTGGCGGCGCTCGACGCGCTGATCGGTGACAGCGGCACCGTCACGCGCTTCTGGGGGCCGTCCACCATCCCGCTGCTGCTGGAAAACGAGATGGGCGCCGAGCAGTTCTACTATTTCCTGGCGGATTATCCGGGGGAGATGGAGGAACTGATCGACCTTATCCACCAGCGGGAGCTGGAGGCGTTCCGCATCCTCGCCGAGGGGCCGGTGGACGTGCTCACCCTGTGCGAAAACACCAGCACCTACTACATCGGCCCTGATGTCTATCGCCGCTACAATATGCCGCACGTGCGCGACTTCGTGGAGATCGCCCACGCGGCGGGCAAGACGGCGCTGGTCCACATGTGTGGCCACGTGCGCGACATCCTGACCGATATCAAGCAAACCGGCCTGGACGGCATCCACGCGCTGACGCCGCCGCCCACCGGCAACACGGAATGGGAGCATGCGCTGGATGTGCTGGGCGAGGACCTGATCATCATCGGCATCCTCGACCCGTCGATTTTCTGCCTGGAGCCGGTGGAAAACATCGCTCCGGCGCTGGACTGCCTCTACACCAACCGCCTCCGCCGCGCCAACTTCTGTCTCTGGCTCGGAGCGGACGGGCTGGCGATTCCGCTGGAACGATTTGAAGCGGTGAAGGGGTGGATGGAGAAACAGTCTTAATAATTTCTTGGATGGATGGGAGTTATGGGAGCAATGGGAATGATGGGAATTATAGGACGGGTCGGACCGAATCCGACCTATTAGGCCCTATTTGTCCCATAATTCCCATTACTCCCATAATTCCCATTACTCCCATAATTCCCATGATGACGAAGAGGAAAGAATCCGCCATGAAATACAAACCGAATTGGGATGAGGCGCGCGAGCGGTGGATTGCCTTGTGGGAACGGCGGCACCTGGGGCGGCCGTGCATCACCGTGATGGCGCCGAGCGGTCGGGATATTCCGACGCCTGCAGCGGCGGACCCTGAGGAATACTGGCTGGGGCCGGAGTTCCTGGCGCGGCGGGCGCTGGCGCACGTGGGGAATACCTGCTGGGGCGGGGAGGCGATGCCGTCGCTGCTGCTGATGGCCGGATGGGTCATCTGCTACGGCGCCACGCCACTGTTCAACTGGGACACCATCTGGCATGAGCCGATTACAGTAGATTGGGACAATCCGCCGGAATTCAAGCTCGATTGGGATGATCCCTGGTTCCGCCGTTACGAAGCGGTCTACCAAGCCGTGTTGGAGGTCGCCGGTTGGGATGACTTCATGGTCGGCTTCCCCTGCATCCTGCCGGCGAACGACATCCTGGTGGCCATCATCAGCAACGACGAGTTCCTGCCCGGCCTGTATGAACATCCGGAATGGATGCGCCGGGCGATCCTCATCCTCTCCCGGTACCAGATCGAGGTAGTGAAGCACTTCCGGGCGCTGGCGGCGAAAACCCACGCCTTCCCGTGGGGCAATCCGCAATGGATGTCTTTCTGGGCGCCGGAACCCTACATCGCGACGCAGTCCGATGTCTCCTGCATGCTCTCGCCGGAGATGTATGACGAATTCATCGTGCCCGACCTGGATCAGATGGGGGAGGCGTTCGGCGCCATGTGGTACCACCTGGACGGATCGCGCGCGTTCCAGCACCTGCCGCGACTGCTCTCGCTGCCCTATCTGCGCGTCGTGCAGTTCACCCCGGAGCCGGACGTGCCGCCCAACGGCCCGGAGTGGCTGGATCTGTATCGCAAAATCCAGGCGGCGGGGAAGATCGTGCATATCAACCTGGCGCCGGAGCACGTCGAACCCCTCGCCCGCTCCCTCGATCCCGGCTTGCTCTGCCTGGAAACCTGGGCCGCCGGCCCCGAGGAAGCGGAAGAGCTATTGAAATCAGCCGAGCGTTGGACGAGCGCAACCGAGTGAAAAAGGAGAGCAGATGAACCTCTGCATGATGTCCTATACCATGGCCCGGCGCCCGGACCTGTTCAGCGTGCGCGGCACCCTCGAGCTGGCGAAAGAGCTGGGCCTGACCGGCATCGACTGGTGCGGGCTGTACGATCACTCGCCGCGGGAGCTGTGCCGGATGACGCGGGATTACGGGCTGACGGCCGCCTGCTACACCTTCGGCGCCGATTTGAACCACCCGGACGCCGCCGGCCGGCAGGCGGGCGTCGACACTGTCAAGCGCGGCATCGAAGACGCCGTGACGCTCGGGACCGACAAAATCATGATCCCCACGCCGGGCAGGCCGGACGTGCCGCGTGAAGTCACCCGGCGCAACATCATCGCCGGGCTGCGGGAGGCGGCCGATTTCGCCCGCCAGGCCGGCGTCACCCTCACCGTGGAGAACTTCCCCGGTGCACTCAGCCCGTTTGTGATTGCCGATGATCTGCTGGAAGCGGTTTGCGAGATGCCCGGGCTAAAGATCACCTATGACAACGGCAACGCCGCCACCGGCGAAGACCCCGCCGGCTCGTTCACCCGCTGCGCCGAACACGTCGTGCACGTCCACTTCAAGGATTGGGAGCTGCTGCCGGAAGGCGAAGGGATGCGCGGGCTGGACGGCCGGTATTATCGCGGCGACCTCATCGGCGAAGGCATTATCGACCACCGGTCCTGCCTGACGGCAATGCGGCAGACCGGCTACACCGGTTTCATCAATATCGAATATGAGGGTAACAAGTATACCCCGGAGGAGGCCACGCGGAAGGCGGCGACCTACCTGCGCGGACTGATGGCGTGAGTAGATGAGTTAGGCATAAGTAGTTTTAACGGATTGTCACGTTGTATTCAGCTTTTTAAATATAGCGCCCGCTTCGGTGGTTGAGTAGGCAGGGAAGCGGGCGCTATGATCGAATTTCAAAGAGAATTGAAATTGTTTATGGGCATTAAAGTCCTTCGTGTCTTCGTGCCTTTGTGTTAAGGAGGGCCAGCATGATTACCCCACGTGAAAACCTGTTGCGCGTATTGCGGCACGAAGTGCCTGAATGGGTGCCGGTGGCGGGGCATGTGGACCCGTATAACCAGCCCAACCGGGCGGGGATGGACCCCGAGCTTGCCGAGGCGTTGAAGGATGTGCAGTGGCTCGACATGAGCACCATCACCTTCTCGCGCTGCCTCGGGCTGGACCTGATGGATTTTTACGGCGCGCCCATCGCCGATCGCCGGCGACGGGTGGAGACCGAGTACCGGCAGGACGGCAATCTGCACACCACGGTCTGGCATTGCCCGGGCGGGGAGCTGCGCCAGGTGCAGCGCTTCTCGCCGGACACCGGCATGTATTACACCGTCGAGCACCAGGTGAAGGAACCGGACGACCTGCCGCTACTGGCTGAAGTCTTCGCCGATGCGGAATTCTCCCTCGATCCGGAGAAGGTCGAAGCGCTGCGGCAGCGGCGGGAAATCGTCGGCGATGACGGCCTGGTGATGTTCGCCATGACCGGCACCCCGTTGGGGCAGATGATCCGCGTGCACGCCGGGGTGGAAAACACCGCGCTCCTCTGGGCCGACGCCCGCGACGAGATGCACGCCCTCTACGCGGTGATGGAGGAGAACCACCTGCGCCAGTTCCGCCTGGCCGCGCAGGCGGAGGGGGTGGACATCGTGCTCGGCATGGACGATACCTCGACTACAACCCTCTCCCCCGCCATGTTCGAGGAGTTCTGCCTGGATTACACCGATCGCGTCGCCGACGTGCTGCATGCCGGCGGGAAATATTACTTCCACCACTCCTGCGGCCTCATCCGCGACTTGCTCGATCTCTACCGGCAGACGAAGATGGATGGGGTGCATGGCTACACCATCAAGCCGCTCGGCGACGTGTCGGTGGCCGATGGCAAGCGGCATCTCGGCGACCGCATCGTCATCCTCGCCGGTCTGGTGCAGCTTTTCGGCAGCATGGCCGACCGCGACGAAGTGGCCCGCGGCATCCGCGCCATGTTCGAGGAAGCCGCCCCCGGCGACAACTTCATCCTCGGCCTGGCCGCCGACCCGGAAAAAACCATGGAGGAAACGGCATTCGTCGCGAACGAGTGCAAAAAGCATCAGCGTCTATAATCAGGCCGGCACGAAAAAACACGAAGGCACGAAGACACAAAGGCACAAAGACGTTATACTCTTCGTGTCTTTGCGTCTTCGTGTTGATGATGGAAAGGTTAGTTCATGGCAACCTGCCCTCCGGTGCTGGTGACCGATTTCGACGGCACCATGACGCGGCGCGATTTTTATCGCGTGTCGCTGGCGCGGCTGGCGCCGCCCGGCACACACGATTACTGGGAGGACTACCTGGCGGGGCGGCTGACGCACTTCAAGGCGCTGCAGGCCAGGAGCGAGTCGTTCCGGTCCTTCGAGCGGTGGTCGGAGATCGCGGAGATGCTGTTACGTTGATCTTTGCGCCGCCAGGTACATGTTATCGCTGGTCGGCAGGTGATCGGCGAAGCGGCCAGGCAGGACCGCCATCTCGGCGCGCTCAACCAGACGACCAAGCAGGCGCGGGGTGAAGTAATTGCAGTGATCGGGGAAGCGGTAGCCGCACCAGTGCCTGCCGGCGATAACCCGGTTCAAACAGGCATAATTCGGCGTTTTGATGATGAGGATACCGCCCGGTGTCAGCAGCTCGCGGGCCAGCCGGAGGGCATGTAGCGGCTGCGGCTCGTGCTCGAGATAACTGAACATGGTGACGACGTCGAATGACCCCGTGTCGAGTTTCAACTCGGTGGCCGGAGCGCAGACGACAGTAGCCTCGGGCGCGTTGACCGCGGCGGCCTCGGCCAGGGTGGGGGAGATCTCGATGCCGGTCACCTGAAAGTACCGGCTGGCAGCCTGCAGGAAAGCCCCCCGCCCGCACCCATAGTCCAGCAAGGCGCCGGAAGTGCGATAGCGGAGCACATAGTGGAGCTTCGCGTCAGTCCGCGCGGGGCGAAACGGCAGCAACCAGCGGGCCTCAAAACGATAGATCGGGTTGCGGCTTCGCCGCTCGCGCTCGGTCCGGAAGGTGCGCTCCCAGGTGAAAGATTCGACATGCTCGGTGTAAGAGGGTACGCTAGGCAAATAGACCATGCCGCAGTCGGCGCACCGGCACACCTCCCACGTCCCGGCGGAAAACAGGACGCGGCGGGGTACGGCATCGCAGACGGGACAGAAACGCGTGATCATCAGTGAATCCTGCGGTGATGTATCTCCGGTCATCAGCATAACAGGTAAACGGTCGGTATTCAACTGATCGGCAAAAGAAAGATGCAATTTGGCATGCAAATGAGCGTAGAACGGCATCCGGTGGTTCTGCTCCACGGCATCGACGATACCGCGGACGCGATGACGCTCCTGGGTGGGTATCTGACCCGGCGCGGGTGGACGGTGGGCAGCATGTGCATGGAACCCAGCGACGGCACGGCCCCGCTGGAGCTGCTGGCGAAGCTCGTCGCCCGCGGCATCGACAACCAGTTCCCGCCCGGTCGGCCCATCGATCTGGTCGGCTTCAGCCTCGGAGGGATCGTCGCACGCTACTACCTGCAGCGCCTGAGCGGCATTGAGCGGGTGCGCCGCTTCGTCACCATCTCCGCGCCGCACCACGGCACGCTGACCGCCTACCTGCGCCGCAATCCGGCCGGCCGGCAATTGCACCCCGGCAGCCCATTCCTGACCGATCTGAACCGCGACGTGCGGATGCTGGCGAAACTGCAGGTCACCTCCATCTGGACGCCGCTCGACCTGATGATCGTGCCCGCGGCCAGCTCGCGCCTGCCGTTCGGGCACGAGGTGCGCATCCCCGTTGTCCTCCACCCGTGGATGCTGCGCAATCAACATGTCTTCGCCGCGGTTGAATTGGCGCTCGAAAAATGAGAGAATGAGACGCATTGGGAGATGATGAGTAGTGAGTAGTCAATAGTGCCCGGTTCGGTGGTTGAGTAGGCAGGAAAGCTTTTTCGCCTCTTTCCATAGCTCTCAAGTCGTATCGAAACCACCTCATCTATAGCGCCCGTTCACGCAAGGCATACCTGTCAGCGCGGTGGTTTAACGAACGGAATACCGTTTCGATACGGCGTGAGGGCTGTGAAAAGAGGCGAGAAGGCTTTCCTGCCTACTCAACCACCGAACCGGGCACTATTGACTACTTACTACTCACCACTTACTCCGATTAACGGTTAGGGGTTGCATCGATGGGTTATTCCCTGGCGGAAAAGATCATTGCGGAGCACCTGGTCGCGGGCGAGATGCGGCCGGGGGAGGAGATCGCCCTCCGCATCGACCAGACGCTGACGCAGGACGCCACCGGCACCATGGCTTACCTGCAGTTCGAGGCGATGGGCATCCCGCGCGTGCGCACCGAGGTGTCGGTGAGCTACGTGGATCACAATATGCTGCAGAGCGGCTTCGAGAACGCCGACGACCACCGCTTCCTGCAGAGCATCGCCGCCAAATACGGCATTTACTTCAGCCGGCCCGGCAACGGCATCTGCCACCAGGTGCACCTGGAGCGCTTCGGCGTCCCCGGCAAAACGCTGCTCGGTTCCGACAGCCACACCCCCACCGGCGGCGGCCTGGGCATGCTGGCTATCGGCGCCGGCGGGCTGGACGTGGCGGTGGCGATGGCCGGCGGGCCGTTCTACCTGCCCATGCCAAAGGTCTTCGGCGTGCGGTTATCCGGTTCGCTGCAGCCGTGGGTGTCCGGCAAGGACGTGATCCTGGAGATGCTGCGCCGGCTGACGGTGAAGGGCGGCGTGGGGCGCGTCATCGAGTATTTCGGCCCCGGCGTCTCCACGCTGACGGTGCCCGACCGCGCCACCATCACCAACATGGGCGCCGAGCTGGGCGCGACCAGCTCGCTCTTCCCCAGTGACGGGCAGACGCGCGAATTTCTCGCGTGGCAGGGGCGTGAGGACGCCTACCGCCCGCTGGCCGCCGACCCGGATGCGAATTACGAAGAAATAATCGAGATCGATCTCACCGCGCTGGAGCCGCTGGCCGCCGCGCCGCACAGCCCGGACGCGGTGCAGCCGGTGCGCGAGCTGGGCGACGTGGCGGTGCAGCAGGTGTGCATCGGAAGCTGCACCAATTCCTCCTACCGCGACCTGGCCATCGCCGCCGCGGTGCTGCACGGCAAAACGATCCACCCGAACGTCAGCATGACGGTGAACCCCGGCTCCAAGCAGGTCTACGAGATGATCGCCGCCGGCGGCGTGCTGGGCGACCTGATCGCCGCCGGGGCGCGCATGCTGGAGAGCGCCTGCGGCCCGTGCATCGGCATGGGGCAGGCGCCGCCCTCCGGCGCCGTCTCCGCCCGCACCTTCAACCGCAATTTCGAGGGGCGCAGCGGCACGAAGGATGCGCAGGTGTATCTGGTCAGCCCCGAAGTGGCGGCGGCAACGGCGCTGACCGGCAAGCTGACCGACCCGCGCGT
>Ga0315284_10017515_pt1 | contig 10162 bp, 8 predicted proteins | sample YL17G09_16_MG_FD_203696 | JGI IMG/M metagenome (GOLD analysis project Ga0315284, IMG submission 203696) | Sediment microbial communities from Yellowstone Lake, YNP, Wyoming, USA - YL17G09_16 | ecosystem: Environmental > Aquatic > Freshwater > Lake > Sediment | place: USA: Wyoming | collected...
GTACTTCCCGTATTTCTTCCCCTCTTGATAATCATAACTTATTTATTTCTCACCTTAGATACCTTTATATATCCCGGCGCTGTAGCAAAATATCTTTTTATCGATAGCAGATTTTATTTCGGGCTTTCCTTGGCCTTGTTACTTTTTTTTGCCCCTAAGAAATCCAAACTTTTAAATTTTATCTTGAAAACAAATGCTATCATCTTAATTCCGTTTGGGACTATTTATCTAATCTTTGTAGGCATAGAGGCGGCGCATTATACAAACTTCGTTTTGGCTACATACAACATCCATCTCGATGGTCTAATTTCGATTCCTTTATTCTCCCTATCGCTGTTTTTGGTCGAGAAAATTAAAGGCAAGTTGCCCAAACCGAAAAATATATTTTTTTTCGCTTTGATTATTGTCATCGCCTATTTTTCTGTTAAGAACCTTGCTTTTTCGGCCAACACCGCACTTAATGCTGATTTTTATGTTTTCCTTCACCCCGCCAGTTCATACGACGAAAAAATGTACTATCAATGGGGCGATTTTTACAGATATATGGTTTTTATAAAAAATAATACTTCGGAAAATGCAAAAATTGTTATTCCTCCCGGACAAGAACCATGGTTGGCAAGGACAGGGGACATGCAACTAGTAAGAGCTTTTCTTTATCCTAGACAATTAATTCAATATAAGGAAATAAATATTCCGGACTTGAACTCGCTGGGGTCGGGGATATATATCATGGTTTCCTGGGGAGACAGGGAATGCGCAGCAGCGGATTGTCATGGCTGGCCTAAACAAACAATAGTTGCCAGGAAAATTATTTATAAAGACAAGAACTCGTCAGATGTAATAGAAACGAAAGAGAATTTTATTTATAAGAAAGATGATTACAAATATGTGTATGGACTTATCAAATTGTAGATTTATATGATTTTTTCAATTATTTTTATCTTATTGATTGCCTTAGGGATTGGACTTCCTCTTTCTTTATTGATAGCTTCTAAGGGAAATTTATTGGGAAGACTTGGTATATCTTTTCCACTTGGAATAGGGATATTTACATTGGGGATGTATTTATCAAACCTGTTGGGGTTGAGATTTACTCCGTTAAACAATTTCCTTCTATTTTTATTGCTCTCCATCCCAATCCTTCTGTTCGAAAAAGGTCGGATTAAAAAATATTTCGTGGAATTTTATCATTCCGCAAAAAATGTACAGCTTTCGCTAGATGAAAAGGTGATATTGGGGGTTTTAGGATTTTTTGTTGTATCCAGTTTTATTAATACCTTTTACTGGCCGGTTTACTCATGGGACTCTTTGGTTCTCTATGATTTTAGGGGAAGAGTTCTCGCCATGACGGGATTTATAAAGGACGCATTTTTCAGCAATTATTATGTATCTTACCCGCTTTTAACTTCTCTGTCGCACTCTGTGATTTATTTGTCCGGGGGGAAGAATCCGCAATTTCTTTATTCTTTGTTTTATCTCTCATTGGGACTTTGTTTTTACGGCCTGTTAAGGGAAATTATTTCGCGTAGATTAAGCCTTTTGTTTACGACACTTTTACTTACCGTACCTTTAGTTTTTGAACATTCGTTAATTTCCTATACAAACCTTCCCTACACCGCGTTTCTTTCTCTGGGTGTAATCTATTATTATCTTTGGGATAGGAAAAGAGAACCCGGATATCTAGTATTATCTGCAGTTCTTGTTGGGTTAAGTACTTGGACCAGAGGGATAGAACCTTATTGGCTGGGAATTTTTTTGATAGTCGTGATAGTCTCACTTCTTAGAAGGAAGTTGTTTGATGTTGTGATATATTCTCTATTCTTCTTTCCTATTCAGCAGGTTTGGAAGATATTTCAAAACAGCCTCCAGGGTTTGCCGCAATCAATTGTAGGTGAAGTTGCAAGCAATACTGGGATTTTATCGAATGCGCTAGACCTTAACAGATGGTCTCAAGTATTAGGATATCTTTATCAATACATAATCAATCCATGGGGTGCGGTCTTTAGTGCTTTTATCTTGGCCTTTCTCTTCTCATTTATTATTAAGAAGCAGAAAGAATCTTTTCTAATTTTTTCGATTACTTTTGTGTTATTGTCATTACTTTTGTTGGGCACTTTTATTTATAGTTTCACAGCCAAAAATTGGATGGAAATTGGAGATGCGGCCAACAGAATGTCAATGATTTTTTATCCGCTCTTCATATATTGCACGGCAGTGGTTATGGGGGAATATGATGAAGGATAAGGAGATTATCTCTCGTTTTAAAATAAAACCTACCGATAAGGTGTTGGATGTCGGCGGAAGTATGAAGCAACATCGGGATATTAATATAGACACGATTATAGATATTATCCGGCCCGAAGAATCCCCGTATTATTCGGGTAAACTTTTGGCAAAGCATTTCGCGAAAGTAGATATCACAAAAGAGAAATTTCCTTTTGAGGATAAAGAATTTGATTTTTGTTTATGCACCCACACGTTGGAGGATTTGACTTACCCGTTTTTAGCAATTGAGGAAATGTCCCGGGTTGCAAAACGCGGCTACATTGCGACACCCTCGTTTGGCCACGACATTGTTTTTTCTCACATTAATTTTACAAATTGGCATACGGGGGCGAGACGGGAGCCGGGCATAAGTCACCATAAATGGCTTTTTTACAAGAAGGGTAAAGTAATGTATGTTGTGCCAAAAAACTATCCGCTTTTATATAGCAGTGGTTTCCATTTTGTAAAGTGGAGTGGGGAAGAGGAGCTTGAATATTGCTGGGAAGATGAAATCAAATATAAGGAAGTAAAGGATCTAAATTTTCATTCACTTATTCGAGAATACAAAAGTTTTGTAAGGCAAAATGAAAACAAACTCAAAAAAGGATTTGTTCTTTTTTATTGGGACAACCCTTTTTATTATCTCAAGGAAGGATTGAAGCTTCTTCTAAAAATGAAATAGTTGTTTGAGGAAGTTTGTTATCCAAGAAAAGATATTAAACGAGCCCCCGCCGGGTGGAGGTGTCGGTGTTGGGGTCGGCTGGCCACCCCCAATTGTTTCTGTTCCCGTAGGTGTTGGACTAGGTGAAGGACTGGAAAGAGAGGTCTCCGATTCGGAAGAACCACCGGTTGTTGCGGAGAGCCAGTTTGATAATTTACCTCCGGCGCAGTTATTTTCTCCTTTTACCGCAAAGTAATAGGTCGTATTCGGACTAAGATGGTCAATAGTATATGGTAAAGGCCGGTCGGGGAAGGTTCCTCCAAATCTCATGTCTCCGGCTTTATAACCAAAAAAGATTTGATACGAAGTCGCATCTTTTATGGGAGTGAAGTAAAGCATTGCGGTTGTTTCCGTAGTGTCTATTTTATAAAGGTTAATGGTATCTGTAGGCGCACTATAGCCGCAGGTTGGTGCTCCCGCCGACGATAACCCCGGTGAAGAGGAAGGGGTTGGGGGAACGTACTCATAGGCGCCGATATCATAAGCCGCTCCTTGCGGGCGTGAGGCTCCGTTAATATCGATAGTTACCATGGGTGTTATTCCGTCGGGGCCGGGGGGAGGGGTAACACCGGCATCTATTACAGGGGAAGTTGTGGAAGTGTGAAAATCACCTCCGGCGGCGTTAAAAAAGACAGGGTCAGGGTCAAAAGGGATATCGTGGGCACCGGGTGAAATGAATTGATAATCTGCAGTATTATTCCAAAAGCTGTTGTAGTCATGAACTGGCTCCGGAGGCACACTCCCCGGTGCTAAAACTATGCCAGTTGTTGCATTGGCAATAATATTATTTTCAATAGTAAGGCTTGTTGGAATTGGGTCTGGAATCAAGGTAACTCCGGTAGAGCCGGAGCCGGGGCCGCTTGCATAAATAGTGTTATTTAATATAAATATGTTATCCACCGTGCCTTGGACGATTACAGGATTATCCATGCCGTGGATTATTAGGTTCTCCAGCAGGACATGATCGGAGCCCCAAATAAAAACCCCAACTCCTCCTGGTACAGTATTAGAAATTTCGAAACCTGATATGCCAATGTAGTTTGCGGGTGTATTTGTTAGTTGATCCCCAATACGGAACGAGCCTGCAAGGTTTACTGCTCCCGTTCCCGGCCAAGAACGATAGAAAATGGGGTTTTTGGCTGTACCACCACGAGTAATAAAGATATCAGTTCCAATCTTTAATCCGGCCTTGACATTTACCGTATCTCCGGGGTTTGTTAGATTGGCGGCCCATTGGATAGATGCGCAGGGATTATTTAAATCCGTACAATCACGGCCAGGATCACTTCCTGAAGTTCCATCCACCCAGAGGTCTACCCCAGAGGGAGCGGCAAATACTTTGGTTGATAGTTTGGAAAGGAAGATTATCGAAAGAAAGAAAAAAAGAGCAATAGTAAATAATATTTTGAGCGTTTTTATGAAGTTATCAGGCATATCAATTTTTCACACAGAGCCTATTTATGATAGGCACATTGTATGAGTAATTGCAAGCTTTATGAACTAAAAAACTCCTAAATCATAATTCGATATTATTTTTCTTTTCAGCTACAATTTGAGTGTGAGAAAACACATCGAGCGCGTTTTCGGCCTTGCAACTTCCGGAACCGCTAAGGATACCTATATTCTTTTTGGGGGCAATGTTTTTGCCGCCTTCCTGGGTTTTTTGTTTACTATAGTTATTGCCAGGGCACTAACGGTTAGTGATTTTGGGGTATTCTCTGCAGCCGCGAACTTGATTGCGATTCTTATGTCCTTGTCGGACCTCGGTCTTTCTTCCGGTATTGTGAATTTTGTATCTTATCACATCTCTCGGGGAGAAACTAAAACAGCCGAAGAGTATGAAAAGGCTGCTTTTATTGTAAAGATTGTTGCATCTTCTCTTCTTTCTTTGCTGGTTGTTATTTTTGCTGTTTTTATTTCTAAACACTGGTTGGCAACGGCCGATAAACAGATTGCATATTGGGTTGCCGTTGTTTCTTTTACAGGCTTATTTTGGAGATTTTTGCCATATATGCTTCAGGCTAAAAAGCAATTTTTGAAGTCGGTACTGATTGACATTTTTGTAAGTCTTCCAAAAGCATTGATACCCTTGGTATTTGTATCGCTCGGAATCTTAACAGTAAAAACTACATTGCTGGCATTTGAAATAAGCGTTCTTATAGCCGGGAGTGTGGGACTAATTTTTACCGGGATAAACTTTATGTTTGCTCATACCAAAAAAGAAACTTATTTAAACCTAACGAGATTTTCCAGCTGGTTAGGTTTCAATAGAATAACGTCTTCTATCGCCGGCAATCTGGACGTTCAAATGCTTGCAGCATTGGCGGGGGCGGTTGCAACGGGCCTTTATTCTATTCCTGCGAAATTAACTGCTTTTCTGGTAATACTGGCATCCAGTTTTTCTGCGGTTTTAGCTCCAAGAATGGCCGGATTTGCCGACAAGAGCAAAGAAAAAACTTATATCATAAAGGCGACTTTGGTAACTTTAGGTATAGTATTTCTTATCCTTTGTTGGATAATTGTCGCCAAACCTTTTATTCTAATTCTGTTTGGGCAAAAGTATTTGCCGTCCGTACCGATATTTCAAGCACTTTCCGCTTCAATGATTCCGTTTATCCTCACAGTTCCGTCCGTGACCGCAATTATTTATGGCATGAAGAAGACAGTTTTTATCGGCCTTTTTTCTTTTTTTCAATTGGCGGCTATATTTTCTTTAAATTATATTTTTATTCCAAAGTATGGTCCTTTTGGACCAACCCTGACTTACGCCATAACAAATACAATATTGGCAATTTATACATGGGCAGTCGTGATAAAGCACTACTGGATTGACAAATGATTTCTATTTGGGCGCACACATTAGTCAAAAATGAGGAACGATATCTCTGGTTTGCAGTAAGGGGTATCATTGATTTTGTAGACAAGGTTCTTCTTTGGGACACGGGAAGTACCGATAGGACCCTTGAAATTATTAAGGAATTAAAAAAACGATATCCGTTAAAAATCGAATTCAAACAAGTCGGGAATGTTACTCCGGAAGGGTTTACTGAAGTAAGCCAACAAATGTTGGATAAAACCGATGCCGACTGGTTCATAGTAGTTGATGGAGACGAGGTTTGGTGGGACGAATCCATTAAATGGGTAGCTGAAACAATTAAAAAGAAGGGGAACGAACTTGAATTAATTGTCAACCCGGTAGTGAATTGCGTCGGCGATATCTACCACTACCAAGAAGAGGCAGCAGGCAATTACCAAATTGATGGAAGGCGGGGCCATATGAATATCAGGGCAGTCAACTGCAAGATTCCCGGACTTCATTTTGAAAAACCTCACGGAACCCGGGGACTCTATGATGCGGATGGGATGCTTATTCAGGAGAGGCCCCACTCAAGAAGATTATTTTTGAATGATGCTCCTCTTATGCACTTCACAAACCTTATTCGCTCATCTAACCGCGGGAAAGACCTCCTCGTGCCCAAAAGAGATATAAAGCTAAAGTATGAATTGGGGACTCCATTCCAAAAAGATTTTTTCTATCCCGAAGCTTTCTTCAGAGAAAGACCTAAAATTATTCCGTCTCCTTGGAAAAAGATGAATGCGGCATTTTGCCTCAGGGCATTGGTTGAGACTCCGCCAAGAAGAATAAAAAGGAGATTGTTCAAATCAAAGATTGGTTATTAAATGGACTCAAAACTAAAGCAGGTTTGGGAAAAAGACGAATACTATGAATTGGCAAAGAAGGGGAGCCTCGATATAAACCACCCCGCAATGAAGCTTCTAAAAAAACTTGCGAAGCCCAATTTAAAAATATTGGATTTGGGTTGCGGGGAGGGGACAAGGCTTAATTATCTTTGCAAAAATCCTGGAAATTGTGTCGGTATAGACATAAGTTCGAAAGCGATTGGCTTGGCAAAAAAGAGTTATCCGGATATTTCTTTTTTGAATGCGAATCTGGAGAAATTGCCGCTAAAAAACGAAACTTTTGATTTGGTTTACAGCGCCTTTGTTTTGGAACATTTGGAAAATCCCGAAAGGGTTATAAAAGAGGCAGTTCGAGTTTTAAAGAGGGGTGGACACTTGGTTTTGGTTGCCCCAAACTACGGTTCCCCTAACAGGGCATCGCCCCCCTACAGGGGTTCGAGGATTGGAAAACTGGTCTTGGGTTTTTTTAAGGATTTAGCGAAGCCCATTTCAGTGGCAGAAAATCTTTCTTGGGAAAGAGTAGCTCCTTTAGCAGACAAAACCAAATATGAGATTGATTGGGATACGACAGTTGAGCCTTATTTAAGAACGTTAGTTTCTTATGTTAAATCTCTAGGTCTAAAGATAGAAACCTCATCATCAGGTTGGTCAGAGGAAGAAAAAGGAGCTAAAATTCATCAAAAGATATTTCGGTTTCTCGGAGAAGCTGGAGTATACCCTTTTAATTATTGGGGCCCGCATCTTTTGTTGTCAGCGAGTAAGTAAATTTATATGAAACAACTTCAATCATTTGTTGCAAAAAGACCTCTTTTCATTGTTTTTTTGGCGATAGTTGCACACCTTCTCCTTTTGGCGAGGACCCAATTCACCGCTTGGCCCGAGATGCTTCTCTGGCCATATTTAATTCTTAAAGGCTGGTTGCCGTATAAGGATATAGCCATTGCCCACACACCCCTTCTTTTTACTGACCTTAGTGTTTTCTATTGGATTTTTGGATTAGGACCTGTCCAATTAAAAATTTATACCTGGGTATTGATTTTATTGACCGACGGACTTTTGTTTTGGATTGTCAGAAAGATTTGGAAAACCGAACTAGCCCTTATTGCCCTTCTTTTATATATTCCCCTGCAATTTTATTATGGAGGCAACGGTCTCTGGTTTGACTTGGCTTTGGCCCCACTGGCCCTTCTTATTTACTACTACTTACGAAAGCAAAAATATTTTTGGGCAGGGATTTGGTGGGGGATTGCCTTTTTTACAAAGCAAACTGCATGCTGGTTTTTGGTCCCCATATTTATAATGCTTCTGAAAACCAATCTTTTTGTTGGGCTTAAGGATTTTATTAAGGGAAGCTTAACAGTAACCCTACCGATTTTGGCAGTTATCTACTTTTTGGGGATTTTTCCAAACTTTTTCTTTTGGGCAGTAAAATTTGGAATAGGAATTTTGCCTACGGCGTCAGGCCAGATTCTCTTTCCGACAATAAAGCAGATGCTTGTTGCTGTTTTTCCCATCGCTCTTCTTTTTCTTGCAAGATTACGATTGCATAAGCCTTCTACGACCTTACTGTTGTGGGGAGTTTTTGGTGCTCTGGGGGTATATCCTCGCTGGGATTTATTTCATTTTCAACCCGGTCTTCCGTTCTTGGCAATAGGGCTGGCTTTAACGCTTTTAAGTTTTCCCAAAATCAAAGCTGTCGAAAAATCAGTCTTACTAATTGTTCTGGCGCTTTTCCTAATTGTTATTGCCAGACAAACGGAAAGAACGTGGGGGCAGGGGGATAGATTTTTTGAACCGCAAATACTGCAGACATCGGCATATATTAAAAACAATACTTCGAAAGATAACAAGATATACGTTTTCAATACTTGGGACGACATTTATGTCTTATCCGACACCTTGCCGGCAACCCGTCCTTGGACTCCGGGACTCGGGTGGTATGTCGGGCTTGCCGGAATGCAAGAGAAAATGACAGCTCAGCTTGCAGAAAGTCGACCCAGATATATTGTAATTGGACAGTATGACGATACGAACTCCTGGGTTTATAAGCCGGATTTAATAATGGATTTCATCCGTAAGAATTACCAAATTAAAAATAAAATAGGAGACCTTTCAATTTTAGTAGCAAAATGAAAATTGCATTTTTAAATATTTACCAGGGACTTGTTGGCAGAGGATCGGAGACTTTTGTATCGGAGGTAGCAAGTAGACTTTCTGACAAGAACAAAGTTGATGTAATTGTAAAAAATAAGCTTCCCGGAAAAAGATGGCCGGTTCTTTGGAGAGCCTTTTTAGATCCACAAGGCGTGGACGTTGCACTTTTTACGATTAAAAATCTTCCGAGGATTTGGAGAGAAAAATACGACGTTGTGATACCACTTAATGGTGGATGGCAGCCTGCATTTATTAGATTGATTACTTGGGTTTATGGAGGCAAAATGGTCATTTCTGGACAGTCTGGTAAAGGCTGGGACGACAGGAATAATCTTTGGTGTTTCCCAGATGCATTCGTAGCTCTTTCGTCTTTCCTTCAAAGGTGGGCAAAGGGAGCAAACCCGTTCCTTAGACGAGTTGAGTATATTCCCAATGGTGTTGATATTAATAAATTTAAACCCGACGGAGAAAAAATTAGTACCAAACTTACCAAACCTCTAATTTTGTCGGTGGGAGCGCTTTCGGAGGATAAAAGGATGGATCTTGTAATAAAGGCGGTAGCAAAACTAAGAAATGCCAGTCTTCTTTTGGTTGGAAAGGGGCCGTTAAAAGAAGAACTGGGAGAATTAGGAAGGAAACTTTTAGGAGAAAGATTCCAAATTGTCTCTTTTGATTTTAGCGAAATGCCAAAGGTTTATAGGGTAGCGGATCTATTTACCTTAGCCTCGCCCTGGTATAGGTCATTTGAAATAGTACTTACCGAGGCTATGGCTACAAATTTGCCCGTGGTTGCAAACAATGACCCAATAAGGAAAGAGATTGTCGGAGATGCTGGGATTTTGGTGGACCCGACCGATACTCAAGCATACGCGAAGGCGCTTAAAGACGCTCTTAACAAGAAGTGGGGAGATGCACCCCGAAAACAGGCGCAAAAGTTCGATTGGGATAAAATTGCGATAAAATACGAGCAGCTTTTCAAAACGTTATAACATCCTTCGCAAACTAAAGTTTGCGGTTCCCCATGAGGGAGGATGATATATCAGGTTCAATTCCTCCACGAATTAACATTCGTGGTATCCTTGAAACTGTTATGAAAATTTCGGTAATAATCCCAACATATAACGAAGAGAAAGTTATAGGGGAGTGTCTAGAGTCTTTATTTGAACAGACATTAAAAGACTTCGAGATAATAGTTGTTGATGACGGCTCGGCCGACAAGACTAAACATGTCTTGCGGAATTTCCAATTTCCAATTTCCAATTTCCAATTGTTGGAGCAGAAACATATGGGCCCCGGACAGGCGAGAAATTTGGGAGCAAA
>Ga0315284_10017517_pt1 | contig 10161 bp, 6 predicted proteins | sample YL17G09_16_MG_FD_203696 | JGI IMG/M metagenome (GOLD analysis project Ga0315284, IMG submission 203696) | Sediment microbial communities from Yellowstone Lake, YNP, Wyoming, USA - YL17G09_16 | ecosystem: Environmental > Aquatic > Freshwater > Lake > Sediment | place: USA: Wyoming | collected...
GATTCTTGCGGCACCATACTTTTGCCATGGAGATCGATAAGAACGTACTGCTGTCGGGTGTTGTCCCGTTCGATCGACTTTCGTCGGACTTGCAGAGCATTGTGATCGCCGGTAAGTCGGCGTATACGTTTTTGTTCACCGAGCAAGATATACCGCTGTTCGATGATATTATTCCGACTGACTACCTGGAGTACGTAATCACAGTCGTATAATCATGCGCGGAGGAGTTCAAGTATGGTCGCAATCATAAGCAGAGTAAAACCTCAAGGGTTTTTGAAGATTGTCGCCCGTGACGTGAGAACTGGCCGAGTTGTATTCCGAGAAGAAAAGCCAAATCTGGTTACGATTGGAACTAAGGGCATAATCGCCAGGTTGCTTACTCAACTTCCTGGCAATGCGGTTGAAAATGATCGAATTTGGGCTATCCATATTGGTAATAGTAATGCTCCCGCGGTCACCAATCAGACAGGTTTACAGGGAACGGTCATCACCAAGAAGGCCATAAATCAACCCATGACCATTGATTCTCCGGCTGAGACTTCAGGTATCGTGGAAGCCGAAGTGACTTTTGATACGACGGACCATGTTGGTGAATCTATCTGCGAGGTTGGTCTATACAGTCGTGGCAGTGACGGGTCAAATTTGAACAATAGCTACGCAAAAATGTTGGCTCGACAGGTTCACGGAGAAGTCATCAAGACCTCAAATATCACTATCACCTATACCTGGCGGTTTCAGATTACTGTGTAAGGAGCGACCCAATGCCCTTGGATTTTTACAAAGACGGATACGATACCGGAAGTGCGCTTGGGAACGCCATTCAACCAATCACGGATGGGGAAACATTAGTAGATACTAATTTGAACCGTTCCCCGGATAACTTACGGAATCGTACCGAGGTGCTTCGGGAAGTTTTTAATTTTCAGGAATTGCTGTCCAGGTCTGATCGTGGACTGATTGTGTTCAGTGACGCCAACACGAGAATGATCGTTCATGAGGTCGGGGCGTTGAGTGGCAAGTACGGATTCAAACTTAACTTGACTGGTGATTACGACGATCCATCGGATCGAGATCTTATCATCGGTTCTATCGTATCCCCATCAAAGTTAACCGGGACAGCTCCAATCCGGGCTAAACTTGTCCATTTGGACACATCTGCTGATGCAAAGTTTTCTCTGCTCTCCAAGAAACTTGGGGGAATCCGTAGGGTAGCCGAGGGGGCGCACAATATTTTGTTTCGAATCTACAAAGAGTCTGGGGAAAATACTATCCTGGTTTCAATCGAAGGGGCTGCTAACGAAAGTGCCCCAGACCCCGAGGTCGGACCGGTAACGATTGCAGTTCGCATTGCTGCTGATGATTCGTCGACCGTGGCGGGTCTCGTCACTGCAATAAACACTCATACGGGAGCTCAGAAACTCGTATACGCTGCTCCGATCAGTGTAGATACTTTGTGCTTGACCCAAACCATGACCACCCCAGTACGTCTCTATGAAGACGCGACCACCAGCGAGAGTATCGGTGGTATAGACGATGAGTGTTTTCGTGTGACGGCTGCAGCGATCGACGATCATTTTTTAGAAGAGAATAATTTGCTGATGGACGGAAGTTTCTTGGTTTTGGATTTTGCGACAGCCAAATCTCGGTTGGTCTCCACATACAATTCCACCCCTACGCTTCTGACAATCCATGCCTCTGACGATCCGGGGAATACGACAAACATCGCCGAGACCTATGGAACAATTCCTGTATGCAAGATGCTTGGTGGGTATCTGTACTTTTTGAATGGTCGCGCTTTTGCTCCTGAGTTGTGGGACATTTTGATCGGGAGCAAGAAGGCCGACTTGAGCCTACGCCCTGACCTTGCTTCAGCGACCGATCCGGAGAAGGGTGATTTTCTGGTTGGAGCCGAAGCCAAGACTCAGGGTTCTTTGCCGTTACCAATTGGTACAGTGCATTCGCAGTTGGGTAATCTAGCCCAACTGGGGTCATCTGTAAGCGGCCAGGGTAGTTCCCTGGTGGGCTCGGCAGTGGTTACGGTGGGTGGGATCACACTGCCATCAGGTACGTTGCACAGCCAACTCATCCAGCTTGTGACCCAGCTTGTAGATGATGTAACACCGGATGGAGCTAGTCGAATTGGAGCAGCGTCTTACGAACACAGTGGTGTGACGCTTGGCGCAGGTAGCGTTTCGTCCCAGTTGCATACGATCATTGATCGAGTTGTGGACCATACCAAGGGGACTGGTTACGACCACACCATTGGGCATATTCAGCTCAAGCCGTTCGTAGTGGTCCATCCGACACCTGGGTCAGGTGACTACGAGACAATTGGTGCTGGCATCACTGCGGTCAAAACGAACGGTGGAACAGTTTTTGTCTACCCCGGAACGTACGCAGAGTCCTATAATGGCGGAGCTCTTGCTGTTAGCAAACCGATCCATATCATTGGATTTGGCAATGTGGTTTGGAACAATGTTCTTAGCGTGGCTAATTTTACCACCTCCGCCAGTGCATCTTGGTGGAGCACACTGACGTTTGAGAATATCAAATTTGCCAGCGCTACAGCCACAGATGTTCCATTTATGAGTATCGGAGGGACGGCGACTGAGGCCGGAAGAATTGAATTTTTCAACTGCGTGTTCTCCCATATTGGGGTGTTGGGTCGTTTTTGCAACTTTGAAGCCCCTTGTCGGGTAGTCATCGAGAATTGCTACTTCTCGAGTACAGCAACATTTACAACGGGGCGTTGGGCCATTGGGATCGATGGAGCCCAGGTACGTCTGCATCGAAACAAGTTTTACCATTGTGCTGGCATAGCCATTATCGCCAGTGGAAAAACATCGAAACGGTTCGAAGCTTCATATAATGAATTTTTGGAGTGCGGTTATTCGACAGACCTGTCGGTATTGAACCATCTGTTTAATTTCGACAGTGTGGACAATTTGCTTCTCGTAGGAAATAACTACCCAGATTTTACCCATTCTTTACCGGAATGCCGATACGCTCTGTTTCTGTGGGTGCGTTTGAACAAGTTTGCGCTTGTACATGGAAACGTGATGCACCCTCGGATTGCTTTAAGTGGTACCCCTGACGTTGCCATGTTTCACTTGCTGCAGTTCACTGGTTCCGAGGGTGCCGTATTCGTTCAGAACAACTCATTCCCCAATTGCCTGAAGTGCGGGGCTATTAGCTTTGTGGGGTCGACGTCAAAGAACTTCATATCTGGAAATTCGTTCCTGGATATGGGATACGCATCCCCATCGTCTACTTTAAGTATGGTCGACTGTTCGGCCGGCCAGTCAATTGTTGAAGGAAACTACTTCAAGTGTAAGGACGTGACGGACTATTTCCAGATTGGTTTGAAGATCGCTGGATCGGGGCTCGTGTCTGAGAACATCATTACGGGCAATATCGAAGGTGTTCGGGTCACTGGGGATGCTACGGTTATCCGTGGCAATTACATCGAGACCCAAAATCACGAAGATGCGCGCGGCGTAAAATTCTTGGCCGGGACAACACACAGCTACATGACCGTGTCCAACAATAGGATAAAATCCCGATACGGTATTTTGTCAGATGGTAACCTGCTTAGTTCATCTATTGTTGGCAACGTAACTACTATATTGGGCGCAGGAGAAGGGATTCACATAACGGGTGATTATGTAACGATCTCGGACAACGTCATCGATGGAACAACGGGTTGCCCGTTTGGTATTTACCTCTTAGGTAATGCTGTTGGGCATAACATTGTGAAGGCCAATCGTATTACAGGTCCTCTGGCTGGCGTATGGTGCGACACCCTTACGTGTGATACTATTGTTCAAGATTGTAATATTTCCATTGTTGCCAGTGGTAATAGTCCCTGTTACGGTATTCGTTTAAGATTAGATAGAAGTCAGGCAATCGGAAATATTATAGAACTTACTGGAACTTTGGGGACAGGCGATAACCATGGAGTAAATATTGGTGCCTCCGAAAGTGCAGCTCTGAACAACATTATAAAAGGTGTTGTGATAGGGGTTCTTATCAACCCTGGGGCAACCGTTCAGTTTGTTAATGTTTCTGGGAATCGTATAGAAGTTGCAGATAAGGCGAATTCATCTGGAGTCTGGATGACCAAAACAGCTAGCGGTAATTGTTTTTTTACAGTCAACAACAATGTTATTTCGAGAGCAGGTCGATCCGATAAGTCAGGATCCTACGCGATCAATGCCGGAGCTAATGCTCTCAGGATCGCTTGCGCAGGGAACGTTATTCGGCAATTCTATAGTTCCGGTGCTGATTTCACAGCGGCCTTTTTTGGTCCGACGAACACTTTTGGACTGGGTATAAACAATTTTACGTCAAATACCGAAACAGTCAATGTTTACGATACAGCATAATCAGAGGAAATCCACATGCCCCTGAATTTTTTCAAAGACTCCGCAGACACGGGCAGCGCGCTAGCTTCGGCGATTCGACCATATGCGAACGGTGAATCTGGTAACGCTTCGATTCTGAACCGTCCGTTGCGAAATTTGCTGAATCGTTCCGAAGTTATCAGGCGCGCAGTGGATCACCAAGCATTGCTAACGCGTTCAGACCGTGGGTATTCCCTGGTTAGCGACATAGAGGCCTTTCTATACTTTAAGTATTTTAGCACGGGGAATATTGGGTATGCGTTCTGTCTGAATTCCGAGGGCGTGTGGAATCAGTGGGACCGAGATTTGATGCTAGTGCCCATCGTATCTTCGGCAACATTGAGTGGATCATCTCCTATTCTAGCCGAGTATGTTTTCGATGATGGGTCTTTTTCTGTGTACCCGCAGGTTTCTGGGATCAGTCGTAAAGTAGCCGAAGGAGCTCATAATATCCTGATCAAGATTTTCAAGATTTCAGGAGAGTCCCCGCGCGAACCGATTATCTCTATCGAAGGTTCGTTCACTCCCCTGGCGCCGGACCCGGAAGAGGGACCAGTTACGATTTGCGTTCAGGTTTCTGCAGACAACACGTCCACTATCAATCAGGTGGTCTCGGCAATAAATGAGCATTTAGGCGCAAGGTCCATCGTTACTGCTGGAAAAGTTACGGGCGGGGAACGGACGATTTCGATAACAGACCCCATCGGTCCAGCGCGACTTTACAAACCTTCGGGAAGTATCGGCGGAATAGACGACGAGGGGCTTCGGGTTACAGGCGCGCAGTTGCGAATTTTCTTCGAGTCCAACAGGATTCAAGAAGGTGGTTTCGTAGTACTTGACTTTATGGGTGCTAAAGAACGATTGCAACATAGTTTTCAGGATAACACAAGCGTACTTCGGGTTATCAATCCCGGGGTAGCGTCAGATACTCGAAACTTGGCCGACTGCACCGGAACAATCCCAGTCTGTAAAGTTCTTGGACAACGCCTACACTTCTTCAATGGGCGATCGTTCGACTTGGACACGGCGGATTTGTTCTTGGATAGCTTGGGGGACGAGTCCAGGCTCGCTCGAGAGTTGCGATCTCCCTCTGGTTCCAAGCGTGGGGACAACCTGATTGGCGCGGAGGCCAAGTCTGGTGAAACACCTGTCGTATTCTCACTCGGTGTTGGTACTGTAAATTCTCAGCTCAAGACTTTAGCCAGGTTAGGGTCTGCGATTGTGGATCGCGGGTCATCAAAAATAGGTTCAAGATTAATACCCCCAAACGGACCATTTGCTACAATCCCTTCTGGGTCGGTACGTGCTCAGGTCTATAATATACTAAACCAACTATCGGATAGCGCGGGGGATAATCCTGGAGCTTCTAAGATCTGGATTGATGAGTACACTCATGATGGTGAGACTCTCACTCAAGGGTACGTATCAGACCAGATTCAAGATTGTTGGGCACGTCAAACTGTTCATGATCAAAGCGATGAAGAGAGCACTTATTGGCACAAATTTGCAATTTTAACATCAGCCAGTCGTCCATTCGTTCTGGTGAACAAGATTTCTGGGAATGGGGATTACACGACAATCACCGCTGCTCTGGATGCCATAAAAACAACCGGCGGTACGATATACGTGCAGGGTGACGTAGCGGCCTATTCGGACCCCTATAATGGTCTTGCTGCGGTTACGGTGGAGAATCCGATCACGGTGGTTGGTTTGGGTAATGTTGTTTGGCAGGCTACTGGCGGTACCTGTTTCACTGTGGCCGCTAACTGCGAGTTTCGAAATAAGATACTGTTCAAAAATATTTCGTTTAGCGGTACAATCGCTATTTCGGTAACAGCTACTGTGGAACATACGAAAGCAAGTGTCGAGTGCCAGGGTTGTAACTTCTCCGATGTTTCTCTTGCCGTAAATCAGACTTCGCCCAATCGTTTTATCATGCGCAACTGCATGATGATTAAATCCGTGCCCCCTACTGTGTCAACTGCGGTGGTTCAAGCTACAAAGGGTCACGTGATTGTTGAGAACTGCAAGTTTGCTTATTGCGGGTCTATAGTAAACGTCACCAATTCTGCCGTGCGCGATATCTCCATCATTGGGAACGAGTTTTACAAGTGTGGGTACGCGACATCGCTTAGTAATATTCCATTTTTGATTTCGATTGTTGGGGGCAATACGATTCGCATTGAAAACAATACGTACCCTGATTTTGTTCATAGCGGTGATGACGACGATATTTACACCATGTTTTGTTCTGTGACCGATTGTTCAGATTCGTTTATTTATGGGAACACGTTGGATCTTGGCATACCTACGTCTTTTACCGCTGTATCCGGTAAGTATGCCATTTACACAACTGGGACGGCGCACAGAACGCAAATTGTTGGAAACCAGATTTCTCGTATTGGGACTATTGCCGGCATTCGTACCAATTGTTTGCAAGCTTTGGTGGAACGAAATAATCTTGCTGGTTTCTTTTCACAGGAACTTTCGATTAATTCTGCTGTAATATACGCTCAAGCCGCAGTGGCATTGATCAGAAACAATAAGGTTGTCTCAGACGATATCACTGCTTACTCGATTGGGTTGGGGATACGAATTTCAACCACGATTGCTGGGGTCGTTTCTGGAAATTATTTGCACGGTGTCGGTAAGTCGCAACCGGGAATTGGTGTTGAAACATCTACTGTCCTAGTTCTAGGAAATTACATTCAGGGTATGACGACGCTTGGTAGTGGAGAATACGGTATACGGGCGCTCGCCAGTATTGATTATGTCATTGCAGCAGACAATACTATTTTTGGCGGAACCAGTGGGATTAATTTTAGCAACGTAACTAAATCGGTTATGCACAGAAATTCGATTGTTCCGTACGATAACGTTAGTGTTAATTATTCTTACGGTGTGTTTGCAACTGTTGATTCTATCGTATCGAGCAATCGAATAAAATTTGGTGCGCAGGTTCATCGCTACGGGATTAAGATTGATTCCAGTGGGAATTCGATTACTGCCGTTGGTAACACAATCGACGACCCAGAAGTTGGGATACAAGTTGGACAGAGCAACCAAATCGTTTCTAGCAACGTAGTCCGTAGCGCCAAGTACGGTATTTACTCAGTGTCCGTTGTGAAATCAATCGTACGTGGCAATAAGATCGGTAACGATTCGGTTGCAGATACAGCGGGCATACAATTCGATTCGACTGCAACTACTCAGGATCTTGTCGTCGCTGGGAATTCGATTACTGCCCCACGCAATGGCATTATGTTTGTGAATAACGCAACTTACTTTGCTACATTTGTGGCATGCTTGAGTAACTTGATTCGCTTGCCGGAGACGATTGAGGCTGCTAATTGTGGGGTTGGGTTCGATAGTGCAACTAACAGTCCAGTACCTAAACGACATTCGGCCATATCTGGGAATATCATTACAAAAGAATCGTCGGAAATATTGATTGGTAGAGGTATATTATTTGGTGGGGATAAAATTGCATTGTGGCAAAACCTAGTTCGGGCTGGGTTCGACGATTTAGAGGAATCTGGATATTTTGTATCTTGCTACTATGCAAATCACGATGGAGGGGTGGGATTGGGTTTCAATATTTCTAATGCAAATACTGTGAATTCTAAGAATATTACAGTTTCTGGAGTAGCGACTCACGTTGATGGGGCGACTCAGTATGATTTGTTACGTACGGTACTTGTTATTTTTTCTCGAGAAATGGGCGCTTCCATGGATGTCTACACCAATTACACGGCCACGTATCAAGGATCTGGGTGGACCGTAAATGCGGCAGTTCGGCAGTCTGATACAAGTGTGAAACTTACATTAAATTTAGAAACTACTCCTGTTGACGGGGCGGATATCACAGTAATAGCGGCTACGGGTATTCTGGATGTTTATGGGAATCCTATTGATCCGGACAACCGGACCGCTCTTATTGAAGGAGGAACGTACCCGACTATTTCTGTGGCATCACAACCCTATTCGTTATTGTGCACATTGCTGGTTAGTTTTTCTAGGGCCATGGGCGCATCAATGGGTAACCCGTCAAATTATACGGTTACTCATAACAGTACCGGGTGGAGTGTAATCAGCGCGGAGAATCAGTCGACCACAAGTACAAAATTAACTTTGAGTAACCTTGCGCTTTACGATCAAGAATCAATTGTGGTGACAGCACATACGACTATCTACGATTCTTTTGGGAATCCACTTGAACCGAACAGCCGGGTTGCTCCGGCGTTTGATGGGGGTACTTACCCAGCTGTTACTGGCGGTAGTTACGATACCCCAAATCATTATTTCTATATGAACTTTGATACTTCAATGGAAGAAGTACCGGCTGAAACACCGTCTAATTATACGGTTAAGTTTACTGTATACGATGTTGATTGGAACGTACTTGGTACTGGTATTTATACGGTTGATGTAGCTACAATGATAACTTCTACCCAAGTACGACTCCACGTAAATACTCCGATTTCTCCGCCAAACCCACCATATGTGTATCAAAGGATATGGTTAATTGCAGGTGCCGCGGTAAAAGATATATACGGTAATCCACAGAGAGTTACCACCGCTATATTCATGGGTCCGACAGGTTAACTATGGCGTTACTAAAAAAATACTGGCTCCACCTCCTCTCCCTTCTCGCCGCCATTTCGCTCTACTTTCTATATCGCAAAGCTACGTCGTTGCGTACCGAGCTCAAGCTCCTCCGGGACATGGAGCTCAAGCGCAAGGCCGAGCTGGAGGAGGCACAGCACCTGGCCCAGGTAGAGGCTGACCAGCAACGCGTAGAGCGTCTGAAAGTCGAGCTATCATGTCTCAGGAGCGAGACTCGCGCCCGGGACGAGAAGCTCGCTCTGGTCGAGCAGGCCGTGAAGACCCAGACCGACCAGGTCTTGAAGGCCAAGAGCTTTGCTGCGCTTGAGAAGATTCTCAAAGCTTCGCAGGAGACCAAGAAATGAAACTCGCAGCTCTGTTCGTCTTGTTGACCTTCTCTTCTCAGGTTACCTTGGCCCAGGAGCTCAAGTTGCCGACCTGGGAGGTAAAAAAAATCGAGGGGGTCGAGTACGCCTGTTACGATCTCGATGACGCCAAAACTTTGGTCCAGATAGACCTGGAGTTCAAGTTCCGAGGGGATCGACTGGCCGTCTGTCGGACCAACTACGAGGAGGCCGACAAGGCCCTGGACGAGTTTCTCGATGCTGCGGTGGCCGAGTCCAAGTCGCTCGATGCCCTCAAGGATTTACTTGGTAAAAAAAACCTGGAGATCGTCAAGCTTGAAAACGACAAGGCGATCTTGGAAAAAAAGACCATCAGAAATAACTTGTCCTGGATTGCAAGTTCTGCTCTAATGATCGCCGTTGTAGCCTTCGCCTCAGGTTGGCTGCTTCGTGCCAAGTAAAAGAAGAGAGACGTGCTCGGAGGCGACCCCGGGCACGTCTCTCGACCCTCTTAGGAACTCAAACCATACTCCGCTTCGATTTCCAGGAGAAGTTTCTCAGCACGTTGCTCGAGTGATCTGAGATCCTGTCGAGCTTTTATGCCTTTGACAAACTTATCCATGGGAACTTTCCACGAATCCGAGATGGGTTCCACTTCCGGCATCCACTTAGGAACTCTGCTAGTCTTCTCTGTGAAGCAACTTCCAAATGCACTCTTCACGATGTACGTCGCCAACCCAATCAACATAGGATTCACGTTTCCTCCTTCAGAGGGGGTTTAGGGTTACAGGTTGACTGCAGGTTTGGTT
>Ga0315284_10017518_pt1 | contig 10161 bp, 11 predicted proteins | sample YL17G09_16_MG_FD_203696 | JGI IMG/M metagenome (GOLD analysis project Ga0315284, IMG submission 203696) | Sediment microbial communities from Yellowstone Lake, YNP, Wyoming, USA - YL17G09_16 | ecosystem: Environmental > Aquatic > Freshwater > Lake > Sediment | place: USA: Wyoming | collected...
GGCGAAGACTGGGACGCCGACATCACCAACTGGGACGAGGAGGCGCGAGAGCAGTGAGCCGGCAGCAGGGGTTTACCCTGCTCGAGATGGTGTTGGTGATGGTGATCCTGGTGATCGGGGCCGGGGTGGCGGTACCCCGGTTCGCCGATTTCACCGGCCGCCAGCACTTGGCCGCGGCGGCCTCCCAGGCCACCGCCGTGCTCGCCTTCGCCCGCGACTATGCCCGCAGCCATGGCGTGGCGGTGATGGTCACCTGGGATGAGTCCCTGGTCACCGTCAGCGTGGAGGCGGACCCGGAAGGGGCGCCTGGGGAGTTCACCCCGGTGCACGCCGGGTGGGAATCCCTGCTCCGGCTGCCCGCCGGGGTCACCGTGGCCGACCTTCTCCAGGGGGAAGAGTCCCTGGAGCTGCCCTGGGAGCAGGTGATCTATGCCGACGGCACCGGTGAGGACCTGGCTGTCGTGCTCCAGGACGAGCAGGGCCATACCCGCCGGCTGGACTACCGCGGCCGGCTGGGCACCGCCCTGGTGCAGGAGGAGGGGGAGGAGGCCCAGGATGCCGGGTCCTAGCCGCGGCTTTACCCTGGTCGAGCTCCTGGTCGCCACCGTGCTGCTGGCGGTCGGCCTCGCCGGCGTGCAGGCGGCCGTCGCTTCCTGCATGGGCGCCCTGGGTCGGGCGGATGGCTATCGCACCGCCTCCCTGCTGGCCGAGCAGAAGATGAGCGAGCTCTGGACCGGCCAGCTTCCCCCCCAGACCGCCGAAGGCGACTTCCCGGACTACGAGGGCTACCGCTGGTCGCTGGTGGTGTCCGATTCCGAGCAGGAAGGGTTGCAGGACGTGCTGCTGACCGTGGTCGGGCCCGACGAGCGCCAGTTCCAGGTCGCCACCCTGATCCTGGCGCCCACCGCCGCCCAGACCCCGGCCGGGGAAGCACCATGAGCCGCGCTGGCTTCACCCTGATCGAGCTCCTGGTGGCCTCGGTGATGCTGGCCATCATCACCGCCGGGGTGGCCGCCTCCCTCGCCACCGGCCTCGCCGCCTGGGGGCGGGGCGCGGCCGCCGCCCGCCAGCAGGAGCCCTGGCTGGTGCTCTCCGAGCTCACCCGGGAGTTGGAGCAGGTGGCCGCCCCCGGCGCCGAGCGCGCCTACCTGGTGGCCGGCGACGCCCAGAGCGGGAATCTTGCCGCCGACAACCTGCTCTTCAGCTCTGCCTGCCTGCGCACCGAGGGCTCCGTCTGGCGGGCCCTGCGCCGCGAGGAGGACGACCAGCCTTGGCAGCCTATTCCCCTGCGCGCCCAGGTGGAGTACGCGCTCGACCTGGGTGACACCCCCGGGCTCTACCGGCGGGAGCTCGCACCCGCGCCCGCCGAGCCGCTGGAGGCCGAGGGGGACTGGGAGCTGGTCTGCCCCCAAGTGCGCGGGCTCGACCTGGAGTGGTTCGACGGCACCGAGTGGCTCGCCGAGTGGGATTCCACCGCCCGGGACCAGGATCCGCTCCCCCGGGCGGCCCGGGTTACCTTCTACGTGGAGCCGGAGCGGGGTCACGAGCGCCTGCTGCAGGCCACCGTGCCCCTGGCCCCGAGGTTTGACGCTAATGCCGAGACTGCACCCTGACGCCGGCGCCGCCCTGGTGGTGGCGCTGGGGGTACTGGTGATCATCAGCGCGGTGGTGGTGGGACTCGCCGCCGCCGTGCGCACCACCACCCTGGCCGCCGCCGGCGACTACCAGCGCCTGGCCCTCTACCAGGCGGCCAAGGGCGGGGTCAACCTGGCCCGGGCTGTGCTCGCCCAGGACGAGCCGGCGGACGAGGACCTGGACGAGCCCTGGGCCACCCAGGAGGAGACGGAGCTGGAGCTCGCCGACGGCTCCCTGCTGGTGGTACGCATCGAGGACGCCAGCGCCCGGCTCAACCTCAACTCCTGCTCCGCCGAGAGCCTGCTCGCCCTGCCCGGGGTCACCCCCGAGATGGCCGATAGCCTGCTCGACTGGCGGGACCGCGACGACCAGCCCCGGGACCAGGGAGCTGAGCTCGAGTACTACCAGGCGCTCGATCCCCCCTACGAGCCGGCCAACCGCTCCCTGGAGCGGCTGGAAGAGCTGCTCCAGGTCCGGGGATGGACCCCGGGCGCCCTCTACCGGCCCGTCCCGGAGGCCGAGCTCCCCCTGGCCGGCCTGCTCGCTGTGCGCTCGGGGGAGCGGGACGTGAACGCCCAGGGCGAGACCCGGCTCAATCTCAACACCGCTACCGAGGAGCAGATTCGCCGCCGCCTGCAGCCCTTGCTGGGCGCAGCCGGGGTGGAGGGTCTGCTCGCACTGCGCCGCCAGCTCGGCATCTTCACCTCCCTGGGCGAGCTGTTCGATCTCCCCGGCGCCCAGGCCCAGGACGCCGTGGTCCTGGACGAGGTGAGCGTGGGCCCGGGAGGGCTGCGCCCCACCGTCAACGTCAACACCGCCCCCCTGGAAGTGCTGGCGGCCCTCCCCGGCGCGGACGAGGAGAGCGCCCAGGCCATCCTTGCCCGCCGGGAAGGCCAGGACGGCCCCATCGCCACCCGCGGCGACCTGCTGGAGGCGGTGGGGCCGGAGCGCCTGCGCCAGATGATTGACTACGTCTCCACTCGCTCCGCCCTGTTCCTGGTCACCGCCACTGCCCGGCCCGCCTCCGGCCCCGGGCACTGCACCCTGCAGGCCACCGTGCAGCGTACCGCCACCGGTACCCAGGTGGTCGCCTGGCAGGAGTCCTTCCGCCCCTTGCCTTCGCCCAGCGGCGAGCTCGCCCAGAAAGAGATGACCCATGGCTCCTAAGCGCATCATCGGTGTGGACTTACAGCAGGATTCCGTGCGGGTGGTGGTACTCACCCGGCGCAAGGATGGCATGCACCTGGCCGGCCAGGCCTGCGTCGCCCTCCCCAAGGGTGAGCCGGAGCTGCTCCCCACCGTCCTGCGCAAGGCCTGCCTGGCCGCCGGGGTCTCCAGCGGTCCCGCCGCCCTCGCCCTGCCCCGCGGGGAGGTGGCCGCCCGCACCGTGCTCCTACCCCCCGCCCCACCCGACCAGGTGGAGCCCATGCTCGACATGGAGGTGCAGCAGTATTCCCCCTTCCCCTCCCCCGAGAGCGCCTTCGGCTACCTGGCCCAGCCCCCTCGGCCGGAAACCGGGGAGGTGGAGTGCCTGCTGGTGGTCGCTCGCCAGGCCGCTCTCGACTCCGCCCGCCGCACCCTCGCCTCCGCCGGGCTCAGCCCGGCCTGGCTTGCCGCCCAGGGCGTGGCGCTCTGCGGCATGCTTACCGGCGAGCGGCCGGTGCTGGTGATCCAGGTGGAGGCCGGGTGGACCGGGCTCGACCTGGTGAGCGGCGGACTGTCCATCAGCCGTACCCTCCCCCTGGGCAGCGCCCGGCTGCGGGAGGCCGGGCAAGACCCCTCGGTGCTCGAGCGGCTGGCGGGCGAGGTGGAGCGCTGCCTGCTCTCCGCCGGCGAGCTGCCGGCCCCACCCGAGCTGGTGCTGGTGGGCGGGGGCGCCCAGGAGGCCCTGGCCGCCCTGCTCGCCGAGCGCCTGGGGGTGGCCTGCCGCCTCTGGACCGCCTCCGGCCAGCCCGGGCTGGCCGCCCCCACCCCCCTGGGCCCCGAGTATGCCCTGGCGGCCGCCGTTGCCCTACAAGCGGCCACCGGGCCGGCCACCCTGGCCCTGCGCACCCATGCCCCGGAGACCGAGCGCCGGTCCCGCTCCCGCGCGGTGCTGGTGGGCGCGCTCTCCCTACTGGCCGTGGTGGTGGTGGTCCTGGTCGCCCTCGGGCGGGGCCCCGATCCGGAGCAGGTGGCCCGCACCCAGCGCCTGCTCGTCCGGGTGAACTCCCTGCAAGCCCGCGCGGATCACCTGGCGGACCTGGAGCGGGAGCTGCGGGTGCGAGTGCGCGAGCAGCGCAGCTTCCCCGATGCCGCCCGCGACTTCGCAGTACGCGCTCCCGCCGGGGTCTGGCTCAGCTCGTTCGCCTGCGGCCCCGGCGGCCGGGCCACCGCCCGCGGCAAGGCCCTCTCCAGCGCCAAGGTGGGCCAGCTCATGACGGCCTTGGGGGAAAGCCCCTGCTTTACGGACCTTAATCTGGCCTTCGTGCGTCAAACTAAGGTTGGAGAAAGTGCGTTGGTGGAGTTCAGTATCACCTGGGAGCCACCGGGAGAATGAGACTGCTTACCCGCCGAGAGCAGGTGTTGATCGGCCTCTGTGCACTGGTGCTCGCCGCGGTGGGCTTGCCCCAGGCCAGCCGCCTCTGGAGTGCACCGGCGCCCGCCGGTGCCGCCACGCTCTCGCGCCGCCAGGCCGAGCTGGAACGCCGGGTCGGCTCCCTGCAGGATAGCGTGGCCGCGCTCACCACCACTCGCGAGCAGACCGTGCCCCGCGCCCTCGCCCTGGTGCAGCGCGCGGCCGCCAAGGCGGGCGCCCAGGTGGAGCTCGCCCGGCCCCTGCGCGACATGCGCACCGGCGCGCTCACCCGCCACGCCGTGCAGTTCACCGTCACCGGCAGCTTCCCCCAGGTGGTTGACCTGCTCGCGGCTTTGGCCAGTGAGAAAACGTCACTCGTGGTGGAGCGGGTGGAGATCAGTGCCGCGGACGAGGCCAGCGACCGGGTGCAAGCCCAGCTCCGGGTGGCCGGCTACGAGCCCGCGCCTACCCCTGCCCAGCAGAGTCGGAGGTCCCCGTGAAGATCGCTCGTTATTGGTGGCTGCTGCTCGTGCTCGCCCTCACCCTGGGCGGCCTGCTCTGGCAGGGGCAGGCCACCCCGCCCCGCCCCGCGCGGGCGCGGGCCCGCCCCCAGGTGACCGTGAAGCGAGCCGCCTTGCCGCGCTTCGCGGTCGCCGACTCCTACCGGCTGATCCGGGAGCGCAACCTCTTCCAGCCGCTGGTGATCCCGCCGCTGGCCCCGCGCCTGGCTGCCGCCCCGCTGCCCGCCCTCTCCCCGGCCCCGCTGCCGCCGGTCACCCCCACCGGGTCCATGCGCCGCCGCTGGCAGGGGCGGGAACAGGCACAGCCGGAGATGCCCACCTCCGACGATTGGACCTACGCCGGCTACGCCTTGGTGGATGAGGTCCCGGTCGCCTTCCTGGAGCGTGCCGTAAGCAAGGAAGCCATGTTCCTGCGGGTGGGCGACACCTCCCCGCTCGGCCAGGTCACCCAGATCACCTCGGACGAGATCGTGATCGGGAGCGACGGCGGGGAGATCCGCCTTGCGTGCTCCGATACCTTTGTCGCCACCCCCCTCAACGCCGTGCAGACCCAGCGCCAGGGCCGCGCCCAGCAGCAGGACCGGCGCCCCGGCGGCCTGCTCGCCGATCCCCGCGCCCTGCTCGCCGATCCCCGCGCCCGGGAGTTCCTCTCCCGCATGGCAGAGCGGCTGGGGCTCTCCGGCGGCGGCCCCTCGCCCTTTGGGGGCGCCAACCCGCAAGGAGGTCAATAAGCTACCCCATGCGCTACCTCGCACGCTCTCTGCCCATCTGGTTGCTCGTCGCGCTGCTCTGCCCGCCCCCGGGCTGGGCCCAGCCCGCGCCTGCCGGCGAAACCCAGCAGGAGCTGGCCCAGCCGGAGGCCGCCCCAGGCCCGGCCGCGCCTGAATCCGAGCGCCCGGACCGGACGCGCCGCAGCGGCGCCCCCGGCAGCTTCCGCCTGGAGGTGCGCGGCCTGGACATCGACAACCTGCTCAAGTTCTACAGCGATACCTTCAAGCTCACTGTGGTCAAGGACCCCAACTGCACCGGCCCCGTCACCGTCATCTGCCCGGAGCCGGTGACCCGCGAGGAAGCCATCTCTATCCTGAACAGCATCCTGGAGGTGCGTGGCTTCACCAGCCTGCTCGGCGGCGCCCTGCTCAAGATCGTCCCCCTGGCCCGCGCGGTGCAGTCCAAGGTGGACATCCGCATCGGCAGCAAGCCTGAGACCCTGGCCCTCGACCAGGTGATGACCCAGATCGTCCCCCTGCAGCAGGCGCAGGCCGTCGCCCTGCAGCGGGAGCTCACCCCCCTCATCAGCCCCGGCGCCAGCCTCATCGCCAGCGCCGCCAGCAATACCCTGATCATCACCGACACCGGCTCCAACATCACCCGCCTGCTGGGCATCATCGAGCGGCTGGATGCCGAGTCCGAGCAGGGCACCCGGGTCTTTCCCCTCCAGTACGCCGACGCCACCTCGCTCGCCCCCATCATCAGCCAGCTGGTGATCACCACCAGCACCATCACCAGCGGCACCCCCGGCGGCTCCCGCGCTCCCTGGGAGCAGCGGCTGCTCGGGCGCATGGGCGGCCGCCCCACCGCCGGCGGGGTCACCAGCTCCAGCACCACCACGGGCACCGTGCTCTCCGACCCGCGCACCAACGCCCTTATCGTCACCGCCTCGCCCGACAAGATGCAGATCGCCGAGTCGGTGATCGCCTCCCTCGACCGGCCCGTGCCCTACGAGAGCACGGTCTTCGTCTACTCGCTCCAGCATGCCAAGGCCGCCGACCTGGCCGCCAGCCTCAACCAGGCCTTCGGCCGCGGCGGCACCGCCCGCACTGCCGCCACCACCTCCACTACCACCCGCACCCAGCAGCGGACCACCCCCAGCACCCGGCGCACCCAGCCGGGGCTGCAAGGCGGCACCACCAGCTCCCAGGCGCCGGAGCTGGAGTCCGAGGAGCCGATCCAGATCGCCTCCAAGCAGGCCGGGCAGCAGCGCCCGCCCACCACCTCCGGCGGCACCACCTACCCGCGCGCCGGCACCTCCGGCACCCGGGGCGTAACCCGGGACGCCGAGGGCCGGGTGGTCAGCACCTACGGCACCACCGACACCGTCACCGTGATCCCGGAGTCCAACACCAACTCCCTGATCATCAACGCCCCTCCCGAGCAGATGGAGAGCGTCAAGCGCCTGGTGCTCGAGCTCGACCAGGTGCCGGTGCAGGTGATGATCGAAGCCATCATCGCCGAGCTCACCCTCGATGCCACCAGCAAGTTCGGCTTCGAGTGGACCTGGATGGAGCGCAATGCCTTCAGCAACCCCCAGGCTACCGGCACCCTGAGCACCAACTTCGGGCTGAACGATCCCAAGGCCCTGGGCCTGCGCTACTCGGTGGTGGGTACCTCGCTCACCGGCCTGCTCTCCGCCCTGGCCACCGACCAGCGGGCGAACATCCTCTCCACCCCGCGCATCTTCACCGCCAACAACCGGCCCGCGGAGATCAACATCAGCCAGCAGGTACCCTACATCATCAGCTTCCGGGAGACCACCGCGGGCACGTTCACCTACAACTACGGCTATATGGACGTGGGCATCGTGCTCCAGGTCACTCCCCAGGTCTCCGCCAACGGCACCGTCAACCTGGAGGTGAGCCAGGAGGCCAACGACCTGCTCGGCTTCACCAGCTTCAACGCCCCCATCGTCGCCCGCCGCTCGGCCCAGACCTCCGTCAGCATCCAGGACGGGCAAACGGTGGTGCTGGGCGGGATCATGAAGGAGAGCCGCAGCCAGACCATCACCAAGATCCCCCTGCTCGGGGACCTGCCCCTGGTAGGCGGCCTCTTCCGCAAGAAGGAGATCACCAAGGGCAAGACCGAGCTGCTGGTCTTCCTTACCCCCCGCGTGGTACGTACCCCCGAGCAGGCCCGTGCCCTCACCCAGCAGCAGCAGGGCCAGCTGCGGGGGGTGAAATCCCCCACCCCGGCCCCGCTGCCGCCCGCCAGCAGCCCGCCCGGAGCGCGCCCGGTGACACCCGAGGTGCAGGTCGGCCCGGGGCCCCAGGCCCCCGCCCCGGAGCAGGGAGTGCAGCCGCCCGCGGCCCCGGAGGAAGCGCCCGCGCCCGCGGCCGAGCCGGCCGCGCCCGAGCCCGAGGCCGGGGAGGGGGAGGACGCCGGATAGAGGCAGGAGCAACATGGAAGTCTGCAGTATCGCTTCCCCGGGTATCTATGCCGGGGTAGAGTGGCGAGTGCAAACGGAAAAGCTGCAGCCAACAGACGCGGCGCTGGTGGCCCGGGTGCGGGCGGGCGATGCCGATAGCTTTCGGCTCATCGTCCACCGCTACCAGGACCGCATCTACAGCCTCGCCCGCAATTACCTGGCGAACGAAGAGGATGCCCTCGACGCCACCCAGGAGGCCTTCATCAAGGCCTACCGCCAGCTCTCCGGGTTCGGCGGGCGGTCGGATGTCTACACTTGGCTCTACCGGATCGCGGTCAACACCTGCATTGACCACCTGCGCCGGGCCCGCTCCCGGCCCCAGCTGCAGGAAACCGAGACGGGGCTCGATCTGCACGCCGGCGACGGCGGCGACCCCCAGCGGGAGCTGGAGCGCGCCGAGCTCCGGCGCCGCCTGCTGGCCGCGCTGGGCGCCTTGTCCCCCAAGCTGCGGATGACGGCCATCTTGCACGATGTGGAAGGGTATACTCTGGAAGAGGCGGCGCGCGCCATGCGCTGCACCTTGGGCACCGCCAAGAGCAGGCTCTGGCGGGCCCGGGACGAGCTGCGCCGCTCCCTGCGGAGCGATGATGCATGACAGGCGGTGAATCATGAGCTGCAAAGACTGCCAGCGGCAACTGACCCGGGCCAGGCGCCCGCAGGAGCTCTCCCGGGAGAGCCGGGTGCAGGCGCACTTGGCCGCCTGCCCGCGCTGCCGGGAGGCGTACCAGGCCCAGTTTGAGCTCGTCAGGCAGCTTGCCTCGCTGGCGGGGGCCCAGGCTCCCGCGCACCTGGAGACCGGGATAATGGCCGAGGTCTATGCCTCCCGGCTCCAGCCCTGGTTCCGCTCCCTGCGGCTGCGCCTGGCCGCCGCCGCCACTGCCCTGGTGGCGGTCGCCGTCGGCCTCACGCTTTACCTGGGGACCGGCTCCCAGCCGGCGCCGGTCACCGCCGACAACCGGGACCTGCAGCCCATGGTGCAGGCCTACGCCCAGTACCGGGCGAGCGGGGTTACCGGTGATAGCGGCATGGGTCTGATGCAGGAGGCGGAAGGACTCTTCTGATGTCCCGCTGGGCGCTGCCATTGCTGGCCGTCTGCTTGTCCGCCCTGCCCCTGTGGGCTGTGCCCAAGGGGGGCCAGGCGCTGCAGCGCGCCCGCCTGGCCGAGCGCAGCTACGATTATGTCGGCACCCAGGTGGTGCGCACCATCGGCCGCCGCCAGATGCAGGCAGAAGTGGTGGTCGCTCACCTCAAGCGCGGCATCACCTGCCACCGCTTCACCTCGCCGCCGCCCATGGCCGGCCACCGGTCCTTCGTCACCCCCCACCACCGCATGCACTTCACCCCGGGGCCCGGCCGCTGGAGCCGCGTCCTACCCCAGCCGGAGGCCACCGGCAACCTCCCCCTGCTGCTCCGCAACTACCACCTGCTGGACCAGGGCACCGACACCGTCGCCGGTCGCACCACCCACGTTTTCCTGGTGCAGCCCCGCCGGCCCGGTAATCCCAGCAAGCGCCTCTGGCTCGACCAGGACACCGGCCTGCTGCTCAAGTCCGTGCTCCGTAACTGGCAGGGCAAGCCGGTGTCGGAGATGGAGTTCCGGGAGATCAAGATCGCCCGCGACCTGCCCGAGGCCGCCCAGCAGTGCCGGCGCCCGGAGCAGGTGCCGCCTCACCCCGCCCTGCCCCCACTCGGCTTCTCCCCCCTCCAGCCCGGCTACGTGCCCGAAGGCTATGAGTACCAGGGGCAGAGTGCGCTCGCCATCCGGGGCAAGCCGGCCGCCCACCTGCGCTACAGCGACGGGCTGAATACCATCTCGCTCTTCCAGCAGCCGGGTCCTCCCGCATTCCGCGAGTCCGCCGGCCTGCGCGACATGGGCTTCTCCCAGTTGGTCTACCGCCGCGTGGGCGAGATCAACGTGGTGGTTTTCGCCGACCTCCCCCCCGATCAGCTCCGGCGCATCGTTGACTCCCTGCCAGGGGGCTGATCCCTCAAGGCTGCCGCTTTTGACACCCCGCCTAGCCCCCGGCTATAATGGCTGCACCTCCCACCTAGGCAACGGAATCACCCATGCTCTTCATGCGGCTCATCCCTCGGCAAGCCCGCGAGGCCTACCGCTGGGATAGCCTCGCCGGCCTCCTCGCGGGTCTCTACGCGGGCACCGTCATGCCCTTCCTGGGCTACCTCGCCCGGGACAAGCTGCAGGCCAGTGCGCTGGAAATCTCCCTGCTCTCCGCCGCCCCCTTCCT
>Ga0315284_10017521_pt1 | contig 10160 bp, 11 predicted proteins | sample YL17G09_16_MG_FD_203696 | JGI IMG/M metagenome (GOLD analysis project Ga0315284, IMG submission 203696) | Sediment microbial communities from Yellowstone Lake, YNP, Wyoming, USA - YL17G09_16 | ecosystem: Environmental > Aquatic > Freshwater > Lake > Sediment | place: USA: Wyoming | collected...
GGAACTGGACAGAGTCGGCAGAATCCCATCCGGCTTTCTTCGCCATCTCGGCATAATCGGCCCAGAGGGAGGCCATGTCCTTGAGTTCCTTGAACTTCCCGCCGGCCTCGGCCAGTGTGATGTCTCCAGCCTTCAGTTCCTGATAGATATCCATGAAGTCCCCGCGGGCCTTCTGGATCTGCGCCGACGTTGTCGGAATCGTCTCGGTCGCCGCGACCTTCGTCTCCTCCCACAGCCCGTAGAGAATCTTCTTCAGCGCCTCGGTATCGACGCCGAGGATGCCCATGATCTCGCTCAGGCCCTCGAACGACACCCCGGCCTCGTGGAGGCGGATGACGAACGCCGCCATCCCTTCGTCGGAGATGCCCTTCGTAATCAGCGAGAACCAGCCACTGATGCGCGCCTGCGCCCGCGCGAGATCCTCGGTAGACCCCATCCCTGATAGCGAGGCCATGTACTCTTTCCACAGATCTGCCGACGCCTGGATGTCGCGGTTCGAGACCCCGCCCGTCACCGTTGACACGAACTCCTGAATCTGCTCTGTGAACGAGGACATGAAGGACGCGAAGCCCTCAGCATCGAGCTTCCCCGTCAGCGTAGAGTCGAGCGCGTCGAGGGCGTCCTTGATGTTCTCAGGAAGCTGGCTCTTGATGTACTCCGAGATGCCGCTTAGACCGTCCGGGATGTCTTTCTTGATGCTATCTCGCCACGCCTGGATGAGACGGATGATGTCATCTTGGGACATCTCGATCCCCGCCGCTCGGGCGATGGCCTGTATCTGAGCGAGGTCTTCTACAAGTACGCGCTTGAATTCTCCCCACCCAGTCTGGACGGTATCATACAGCGACTGGACGACGGACTCGGCGGCGTTCACGCCTTCTTGCCCCGCCGCTTGTAGCGCGGGAGACATGGCAATGATCCTCTCGACAAGAGCGTCAAGTTCTGTGGCCCCGGTGACGCTAGGAGTCGTCTCGGACGGAAGCGTCACAGACCGCGCGATCTTCATTGCCTCACCTTTCAGTGAGGTATAGTCAGCCGCGCCTTTCTCGACAGTGTGTTTGACCCAGATGACAAGCGTGCTGGCGGCAGCGATGGCCAGTCCAATTCCCGCCCCGACGGCAGTCCCGACGCCGGGAGCAAACATTGTCCCGATGACTGCGCCGCCGATGATCGGGCCGAGGGCGGTTTCGAGAGACCCCTCAATCTCTGCGCGGGCCTTCTCCGCGCCAGAAACCTTTCCCGAGATAGCGAGGTCAAGGTTCACGAGGCCCTTCATCATGGCCCCAGCGCCCATGAAGGCTGCGGCCCCGGCCCCGAGCATCTTCAACGGAGACAGCTTCCCGATGGCCGCGGCCATCCCGCCGCCCGCCACCCCTTGAGACGTAGCGGCTACTCCAGCTGCCGTAGAACTCGTGTACCACTGGGCATTGAGGCCCGCGATGGATGTGGCCAGAGCGCCTGATGTCACGGTAGCCTGCGCCGCAGCCCCAGACCACGCCTGGAGAGCCATCCCGGCCTTCGCAAGTGCGCCGATCATCTTCGTGTAGCCAAGATGGAGCAGGCTGATCGCCGCATACATCGCTCCCAGAATGGCGACTGCCCCAAGCGCGTACCCGCCCCCGATCGCGTTCAACCCCTCGGCCAGGAGCGCCAAGGGCTTCAGGAGCAGATTGACCGCCTGCAAGAGTCCTGCGAGCGCGGGCATGAAGACCTTGCCCATCGAGATCGCAGAGTCCTTCATCGATGTCGTGATGACCTTGAGCATGTACTGCCAAGAATCTTTGACCTTGTCGAAGGCTCGCCCCATCTCGCCGGTAGCGTTGGCCGCACGAACGAGGTCCTTCGCGTACTCGTCGGCTGACGTTGAAGCCAGCGGCATGACGGCGGTAACGGCGCGCACGTTCGAGAACAGGTTCTCCAGGTACGTGCCATTCGCTTCGGCGGCGTCCGCGATCATCTTCAGCGACCCGGCAAACCCGTTCGCCGAGAAGAGGGCGCGTCCCGTCTCGTATCCGAGCCCTTCGATGATGTCGCGCAGTTCCGCCCCAGGGCGAAGGATCTGCATGATCGTCTGGCGCAATGCCGTAACGGCCCAGTCCGCCGTGATGCCCTGGCGGGTCAGGGTCATGATCCCCGCTGCCATGTCCTCAAAGGCGACTCCAGCCGGGGCCGAGATGCCAGCCAGTCGTCCGAACTGATTGGCCAACTCGGAGTAGACGACCTTGCCGTACTTCACCGTCTGGAACAGCACGTCGTTGACGTAGGTCGCCTTGTCGGCGCTCATCCGGTAGGCGTTGAGAACCGTCGTGGTGATGTCTACCGCCGTGAGCACGTCGCTGAGGCCCGCGGCAGCGCCTTTGAGGGACGCCTGAAGGATCTTCATCGCATCAGCGCCCTCGAACGTGGCCGAGTAGATTTCATATAGGGCGCGGGCGGCCTCGGTGGCGGTGGCGTTGTACTGAAGGGCGACCGACCGAAGCTCGTTCGAGAGCGTCGCCATCTGGCTCTCGGTCTTGTCGGTCAGCGTCCAGATGTAGTGCATCTGGGTATCGAACTCGACGAATGACTTCACGACAGCATCGATGCCGCGCTTGACGGCAAAGAGGCCGATGCCGATGCCCGTCAGGCGGCCAACGGTGGTCGTCAGGCCTGCGGCCATAGACTGTGCGCTCGTCCGCAGGTTGGCCATCCCGGCTACGGCCTGAGACGAGTCGCACATGACCCGCACGTACACTACGCCAAGATCGCCCAGAGACTCAGCCATGCGGAGGTGTCAGCCCCTTATTCTCACACTCTTCTCTACACCACTCCGTCGTATAGTCAGTGTCGGCTTTCAGTTTCGGTGATGCGTTGACGACGGCCTCTACAGCTTCCTTGTCTGCAAACCCCGGCCACTGTCGCGCCCTCCGGTGCAGATGGATGGAGTCGAGATGGTTGGCAAGGAACACGAACTGGATGTCGTCCAACTCAAACACGTCTTCGAGCCGAGCGAAGCCATACTCTGCATAGAGAATCGGAACGTATTGCTCATAGTTCAGCTCTTTTCTCCACCAGAGGTCTCCGTCGGCTCCGTCGCGTTTCCCTCACCACCTCCGGCATACTCCTTCACAAGCTCGGAGGCATTCTGTACGGTCGCTTCCGTCTCGCCCTTCTCTGGGATGTTGGCCAGTCCGACAACCCACAGGAAGACGCGGTCAAGCGCCTCCTGGTCGTCTCCGAAGACGCTTTCCATGAGATCCTCGTCCACCGGAATCTCTTCGTCCTTGCCCTTCTTGATCGTCTCGCCGTACTCCTGCCGCAGCGAGAACATGACCGCCTCTACCATCTTCTCCCTGCGGAATGGCGAGAAGATAGCCTGCGCATAGGGCTGCCAACGGGACAGCACCCCGGCTTGTAACTGAGCTTCCCATAGACGGGCATCCGCCTCGGTGGCAAACCTGTCGGGCAGCCCCTTTTTGCGCAGATCTGAAATGACATCCTCGACGCACCTGGACATCTCCATCGCCGCCGTGTTCCTGGTCAGCGCCAAGCTGAACTTGGACTCCGGGTCGGACGCGCGGATCGACTTCTCGAAGACGCTCTGATGCTTGAGGTTCAGGCGGGGGAAGACTAGATCCACCCCCGCCACGTTGAAGGTTCGCTTGTGTACAGCAGCATTCTCATAGGCTTTCAGCAAGTTCGATTTCGCCATGTTCGTTCTCCCTATCTGTCCGCGTAGCCGATCAGGCCGTTCGCGACCAGCGTGATTGAGCTTTCCTGGACCTTGTCAACAGGAGCGCCGTAGTCCAAACCAGCCACCTTGGCCCAGAACTCGAACCTGTCAGCAGCCTTCGTCCCTCTCTGCGAGAAGACAGCAACGAACACGTCGCCACCGTCCGCCATCTTCTCCCCGAGGTCCTCGGTGGACACCCAATATGCCGGGCACTTCAGTTCGTTTTTCTTCATCACGGTCGTTGCAAGCGTCCTGAATCCAGCCGTCCCCGCGCCCGCGTAGGTCGAGACATCTTGCGTCTCCCACCCGTAGGACAGCGCCAGCGGGCCGTAGGCCCCGGCCATCTGCTCAACGATGATGAGAGACGCCTTGTCGAGGTAGAACACCTCGGCTTCGCCGGAATCGTAGACCTCGAACTTGATCTTCTTCGTGAGGTTGACAGCATCGATGCGGACGCTGTAGTACCCCCACTGCTGGGCTCCGTATCCGGGGTGGTTAGAGATCATGGTGACGCTCCCCGTTCCAAGTACGCCGTCAGCGGCAGAAAGGCAACTCACCTTGAGCGTTACCTCCTTCCCAGATGTTGCGAACTTGCACCAGATCCCGGCCACAACGTCATACTTCGCCGCCTCGGAGGCATCGAGCGCCGCGTCCAGGGTGATGACCTGCGAGATCCCAACCTTGTTCGCGCCGACCCCCGTCATCACGGCACCGAATGACCTCTCCTTCCAGCCCTTACTCGCGGTGACAACTACCGTGCTCGTCGGAGCACAGTCATCCGTCCACCCCGTGATGAGCCCGGTATCGAAGTTCGGGTTCGCCAAGAGCTGGTGTTTCGTCACCGCTCCAACAAGACGCCCTGCGCTGTGGAATATCCCAGCGAGGAACCCCTGAACTGGGGTGAACGTATCCGCCATGAGATCCTCCTTACGGGGTCACAACGAGCGCGCCCGTGAGTCCGCCAGTGATTGAGAACGTGCAGTTCAAGAGCTGGACATCGTCCATGCTCGCCGCGTATTCGTAGGACACAATCGCGTTCCCGCCGATGAGTGACGTTCCGCCCAACACGTCGAGCATGTTGAATGCCGCTGGCGTTCCAGACTTCGACGCCGCGACGATCCCGACGACTGCATCATTGGTCGGGTCGTACGGAACAGGAACAGTGAACGTCATGGCCTCGTACATCCCCAAGTGGAACGAGCGGAAGGGGACGAACGTATCGCCAAGACACGAGATGTCGATGTGGTTGCGCGAGACGGAACAGCGCAACTCGCCCCGGATGTTCACCGGGTCGGCGGATGCGCCGAACGTCATCACCGCGGTATACCCCTTCGTTGGGGTGAAGGTATCAGCCATGCCCGCCTCCTAGACTACCAGAGCGCCGGTCAGGGCACCCGTGAACGAGAACGTGACATTCAAGAGCTGGATGTCGTCGAGCGACGCCGCATACTCAAATGAGACAATGCACGTTCCCGTGATGAGCACGGTCCCAGCCGCCACGTCCGAGATGGTCGTCGATGTGGGCGTCCCTGAAATCGACGCTGCGATCAGCGCGATCACGGCATCATTCGCCGGGTCGTAGGGGACAGGAACGGTAAACGTCATCGCGTCGTACATTCCGAGCGCGAACGACCGGAACGGTACGAATGTGTCCCCGAGGCACGAGATGTCAATCACGCCTCTGGTGACACCACAACGGAGTTCGCCACGCACGTTGACCGGGTCTGTCCCGAACAACAGTTGCGCAGTATACCCCGACTTTGCGGTAAAGGTATCCGCCATGCTACACCTCCGCTATCTTGTATCTGTATTCACGAGAAGGCACCTATACCTTCTCAGCCCGTAGAAGTGCTCGATGTCTTCCTCAAAGTAGTTCCTGACGTGGGAGCCGTAGCCTTCGAGCCGAGGCACCCCCCAGTTCGTAACCGTCAGCGTAGATCCGTCTAGTGCCTTCTCAATCAGCCCGAGGATGTCGGTAGCCTGGCCGTAGGAACCCGACCATGCCCCGACCTCGAACTGCGCCATCACCGAATCAGGTTCGTTGTAGTTGATGCCGTGGTTCGTCCTGTCCGGCATCAGGAGGCATGTCACATGCGGCTCAACCTTCCCGCTCTGCCCAGGCGTCGAGATCCGCGTGCTCACGACAGCGGTTAGGCTCGTCGCGGCCAGCAGCTTCGTGATCAGCGCCTTCAGCGAGACATCGGAAAAGCTGTTCCTCATGCTTCACCCCCTACTTCCCGACATACGGAGTACCTGGATTCCCAAGGATGGACTTCCATTGGCCCCACACTTCGGCCAGCGTTAGGCTCAACCAAGGGCGCGGCAGCATCTTCTTCGTCCCCGTCTCAAGAAAGAGCGCGTAGATCAAGTCTTTGCCGTCCGCCTCGTTGACAAGGACGCCAAATCTCCCAGCCGCGTTCAAGCCGCTCCCAGCAACCTCAGAGGTGATGTTCTCGGCGAGCAGGCCCGTAACGCGGCGCGGGAACTCCCCCGGCGACGACGGCTCATCGGCGTACTCCATGTTCGCGGCAGCAGTGGAGGCCCCGATCTGGACGCACTGGTCGATGCGCTCTCTCAAGCCCTCGCCCAGAGCGACCTCAATCGGAGCCTGGTTCCAGATAACGCCAGCAAACGCGCCCTTTCCAGTTCCGGCCTCTGTGTACTTCTTGTGGCCCTGGATGAAGCCTGGAGTCACCTTTGCGTTCATACGATCCCCGTCGCCTTCTTCCCGATCGTCTCGATGAAAGCGCCGAGTCGATCGACGTTCTCAAGCTCCACGATCTCGAAGACCTCGCTGCCGACATGCGCCCGATCCTTGATCAAGACGCTCTGCCCGCCTTCCCAGTAGATTCGGACATCGCCAATCGGTTCCTTCCCCGACCCGAACTTGACCATGCGTTCACGGTCGTCCTTCGTCAGGGACGCCACCCGGCACTTCACAGACGAGTACGTCGGGGTCGGCGAGTATGTCGAGGTTGTTACCTCGTTGTACCCGCTCGTCGCAGACGACGGTCTGTGGATGTTTGCCGTGTGGATGAGGCCGATCATGCGATTGTCGTCACCTCCCAACCACCACGGGCCAATCGGGCGTAGAGATCCGACAACAGTTCGTTGTCTGGCTTGAACGTCGCCTTCGCAGTGCTCAAGGAGTAACTCTCCACGCCCTTCATAACCCGATATTTCTCATCGATCCTCAAGAGTTCGCGGACAACCATCTCGCGGATGATGTCCTTGAGTTCTCGCGGAATCGCCCGGTGCGTGCTCCCGCCCGTGTCCGAGTACCCACCAATGTAGGTGACGGACACGATCTTCTCAGAGATCACTTCTGGCTCGAAACCCATCAGGTACGTCTTGTCATCGCCAGGAACTTTGATGTACCTGTCGTAGACGAAGAACTCCTCACTCGCTTCGGTCAAAGCGGTTCCGTCCCACGTAAGGGCAGACACGCTCATAATCGGCGGATGAGACACCTGCAAGATCCCGTAGCCATCGAAGACCTCCGTCACCGTGGCTTCGTCGAACCCGTAGCGTTCCCGATTGCAGTAGGCCGCCGCTGCTGCCAATGCGTCAGAGAGCATGTCGGTCACGCTCAGGCTGTAGGACGTAACCCCACTCGTAAGCGCGATGCCAGTCCTCTGCTGAATCTCAGTAGCGGTCGGCCATGCCATCGTTCACTCCTACGGGACCGGGCGCACAGGAGCCGCCCAACCAACGATCGTTGCGCCAAAAAGCGCAGTCTTGCCACTCGTGACCATGTACTGGAACTTCACATACCGTTCCATGTACTCAAGGTCAGTCGTATGCAGTGTGTTCTTCTCCGTAACGCTAATGGCGTGATCCGCGCTGATGACATCCGTGAACGTCCCGTCCGACGTATCGCACGTCGTGACCTGGACTGTTAGCACGTTGGTCGCAGCGGCCATCTCGCCAATGTTGAGGAGCAGCACGCCGTTACGGCATCCGCCAAGATCAAGCGCAGCCGAAGTCTTCTCCGTACCGTCTCCGGTGATCTCGATCGTGGTCAGTCCCGTAACTGCCTTCATCGTGCCGGTAAAGTCTCTCTCCATGATTCACCCCCTGCCTAAGCAGTCTTGACGCCCGTGAGGAACTGGAACGACTCGACCCGTCGCGGGCCGCCATCAACTTCGTGAACTGCGATGAGCTGCACCTGGAGCTTGCGGGACAGCGTGTACGGATCGACGAGGATCTCCAGGCCAGGGCCATCCGCGATGACGTAGTCCGGCCGATACCCGGCGAGGACGACATACGTCTCCACCGCGGGGCTGCCCAAGTTGATCGGAATCTGCGAGCTGGTGAACACCGGCAGACCGAGGACTCGGTCGGGCGGCGTCATCGTCAGATCGATCACGTAGTCATACGCGCCGACTCCCGTCTTGTGCTTCTGGATGTACGTCAGCACGTTCGGGTGCATGATCCAGCAGCTATTGACCGAGCTAACCGGGATGTTGCGGGCAAGCAGCGCCCCGCGACACGTCAGCAACTCGTCAAAATCCGGCGTGCCAATCGATCCCGTCGTGTATGTGCTCATTCCAGGCCAAATCTTCAGGCCCATCGGCTGAAGGCCGCCCGTGCCCTGGAGGAACGCCAGGTCTTCGGCAAGCGCCATCTGCTCGATGATGTCCGTGCGAACGATCTGCTCGACCGACTGCGCCGCGTGCTCGATCAAGTTCTTGCGAATCTCAACCGCAGCAGCAAGCGGGCGGAGCGTCAGCGTCATTTCGCCGAACGTCACGGCAGACGCCGTGATATCGGAAGACGGCGCATCTCCAACCCACGTCGCCGAAGTGTTGCCTGTCTTCTTCGCAATCTGAGTCTGCTTCCCGGCGTTCGAGATGATCATCGCGCCCATCCGGCGCATGACTGTCTGAGCAGACCACTGGCCGATCATCCCATCCAGCACGATCGTCGGAACAAGGAACCCTCCAGCAATCTGCGTGGAGATGTTCATGTCCTTGACGCGCGCCTCGTCCGGGGAGTACCCCCTGATGATGTCGCGCTCAAGTTCGTTCCCGATCTGGCCACCCTTCGTCGGCACGTCGCCGAAGAGGACATACTGAGTCGCCCGAGCGATCGAGAAGTTCTTGATCTCGTCCTGCGTTCGCTGCTTCGAGTGGAGCGCAGCGCCGAGGCCCGGAAACTCCTTCTCCTTCGCGCCCGACGGGGATACCGCCTGGAGCTTGGACGGGTCCTTCATCGTCGCGCCCAACGTCTTCAGTAGGCCCATCGCCTTCTCGACATCCGGGTCTACTTCCTTCGCCGCAGAGGCCGGGTCGGCCACAGCCGTCGCAGTCCCTTCAAGCGTCTTCTGGGCAGAGGCAACGAGCATGTCGAACGTCGCCTTGTCCATTCCGAGTTCCTTCAAGATCTCATCCATCCTACACCTCCGATTTCTTGCTGATTACACGCACCGACATGACGGCAAGATCCCGGCGCACCGACGCCAGATCTTTCTTCAAGGGGTCGATCAGGCTCTTGATATGGCCGACCGCTTCGCCCTTGGAGATGACCCCGGCCTCGAACGCCTCCAGGATCTTCTCAGGCGTGTCGCAAACCGCCTTCTTCCCGTCAACCGCACTTCCAGCCGTCTTGCCGCCCACGACTGGCTCGCCCTGCTCTTTGGCGGCACCCGCTTCAGACTCAGATTTCAGATCAATCCCAGTTGCATAGACCTTCTGGTGCTCTGCCGCCTCGAACATTCCCTTGAGCAGGGTCGAGGGGCCGCTGAAGATCATCTCTCCGGCGGCGCGCAGGTATTCCTTCACCCCGTCGGTGCGAAGCGCATCCGCATTCGCGGGGATGTTTACTACGCTGTGTTCCAGGAGTTCCCACGTCAGGAAGTCGTAGGCCCACATATCCTTCTTGGGTTCCCACGTCTTCGGGATGAACCCGATCGACACGCAGTTCAGGACGTGGCTCTCCCACAGGCCGTAGAACTTCTGCCCGTCGGTGTCCGGCTGATCGGTGAGCCATTGCCACCGCGCGACAACATGGCTCTTGTACTGCGTCAGCTTCTCGGTGAAGCCAACGGGAAACTCCCGGTACAGGTGCATCGGCATCACGATCGGATGCTTGAGGTATCCGTCCGTGAGGATCATCCCATCCGTATGCACCGAATCGCCGTCGCGGTCCTCGGAGGCCGTGGTGATGATAGCCGTACTCGTGGGCCTCCCTTCTTTCAGGAAGGCCCCAGAGAACGAGAACACATCCTTCACCACGCCGCCCGGATCATCGCGGACGGCGTTGCCATACTTGAAGACAGCCTCAACGTCTCCCTTCTGGAAAGCGTCGGTCAGTGCGGGGCCGCTGAGAGCAACGTGGTCGCTCAGACCCCGGATCTTGATCTCAGTAGCAATCCGCGTCGATTCGCCTTTCACCCCGCACCTCCTTTCCTAGTAGTCCCCAAGCCAACTCCACTCAACGATGATGT
>Ga0315284_10017523_pt1 | contig 10160 bp, 10 predicted proteins | sample YL17G09_16_MG_FD_203696 | JGI IMG/M metagenome (GOLD analysis project Ga0315284, IMG submission 203696) | Sediment microbial communities from Yellowstone Lake, YNP, Wyoming, USA - YL17G09_16 | ecosystem: Environmental > Aquatic > Freshwater > Lake > Sediment | place: USA: Wyoming | collected...
ATGTGAGAAATCCGGTAAACCGCCACGGTTACCAACAGTAACTTCATCACTTTTTACGTCTTCGTGCTTGGTGACGTACTTTTGGCAGTGGAATAGCATGTGGTACTCCTAGTTCAATTTCATCCAGTAAGTCGGCCTCAGTGGCCATTTCCTCGGCTTTACGTTTTGCCGTCATAAGGTTTTGTTCCGCCAATTGTTGTTTTTCGCCTTCCGTCCTTGGTTGATCGGTTGCGGTAACTTTAACTGGCAATGGAGTTGTGACTGGCGTAACCACACGAGCATTGTCTATTACTATCCAGCGACCGGTATTAACCAAATGCCCAACATCTTCTGGACGAACATCAATAAACTTATTTGTGGCATTATTGCCACCGCGATAAGTTCGCCCACTGACTGTAAAACTTATAGCGCCAATATTATCGCCAATATATTCTAATCTTGCCATTTTTGCATCCTCCGGTGGGGGAATATAATCATCGGGAGGAAGACCTTGCAAAGCGCGTTTAGCGGCCATCAGAGTATTTCCTCCGCCTCCTGGGCAACATGGTTTCATGGGTTTACCTCCCGCATAATCAGTAAATTTATTAACAAGTTCAAGTTTAGCCTTAGCAAGCTTCTCCGCACTGCGTGGACGCCGCCGACCCAAATCAACTCTATAATACAGGAGTTGCTCCGGCAAACGCGTCCCGCACACTCCCATTATAGCACATCGCATGAAGAAATCTGAATCCTCTAAATATTTCATGGTTTCATCAAAACGAACATTTTTAGCATCACTTGTTGCCATTAACACCGTTATTCCGTGACATTGTTCGGGATGTACCAACCAACGCATGGCTTCATACTCCTGTGTGGTCATACCATCCATTGTCCCATCGGATTTCACCACCACCCAATCCGGGTAAATATAGCGTTCTCCACCCAACTCAACATAACGATTTAGTGTATTTTTTAGTGTAGTAGGTGCCACATAATCATCAGCATCCAGAAAGAACGACAGAGGAGCAACTGCCGCATCAACCCCTCTATTCCTGGCTGCCCCCGCGCCATATACACCACCTGTGAAAACTTCCTGAATAAACGGATAAGTTCCACTGGTATATTCGTTTAAGGCATTCTTATCTCCGGTGTCATTCACCACGACAACTTCCCAATTTCGAAGTGTTTGCCCCAGTATAGAATCTAATGCTGATGGAAGATATTTAATATGACTGGGTCCAACCGGAATAATAACTGATATCACTGGCTGAAAATAAGAACGAACAACTGGCGGCATTTTCTTATCTGGGGCAGCAAACGGAAATTCATGGTCTTTCATCCATGGATGCCAGGTATCAATGGCCTTGTACGATGTTGTTCGACTAAGACTTTCCTGGTGAGGACGATAATGAAATAAATACTCTTCAGTAACTTTCTTTGCTAAATATCCTACAGAAAGTCCACGCGCCCAGAATTCAGCATCCTCGCCCGACACATAACATTGCCGATATCCGCCTGCCCGCCGCCACATCGATTTCCTGAACATACAACAACAAGGAATACTATTCGATGGCGGGATACCACCGGCCACTTGTTTATTCCAATCAAACTCTGGTGGAAACGCATTAGGAGTTAACTCGCCACGCTCATTCAAAAGCGCTAGGCCAGAATACGCAATCCCCAAGTCTCGTTCTGCTTCCAGGGCGGAATGCAATACCCTCACAAACCCTTGTCCATACCGATCATCAGCATCCAAGCAACTAATAAATTCGCCGGTCGCCATCGCAATACCGTTATTGCGCGCATTAGCCACGCCCTGGTTCTTCTGGTACAACGGTTTCACGATGGGATTATTATCGGCAAACCGTTCAATCACTTCTCGACTATTATCAGTGGAACCATCATCAACAACAATAATCTCACTAGGGAGTTCATCCTGCGCCAATACACTTCCAATACTCTCTGGTAGAAACTTGGCGTAATTGTAATTAGTAATTATCACACTCACGGTACGAGGCCGTTTCTTTTGAATCAAAACCGCCTCATAAAGTTCGGCGTACTGACCTATGACATCTGACCATAAATAGTTCTTAGACGTTTCTATCCCATTTTTAGATAATTCGATACGATGAGTACGAATATACTCGATCCCCTCCCTTAAACCATCAATATCACCTGGCTCCACCAGAAAACCATTCACCTTGTGTTTTACCAGATCCAAATTCCCGCCCCACGCATACCCAAGTACTGGTATTCCACTGGCCAGTGCTTCCAACACACCAATGCCAAAAGTTTCGATGGTGGTTGCCAAATAAATATCGGCGTTCCTTACCATTGTTTTCATTTTATCGAACGGAATCAATCCCGTGATTTTCATTTGATTTGGTGGAACCTTGCCAATCGGGGCAAATGTCGAGATTACATCATATCCCAATGTCGCCAAGTCCAAGGCCGGCATAGGATCACAAACTCCTTGATTATGGTTCTTATTCCACAATATATAACCTTCGTTTTTGCTAGGTTGATTCCAATCATCGAGTTCGATTCCATGCGGGATGATTTGTGGGGTTATACGCATATCACGTTTGAATGACATAGCCACCCATGCTGTTGGAACGGTGATGGCCAATGCCTGCCGCGCCGACTTTACGATTTCCATATTTACACTTGCGTGCCAGGTACTATAACGGGGATGTGGAACATCATCATAATACATTCCGTGTAGATGCAAAACATCAACCTCATGGTTATGAGGACAACTAACATGACAAACGATCAAATCAGCGCCTTCGGGATCGGCAACAAACTCAATGCCATAGTTCGGCAAATAGCGATTTTGGGCTAAAACCACCTGCCCGATGCCCGTCTCTGGTGCCACTTGTTCTTTTTGCGGAATCTGATATATTTTCATTTATCCCTCAGTCCAAAATCGCTATTTACTAAAGAGTTACTTTTCGAGTGATGCGTCAACCCTATCTGCATAGACATAATACTTACCCAGGTCAGCAAGCATAATGATTGGGGCGGGATATGGGTTAGCATAATCCACTTTTTTACCCTGCAAATTTGCGACTAACAACTCAACGGCGCGGTATGTTTCCTCATAGAGCGGTTGCCCAACCAGAGCATACACCCACCCCGACTTTACTAGATCAAGATTTTGTCTAACGTAATCCATACCAACTATCACAATATCACCTGGCTTTTTACCCACCGCCTCAGCGGCCTTTGCCCATGTAACAGGACTGTTGCCGGTTGTACCAAATGCCGCCGTTATATCTTGGTTTTTCTGCAGGATGGCTGTTGCTACTGCTATCGCGGCTATCTGATCAAATCCTTCCATTTCCGGTGGTAAAACTGTAATATCCGGAAACTTCTCATTCATCTTTGCCGTGAATACTTTAGTTACAACGTTCTCCAAATCATTGAGATTACCCTGGGTTATTGCCACCACACCCTTACTTCCTAACTTTTCACCAATAGCAATCGCAGATCGTTCAGCATAATCGGTCGCGTCTGCTGCTACCCAACCCAGTAAGCCCGGTAACTCTCCCTCAGGTATAGCAGTGTGAATGTTGATACATGGTACACCACCAGCAATTAGTTTTTTATCGGCTTCAATAACCGCTTTGTCAACGAACGGGATGGCACCAGATGTGCCCTGGGACAGAGCAATATCAACACTGGCTACAAATGCTACAAAGTCAACGCCTTCAATACTGTTATTCTCACAAACTACCCCTAAGTCCCGACATGCATCCTCAAAACCGAGCGTAATTGTCCTGACCACCGGATGTAGTCTGTTTACACTCATGAGTCGGATTGGATTTCCGTTCTGCAATTTACCGTTAGGGGTATCATACTCGGATGGCTTAGGCGTACATCCAACCGTCATCATAGCCAATATTACTAAAACAACCATAATTTTCTTCATCATACTCTCCTTATTTTTGTTCTATATTTAATAGTGTCCTACGCCGCACGTCTACAATCATTGAAACCAATAGAATTCCACCAACCACCACGGATTGCATATAAGGTGGTACTCCTACAACAATCATACCATTAGAGATTATTTGTACGGTCAACAATCCCAAAAACAACCCTATCATCGAACCATGGTATCCAAATAAACTAATACCACCAATTGCGCACCCAGTTATGGCTATAAGTTCATATCCTGTTCCTGCAGTCGCTTGTCCTGCTCCCAATATACAAGTAATAAATACGCCTGCCAGCGCTGCCAAGCCACCGCATATAACCAAAGTGGATGTTTGTATAACCACAACGTCAACCTCGTTGCACTTAGCTACATCTATGTCACTGCCAGTTGCCCTGATACACATACCCCAGACGGTCCTTGTCAGTAATGCCGCCACGACAACCATGATTGCCAGCATAATCAAGAATGGCCAGTTAATGCCAAGGGGTTGCAATGCCCCGAATCTCGTTACTTCTTCTGGCAGTGGGTATACCGAATATCCTGAACTTATCATTGTTCCAAGTCCGCGGAAGATATACAGAGTGGAAATCGTGGTTATGAATGGAGAAACCCCAAGTCTAACAATCGCCACCGAATTTGTGTATCCTGCCAGTAAACCAACTGCCACGGATAATGCCATGGCTGCAGGCATAGACCAATCATGTACAACTAATTTAGAGAATACTACCGAACTCAGGCCGGCGGTTGCTCCAACCGAAATATCAATTGTGCCTGATATTAAGCAAAGTGCTAATCCAATCGCTATAATACCTGTATACGGTAATGCCCGTAGCATACCCATTATATTGCCAACAGACATGAATTTCGGTTCTATTAGCCAGAACAGAAATACCAGTAAAACCAACGTGATGACAATACCTGCCTCTGGGATTGTTAGGACTTTTTTGACCATGCTTCACCCAATCTTGGTTGTGATTTTATGTTATCTATGGTCCAGAATGCATCTTTGTTTTTCAAGCATGCATCTATTAATATTGAGTAAATATTTTCTGGTTTATATCCTTTCTCTCTCATTTGGCTTATGGTTACGAAATCAACAGTTTTTGATACCTCGTTCCCGTCAAATGTATTCAGCCGTGGAAGGTATACTTGTCGTGGCTGTGGTATTCGCCATATCTCGCAGAAGTAAGCATACAAAGAACTTTCGGTGATCAAATCCTCGCCTCTGATCAAATAATTTATATCTATCATCCAATCTGCAATTACCTTCTGAGCTGTGAGCCAGGGGTGATATGGATAATAGAGAATATTGTTTGAAGTGGCTTCTGGACTGTTATTAACAACAACCATTTTTGTGATTGCCAGTTCTCCTTTATTTAATAACAACAAATACGCCTTGACATCCATCTCTATCTCACTGTCACTCATGTAATCATCGACTTTTATCCCGAGCCATTCAAAGTCGTCAATTATGATTTGTTTCATCCTGTTGATTTCATTCCTGCTTTGACGATATATCCTCCATTCCTGGGCATCATCAAATCTAACAGTAAATTTCCCGCCCGACCTATGGGCTTCAAATTCATTGACCAGTGCCACGAAAACATGACCCAGATGAATCGAACCATTAGTAGTTGGTGCAAATCGGCAGTTATAAATTTTCATGGCCATAATTCAAGTGCCTTTTTGATATTATCTGTCATCCATGGTTCTATTCTTGTATAGCCGGTATATGGGTGAACGGGGTTGATCAGCAAGCCCTTGATACCATGTTCAATGGCTTTTCTGGTTGTATCTATTACACCAGTTGCATACTCAGCTCCAACGTAAAGATTTTCATTGTACTGGTCTCGCCAATCTTCCATCTGCGTATAATACGGTGCAATATGATCATAATTCCAGGTGCAATAGATGTGGTTTATCTCTGCGTCCGGCATCCTTGTGCGATAGGCATTGAGCACATCATCTATCCACGCGCACCCGCATCCATAATGGAATGCTAGAGCCGGGTGTAACAATGTCCAAACCTCACCGCATACTGATAATATTTCTTGGGTTTTGATGTGTTGCTCTACAATTGTACTTTTCAGCCACTCCTCAGTTTCAGGGTTATGGGGAGAAGGCTCACCCCCGTATTTATTCTTGTAGTCTGCCAGTGCATGATCATCATAACAAGCAAGGCCATGTTGGGGCATCAAGGTTTCGCCGTCCTGCTCACGCGAATTCACCACAATGCAGGATTTTGAGTTGTAATGCTTGACCATTTTCCTATAGAAATCGAGTGTGTATTCCTGCGCTTCTTCGTTCCATGGAGATATTGCTGTCAGAATATTATCAATCCTTTTTGCCTTCCACGAATCCGGTATCCAGCCCGGATGATGGTTGTAACACTGGAGTAGAACCTTCATTCCGCATCGATTAAGAAGTCGGATCCTGTCACCATAATAGTCCCAATTATAAACACCCTTTTGTGGCTCTATAAATCCCCAATAGACAGTGAATATCATGGCTGTCCTAATGCCAGCATCAACCAGCATTTGTATATTATCCTCTGGTAAACGCGGGATTTCAGGATTGGCATAATCAAGTTGCATATCCATTAATATCAGACGTTCCGATGCATCAATGAAACTCACTTTAACATCCTTTCTACTTTTATACAGGGTGTTGGACCCATCTGATTCTGATAACGCCCAGTTTTAGAGTAATCTTTATCTGGTGTTTGTGACATTTGGTGAATAACAAGTTGGATAATCTTGTATCCGGCGTGTAGAACAATTGGACGGTGAGTATGCAGTTCTAGTGTTAATTGTCCAGAAAAACCTGGGTCAATCCATCCTGCTAGGGCATGATCAAGTCCTAATCTTGCCATACTGCTTTTTAGATACACCACACCAGCGCAATCCAATGGCATGTGAATAATCTCTTTTGTGCTTGCGAGGATAGCATCACCTGGTTTTAATTCAAGATCATCTTGGCAGAATGTTTCTGCCCCGCCGAGGAGGTTTAGAAACAAATTTGAGAGTTTTAAATCCACACTAGCCGGATTAATACACTCTGGATCAAAAGGTGATAATCCACCATTAGAAGCCCATTCTTTAATTTCACTATCGCAAAGAATCATTGTTTTATTCCCTTTCTACCCCACAATTACTGGTTATAAGTTTGAAGTGCGGCCTTAGTAAATTATATATAGCATCATAATCATCCCAAATATTGTTGAAGATAATGTGTCTTTTCATCCTCTCACTGTAAGGCGGATGTTGAATGGCCTCATAAATCTCAGCGAAATGCATGTGTGGATTGATCCATACCAGTTCTTGATTAAGTCCGTACTTAGTGATCCAGAACATCACTCCGTAGTTTATTCTGTCAACTGCGTTTGCGGAACGTAGGGCGGTAACATTGTCATTAGCATGATGATGTATATATTGATATTGGCCGGTAAAAGCGAAGGTTGTATCAACCACCACTGGTCTTCCAGAAAGTATCTTGGCTCGATGAACATACTCCATATCGACAAACAAAGGACAGGGGTAATCAGTCGGTCCATCCCACAACCCAAAACTGAAAACGTCTTTCCAGGGAATAAAATGAGGATTATCAATCCAGGTAGGATTTACTTCAATATGGCCATCTATCGCGCCGTCTTTTCCCCAGCCCACGTAAGAATGAATGCCGTCACAGAAAGTTGCTATACAAAAGTTTGTTTTATCGAAAGCCAGGTCCAGTAAATCAATTGTGGTGCTACTAATACCTTCAAGGAACTCATTGTTATCTGGCATAAACGTGTAATATTTAGCCGATAATCCATGTTTAATAGCCCAAAGTGGTGTCCAGTCTATTGCTTGTATCATAAAATTGGAATTGAATTCAAATAACACAATATCAGTGCCTTTTGTCTCATTCACTAAAGGTATCACCGCCTCAGTATCTTCTTTGCATTGCGTGATGATCACACTCAATACATCACAACCAAGGTATTTCAATGTTGGTAAATAGAACTTGGCCAATCTTTCCTTTACCGAATGATAGGTGGGTGTGCTAAAAATCAAATCGTAGTGTGTTTTCATACTGTCCCCAGCATATCACGTAACCTTTTGATGTTATTGCCAGTGACTCTTCCTATTTCAGTTTCCTCAAGATACAGAATAGTAGTTGGTAGTGAAGTGATACCAGCATAATCAACAAGGTCTGGGGCAGCCAGAACATCAATCTTAACCAAACTAAAATCACTATCTCCATAAAAATGAGACAATGCTTTTTCCATAGTAATACATGCCTTGCATTCTAGAGACCCGAATATCGCTACTACTGATGCGTTGGCACGTAATTCAGCAATAAAATCAACTTCATTGTTGATATATTTAGCGTTTATCTTAATGTTCTCCTAATAAATCTTGATAATATTATGCATTTACATAATAATTGCTATTTATTGTGTTTTTGCATGATATTGTTGATTTTAGCCATTTTAGATTAATAAACTCTAATGTTGGACCCGCATTATGCGCTTGACGATCATTGTTTCAACCACAAATAAGGTGGGTTCACGCTCTAACAATGGATGATTATCAATAACATCCACAATACCTCCCCACACTGGCGATTGGTAATCATGAAACACCATGATACCACCATCCTTTACCCAGGGTTCCCAGGCCTCAATATCTTTGGTAAGACCCTCTTTGGAGTGATCACCATCTACAAAGACCATGTCAACCAATATGCCTGGCAGTTGTTTATTAGTGCCCCAGGTTCTGCCAACCTCGGAACTATCCCCTAAGATTTGTGTAGGAAGAAGAGCATCCATACCGGAATCACGAAAGGCATTGCGTTCATTCTCAAGACCACCATTGGGACCGCCCTCTGAGATATCGATTGTCCAAATCTCGGCGTCAGGGCGTGCCTCTTTTATAGCCAGCGCCGATGTTCCAACCCCGGCCCCAAAATTGATTACCTTGGCCCCAGGATTCAAACTGCGGGCCAGGACTTGCATGGCCAGAACTTCGTACTCGTAAAGAAAACCAAACGACCTCGCCAGGGTTATGGCGTAGCCTTCGAATGCAAAACCGTGTTCGTATTTATTTGCCATCTTATTTATACTCCTTCTGGTAAGCAACCATTTGATTTTAGATCATCCCAGTCCTGTGTGCTTAAAGTCCGGGGTGGATACATCCATTGGCCGGTGCGGTCAAATTGTCCTTTATTGACCATGATCATGTATCGCATTGGCCATTGTCGTGTTCCTAATACTCGCCAGTCGGTCTGATTCAGGCGCGTGTTTCCGAGTATTTCGGCTTCCCAGGGAGTTTCACCTGGCAACAAGAGTTCCAATAAAGATGATCTCCGCCACAAACTGGCCTGTGTACTGAACCGATATTCGATTCCGTTGGGCGATTCTATGATATCAATATCCCCAATTGATTTAACGTCAAAACTGCTTTTTTCATAGAGTCTGTCTGAACTCAAGCAGAATCTGGCAATATTATTGTCGTCTAGCATAAGGGAATGGGCTATTCGTATGGCCCTGGCATTGACTTCACGCATCAGCCAGAAATCTTCCAGCATCAACAAAACCAAAGGGTCTGTGATTGAGGTTAAAAGTTTAATTAGGCCATCCGACCATTTGTTGATGGGATAATCCTTGAAATCCCCCAAACTCACAAACTCAAAATATGGCAATGGTATTGGAAAGTCTGGCGGTGTGAATCCGGCCACCAATACAGAATTTGTTGCTATTGGAAATTTATATTTCATCCACTGTAGTATGAACCCCTTCATCAAAAACATACTTACGTCCGAAGTCAAAACAATCACTCTCATTATCCACTCTCCTTTCTTTCTGTATCAACTAATTCTATAGTCAGTTCAGGGAAACCATCCCTCATTCTCTGAAGTGAAACCGCTACATATTTGGGTTCGAGTTCGATCCCGAAACAACGCCGACCCAGTCTTTCTGCTGCTACCATCGTGGTACCGGAACCGAGAAAAGGGTCGTAAACATTACCACCGATTCTACTAATGAGGTCTTTAACAACAACCAATGGCTTAACACTTGCGTGGACTTTGCCCCACTCTTTAGGTAATTCATTTCCAAGAGTAGTAGGGCTGTAACAATCATGCGCGAACGGATCAATTCGTAACCATTCCCCCTTACCTTTTGATGACACAAGGATGGCTTCAGAAGTCTGAAGCCATCCCCTCCAAGGGAATGTTTCATCATTAGATTTATACA
>Ga0315284_10017524_pt1 | contig 10160 bp, 9 predicted proteins | sample YL17G09_16_MG_FD_203696 | JGI IMG/M metagenome (GOLD analysis project Ga0315284, IMG submission 203696) | Sediment microbial communities from Yellowstone Lake, YNP, Wyoming, USA - YL17G09_16 | ecosystem: Environmental > Aquatic > Freshwater > Lake > Sediment | place: USA: Wyoming | collected...
TCTTCTTCTGACAACCATGGCTCAATCTGGGCAGGTCCTCGCATCTTCTCACCTCCTGCCCCAATACTACCATTACTCTATGTTTGATGTCAAATTAGTATAAGATAGCCTTGATGGTCAAGGATTACCGGGTGAAAGTGAGCATCGAAAAAGCTCACTGGCGTGCGTCCAGGCTGATACCATAATTTTTGACTCGAAGGAGACTCCCCTTCCTCTGGCTTCCCCGGTAAATTGATTCCAATCCGATCCGGATAATTTTCCGAAGAACCGATCATCTGGATTCCTTCAGGTAGATTTTTTAGAGAATTATTATTTTGCTTGACATCTTTCTCGCGATAAGCTTATAAAAGCATACCGACCAAAGGCTCAATAAAGCATATCGCTGCATGCCAGAGGAGGGAATCATGATACAGGACTCACCCATTGCACTCCAAGAGGTTCTGGCTAGATTGAGAACAGGGAAGTCGGGGTCCATTGTGATCCATATAGGCATCGTACGGCCGGTTTCTGATGGGAGGGAGGTTGGCTCGATTGAATATAAAGTAGCAGAAGAGGAGGCCACCCAGGAATTAACCGCGATTGCCAGCGAAGTCAAAGGCAAATGGAAAATCGAGGATCTTGCTCTTGCTCGGCGGGCGGGCCAATTGGAGAACGGAGAAACAATTTTGGTCGCCGCTGTTTCGGCCCCACATAGAAAAGAAGCTTTCGAAGCTTGCGATTTTGCCGTGGAGCGCATGCGCAAGATGGCCTCCATCCAAAAGAAAGAGTTGTTCAAATAAACCGGAAATAGAGTATGGAAGGTGACTCTCCGGATCAGATCCTCTATAATCGAGAAGATCCCTCCTTACTCAAAAGGAATTATCTCACGTTCTGGCGTTAAATGCCGGGTGTGGGAACATCTTGCCACGCTGTTGGCTTCTGAACTTTCACGGCATTTATGATTTCTCCTGTGCCCGCATTTATATCAACAAAGCTGACTGGAATCCGGGTAGTATTCAAGGCGAAAAGGTCGGCCCCCGAAAGATGCCCTCCATCGACATGTTTTATTTCTACGATAATAACCCTCCTATATGAACAGCTATTGCAATCCCCGCTATCCTCCTTCGGCCCGATTGGGCAATGGTGCCGTCTCGCGATCGCCGGGTCGACGTGGTGCATCTGTGCCATGTGGAGCGACGGAGAATCCCTCAAATGCTGAAAGGGGTGAAGCACCCATTCGTTTATCATCCCAACAGTATGATGTTTCTTATAGAGATGGAATTCCCCTCCCGTATCGGCGATCATGCCCTGCATGATATAATCCACAGGCATGATATACCCCAGATAATCCTTATCTCCTGCCAAATCCAGTCCTCCGTTGTTTTTAAGAATCCCACTCACCACGCGCGCGCCCAAGGCGTTGTCTTCGGGTAGCATTGACAACAGCGTCAAATTGCCCTGAGTTTCAAAAGAGAGAGAACGAAGCGTTATCTCTCGGAGAATGGCACCCCCGCCAATAAGGGAGAAAATCACCAACGAGGAGGCAATGACATATCTCCACTTCCCCCGAGGGACCAACGAGTGCGCGAATGAAAACCATCTCTCCATGGGTTTTGGCAAAAACATGCCGGTCCGGCCCATATAATCCTCATACTGCCTGCTATACTGGGCCACCATCCTCTTTTCTTCGTCTCTCGCCAAGAAATAATAGAGTATAAGCATCACGGAGAGGCTCACCAGCACAATGAAGCGCGGCCAGAGGATGCTCATACCTACTCCCCATATCCCAAGCGCCAGGTACTGATGGTGGCGGATATAGAGATACAGGCCCCCGGATGCAACCCCCCATTTAAATATCTTCCCGAGGTATACTTGCAGCGCACAGACGACGAACGTTAAGGAACCAACCACGAAACAAACGGACCCAAACACGCGCAAGATGCGAAGGAATTCTGTCGGAGGGAAAACATATGGGGCAAGAAAAAACTGATAAGCCATCTTGTAGAAGCAAATCGGTCCAACCAGTGAAATACTGGGTTGAACACCGAATAGAAGAAAAACGCGAAAGGGCTAATCATTATCATGATCTCAAACGCCATTAAAAAAAAGACGACGATGCTGATGCGAGCACTAACTTTCGTTATTCTTTCCTCAAGTTTCTTTCTTAACATGACATCCTCCTTCCGAGGGTTGCAATTTGACACTGCTCTCGATTTTTACCGCCAGTTATCCCCTGATCAAGCTCGGCCTTACCGAGAAAGGTTGCGCCTTTGTGGCAGGACGATAGTCAGCAGTAGTCAAGGCAAAATTTGGCACCCCAAAATGATAGAGATCGTGCCATTACCTAGAACCGCCCAATTTGCTCACATTATTGCATAAATGGTTTGCAACTGATAACATTTCTGATGCCGTTTAGGATGAGTGCAGAAATCACCGAAAGGCAAAGATGGCACTTTGCACAATCCGGGTATGATAGGCGCTTTGCTCCAAGGTATAGAATGCACCCTCAATTTGATTCGTTTGTCTCCGATACTCTTTCGCGTGTTCTTCTGACCAGAAGAATACGGATTTTCGTCAGAAGGCGTCAATAATGCTGGGGTCCTTCAAACTGCCGAAGTCCACAAAAGGCAGAAAAACCAGCGGCTCCCGAGGACCCTGGAGAATTTTAATAATCCGTTGATAAAGTGGAAGGACAGTATCAAGAAGGTAATGGGGTTAGGGGCTTCAAAGGGCTAGATAACAGCTAATGGGAGGATGATTTGTCAAAACGAGCTTCCATCTGGAACAAAATTAAAAAAGACGGAGAGACTCCATCATGACCGAACCTAATCTCACCTTTACCGATAATAAAAATGAGAAAATTCTTGATTCCTTGAGAAATGAAATCGCATTCCTGAAATCCCAACTGAAAAAAAAGGACGACCGGATCGCCAGTTTGGATGTCATGCTAAATCAAATAATGGAGAGTCATAATGCGGAAGTCCGGGCTTATGAGGACTTGAAGGACAAGCTGGAGGATTTGGTTGAGATGCTGAGAAAAAAGGTCCCGCATGGCGAGATTTTGGCGTACCTGAAAGTAAAAGACAGCAATCAATTGTGGTAATGTCGAATTTCAAGAGAATCGGGTCGGTAAGCTAATTTTTCCCCATCAGCTACAGCTGCTAACCAAGCTCCCTCGACATCGAAAACAGCTGAATTCAGCTCCCTATGGTCGATTCAACTGCCACCCAACAGCCTACAGCTCCCTGTTCAGCTATTTGGACAGCTGTTTCGGATCGGTTCTCTTCTGGTTTTAGCAACCGATCAGCTCCCTGAGACTAAGGCTGTTAGTGTAAGGACCACAAAATAACCGACCTTCAGGACCTCTTGGAGAGAAAGAACCAGGAATTAAGTGTATTGGATGATGCGGTAAACTCTTTGAGAAGGTTTTCAGGAAAATTTCGGCTCAATTTGGAAAGGAAAAACGACCACGCGATTTTGTTTGAAAAGGCAGCAAAAGAGGAATGGGTTTATGAAAAGAAGTTCGGGTATTTAAAGGTGGGTAACCGTGGAGCAGAATTATCGGAATAGCGGTCTTCTTTTAGCGGCTATTTTTTAAATGTGGAATTTAGTTATCAAATCCCATTCTTCGAGAGCTTCCCTTCCAGGTCCGAAGGGGTTGCTCCTTATTCATTGCAAATGGTATGATTTCGAAGGATCCAAAATGCTTAAAAATACTTTTTTGCAGATCCCAGGATTAGGGATTAAATCCGAGCAGAGAATCTGGTCGTCCGGCATTTGCTCATGGGAGGACTTTCTCAGGGAAAACCTTACCCACTTTTCTCCGCAGAGGAGGGACACTTTAAGTCGAGGCATCGAGGAATCGCTGGACCAAATGTCCCGTAACAACCCAAACTACTTCGCGGACCGCCTGCCTTCCAACCAGACCTGGAGGATTTTTCCGGAATTCAGGGAATCGACCGCCTACCTGGACATCGAGACAACAGGACTGGATTCCTGGAGCAATGATATAACGACGATCGCATTGTATGATGGAAAGTCGGTTTTCACCTATGTCCAAGGACAGAATCTTGATGAATTCAAGGAAGATATTCAAAAATACAGGGTATCGTGACCTATAACGGGAAATGCTTTGATGTTCCCTTTATTGAAAGCTATTTTGGGCTTAAACTCTACCAGGTTCATATTGACCTTCGATACCTTCTGAGAAGTCTTGGCTATACTGGGGGTCTCAAAGGGTGTGAGAAGAAGGCAGGAATCGACCGGGGGCATTTGGAAGGAGTTGATGGATTTTTCGCGGTCTTACTCTGGGAGGATTATCGAAGGAACAAGAACCAGAAGGCATTGGAGACCCTGCTCGCCTACAATATCCAGGATGTGGTCAATTTGGAGAGGCTTCTGGTTCTTTCGTACAATTTAAAGCTCAGGGACACTCCCTTCGCCCAGAGTCGCCAGTTGCCTCTTTCATCGGATACGGAAATCCCATTCAGGGCGGATCTGGAAACCGTCGAGAGAATCCGCAAGAAAATTTCCATTACCTTTTTTTGACCCCTCAGAAATGGCCGGACTTCTGTCTGCGGATCTTTTTGAAGCTCACCACATCTCTGGAATCATCAAAACAGGCTTTTTTTGCTCTGGCGCCGCTCCCCAGCGCCTTCCCCAGCGACTTAAAATCCAAAAGGGGTACTTAGGGTACTTAGCCTGCCTAAAAGGAGTTTATTTGCTGCGGGGGAGGTTTTCGGGGTCCCCCAGAGGCCAAATCCTTCTTTCAGTTGGTAGCCAGATACTTTCCTAGATGGGAAAACCCTCATTGTCCTAAGATTCTAACTGAACGACTAGCAGCATAATCCCTGCCAACCGGCTCCGAGGGATCTACCCTCATCTCTTGTGCAGCCTCGCACAGCGATAACACCTACTACTCTGCAATGGAGAGAGGATCTGAGAGTCGATGATTACCGAAGGAAGTAAACAAAAAAACAGAGCTATTTCTGACACTGCCTTCTCTGAAAGATATATTTTCAAAGGCAATTATCCTTTAGATTTATCCTTTTTTCTCTTGACATGTCTGAAACATTACATAAGCCCATCCGTAATATTGAGATAAACGAATTTTCTGCTATCCGTAATCCAGACTTTCTTCCTGTATTTATCAAAGTGCCATTCTTGATCAACATACGAGACTTCGATCACTAATTAATAAAAAATCCTTGATTTTTGCTAATTGAGAGTATTAAAATAAAAAACAATAAATTTATAAGAGAAAAAATGTGGGGATTATATGACGCCGAGCGTTACCCACAGCCGCACCCGCCGCTTTGTCCGGGAGCCGCGGGTGCAACTGTGGATCACTCTTATAAGGGGGAGGGAAGCTGTTTTTTATTAACCAATTGATAATAAACAATATTTAACAATAATGATAAGAAACTTTTGACAATTCGATCAGTTAAACGGAGAGGAATGTTATGGAAAAAGCTATCGCAAGGCAAAAGCTCCTGCAAAAATACATACCGATTGTTCGCGACTATTTCACTACCAATAAAAGAGCGGCTTCAATTGAGGATCTATGCAAATTTATGCCAACTGGTGGTTACACTATATACGTGCATATACCGTTTTGTGAAAATGTTTGCCGAGATTGCCCGTTCGAAACGGATTCGAACGTGGAAGGCATAGAAAAATACTGCGACTATCTCATCAAGGAAATAGAATTACTGGGCAGTTGTACTGCGAATGAAGAGGCAAAACTTGCTGCGATATATTTTGGGGGAGGTACGCCCTCCCTGCTCCCGGTGAATACCCTGACAAAGATTATGGAGAAACTAGAGCACTACTTTATTAAAGACCATGTGCCCGAGATCTCGTTGGAGATGAATCCGAGGTCGTTCGAACTTAGCAAACTGGCTGCCTACAGGGATTTGGGCATAAACCGATTAAGCTTGGGTATTCAGTCATTTAATGAAGCCCCACTGAAGGAAATGGGCAGGACATATACGGTAGATACGGCCAGGTATGCTGTTCAAGAAATAGCTAAGGCAGGCTGGAATTTCAATATAGATCTAATGTACGGCTTTGATGTTCAAACCCCTCAGATGTTTTATGATGATGTTGACTATGCGATTAACAGCGGTGTCAGTCACATTGCCACATATAATCTTATGCGCTCTATGAGTCAGGATAAAAAGGAACGTGCATTGAGTGATCAATCGGAAATGTACTACCATATTAGAACAGTATTTGAGAAAGCGGGTTTTATTAACTATTTCATCAGTGAATTCGCGCGAAGTGAGGATACGACTTGCCATTATACGAATGGAAAATTTGAGTTACCAAAAAAAGAAAATCTATGCTTTGGAACATCGGGAAGTGGAGGATCAAGAACGGCAGGACTCTTTAAAAAGTTTAAAGGAAGGGATAGTTACATGCAGAGCATTGAAAAAGGTGTTTTCCCAGCGTTCCTTTTTCACTCTGACGACCCACACATTCCGTTAACACTTTTTCTAATGAACATGCTGCGGTATACGGGGAAGATGGACGCTGCCATGTTCAAGCAGGATTTTGGCGTGAACCCTACAGAGATTGAGTTTATGAGAGACTTAGAGAAATACGGTTTCATCAACATCGAGGACGAGCTTCTCACGCAGAAAATCAGCATCAATGAAGATTATAGTTTTCAGTACAATGCTTTCTGTAACGATATGAGGTAGGCTGGGTAGGAGGTTGTCAGTAAAGGTAAATAGGTGTTGACACTGAAGACCCACAATGGGCTACCTATCGGCCAATTCGATGCATTGACATATCCATAATCCACCACTTAAAAAAATAGAAAACCCCGTTGATCCTGTAAAAACAGGGTGATAGAGTAGTTTTGCAACAACGAAACTATCATCAACGAGGTGCAAGTATTATGACACAAGGTCTTCTTCCATACAAGTACGAAGAGGAGAAAAAGAACACAGGTATGACGGGATTGGCGGGATTGGCGGGATTGCCCTTTAGACTGTTTCAGTGAAATCTGGACAGAAATAGGGGGAAAAAGGTGTTAGTTGGACGCTCAAAATATGGTAAATAAAAAGGAGGAGAAAATGCATGAGCGTACAACTAATCCCCCAAGAAACAAAGGTCCGTAGGAAATTTACCCCGCAGCAAAAGCTCCAAATTCTCAAGGAATGGGAAACCACGGGCAATGGTATCGAAGTGGCCCAAAGGAACCAGATCCATCCCCAAACCCTCTATCGCTGGAAGAAGGCCCTGGAGCAGGGAGCCCAAGTGTTCCTGAGCGGCAAGAAGCCGCGTATCGATCCTCGGATCCGCAAACTGGAGAAGGAGAACCAGAAGCTGAAGGAGGCCTTGGCCCTTCAGACCCAGGAGTTGATGCTCTTAAAAAAAGAGATGAACTTGGTTTAACCAATCGTTCCAAGGGTTCCTCTTACAGTTCAGAACAGCAGCAAAAGATCATGGCCGAAGTCCAAAACCTGGTTCAAACCGGGATTTCCAAGGTCCAGGCGTTAAAGAACCTGGGTGTTTGCCGTTCGACCTATTACGGGTGGCTCAGAACAAAGAGACCGAAAGAAGCCACTGCCTCTCCCCTGCAATTGACCCTGGTGGAAAAGCAGGCTGTGGTGGAGAAAAAGAAGATGGAGCCGCAACTGAGCCATCGTCAAATTAGTGGTTCCTTACGCCCCGAGGGGTATTGGGTCAGTCCTTCGAGCTGTTATCGGATCCTGAAGCCCCTGGGATGGATTTCTTCTTTCAGTCTGAGAGAAGCACCCTGGAAGGCGCCCCGGTATGAGCCTTTCCGGCCCAACCAGATTTGGGGGGAGGATTGGACCCTTTTGATCGTCAATTCCCTTCGCCATTACCTGCTGACCATCATCGACTATTTTTCCCGCTACATTGTCGCATGGGGGGTGGTCAAGACGGTGACCCGGCTGGAGGTCCAAAATCTTTTGGCTTTAGCCTACCTGAATGAAGGGATCAAGCCGGAGGCCCCGAAGCCTTTATTGAGAACGGATCTAGGGTCTCCGAATATAGCCCATAGTACCCGGCGGCTCATTCGAGATCTAGAAATGGTTCTCTCCCCTGGTCGTGCGAATCGCCCGACCGACAATGGCCGCCAGGAGCGTTGGTATCGCACGGTCAAGCAGGAAGAGATTTACTGCTATCCCACGTATCCTACAGTCGAGATTGCCCGTTTGTCGCTTGGCCGGTATATCCATCACTATAACGAGGAGAGGCCCCATCAGGCTCTATGGAATTTCTCCCCTGGGTATGTGCACCGGTTGGGAAATAAGAGTCAACTTTTGGCCCACTACAAAACGATGGTTCAGGTTGTCAAAGAGCAAAGACTTCAGATTAACCGAAGCCTGCAAAAGGAAGCATTTATGGCCGTCTCAAACTAACACCTTTTTTCTCTTGACATGTCTGAAGCATTGTAGGAAAATGACGATGGATTTTGCAAGTTATTGCGGCGTGTAGAACAAAGGGGGATGAAGCGGCGTGAGTGACGAGATTTGGAGCGTCTGTGTCAGAAGGGGACTGAACGGTCAGTTCCCTCGCCGAGCACTGCTGAAAGGGGGTGAGAGGGAAGAAGAAGTGGATAAAGGGTCAGAAGGTGATGTGGAGCTTCTAAATGATGAGTCATTAAGCAAGTTGATCACTCTTTAAAAATGGAGGTGACAGAAACTATGTTAAGGAAAATTGTTGTATTACTTACAGTATGTTTTATGTTCGCAGCCGCATCGATCTTTGCCGCAGACATAACAAAGGGGAAAGATCCTAAACTCAATGCAGCGGCGCAGGAAGTGATAAACGGCAACGCAAATCAGGCTACCATAAACACCCTTGAGGCGGCGTTCAAGAAAGACCCTGGGAACCCAGACCTTGCCGCGCTCCTTGCGGGAGCGCATGGGATTTTGGCTGAACAGATGAACGATAGCCGACATGGCGATCAAGCTAAAGCTTTTGCGGCGAAGGCATTGTCGCTCAATCCAAACAGCAACGCAGCAAAGATAGCCTCACTCGGTGCGCAGGCTCACTCCGCAAATCAGGCGGATAGGAATGCGGCCATTGTCGGGCTGCAACAACTCGGTAATAGCGCCGAAGGAATTAGGACAACCGACTTTCGGAACCATCTAATAGGCAAGGCTCATGCCCTTAATGGCAACCGTGCTGAGGCTCATAAAGCATTCTCATCTTCCAAATTTGCCATTGCATCGAAGGCAAAAAGCCAACTAAAGTAAAGAAATGCTTTTATTCTGAGAGCGCTCTCATGCACTCTCAGAATAAGGCATGCGAGGAAGATCAGCGGTGGATGATCTGGAAGAGAAAACGGTTGGGCTGGAAGAAAGTCTTTTTTATAAGCTGGATCTGATGATAACAGACTTAAAAGAGTTTAATTAGTCGTCTGATGTAGCCGCATTTTGCGCACCGTATGGAGCAGGCTGTTGCTGTTGTGGCTGTCCCTGGTAAATGCCATTCCCATCGAAGATATATTCCCGATCACACCTTTCCCAACGTTAGTCCAATAGATTCAACTGGTTGTCGGTAACGGGGGTTAAAAATGTCCAATTGTTCTTTGAAAGTACTTGTAATATGGGCATTTTCTCGAAAAGGGTCACACTCAAAATCTTTTGAATTCTGTAGAGACTCTGGTCCAGTTTCAGTTCTTTTTTGACTATAGCTACCAGAACATACACGGAGATGGCAATCCATATTTGGGTTTTTACGGCATTCTCCGAGGTGCCATAGAAGGCCTTCATTCTCAGATGCTGCTTGATCCATTTGAAGAACAGTTCGATCTGCCATCGGCATTTGTAAAGATCGGCGATGGTCTTTGCTGAGAGGGTAAAGTTGTTGGTCAAAAACACCAGGCGCTTGTTGGCTTCTGAATCGAAGTAACGGATTCTTCTGAGTTTCGATGGGTAGTCCTTCCTGGCGTAGAAGTTCGTCGGGATAATGGTCTGATCGCATTGCACCCCGATGGATTTGTTGACGTTCCGAGAATAAAGTCTGGTAAACCGGACGTTGTTCTTGGTCTTGATTATAAAGAATCCTGCTGCCTGGTGTACCATATGCAGCCGTGCAAAATCGAGATAGCCGCGATCGAAGATATAGATGGCGCCAGGTTCGACGGCAATCTGATCGAGGATGTGGACCTCGTGGATCTTTCCATGGGTAACGAT
>Ga0315284_10017526_pt1 | contig 10159 bp, 4 predicted proteins | sample YL17G09_16_MG_FD_203696 | JGI IMG/M metagenome (GOLD analysis project Ga0315284, IMG submission 203696) | Sediment microbial communities from Yellowstone Lake, YNP, Wyoming, USA - YL17G09_16 | ecosystem: Environmental > Aquatic > Freshwater > Lake > Sediment | place: USA: Wyoming | collected...
CGGGCGAGTTCCTCCTCGTCCACGCCTGGAACGGCGACGTCTTCCAGGTCCGCAAGGAAAACCCGGACGTCCGCTTCTTCGTCCCCGAGGAAGGGACGATCATTTCCTGCGACGACCTGGTCATCCCGGCCGACGCCCGCGAAGCCGCCCTGGCCCACGCGTTCATCAACTTCCTCCACGACCCGGCGGTCGCGGCCGAGAACACGGAGTTCATCTATTTCCTCTGTCCGAATAAAGACTCCTACCCCCTGCTCAACCCGGAGATCCGCGACAACCCGGGAATTTTTTTAAAGCCGGAGATTCAATCCAGAAGCGAGATGATCGCCGACATCGGGGCGGCCAACGCCCTGTATATCAAGGTCTGGGACCGCCTCAAGTCCAGCCGCTAAGAAGGGGCTAGCGTGTCTCGATCCGGGCGCTCAGGATGAGGACGGGCTGAAGCGGCTTGTGCATGGCCATCTTCTTGTCCGGCCCCTCCCACCTCTCCTCGACCGGGACAACGGCAATCCGCTCGAGGACGGCAAACCCCTCGATAAGCCCACCGAACACCGTGTACTTGCCGTCGAGGTGGGGCCGGGCCGCGACGCAAACGTAGATTTCCGAGTCGCCGCTCCATTCGTCGCCCGTCCGGCCGAGGCCCAGGGCGCCGAATACGTGCGGCCGGGCGTTGAATTCGGGCGGAAGCTTGGGCGCGTCGCCGCCGCCGGCCTGGATGACGTGGCCGCGGACGACACGGTAGAAGTTCTTGCCGTCGTAGAAGCCCTTGCGGACGAGGGCCTTGAACTGGGCGACGGTCTTGGGCGCGTCAGCCGCGAAAAACTCGAACACCATCGTCCCCATGTTGGTTTCCATAACGCAGACTTCGGATGCCCCAGGGACCGAGGTCTGGGACTGACCTTGCTGGGAAGAGCTTCCGGGGAGGGTCGCGATGTAATTTCCGACACCGACGACGATCGTCGACAGGATGAGTACGACAATCCCGGAGACGACGAGGCGGCGCGTCGGCTTCCCCGTGGCCTTCCATTCGCGGAAATAGATCCCCCACAGGCTGCTGAAAGTGATGATGAAGGCCATGTGAATCGTCCAGCTGGAGAAGTCGTACTTCCCCATCTTCGTCGTGCCCATGCCGTAGAAGAAGAACTGGAAATACCAGGTCGTCCCGGCCAGGGCGGAGAAAATATAGTTGGAAAGAAGCGACGGCCTCGGCAGCGCCGCCGCGGTCTTTACGCTAGCGACCGGTTCGGCCGCCTTGACCCGGAGATAGTCGCGGCCCGATTTGTTGCGGATGCTCAGGGCCGCGCACCAGACGAAATTCGTTGTGAATCCGCCGAACAGGGCGATGATCAGCACCGGGAAATTCTGGAAGAGCGGCTTGGCCCCGCTCCGGATGGCCGCTTCGGCGATGGGCTTGCCGGCGGCGAAAGCGAAGGCCATGCAAGAGCTCATGATCCCGGCGAAAACGGCGACCCAGGCGCCTTTGACGAAGCTGAACTCGGCGATGGACGCCTTTTTCTCGGCATCGGAGAGCTCCCTCTCCTTCCTCATCCCGGCCAGGCCGCACATGGCGATACCGGTGAGGCAGATGATAATGCCGAGGATGACGATGCGGCCCGAGGTCGTCGCGACGAGCCCGGCGATGCGGCCCTCGAAGACGGGCGGCACGAGCGTGCCGAAGACGGCGCAAAACCCGAGCGAGAGGGCCATGCCCAGGGAGAGGCCGAGATAGCGCATGCTCAGGCCGAAGGTCAATCCGCCGATGCCCCACATCACGCCAAAAAGGTAGGTCCAGAGCAACGTCCGGGCGGACGCCCACCTGAGGACGCCGATGAGGTCCGGGCAGGTCAGAAGCCCGACGACCCACGGCGCGATGATCCAGCTGAAGAAGCCGCCCGTCAGCCAGTAGGTTTCCCAAGCCCAGCCGCGGACCTTCTTGTAGGGGATGTAAAAGCTCCCGGCGGCGAACCCGCCCAGGGCGTGAAGGAAAACTCCGAGAAAAGGATTGGGACTCATCGCGCCTCCATGAGTCCCGGAATATATCTCTGGCCCCGGGCGAAGTCAACAAGCGGTGGCCATTGATGTCGCGTCAAAGCGCGTCAAAGCACGACATTTGGGCCATATCCCTTGACTATCTTCATGAAGTTGCCGATAGAGAAGAGAGAAGGTGAGAGAGCCCTTGGGAGGGACATGCCCATAAGGTGGTGCTCGTCGGGACGTTCCCCTGAACGTTCCTTTGAGATAGGGGGGATTCCCCCCGAAAAGCATTAAAGAAGGAGGCCAAGATCATGAAAAGGTGGGTCGTTCTCTTGATGGGAGCCGGTCTGGTGTTTTCGGCTGGGGCCGTCTTCGCCCCGCCGGAGGGGCAGGTCCCTTCCGGTTCGTTCCAAGCTTTGGGATGCCCGGACCCCGACTATTTCTACAGCTCAGCCTATGACGTTTCCTTGGACGGGACCACGGTCGTCGGCAATACTAGTCGGCTGGGCTTCGTCTGGAAAGAATCGACAGGCAGCGTGACCCTGCCCGGCGTCAACGGCATCGTCAGTAGCGCCGCCGAGGGGGTCTCCTCGGACGGAATGATCGTTGCAGGAAGCGTTTACACCTTGCCCTGGGAGCACGGCCAGGAGACCTGCCGTTGGACGCTGGTCGAGGGGCAGTGGGTCCCGGAAACGCTGGGCGACTTGGCCGGCGGCGAATACCGCAGCTACGGCCGCAGCATGAGTCCCGATGGGAACGTGATCGTTGGGCTCGCCTCATCGGCCCTGGGTCCCGAGGCCTGCCGTTGGACGCTCACGGAAGGGACGTGGGTCCTGAAGGGACTGGGCGACCTTGCGGGCGGCAATTATCAAAGCGAGGCGTACGGTTGTTCCGCGGATGGCTCCGTTGTGATCGGCCAGGGTTCCAGCACGGCTGGACCTAGGGCGTTCCGATGGACTTCCGCCACGGGCATGAAAGACTTGGGTGTCGTGGGCCGTCTGAAGTGGAGCGTAGCGTGGGGATGCTCGGGGGACGGCTCGGTCGTGGTCGGCACATCCTATACGACCATAAACAAGGATGGCCTGGCCTTCCGATGGACCCCCGCCACCGGAATGGTGAGCTTAGGCGTCCCGCTGGGGGGGAAGACCAGCGAGGCCTTTGCGACCTCCCCTGACGGCTCGATCGTAGTCGGCGGCATCACTAGCAGCAAATGGCGCAGAGCGTTCATTTGGGACGCAGCGAACGGCTGGCGCCGTGTCGAAGATGTTCTTGCGGCCCACAACGTATTTCCCCCCTCCGGATGGGTCCTTGTGAGGGCCAACGGCGTCACCGTCACTCCCACTGGCGAGACGGTCATCGTCGGGTTTGGCTTCAATCCAAAGGGCCAAACAGAGGCCTGGAGAGCCGTCATCGCGAACTAACGAAGCATAGTGCCGGATCGATCCTAGCCCGGACTTCTCCGCCATAGGATTCTAGAAACCGCATTAAAGGACGTCAAAGCGCGACATTCCAAGGGCTTCCCTTGACATTCTCCGGGGACGGGCCTATCTTTTGCTCAAATAGGGGATTGATAGGGGTAAAAATGTCCAGAAAAACCTTGTCTTTCGGCTTGGCGGCCATCCTGATCATATCTGGGGCGATCGCCCTCATAGGGGGCCTCGGCTGGGGCCAGAAAGCGCCGGCTGGTGTCGGGATTCTCCCTGCTCGGGATGTCTCCCCGGGACAGGGGAAGACCGGGCCCGCCGCGATAAACGCCAAGGCTCACGCCCTGATAAGCGATTTCGGCAGGGTTCCCGTCTACTTTGTGCCCAACCAGGGCCAGACGGCCGATGGGGTCAGTTTTTATGTCAAGGGAGCCGATAAGACCGTCTATTTTGCCTCTGATAGCGTGACATTCGCCATGAATTATCCGGCCCGATCCGAGAATGAAGGAGAATCGGAGCGATGGGTGGTGAAACTGGACTTCCTGGGCGCTAGGGAGGACGTAGAGCCCGAGGGCCTGGAAAAGACCGGCGCGAGTATTTCATACTTCAGGGGGAAGCCCGAGGAATGGAAAACCGGGCTTCCGGCCTACTCCGGGATCATCTACCGTGACCTCTGGCCGGGGATCGACCTCGCCTACAAGGGAGAGATGGACAAGCTGAAATATGAGTTCATTGTCCATCCCGGGGCGGACCCGTCGGAGGTCAAACTGGCCTATCGGGGCGCCGAGCGGGTGGCCCTTACAGCGGAAGGCCGGCTTGAGGTGAAGACGCCAGTGGGCGGTTTCGAGGATGATATTCCGGTCGCCTACCAGGAGGTTGATGGCAAGCGGATGGGAGTTCCAGTGACCTATTCTCTTGAAGGCGTTGCGGAAAGCCAAAGCGCTGCGGCTGTCTCCAGCTCTTGGATTAAATCGGAATCCGGGCCTGAGAGCCGGGCGCACATTTATGGTTTCGAAGTGTGCAAATACGATCGTAGCCGGATTTTGGTAATCGACCCGGCCGTTCTTGTCTATTGCGGCTATATCGGCGGCGCAAATGAGGATACGAGCAAGGACCTCGCCATCGACGAATCGGGATGCGTCTACCTGACAGGACATACATACTCGACGGAAGCGTCCTTCCCGGTAACGGTCGGGCCGGACCTAACCTACAACGGGGACTATCAGGCTTTTGTGGCCAAGATCGATCCTTCCGGGACCGGCCTCGTCTACTGCGGTTACATCGGTACGGTAAACGGGGGCGATTTTTGCGCGATCGATGTCGACGGTTCAGGGAACGCCTATGTGACCCAGTCCACCACCGCCACGCAGAGCTCCTTCCCGGTGACGGTCGGCCCCGACTTGACGCACAACGGCGATCTGGACGCCTTCATCGCCAAGGTCAATCCGTCAGGGACCGCTCTCATCTACTGCGGCTATATCGGCGGGGCCAACTACGACATCGCCATGGCGATGTCCGTCGATAGCTCGGGGAACGCCTATGTCGTTGGAGAAACCTATTCCAATGCGTCGTCCTTTCCCGTGAAGGTCGGCCCGGATCTGACCTTCAACGGAAACAGCGACGCTTGGATCGCCAAGGTCAACGCCGCGGGAAGCGGCCTCGAGTATTGCGGCTACATCGGAGGAAGCGGCGGCGAGGTCGCCTCGGGGGTCGCCGTCGATAGCTCAGGTCATGCCTACCTTTCCGGCCATACGGATTCCTCGGCGACCAGCTTTCCGGTGAAGGTCGGGCCCAGCTTGGTCTTCTCCGGGGGCGGCGGCTATGTGGCCAAGGTCGATCCTTCCGGCGCGGGCCTGGTCTATTGCGGCTATATCGCCGGGACTTGGTGGACCAACATCGCTGTGGACGGATCGGGCTGCGCCTATGTCAGCGGGCCCGCGAACCAGAACCTCCCGGCCACCGTCGGACCTGATCTGACCTACGGCGGCGGCGACAGCGACTTCTTTGTGGCCAAGGTCAGCTCATCAGGCTCGGCGCTCGTTTACTGCGGCTATATCGGCGGGGCGGCCAGGGACGAGGGGACCCAGATCGCTGTCGACGGCTCAAACAACGCCTATGTCACAGGCTTCACGTATTCTGACGAATCGAGCTTCCCCGTCATCGAAGGACCTGACCTGACCTATAATGGGCAAAGCGACGGCGTGATCGCCAAGGTCAATCCGGCGGGGACCGCGCTCGTCTACTGCGGCTATATCGGCGGCAGCGGCGATGACCGCGGATATGGGATAGCCGTCGATGCCTCCGGAAATGCCTTCGTTTCCGGGTATACGGCGTCGGGTCCGGATACCTTTCCTATCGGGACAGGGCCGGACCTGACATATAACGGAGGAGGTGACGCCTTTATGGCCAAGGTGAGTAGTGTCCCCGGCCCCCCTATTACATCCCTCCTGCCCGACAGCGCCGACGCCGGGGACCCAGGCTTTCTCCTGTCCGTCATCGGCTCCGAGTTCGTCGACGGGGCCGTCGTGAGGTGGGACGGGAGCGCGCGGCCGACGACGTTCGTCAGCGAATTCGAGGTCGATGCCACGATCGACGCCTCGGACCTTCTCGCCGGGAAGACCGTCCAGGTCACGGTCCGGAATCCCAACGGGGGGATATCGAACGCCCTCCCGTTCACTATCGATAACCCCCTGCCCTCGCTGACCTCCATTTCGCCGACCCAGGTGACGGGAGGCGGCGCCGTGTTCACTCTCACCGTGCTGGGGTCGAACTTCGTCCCTAACTCCATCGTCCGCTGGAATGGGAGCGCCAGGACGACGACCTACGTCAGCGCGACAGAGGTAAAGGGGGCCATCCTTTCGACCGACATCGCCGCAGGGGGTGAGGCCCAGGTGACAGTCTTCAACCCCGCCCCGGCCGGAGGCGCCTCGAGCGCCCTCGCTGTCCAGGTGTCCAGCTTCACTTTGAGCGCATCGCCGGTGAGCGCAACTGTCACCGCCGGCCAATCGGCGACCTACACGATCCAGTTGACGCCCCAATTCGGTTCATTCGACGCCTCCGTTTCCTTCAGTTGCGCGGGGCTGCCGAGCAAGTGCTCGGCCTCTTTCTCGCCGACCAGCGCCAACCCCGGCGCGGGCAGCGTCACGACGACTTTGACGCTGACCACGACAGCGGCCTCGAGCTCCGCGGGCGGCTTGCTATCGGGACCGGCCGGCTATGGGCCGCCGGCGTTGGGGCTCCTCGCTTTCGGTTTAATCCTCTTCTTATGGAGCGGCATCCGTAAGTATTTCCCCTGGCGTCTCAATCGCCGCTGGCTCGCGGCCTGCGCCTTGGTCTGCCTGGTCATCCTGATCGGGAGCTGCAGCGCTGGGGGAGGTGACGACAATCATTCCAACACCGGCACGCCGAAAGGCACCTATCAAATCTCGGTCCAGGGAACGTCCGGGAACATGACGGTCCCGACGGTGGTCACGCTCATCGTGAATTAAAAAAAGGGGCCGGGGGCCTATTCGGTCCCCAGGGTGGCCAGGCGCTTTCTGGCGTCGCTGACCTCGGGCGCCAGGACGGGATCGGCCTGGCCCCAGAGGCTCAGGAATTTCCGGTAGCTTTCCATCGCCTTGGCCTTCTCGGCTCTCCTCTGCCCATCCGTCAGGCCGGCCCTCTCGCTATAGAGCTCGTGGGCTCTGGCTCTCCCGTAAAAAGACCTGGCATAAATGTCGCCCGAATTGAACCGCTGCTCCCAGTATGGCGGCACCAAGGCGTACATCTCCGCTGCCCTGGGGTAAGCCCCGGCCCGAAGGTAGGCCTCGGCAAGGGAAAAATAATATCGGGCGCTGTCCGTGTCGGCGTTGCTCTTGCCGAGCGGCGAGGGCAGCAACTTGAGCGCTTTCCAGAAATGATCGATGGCCTTGTCGATATTATTTTCCCGGAGCTCCCTCTGGCCGAGGAGATGATGATAAGCTCTCATCAGCTTCGGGTATCGCTCCCGCTCGACGAGCTGGCGGATGTTTTCGACCTGCCTCTCGAAATCGTCCATCCGTCCCATATCCAGAGTAATCAAGGCCTTCATATGGAGGGCCCCCAGGTCGTAGATCCCGGCCTGGCCCTGGCCCGCGAAGGCCAGATCGACCTGGCGGAGGGCCTCCTCGAGGTCCCCAGAGAGCCGGTCGAGACAGGCCTTGTTGAAATGGGACATCCTCACCCAGCCCGGATCTCCCAGGTTCTCGGCCAGCACGATGCCCCGCCTGGCTTCTTCCCTGGCCTTTTCGAGCTTGCCTTGCGTCAGGAAAAGGCCGGTTAGACCCATCGCGGCATAGACGCTCTCCGTCTTTTCTTCTCCAGCGACGATATTCCGGAGCTCCTTCTCGGCACGGGCGAAATCATCCATCCCGATGAGAACGGGACTCTTGCCGTAACGGACGTAACGGGGACTGTTCGGATAGAGCGCCTGCAACCTGTCCATGAAAGCCAGGGCTTCGTCGAATTTCCCCCGGTCCGCGGCATAGACCGCCCGCATGTGCAGGAAATTGGCGGAGACTTTGGGGTTTGCCAGGAGGTGTTCGTCGAGGATGCCCATAGCCTTCTCGAAATCTCCCCGCCCCGCGTGACAGACCGCCAACAGACGGACGATATGTTCGTTGCTCTTGACCCTTTGCCTGGCACTCTCCAAGAGGGGGATGGCCTTGTCGTATTCCTCGAGGTCCCAGTAGATCTGGGCCAGGCTGTATTCGGCGAGGTCGTCGCCCATGAGCTTCAAAAGGCTTTCGTACGCGGCGATCGCTTTCTCGTAGTCCTTTTGAAAATTCTGGTAGAAATCGCCCCGGAGCTGGTAGCGGGACCAGATGTTGAGGCGGTCGGAGAACTCGACGGCCTTCTCGCCGTACCGGATGATCTCGTCGCGGGCGAGAGTGCCGCGGCAGGCCCTGAATAAACCGTAATAAGCTTCGGCGAACCGAGGGTCGGCCTCGGCCGCTTTCTGGAAAATAATGGATGCCTCGTAGGCCTTGTCCTGCCAGCAGAGCCGGTCCGCCTGGCAGTACAGGTGCAGCGCACCCGGGGAGCGCGTCGTGATGTCGCCGACCTCTTCGTCGATATCGTGGGCGATGAGCCTGCGGGGGATGTTCAAGGCCAGCTTGATCTTCCTGGAGAGGCGGTCGACCATATCGAACAATCCGTCCTCGCCGGTACACGTCTCCCGGAACGACTGGGTGACCTCTGCCGTCTGAGCATTCCTGATGGCGAGGTCGAGGACGATCCCCTCGCCGGACCTAGCCAGGCTCCCCGTCGCGATATGGCCGCATCCGACCCTCTGACCGATCCGCACCACGTCTTCGGGCGAGAGCTTGGGGACGTCCCAGAGCTTCATGTCGTCTAGGGCGAGGAACAGGTCTCCGGCGTTCCATGATCCCATGACCCTGGACTGGACGAAGTCCATGCTGATCAGATGGGGGAACGATGTCCTCCAGGCTTCGAGCTTCTCGTCGCCCGCCGCGTTCTCGAGCGGGAGGAAGGCGACGCAAGTCGTCGCGGGCGGAAAAACGACCGCTGGATGCCAGATCCACAGACGGGCGGGGACCGCGGCAGCGGCCATTAGGACTAAAGCCCCGGCGGCGGTCCGGAGCAATTTTTTCCCGGACCACCCGGGTTTTGAGAGTGCGTCAGGTCTCTCCCGGATGTGGCTCAGCTTCTCCGCCATCCAGACGTCGAGCTCGTCCGGGTTGGCGAAGACACGGGCGCTCGGCGTTCCGTCGAGGCGGTGGATGGGGAGGCCCAGCTCGACCTCCCAGCGTTGGCAAGTCTTGATGGACCGTTCGAGGTAGGCAGAGATCTCCTTCCAAGACTCGAGGCGCGTTTTCCCTTCCATCTGTTCCCCTTGATTCAGGGTGAGAAATCCTTTGAACTAAACCAATGCTAAGTCAGGGGAACGGCTGTGTCAAGAGAATTAGCCTGCTCTCGAGTCCCGGCGTCTTGACACCGGCCGGCGCCGGGTCTATATTCCGGGCGTCTCACGAGAGCGCCGGCCGGGGCGGCGGAGGGCCGCCTTCCACGGCCGGGCTTGATCGCAATGCGCGAGAGAAGGACCGGGGGTACGATGAGCGAGGGGATCCGGAGGCCGCCGAATCATCGCGCGGGAATGCGGTGGGCCCGGGTTCTTTGCGCCGCCGGGGCCGCTCTCGTTATTCTATCCTTCGTCCCTGCTCAAGCGCAGCGGGCCCCCGACTTCACCTTGAAGGACCTCGCCGGCCAGTCCCATAAGCTGACCGATTATTTCCCGGAGCACGTCGTCCTCCTCAATTTCTGGGCGACCTGGTGCGTTCCCTGCGTCAAGGAGCTTCCCCATCTCCAGAGGTTCCAGGACCTCTACGGCGCGAAGGGGCTCCAGGTGCTGACCATCAGCATCGACGGGCCGGACAGGCTGGCCAGCGTGTCCGGTTTCTTCGCCCGCTACGGCTACACGCTCCCCGTGCTTCTGGACACGGGATCCGAGGTCGTCTCGGTCTATAATCCCCGGCTCAACCTCCCCTATTCGGTGCTTCTGGACAGGCAGGGAACGATCCGCTACGCCCATCAGGGCTATAGTCCCGGCGATGAACGCCTCCTCGAAGAAAGGATCGCGGCGCTCCTGGAAGAGCCCGAAGCCAAGCCAAAACCCAGGACGTCCGTGCAGGCCAACGAGTCCTTCCTCCTCCGTCTCCCGAAGGGAGGCTCCGCGGGAACGGGCGGGGACGATGGCTACGCCGAAGTCCTCGACCAGCTGGACCTGA
>Ga0315284_10017527_pt1 | contig 10159 bp, 5 predicted proteins | sample YL17G09_16_MG_FD_203696 | JGI IMG/M metagenome (GOLD analysis project Ga0315284, IMG submission 203696) | Sediment microbial communities from Yellowstone Lake, YNP, Wyoming, USA - YL17G09_16 | ecosystem: Environmental > Aquatic > Freshwater > Lake > Sediment | place: USA: Wyoming | collected...
CGCCTCGACGCGCTGCATATTTGCCTCGCCCACCACCAGCGGTTTGTCGCAGTAGACGTGCTTGCCGGCAGCGATAGCCGCCAGCAGTTGCTCGGCATGCAGGCTGTTCGGCGAGCAGATATCGATGATGTGAATATCGTCGCGCTCGATCAGCTCGCGCCAGTTATCGGTGCCGAACTCGAAGCCGCCTTGCTCGACCGCCCTGTCCGCATGAACCCTGTCGATCTCCGCCACGCCCACCAGTTTGGTGCGCACGGGCATGGGATCGTAAAACAGCGGCATGGACTTGTAGTTATAGGTATGCACCTTGCCCATGAAGCCGAAGCTGATGATGCCGACGCCAAGCGTTTCCATAAAAGACCTCCCTATGGGTAAAAGTCAGTAGTGAGTAGTCAGTAGTGAGTAGTTGAATTGCCTGTTACTGAACTACTAACTACTCAAGTCGCACCTGCGCATACCGGATCACCGCGCCTCCGCCGGCCGGCAGGCCGTACAGGTCGATGATGTCGGAAGGCAGGCAACCGTTGCGCTCGGAGGCGGTGAAGAAGCTGGACAACGGTTTTTCCAGCGGCAGTTTCTGCGGCTGGCCCGGTTCCGGGTTGATCTGCTGCAGGTAATTGCCCGCATTTTCGCCGGATTGATACCAGATGACGAACAGCCGGCCGTCGGGCGTGGCGTGGAATTCGCCGTATTCCGGCACGGCATCCTGCAGTTGCCCGGTGCCTTTCCCTTCCGGCGTCATCTTTTCCGCCGTTTGCAGCAGCGTCTGCCGGTCGATCACCCGGCCTTTCTGCACCCTGGCATATTTCAGCGCCACGGTGATGGGCGTGCCGGGGAAGAATTTGTCCCGCATATACGGCTGCCAGATATTGCGATCGGTATAGAGGAGCCAGGCGGCGCCTTCCCGGTCCACCCACATGTCCAGGTTGCGAATCAGTCCCGCGGTCTCGTCACGGCTGGCCACCGTCAGCACCGGCGAGAAATCGGTCGCGGCGACATTCGGCGTCCAGGTGAAGAAGAGCTGGCGGAACTCGTAATCCCAGTGCTGCTTCGTCATCTCTTCCTTATACGCCCGCCAGACGGGATTGGGCTCCATCTCGTCGCTGATGGCCATCACGTAGACGGCATTGCCGCGGATGGCGATCTGCTGGTAGCACCCGCGCATGGGGAATTGCAGCAGCCCCTGCCGCAGCGGCTGCTCCTTTCCGTCATAGGCGCTGAACGCGTGCAGGTACTCGCCGCCCACCGGCACCTGGTCGGTCATAAACAGGCTGCCGGTAGTCGCGTCGGCGGCCAGTGCGCGGTAGGAGTGCTCGGAGAAGTCATAGGCATGATCCCACTTCGGCATGATCTTCACCGGCGCTTTCTCCGGCGCGGCGCTGTCGAACTGCAGCAGCATGGGCAGGCAGCGCGCCCCCCGGCGGCCGTCCTCCATGGTATAGGTCAATTCCTGCGCCGGGTTCACGGAGAGGATCAGCCGACCGTCCGGCGTGCGCGCCAGCATGCAGGGCTCCCGCTCATCGTAAGTCGGGTTCGCCTGCACGCGCTCCCATTTCCCAGCGTCCCGCCGCCGGTAGAGCACCCAGCGGGTGTTGCAAAGCGGTTTGACGTCCTTCCCCGTCTCCGGCACCACGGCGAAGACGGTATCCCCTATCCGCGCGATGGTGCGCGAGCCGAAACACCACATCGGGCCGGAGCCGTTATTCGGCTCAACGAAATCGGTAATTATCTCTTCAGCGACCACTCGCGCGCGCACAGGCATCGGCGTCTCCCCCGCGGATGAGATGGCACAGCACAGCATCAAACTTGCTGTCAGGCAGAACTTATACATCGGCTCATCACTCCGAATCAGTCGGGCCTGTCTGACGTGTCAGACCTGTCAGACCGCAATGATCTGTGTTTGACCATATAACTGCCGGTATAATTCCAGATATCGCCCATACACCTCGCGATAGGCCGCATAATTAGCCGGGTTCGGTTCGAAGGTGCGGTCGGTGCGGTACCAGGCGTCCGCGGCTTCCGTGATCCCGTTGAAGCGGCCGATGCCGGCGGCGGCGAGCATGGCGGCGCCCAGCGAGCCGGCGTCGGTGCAGGCAGGGCGCTCCACCGGCACACCCAGCAGGTCCGCCTTCATCTGCAGCCACAGGTCGTTGCGCGCGGCGCCGCCCATCGAGCGCACGCCGGCCAGCGCGATGCCGTGGCCGGTCACGCATTCCAGGCATTCCCGCAGCATGCAGGCGCAGGACTCCATGATTGCCCGCGCGATGTGCGCCCGCGTGTGGCCGAGCGTCAATCCACTGAAGGCGCCGCGCACGTTCGGATTGTAGGTCGGCGAGGCGGTGCCGGCGAAATGCGGCAATACGGTCAATCCGCCGCAGCCCGGCGGCACGTCCCCCACCCCTTGCAGGAATTCGTCATAGGAGGTGCCCGGCGCGGTCAGGTCGCGGAACCATTTCAGCACGATGGCCGAGGTGATGGTGAAGGCCATCGCGTAGCTCAGTCCGGGCACCGCGTGGTGGGCGACAAAGACGCGGTCATCGTCCAACAGCGCGTCAGTGGTGGCCACCAGCGCCAGCGCCGTGCCGGTGGTCTCCGAGACGATGCCCGGTTGCACGTTGCCCGCGCCGATGGCGCCGACCAGTTGATCGTTCGCCCCCACGCACACCGGAACTCCGGCGGGGATGCCCAATTCGACTGCCGCCTGCGCGTGCACGGCACCGGCTTTCGCGCCGGGTTCCAAAATGCGCGGCAGTTGCTCCTCGGTGATCCCGGTAGCGGCGACCATCTTCGGCGACCAGGCGCGCGTGCGCAGGTCGTAAAACCCGTTCATCTGCGCGATGATGTGGTCGGTCGCCGTCTCGCCGGTAAGGCGATAGATGATGTAGTCCGGCAGGCAGAGGAACTTCCACGCCTTCAGCGCTTCCGGCGCGTGCCGCGCCATCCAGCCGACTTTGAAGGCGGTCAGCCCGCCGGGAATCCACGGGTAGCCGGACATGCGGCGATATTCGTCCTTCGGCAGCCACGCCGCTTCCCACTCATCGGCAATCGATTGAGCGCGGTTGTCCACCCAGACGATGGCATTGAACAGCGCCTTGCCGGTTTTATCGATAGGAATGTAGGTCTGCCCCTGCGAGCTGAACCCGATCGCCGCCAGCGCTTTCGGATCGGCGCCCGACTTCACCAACACCGACCGCGTACCGGCGACCGCCGCCTGCCAGTAGGTCTCCGCCTCCATCTCCGCCCAGTCCGGCCGCGGCGTGATCAGCGCATACTCCTCCACATGCACCGCCGCCACCCGCCCCTCATCATCGATGAGCGCCGTCTTCAGCGAAGTCGTCCCTAAATCGAAGGTCAGGTAATATTCCAAGGCTTCTCCGTAGGAACCGCAGATTTAAATGATTAAAAAGATTTATAAATTTTTCTTTTCAATCTTTTCAATCTGCGGATAAATATAATCAGCGTGATCTGCGGTTTCAATCATTTCGCCGCCCGAAGTTCGCGCAGAAGGATCAGGTACATGTCTACGGTTTCCCTGGTGATCTCGGCGCCCTTTTCGGCGGTGGCTCTGGTCGGGCAGCCGTAGGTGCCGGTCTCGCTTTGCTGGAAGCGCCAGGTGGACCAGAAGATCTTCGAGCCGGGGCCGAACATGTCGCCGCTCACGAAGCAGCTGTGCGGCTTCACCGGCTCGTCCACCGCCTGCGACATGTCCACCCGCTTGCCCCAATCGAGCATGATGGAGGTTTCATACTCGCAGGCGTGGCAGCATCCGCCCTGCTCGCTCTCCCGCACGCGGCACACCACGTCATTGGCCATGTTCCAGATATTCGTCACCACCACGTGCGAATCGCACTGGTCGTTGATTTTGCGCGCCGCCACTCGCAGGATGCCGGGGTGGTGTCCGTGCGAGTTCATCATCACGACCTTTTTAAAGCCGGACTTGTGCAGTGAGAGCACGATATGCTCCACGGTGGCGATAAGCACCTCCGGCGGCAGGGAGATCACCCCCGGCCACTGAAACAGCGCATGCGCGGAATAGCCCGCCCACATGGTCGGCATCACCAGCACCGGCATTTCCGCCCGCGCCGCCTCCGCCACCCGCTTCGCCGTCTCTTCGGCGATCATCACGTCACAGCCTACCGGCAGGTGCGGTCCATGTTCCTCCGTCTGCCCCACCGGCAGCAGCACAATCGTGTCCCGCTCCGCGAATTCCTTCAACTCCGGCCAGCGGTAGTCGGTGTAGTAAATACTCTCTTGCACGGTGATTCCCTTTCTGAGTGCGGTTTCAAGCCACTGCATTCCCAGCGATCCGCGCTCCATGCGAACATACCTCGATCAATACCCGAATTCCTTCTCCACCTGGGCGATGGACTCCTCGATGATGTCCATGCCCTTGGCGGCGATCTCCACGTCCATGACGATAGGCGGGGACATGCGCAGGATGTGGCCGGCGGGGACCCAGGCCAGGCCTTTGCGGAAGGCGTATTGGTAGACCAGCTTGCCGGCCTGGTCGAACGGCTCTTTCGTCGCCTTGTCTTTCACCAGCTCGACGCCGAGCAGGCAGCCCTTGCCGCGCACGTCGCCGATGATCGGGTGGTTGGCCTTCATCGCTTCCATGCGCTTGTCGAAGTATTTGCCGAGCACCAGCGCGTTGTCGAGCAGGCCTTCCTCCTCCATCGCCACGATGCTCGCCAGCGCCGCGGCGCAGGCCATCGGGTTGCCGCCGTAGCTGGTAGAGGCGGAGATCTTGTTGATGCTGTCCTTGTATTTATTGGAGACCATCATGCCGGTCACCGGGAAGCCGTTGCCGAAGCCCTTGCCCACCGTCACCACGTCCGGGCGGGTGTCGTAGTGCTCCATGCAGAAGAACTTGCCGGTGCGCCCCATGCTGGTCAGCACTTCATCGGCAATGAGCAGGATGCCGCGCTTATCGCAGAACGTGCGCAGCTTGGGGAAGAAGTCGTCCGGCGGGAAGATGGAGCCGGCCCACCCCTGCACGGGCTCCAGCACGAAGGCGGCGATGTTGCCGGTGGTGGCATTGGTGATGAACTCATCGTAGAAGTTGAGGTAGGCGTCGGTGTCGATGGTGCCGTCGGCCTTTTTAAACATCGGGCGGTATGGATACGGGCGGGGCACCATGTAAAAACCCTGCGCGCGGCCCATGCCGTTGGTCGAGTTCATCTTCGCCAGGCTCACCGCGTGGCCGGACTTGCCGTGGAAGTCCATGAAGCAGGAGATGAACTCATACTTGCCGGTGGCGGCGCGCGCGACGCGGAGGGCCGCCTCGACGGCGGTGGTGCCGCTGTCGTAGAGCTGCATGCCGGTCAGGTCCCAGGGCTGAATGGCCGCCAGCTTCTCCAGCAATTCCACTTTGATCGGCGTGTTGAAGTCGTGGCAGTTCATCAGGTTCTTCGCGTGGAAAGCCACCGCCTCGCTGACCTTCGGGTGGCAGTGCCCCAGCGTGGTCACGTAGATGCCGCTGGAGAAGTCGATGTAGACGTTGCCGTCCACGTCGGTCAGCGTCACGCCGTAGCCCTTATCGAAGACGACCGGGCAGAGGGTGACCTGGCTCGAGTAGCCGATCATATGCTTCATGCCGCGGACGTTCAGCGCCTGTGATTTGGGGCCGGGAATGGTGTTGGTGACGATCTTCGGCACCGTCGTCGGATCGACGGCGGCCCAGGAAATCTGAGTGGTCATGTGCGATCTCCATGTGAGGTTGTGTTCGTTATGTGCATTATGGACCGTTTCGCAAAGCATGTCAAGCCTTTTTGGAGTGCGGCGACTCGACGCCGCTTTCACTGAGCGTAAGGTTTTACACACTTGCATTACGGTGTTACTAGAGGTAAATTCAAAACCGGTTGCCTCGTGCGGGGACACCTCTCCCCCCAACCTCTCCCCTACGAAGGGAGGGGAGCACCGGGTGGGCTTTATCAACACGTTTGCCCTTGCGTGTCAGGCCTGCATGCAGGCGTTGAAAGGGAACAGGTGGTAAAGAACCTTCGCCTTAAACATCGAAGATGAAAGCTGACTCCCCTCCCTTCGTAGGGGAGGGGTTGGGGGGAGAGGTGTCCCCGCACGAGGCAACCGGTTTTGAATTTACCTCACTATCCACCTTTTTTCATTCCCTGGTGGATAGATTCTTCGTGTTTCTGCATTAGTGCCGGCTCTCTCAGTGAAAGCGGTGTCGAGCCGCCGCACTCCAAAAAGGCTTGACAATCGTTACCTGAATACGTTACAATCATGTTCGATTCGAACATGGAACTCAATCATCGACAGGCTGAAATACTCTCCATGCTGCAGGGGGGTCAGCGGATCGGCGTCCGCGACCTGGCCGCGCGCTTTGCCGTCTCCGAGATGACCATCCGACGCGACCTGAACGCCATGGAAGCGCAGGGCCTGCTGGTGCGCACCTACGGCGGCGCCACGCCCGCCGGCAGCCTGCGTCCCCACCTTGAATCGCCCGCCCTGACGGCTATCGGCAGGCGTGCGGCCGCCCTTGTGTCGCCCGGCCAGACGGTCATGCTCAGCACCGGCGTCACAGCGCTGGAAGTGGCGCGCCACCTGCCGCGCGACGCCAACCTGACCGTGGCCACCACTTCGCTCTCCGTGGCGCGTGAGCTGTTCGGCTCCGCCATCACCGTGGTGCTCTTCGGCGGCATCCTGCGCAAGGAGTTCCCCAGCCTCTACGGCCCGATGACCGAGGCGATGGTGAAGAATTTCCACGTCGATCTCCTCTTCACCGGCACCGACGGCGCGCGCAGCGACGACGGCTTCTACACCGCGGAGGTTCAGCACTCCAGCCTGGAACAGGCGATGATCAGCAGCGCCGACCACGTGGTGGTGGTGACCGAAAGCCGCAAATTCGGCCAGCCGGCCTTCGTCCGCTTCGCCGCCATCGACGAAGTGGACATGGTCATCACCGACCCCGGCCTCTCCCCCCTCGACCGCCGGCAGCTCGAAGAGCGGGGGGTGGAAGTGGTGATCGCCGAAGAGTGATCCGCAACTCAGCAGTTCATCGGACGTCAACGGGCGGTTGTTCTATTCTCGTTACCGGCGGGGCAGGCGGCGCGGAAGGGGCAGGTTTCGCAATGGCGGCCGGGGGTGGGCGCGTAGTTGCCTTCCCGGATGCCTGCGCCCACTTCGGTGATGAGGCGGTGTGCATCATCGAGCAGACCCTGGGTGACCGGCTCGTCGCGGAGGGGGCGGGCGGCGTCGGCGCCCAGGTAGACCAGCGTGACGCGCTCCGGCGTCGCCCCCAGCGCGTGCTGCACGCCAAGGGCATACAGGCCGACCTGCCGCGCGTGATCGGCGGAGGGGTGGCCGGTTTTGTAATCCAGAATCCACCAGCCGCCGCCGTCGCGCGCCAGCACGTCGATGATGCCGGGCAGGAAGATGCCGCCGACGCCGGCGAGGAAGCGCAGCTCGCGGTGCACATCCGACGCCGCCCGCAGCCTGGCAAACACCGGCAGCGCCATCAGCCGCCGCAGGTGCTCCTCCACCGCCCGCAAGTCGCCCTCGCCGGCCGTGATGCCGCGCTCGCGAGCCACCTCCTCAAGCGCCGCCGGGGCGTGGGCAAGCAGGTTGCCGTCCAGCGGCACACGCTGCAGCACCCCATGCAGCAGAATGCCGAAATCGGTGCCGTCCGCCTCCGCTGCCGCTTCGGCGGACAAGTCCTCCGTGACAATAGCGGAAGCGGGCTCGTCCGCCGAAGCGATAGCGAAGGCGGAAGCCTCGCCCTCCCGGCGCAGGACGTAGCGGAACCAGTATTGCCGCGGGCATTTATGATAGCAGATGACGCGGTTCACGCCGACGCGCAGCGGACTCTCGCGCCGGGTGGGAGGCAGGGGCTGCAGGTGAGCGATCACCCGCGTGAAGGCCTCCACCTCTTGGGCGTCGGTGGGCACCGGCAGCGGCTGCCCGGCGGCGATCTGCGCGGGGAACTGCTCCAGCAGCGTCTTCGCCCGCTCCGGTGTGGGCAGTTCCTCCGTCTCGCGCAAAGCCGCCGGCGACCAGACGCGGACGGGGTAGCTCTGCCCGTCGTATTCCAACGGGATGTCGCGGAACGGCACGCTCTCACTCCCCGGCCCGGCGGACTCCCCCTCACCCCCCAACCCCCTCTCCCCGAGGAGAGGGGGAGTAGCTGGATCTATTGATAATAAACCTTCTCCCCCTCTCCTCGGGGAGAGGGGGTTGGGGGGTGAGGGGGAATCCACCGCCGGGTTGGAGGGCGAAAGGCCAAGCAGACCTGCCAGCATATCACTGTATCGCCCGCTTTCCGGCTTGAATTTCACGCTCCCGCTGCAGACCAGGTGCTCCTGCGCGCGGGTGAGGGCGACGTAGAGCAGGCGCTCCGCCTCCCGTCGATCCTCCTCGCCGGTCTGCTCCACCGCGGCGCGGTAGCCGGCCGGTTGCGCCCACTCGCCTTCCGGGGTGGGCAGCTTGCAGGCCAGCCTGCCGTCGGCCAGCAGCACGGGCGACGTGTTTTTGCCCGGTTCACGGCCCATGTCCGCCAGGAAAACGATGGGCGCCTCCAGACCCTTCGCGGCGTGGATCGTCATCAGGCGGACCACCGGGCTCTTCTCCGTGTCCAGCGGCGCGGAGGGCTCGCGCGGCGCCAGCTCCTCCAATTGCGCCAGGTAGCGCTTGAAATCGGTCAGGTCGAAGATGCCGCGGGTCTGAAAATCCGCCGCCACCTCGCGCAGCTTCTGCACGTTGGCGAAGCGCTGCTCGCCGTCCTCCATCGCCAGCAGGCCGACGGCGTAATTCGTTTCCTCCAGGATGCGGTCGAGCAGATCCAGCGGCTGGCCGGCGGGCAATTCTTCCTGCAGCGCGATCGCCAGCCCCCTGAAGCGCGCCAACGCGGCGCGTTCCTCCGCCGGGATGGCCGGCAGCGTTTCGACGCGCCCGATCGCCTCCCACAGGCGGCCGTATTTCGGGTCGCTGCGGGAATCGGCGGGGTAGGGCTGATCCTCCGTCCAGTCCTCCCACGCGCGCGACAGCCAGTAGAGCGTTTCGTCGCTCACCCCCACCAGCAGCGAGCGCAGCACCACCGCCAGTGAGAAGTCGTCGCAGGGGTTTTCCAGCACTGCCAGCAGGTATATCAGGTCCTGCACCTCGCGCGCCTGGTAAAATCCCCGCCCGCTGATCACGTAATGCGGCACCCCGGCCTGCCGCAGCGCCTCCTCGTAGCGTGCGATGTCGGTGGAGACGCGGAAGAGGAGGATGATATCGCCGAAATCGGCGTTTTCCGCGTGGAGGTTGCCGTCCTCATCCTCTCTGGTGATCCGCAGCGCTTCCCCGCCGAGGCGACCGGTGAGCTGCAGGATGCGGCGGGCGATCCACCGCGCCTCGCGGTCGCGCAGCGTGGCGGCGTCGCCTTCGTCCGCAGGCCAGAAGGCCACTTCCACCGCGGGCAGCTCCTTGCGGTTGAACTGCTTCCCCACGCTCAACGGCTCGAAGGGGAACTGCCCCGTCTCTCCCCACAACCGCGCGAACAGGGCGTTGAGCGGCAGCAGCACCTCCGGGCGGGAGCGGTAATTTTCGCCCATGGGAATGCGATGGCCCGCCTCGCCCATCCCCGCCAGCCGCCCTTCGTGCTCCAGGAAGACAGCCACGTCGCTGCCGATGAAGCGGTAGATGGACTGCTTCACGTCGCCGACGGTGAACAGGTGGCCTTGACCCTGGAACGCGCGGATCAGCTCGAATTGCAGCGGATTGGTGTCCTGGAACTCGTCCACCATCACCTGGCGGAACTTCGTGCGGTAATACCGGCCCGCGTCGCTCTCCGCGTCGCGCAGCAGGTCGCGGGTGAGGAGGAGCAGATCATCGAAGTCCAGCAGTCCCTGGTCGTCCTTCGCCTCCCGATAGACGTCATCCAGGTGGCCGAGCAGCACCGTGAAAGCGCGCAGGTAGGGCTGCGCGCCCAGGTCCAGGTAGGCCGCCAGCCAGCCCTCCAGCGCCGCCTTGATTGCGTCGCGCGCCGCCTTGGCCAGGTCCTTCGGCCCGCCGGCGGGCGTCAGCCGCTTGCCGTAGGTTATGACGGCATCATGCAGGTCCCAGGAGAAGTCGCGCGCAATATCGAGGGTCGCCCGCAGGTCGGCATAAGCCTCCCGCACGTCCCGCAACCGCTCCTGCCAGGCGGAGGTGCCGGACAGGCCGA
>Ga0315284_10017528_pt1 | contig 10158 bp, 10 predicted proteins | sample YL17G09_16_MG_FD_203696 | JGI IMG/M metagenome (GOLD analysis project Ga0315284, IMG submission 203696) | Sediment microbial communities from Yellowstone Lake, YNP, Wyoming, USA - YL17G09_16 | ecosystem: Environmental > Aquatic > Freshwater > Lake > Sediment | place: USA: Wyoming | collected...
CGGCGCGGTGGGGGGTCACGGGGAGGATGCGGCCGATCCAGTCGTCGGGACCGTCGGCGTGCAGGCGGAGGTAGTGTTCCGTGTGGCCGGTCAGCCCCTTCCGCCCTCTCTCCTCGAACAGTACGGAGACTTGACGGCCTACCCAGCGCTCGGCTGCTCCGCTCTCCAGTTCGTCGGCCAGCGCGAGCATCTGCTGAGTTCGGTCGCGCTTGGCGGCGGTGGGCACTTGGCCCGCTAGCTGCGCGGCCGGGGTGCCTGGGCGAGGGGAGTAGGGGAAGACGTGGACGCGTGAGAACGCCATCTCGCGGACGAAGGCGAGGCTGCGCTGAAACTGCTCGTTGGTCTCGCCAGGGAAGCCCACCATTATATCGGTGGTCATGGCGGCGTCGGGCCAGATGTCTCGAACGCGCTGGACGAGGGCGGCGAAACTGACGGTGGTGTAGCGGCGGCCCATCGCCTGGAGCACGTCATTGTCGCCTGCTTGCAGCGGAAGATGGAGATGTTGGCAGAGGGTCGGGTGATCGGCTGCCTCGGAGAGCAAATCCTCGCCCAGGTCCATGGGCTCGATCGAGCTGAGGCGCAGGCGGGGGAGGTGGATGGCGCGAAGCTGACGCAGGAGAGCGGCGAGGGTGTGGTCTTCGTGGTCGCCTCCGTAGGCTCCCAGGCGAATGCCGCAGAGCACCAGCTCCTGCACGCCGGAGTCGGCGAGGAGTTTGACTTCGGCGATCACGTCCGGCATGGGCTTGCTGACCGGCTGCCCCCGCGCATCGGGCACGACGCAGAAGGCGCAGCAATGATCGCAGCCGTCCTGGATCTTGAGAAAGGCCCTGGTTCGCGATGGCAGGTAGGTGGTCGGGAAGAGCGGCGCGACCAGGCCGGGCAGGAAGTCGGGGAGGCGGAGCTTGCGGGTGTTGGGCACGACCGCGGTGACGCCGGGGAGGTCGAGCAGCGCGTATGGGTCGCGCTGGGCCAGGCAGCCGGTGACGATGAGAGTCGCTTCGGGCTGCGCCCGCGCGATGCGGCGGATGAGCTTGCGCGCCTTGGCGTCGGCGACCGCGGTGACGGTGCAGGTGTTGATGATGTAGGTCTCGGCCAGCTCGCCCCGCCCGCCGATCTGATACCCCCGCGCGGCAAGCGCCCGGGCGATCTCATCCGAGTCGCACTGGTTCACCTTGCAGCCGAAAGTGAAGATGCGGACGCGGGCGGAGGTCATGACTGTGCCGATGATACCACGTGGGGCAGGAGCGTGTCTCCTGCCTAGCCGAGCTTGGTGGCGGGGATGGGATCCCCGCCCTGCCGCTCACACTCCCCTGCCCGCGAACCACGGCAGGTAGTGCCCGACCCAGTCGTTGAGGAGGAACTGCATGCGGCCGATGAAGAGGGAGATGCGGGCCATGACGGTGTTACCGAACATGGCGCCGAAGGCGATCATGAGGAACCAGCGCCCCAGCAAGGCCGAGCGACCCAACGCGCGGCCGAACCGCCCCTCGTGCGGGAGCGAGAAGAAGAAGTAGCTCAGCACTGTGAGCAGGATGAGCACGAAGAGCCAGTGGTGGATGATGACATCGCCCCAGCCGAGCTGCGCGTCGGCCCTCAGTGGCTTGAAGCAGGCGTAGATCTGGGGGGAGTAGATAGGGAAGAACTCGCGGAAGAAGTAGCCCGCCGATGCGCCGAAGAACAGCCCCATGACGAGCCTGGCCATCCAGAGGTAGCGCCGACTGTAGATGAAGTAGAACAGCAAGCCGATGATCGGCGCGAAGACCCAGTACCACTTGCGCTCGTGGATCATCGGGTTCCACCACTTGCCCTCGAGGTTCAGGGTCCAGGTGGAGACCAGGAGGTAGCCGGCGCTGAGGCCGACGAAGATGTGCTCGAAAAGGCGCGAGATCGGGTTCTCCCGATACAGGATAGTGTAGATCCCAAGGGTGGCGATGGCGGCGAACCAGAGGATGGTGATTTCCGGGTTCACGTCGCCTGCCTCCGGCGCTCACGCCCGAGGACATAGCCGGCGTTCCCGATCACGATCAGGGCGATGATGAGCACATGGGCCCAGGACTGCACGTTCATGATGGCGCTGGCCTTGCCGGGACGGTGGACCAGCACCTCCATCTCGGCCGCGCCCTTTGCGCCGACGAGCATTCCCTTCATCTGCTTGGAGTCGAGGTACGGATAGTAACCCGGGGCCATCACCGCGGTGTAAGCGCTGGCGAACGGCGTGCCATAGACGCCCTGGATGAGGCCGATCCAGTACTCCGTGAGGGTGGCCAGACCGGTGATCTCGATAACGAGGCCGATGCTGTTGATGTCCTTGACGCCGGCCATCATCGGCAGTTCGCCGACGGGCTTGCCGTAGAAGTCATCGCCGATGGTTTTGGGGATGTTCTTCGCGAGGGCGATGAGGACGTTGTCGTAACCGTACTTGTAGCCCCAGTTGCACCAGTCAACGCCATAGCTGGCGCCGTATTCCCTCGCCAGTTTCTGCGCCATATCGTTGGCCAGCTTGACGCCCATCGGGGGCTGCATATTCATGATGGCGAAGCGCTTCTTGTGGATGAAGCAGGCATGGATGATGGCTTCGGTCTGGGGGCCGGTCTCGGCCTGGGTGCTGGCGTCCCAATCGGTGGAGATGATGATGAGCTTGTCGTCGGGCGCCGCGGCGATGGCGTCATACACGCCGCGGGTGGCGCGGCTCGGGGCGATCGGCAGGGGCATCGGCCGGAGGATCTGCCACACTACCACCGCGGCGAGCAGCAGGTAGATGTAATAGCGCGGGATCTGCTGGAGGCGCTGCCAGAGGTTATCGCGCGAATGCTGTTCCATGCGGTCAATCATCCGCAGATTGCGCAGATTGCCCAGATTCTCTCTTCGAGAGGATAAGCCGTCGGTACTGAAGCGAGCTAGCTCCGAAGTTGAGCAGCAGACCCAGCTCCAATCCGGTCGCCTTGAGGTAGTTGATGACCTGCGCTTCGTCGGTGCCAGTGAGCGCGGCCAACGCCTTGATCTCGACAATCACCTGATCGAAACAGACGAAGTCGGCGCGGAAACTCGTGCCCAACCTTCTGCCACGATAAGCAATCGGTAGCTCCACCTGCGATGAGAACAGAACTCTCTGATGGTCAAACTCCAGCGCGAGCGCCTCCTGGTAGACCGTCTCGAGGAAGCCGCAACCAAGCTCGCCGTGCACCTGCATGGACGCGCCGATGATCGCGTGCGTTTTCGGGTCCCTCTGTCCCTTCTGTGGCATCTGCGTCATCTGCGGACTATTGCTCCGAGAAGAAGGTGCCGCGCTCGAGGCTGAGCCAGATGCGAAGCGACATGGCGAGCGCGCCGATGGCGATACCGAAGACGATGCCGCGCTGGGCGGGAGTGTTGAGCCAGGACATGATCCACTCGCCGAGCGCCTCCAGCCGGAAGAAGGCCGGCGCGCCGGTGGTGGGGAGGCTGCTGGTGAGATAGGCGCCGATGGGAACCTGGCCGAGCATGACGATGAAGGCGGCGGCCATCATCAGCGCCGCCTCAGCGGTCTGGATGCGGAAGGCGCGGTAGGCGGCCGAGGCGATGTAGAAGGCGAGCAGCGAGAAAGTAGCGGCCTGAAGGGGCATGAGAAGGCCGTTGAACAGCACTTCATAGGTGGCGCGCGGCCAGGGCAGGACCGCGGGGGCGACGCCTTTCGGCTGGGGGAGGTAGTGCTCCCAGAGGCCGAAGATCGTCATGGCGATCATGGCGATAAAGAAGGCGGCGCTGTTGTGCCAGCCCTTGCGGGCGCGCAGGAGATTGCGGCCATGCACCTGGCAGAGGCTGTAGATGCCCAGCCCGACAGTGAAGGCGCCGATCACCGCCAGCATATTGCCGACCGGCTCGATGCCGGGCGAAAGCAGGTTGCCCGCGCCCGCGGGATTGGGATTGGGAAGGCGAGTCGGCCAGAGCACATCCTTGCGGACCGGCAGAAAGTACTCGAGGCCGAGATAGAGCCCGCCGGCGAAGGTCACCAACGCGATCAGCCAGCGCCGGCCGCGCGGGCCGAGCAAGCGGTGCAGCATCGCGAGCACGAGGATGCTGGCGACGACCGCGATGAGGAGGTCGAGCTGCAGTTCACCGGGAGTCGCAGACGGGGAGACGAGCTTGCGGAGCCACCCCGCCACGGCTAGGCCCCCTTCAGGAGTTTGAGTAGGAGGTTGTGCGCCTCGTTGCCGGCCGCTCCGAACCAGGTGGCGAGCGCGAAGCCGGCGATGACGAGCGTGATCAGGATGCCCTTGACAATATCCTGCCCCACCAGGCTGCCGGTGAGGGTCGGCTCGCGGGTGAGATAGGCGCTGGCGGCGTAGTACTCATCGCCGATGACGACGTAGTCGCAGGTGGCGATGAAGAACGGTATCTGCACTGGGTCAGGGCATCCGGCGACCTGGAGCGCGCCGAGCGAGCGGCCGTTCTCGGCCAGGATGAGGGCCTCGGCGTAGAACATGCCGAAGAAGAAGTTGGTGGCGACCTGCTCCCGCGCCATGATGCCGACGCTGCCCATGGCGTAGGCGAACTGGTCGTCCGACACAAACCTGACATCCTCGGGGCGAAGGTCGTTAGGGCGGCCGGCCGCCTGGTAGGCCTCGCGAACCGATTCCTCGGCGATGGGGAAGACTGTTGGCGCCCGAAGCCCGACGATAACGCGGGTGGCGTGAGTGGCGGCGAGCTTGACGATGTAGGAGAGAATGGATAGCGCCTGCAAGGTGACGATGCCGATCGAGTCCAGCCCCGGGGAGAAGAAGACGGGCCGGCCCATCTCGGTGGCGCGGCCGACGGCTTCCTCGACGGCGGTCAGGCCCGGGATGCGGCGGATGAACATCTGGCGACCGCGCTGGGCGAGGAGCACGCTGACCACGATGATGAGGCACATCGCGCCGAAGAGCGCCCGGATGAACCAGTTGGCGTGCTCCAGGCTGCCCATCAGTGGGTCTCCTGGTGGGCGGGCTCGGCGAGGCGCTCCAGTAGTTGATCGAAGGCCTCAGGATCGGCGAGCAGCTCGGCGGCGGCGCTGACGTCCTCCGGCTGGAGGAAGAAGCCCAGGAAGGGCCGGGCGAAGAGCGCGGCCTGGCTGGCGAGGAAGCCGAGGGGGCGGTTCAGCTCGAGGAAGAGGACGGCGGGCGACTGGAGTCGGCGGGAGATGATGGCGCGGGAGAGCTTCTCGATGATCTCCTGCTTGCGCGCGTTCCCAGCGGCGCGCTCGGCCTCGTCCTCGGGGCGGGGCCTGAGGAAGTCAAGCAGATGGGAGATGGAGTGCACCCGGGTCCGCCTTCACGTGGTCTGCGATGAATGCCATGACGTTTTCTGCGTTGCCCTCGAACCAGAGGTATATACCACGGTAGGCTTCGAGACGCGAAGGGCGGGCGAGGGGGCTGAGCTTCACGCCGAGGTCGTCGCGGACCACGCGCCGGACCTGGGACCAGGCGATGCGGCGGCGGTGGACCAGGCCGCGCGCTTCGACACCGCTCTCGCTGAGGACAAAGCGCAGCGGGAAGAGGTAGTCGCTGACCGACGCGATGAGCAGAAGGCAGGCGAGCACGCCCAGCACCGCGCTCCCGAACCCGTATCCGGCGACGAGCGAGGCGAGGAGTATCAGCGCGGCCGCGCCCGCCGCCTGGCGCGGGCGGCGGCGGGCGAGGTGGAGGGACCAGGTGAGGCGATCAGACCTACCAGGCCTGACCTGGGCATTCATCTGCCGGCTTCTTCCCCAGGGCTTCGCGACGCTCCCGGATCTTGGCGAGGATGTCCTTGGCCACTTCGAGAATCTCGGGAGCGACAGAGACAGATTCGCGCAGGTCTAGCCTGACTGCAAACGCCAAGGGCTCAAGGGCCTTGTCCGCCCCGGTGGCATCTATCATCTGCGCGACACGGTGCCCGTGCCCGGCGGCGGCAGCGTCAATCAGCAGATCCGTCAGATCCTTGATGTGAAGCTGCACGGTGTCCACATCTGCTAGTGCGGTCCGCAACAAATCGAAGGCCTCCTCCCAGATCCCACTCTTGGCGAGTACGCAGGCCAATCCATACGCGTATACCGAGTTGGACGGGTCCTGCGTGAGAGCTTCACGAGCGTATCTCTCTGCCACGCTCAGGTACTCGCTTCGGTTGGTGCCGAGCAGAGCGCTTGACATCTTACTGAGGCTCTCACACGAGCGTCCCGCTTGATCAACACAGGCCTGAGCGGTAGAGATGACCTGGTCTCGGGTCTCCGGCCTGATCGCGAAGACCATGACCGCGAGTGCCCAAAGCGGCAGGAGTGCCGGCTGTGCATTGAGTAGCCTGCTCACGACCGACGACAGCTCCTCCCAACGTTCCGGTTGGAAGAGGAGCACCCAGAGCACACCCCACCATCCGACTAGGCTTGACGCGTCAATGTCAATGACCTTCCGGAAGCACTCCTCTGCTTCGGATCGTCGTCCGGTCCACACTGACAGGAGAACTCCGAGTAGGAACCACGGGCCGGGTAGATCGCTGTTCGCGTTCACGAGCGCCCTTAGCGCCTCCTCTAGGTCGGCCCGCTCGTGGCCCGGTGTGGCACCGAGCATGATGAGCTTCGCTGGGCTCACAGCCCTGCCAAGGGCTGCAGTGATGGCGGGAACCACTGCTCTTCGCATCTGCTCCGCGAGACGGCCCACGCCTACGGTCTCCGCAAGCTCTTGCAGGAATACGATCTGTTCCACCATCCTGGCCGGTGGCAAGGATGCCAAGTCGCGTGCGATGATCTCTACGACGGCGATCAGCTCGGGGCCTTCGTAGAAGGCGCTCATGAATCGGACCAATGCTCTCACGCGCGCGGACGGTGTTGCCCGCCGTCTCATCAGATAGTAGATGTTATACAATCTCTCGGCCACCCAGTACGTTCTCTTCCTGCGGTCTCGTTCAGCGATCACAGCGCCCCGCTTCACCAGTCGTTGCAGTTGGGCGCTTGCCTTGTTCGTGTCCGTCCTCGCGGCGCGGGCCACCTGGGCTGCCGTGGCTGGGTCCCAAAGGTCGCAGAGGCCCACAAACACCTTTCGCTCCATCGCAGGAAGGTCGTCCAGATGGCTCTTGAAGTAATCGGTGTGATCATCGACCAGGCGCGTCAGATCGCCCATCAGCTCGCGCAGGGATGACCGAGCGCCGAAGCTCGCGATGATGGCGAGTAGCCGCGGGTTGCCCCCGGTTAGGATCTGGATCGGCCGCACTCGGGTTTCTGATATCGGGACTCCACTGACGGCTTCCCATAGCCCTCGGCATGCTTCATTGCTCAGGGGTTTCAGATCGTGGACTCGGAACGTCTCATAGAACGCATGGTTTATCGAGTTCAACTCCCAGAAACGAGTTGTGGCGGTGCCTAAGAGCATCAGCCGCGGCTCGTTCTGCAGAGTATGACGCAAGACCCACGCATCGTCTGCGCTGATCTGGTCCCCGAGCAGCATCTGGAGGTTCTCCACGATCAGTAGGAGCCGCTTGCCCTGCCCTTGTCCAAAGTCGAGAAGTCGTGCCAATGCTCTCTCCCGCAACCGCGTCTCGTCACCTTCCTCGCGCAGTTCCTCGTGGGCCTTGGTCCATGCTTTGTCGCCGGTTTGGGCTGCCAGGTGGTAGATCGCCTCCAGCCAGAACTCGCCGGGCGTGCTCACCGGGTAGCTCTCTTCCGAGAAAACGAGCGGACACCAGTTCGCGCCGAGTTCCGCATCACGCTTTCGGATCTCCGCGGCCACGCGCAGAACCAGCGTTGTCTTGCCAATCCCCCGAGGCCCGATCACGAGTATGTGCTGGTTGGCAGGCGCCGCAGTGTTCTGGCGGATCACGCCGAGGATGAGGTCCAGATCGGCCTGCCGCACGAGGAACTCGGCGAGGATCTCGTCATCGGAGCGAAATCCAGGGTTGAACTTAACCAGGTGCCCGGGCATCACTCCGCCTCCTGCGTCTGCGGCTTCACGTAGGGGGATGCGAACCTCTCACGCCACCAGTCCCCTAGTAGCTTGGAGGCGAACTCATACCTCCCGGTGATGCGCTGCAGGTAGCCATCGTGCTCGAGGACTTCGAGCACTACTCGCAGGGATTCCTGCGGTGCCCCTCCGTCGGCGATGTACTCCGCGGCAACAGCCCCTGCGGCCTCTGCAGATAAGTGGCCGGCGACAGCAGTCGTCGTCAGAAGGCCGACCGCCAGCGTCCCGAGGCCGCGGCCCAGCACCATCAACAGCCTTTCCTCGTAGTGAGCGAGTTCGGTGTTGCCGCGTGGTCCCAGCATGTCACGCAGGTAGACCTCCTCGGCATCGGCCTTGGAGAACGTAGCCTTGTTGTTCCTCTTGCAGTACGCGAGCGCCAGCGAGAAGTAGGTCTGCACATGATGGGGGATGCAGCACCCGATGCGGTCAACCATGTGCTCGCAGGTCTCGCGTGACAGGTCCAAGCCATAGCTAGCGGCGAGAGCGAGCAGGAATCCGATTGCCGTCTCCCTGTCCCAGGGCGGAAGCTCGAAGGGCATCAGGTAGTTCGCCGTCGCGCTGAGTCCTGCGCGGTGAAGGACCGGCGCGAGCCCGATTGAGCCGGAGATCACAAGTCGGATCTTGCCGGAATGGCGCAGAGCGTTCTCGCGGAGCCACGACAGAAACACCTCGGCCTGGCGACGGCCCTCCGGCTGTATGCTGCGATCCTCGGCTCTCAACAGTCGGTTGACCAGAATCGGCACCTCGTCCAGCATAAGAACAACGCCGCCCTCGACCTGTGCCAAGCTCTCGAACAAAGCGTCGCCTTTGGCTCGCCAGTCATCTCCGGCCATCCCCGCTCGAAGGTTGAGTGTAACTTCACTGATCTGCAGGGAGTCAATCCTATCTCCCGCGGCTCGGACAATGCTCCCGAACGTGCTCTTCGTACGGTCCCATAGAGTTGCGTGCTGTCGAGTGGCGGCACCTATGGCAGCGACCACGTCCGCCGGGGATTCGTGCTTCTGGACGTCCACGAACAGGCACACATATCGCCCCGATAGGCGATGCGTGAGTTCGCGGAGGAGGCTCGTCTTCCCCATACGCCGTTGAGCAACGAGGAGAATGTGGTTGCCCTCAACAAGTCTCTGCGACAGAAGCTCCAGGTCAGCCTCCCGGTCCCAGAAACGATCTCTACCCTCCACAGGCGCTCCTACGACGTTGATCAGGTCCACCTCGCCCTCCAACGAGAAAGTTGGCAACAGAACTGTTGGTAATTATACCGCACGCGCGTCGTACTGTCAAGCGTAAGGCAACAGAAATGTTGGCAACAGGAGTGTTGGCGCACCGCCAAGGCGGGCGCTTGCCAGGTCGGTACCCCCTACAGGCCTAGCTCTTGGCTGATGCCCTGCATCGCCTTCACGGCGATGGCGATGAACTCGTCGAGGGGGAGGCCGAGTTCGGTTTCGCAGGCCTTGATCTGGTCGCGATTGGCGCCGCGGGCGAAGGACTTCTCCTTCATCCGGTTCATGACGAACTGGGCGTCAATGGCGGCGAGCTTCTTCTCGGAGCGGATCAGAGCCGCGGCGACGATGAGGCCGGTGAGGGGGTCCACGACCCAGAGGGCCTTGTCGAGGCGCGATTCGCGGGGCGCCTTGTCCGCATGCGCGAGGACAGCGTGGACGATGCCGGAGGCCACGCCTGCTTCCTCCAGCATCCGCGCGGCGATGGTGCTGTGGATGTCAGGCGCGTCGGCGGTCTGGTCGTAGTCGAGATCATGGAGCAGCCCGGCGAGGCGCCAGGCCTGCTCGTCCTCGCCGAAGTGCTGCGCAAGCGCAGCCAGCACCGCCTCGCAGGCGAGGCAGTGCTTGACGAGGTTCCGGTTCTTTACATTGGTGGTGAGCAGCTTGAGTGCGGTGTCGCGGTCCATTCGATGCGGTTACTCCTCCTCTCCGAACACTTCGGCGGCGAATGAGTAGAGCTTGCAGTCGCCGCTTCGCCAGGAGCCGCGCGGAAGGCCGGCCTTCAGGCAGGTGTGGTCGAGGAACTCATCCCGGTTCCAGCCCCATTCGACCGGCACCTGGGGGAGAAGCAGGCCCTTGTTCTCGCCTCGCTCGATTATGAGGCCGTGGACGCCGACCTCGATATCATCCACATCGGCGACGGGCGCGGGCGGCGACATTACGGAGATGTCAATGGTGAGGTCGGGCACCTCAGCCGGCTGCACCTGGGGGAAGCG
>Ga0315284_10017529_pt1 | contig 10158 bp, 5 predicted proteins | sample YL17G09_16_MG_FD_203696 | JGI IMG/M metagenome (GOLD analysis project Ga0315284, IMG submission 203696) | Sediment microbial communities from Yellowstone Lake, YNP, Wyoming, USA - YL17G09_16 | ecosystem: Environmental > Aquatic > Freshwater > Lake > Sediment | place: USA: Wyoming | collected...
TGAGACATCCTTTGAAGACGGTTTCGGCATGGACGGCTCCAGCATCCGGGGCTGGGCCGCTATTCATGAAAGTGACATGCTCCTGGTTCCCGATCCCAGTTGGTGTATGCTGGATCCCTTTACGGAAGTGCCCACCCTGGTCATGATCGGGGACATCACCGACCCGGTCACCAAGGAGCACTACCTCAAGGACCCACGCTACGTCGCCAAGAAGGCAGAAATCTATCTCGCCTATACCGGCTTGGCGGACACCGCTTATTTTGGAGCCGAGGCGGAGTTCTTCATTTTTGACAACATCCGGTTCGATCAGGCCCAACAGCACGGTTACTACTTTATTGACGCGGAAGAAGGCCGGTGGAATTCCGGCCGCGCGGAGAATAATCTCGGCTACCGTCCGCGGTACAAGGAAGGCTACTTCCCGGTGCCGCCCACCGACCATTACCAGAACTTGCGTTCCGAAATGGTATTGGAGATGGAAAAGGCCGGCCTGGACATCGAATGCCACCACCACGAAGTGGCTACCGGCGGCCAAGCGGAAATCGACCAACGCTTCAATTCCATGGTGGTCTCCGCCGATGGCATGATGATCTACAAGTATATTGTGCGTAATGTGGCGCAACGGCACGGCAAGACCGTCACCTTCATGCCCAAGCCCATCTTTCAGGACAACGGCTCGGGGATGCACACGCACCAGAGCTTGTGGAAGGATGGCAAGCCACTGTTCGCCGGAGACAAGTACGCCGGCCTTAGCCAGATGGCCCTGTGGTATATCGGCGGCCTGTTGAAGCACTCTCCGGCCCTGGCCGCTTTGATTGCGCCGACGACCAACTCTTATAAGCGATTGGTCCCTGGCTTCGAGGCCCCGGTGAACCTCGCCTACTCGCGCCGCAACCGCAGCGCCGCGGTCCGCATTCCCATGTATTCGGCCAGCCCCAAAGCCAAGCGGGTTGAGTTCCGGCCGCCCGATCCTTCCTGCAATCCCTACCTCGCCTTCGCCGCCATGCTGCTGGCCGGCATCGATGGTATCGAGAACAAGATCGATCCGGGCGAACCTTTGGACAAGGACATCTACGACCTCGGCCCCGAGGAACTCAAGTGTGTGCCTTCACTGCCCGGGTCGCTCGGGGACTCGCTGGGCGCGCTCGAGCGTGACCACGACTTCTTGCTCAAGGGCGACGTCTTCGGCGAGGAGTTGCTCGAGACCTGGATTGACTACAAGATGAAGAATGAAGTGCAGGCCATGAATATGCGCCCGCATCCTTACGAGTTTGCTCTGTATTACGATATTTAAGCTGCGGCGGAACATCCACCCAGGCGGTCCCGCTCCGCAGGACCGCCCGCGACCGTAGGGGCGGCCCTCCGTGGCCGCCCTCGGGCAGACACGCAGGTCGGCCCGCGCAACATTTTTTGGTGAAAGACCGCGCCGGGCGGGGACCTCTACTCGGTGCCGCCAGCAACCTCTCGCGATGACGTGCCGGCCCTGCCCGGTTTCAGTGCCGTCGGCTTTCCCCGAAGAACAGGGCTTAGGAATCAGCGGTTGGGGACAAGGGAAGAGCCAAAGCTCCTACGCCGTGATAAAATCGCGATAGCCTAAAAGGAGCGGCGTCCCATGAAGACGAAGCGCAGACAATCCTCGCCACGCCTGAAGCGGGTGGCGGAAGTGGACGAGGCGACCATCCGCCTGCACATCGAGCCTCTGGCCGAAGGTGGCTATGTGGCCACGAGCTCGGACGTGCCGGGTCTGGTGGCCGAAGGGCGCAGCGTGATGGAAGCTGTCGAAATCGCCCAAGGGTTGACGCGCAAGATCGCCGAATCCTGCCTCGAACACGGCGACCCGCTTCCCCCCGCGCTCGCGGGACTCCGACGCGCCCCGCTTGAATTGGTGGTGCCTGTAGTCGTCCGCTGATGGGTCGACTGGCAGGATTCAAATATCGTGAGGTCGCCCGCAAGCTGCGCACGTTTGAATTTGTGTTCGACCGGCAAGGCCCCGGCAGCCACGAAGTGTGGCGCCGCAAGGTTACTCTCCCTCACCACGCGCGCGCAGTGTCTGAAGGAACTCTGCGCGCAATCCTCCGCGAAGCAGGCATCGATGTTAAGGCGTTCCTGAATGCCTAAGGACATCAGTTGGGGTGGCGCAGAGCCTCCGAGGCTCTGCGCGCGGTGCGGTGAACCATTAAAACCGCAGACTCACCGCGGCGAGTCTGCCTACCCGCTTCACCGAATGATTGAATCGCGGGATCAATTACAGGCATCTATCGGCTGATGCCCTGCTCAGCGTATAATCGCCTGGATGCGACCGGAATTTTCAGCCGTACCTTTTCTTGAACCCGCCAAAGCGGAGAGCAACCTGGTCCAGGTGGAGCAGCGCCTGGCGCCCACGCTGCGGGTGCCGCTGGCCTCTTTACTGGCGCAGTCTCCCGACCCGGATGGGGCGCTCAACTTTCTCGAGCGCTACGTCGAGAAGACCACGCCGGAGGTCCGGCACGGGCTGGCGCAGCATCCCACGGCGCTGACCTACCTGATCGCCATTTTCAGTTTCAGCTCCTATCTGGCGGAGACCCTGCTGGCGGAACCGGAGCTGACGATCCAGTTTGCCCGCGACCGCGACTTCACCCAGCCGAAGAGCAAAGAAGACTTGATGGAGGATTACGCCCGCTTTGCCACCACGAACCCCGAACCGTGGCTTTCGGCGCAACTCGCCCGCTTCAAGCGCCGTAGCTATCTCCGCATTGTGCTGAAGGACGTGCTGGGCATCTTCACCCTGGGCGAGGTGACGCTGGAAATATCCTTGCTGGCGGATGTCATCCTGGCCAATGCGTTGATCTTCTGCGACCGGGAACTGGAGAAGCGTTACGGCCAACCGCAGTACCGGGACGCGCAGGGTCGCATCGAACGCTGTGGTTTCAGTGTAGTATCCCTGGGCAAGCTGGGCGGCAATGAGCTCAACTACAGCTCAGACATCGATCTGCTCTTTCTCTATGCTCACGATGGGGAGACGGCCGGCGCCAGCGAACGTGGCTCCGCCATCACCAACAAGGAGTACTCGGTCCATCTGGCCCATGCCATCACCCGGACGCTGACCCAAGCCACTTCCCACGGCCAGGTCTATCGCGTGGACTTGCGCCTGCGGCCCGAAGGGGACCAGGGCGAACTCGCCACTTCTCTGGACCGGGCGCTCGAATACTACAAGACCCGGGCGCGGGAGTGGGAGCTGCAGATGCTCATCAAGGCGCGGCATTCGGCTGGTGACGCCCATCTGACGCGCGAGTTTCTGCACGGGGTGGAGCCGTACAGCTACGGTCCGTCCACTAATTTTGGGGCGGTTGAAAGCGTGCTCTGGGCACGAGAAAAGATCTCCAAACGGTTGCGGGAGAGTCGCGGGCAGGCCCTCGACCTCAAGCGCCATCGCGGCGGCATCCGCGATATCGAATTCCTGGTGCAATGCTGCCAGCGTCTGCAGGGCGGGCGCCATCCCTGGGTGCGATCCGGCGGGACCCTTTTCGCGCTGCGCAAGCTCAATGACAAGGGTTTGCTTTCTGACCGCGACTATGCGGCCCTCAACTCCGCCTATGAGTTCCTCCGCAAGGTGGAGCACCGCATCCAGCTCGAGTGGGGCCAGCAGACACACCGCTTGCCCGCGGCGGCGGCGGCGCTGGATAGACTGGCGCGCCGCGTGGGTCTGGACGGGCGGACGGCCGCCGAACCGGGTAAGGCCCTCCTGGCACGGTTGCAGGAGACTTTCGCTGCCGTGAATGAGATCTATCAGCGGACGGTCCACCCGCAAGCGGCCGCGGCGGCCGGTGGACCTTTCGAGCTGAAACCTCTCCTGGTCGGCGTGGGAGACCCCGAACCACACTCCTGGGATTCTGTATTGAGTTTCCTCGACGGGCCGGCGCCCGAGCTGGCCCACCTCGCGCGCGAGGTCCAAGTTCCTGAGCGCGCCCGCAAGAACGGAGTACGTTTCTTCGCGGCCCTGCTAGGATCTTCTGAGAGGTTTCGGCTGGCGCGGCAGCAGCCCGAGCAGATCCGGCGCGCCCTAGAACTGATCGGTGCCAGTGATTACCTGGCGGAATTGCTCATCTACCATCCTGAGAACCTGGTAGTTTTCGACACCCCCTTCTCGGTTTCCCCGGTTGAAGCGGCCGCGAGTCAGTGTGAACTCGATCTGGATAATGACGACGATCCCGAACCCTTCCCTTGGGCGGCCGAGCGCGGCCTCGGGATCCGGGAACGGATGACCTTGCTCCGTCGGTACTACCGGGCGCGGGTGCTGGAACTCGGTGCCGCTGATTTGGCCGGGGGGCAACCGATCTTCCCGGTTCTGCGGCGGTGGTCGAGCTTGGCGGCACGCGCCATTGCCAGCGCCCTCTGGATGGCCCAGGAGGCGCTCGAGAGCAAAGGGACCATCGAGCGGTCCACCTCTCTGCCGCTGGCGGTGTTGGCGCTCGGCCGTCTGGGCTTCAACGAGTTTGATCTGGCCTCGGACGCCGACCTGGTTTTCGTGGCGGCTGCCGGGGCAACCCGGGAAGAGATCGCGAGCTTGACTCGGTTGGCGGAGAAGACCATTGAGATTCTCTCCAGCTACACCCGCGAAGGGGCACTCTTCGCTGTCGATACCCGCCTGCGGCCGCGTGGCCAGGAAGGCGAACTGGTGGTGACCGAGGACGGCCTTCTCAGTTACCTGGCGGAAGACGCCAAGGTCTGGGAAGGTTTGACCTATATGAAGGTCAATCCGGTGGGGGGCAACTTCGCCCTAGGACGACAAATTGCCTCGCGGTTGGCTCCCTGCCTGTTCGATCGCTTCGCGGCCTATCCCGATCTTGAGGGAGAACTGCACCGCATGCGGCGCCGCTTGGAGCGGGAGAAGGAAGCTCCGGCTAGCAACACCAAGACCGCTCCGGGTGGCTACTACGATGTGGACTTCGCGGTGGCCTATCTTCGCCTGCGCAATCGACTCGCGGTGCCCGCGGGCGCCAATATGGGTCAGCGCATTGCGGTCCTCCGCGCGGCCGGCTTGATCTCTGAGGAAGACTCCACGGCGCTTACGGAGGGATCTGCCTTCTTGCGCTCGGTGGACCACGCCTTGAGGCTGGTGATTGGGAAGGCCGCCTCCAGCTTGCCCGAGCATGTCGGTCACGCCGAAGCCGTGGATACGCTCGCGCGCCGATGGGGTTTGGTGGAAAGCAGCGAAACCCTCGCCCAGCGCCTTCACGCCGTCCAGCAACAGGTCCGCTACGTCTACCGCCGCCTGGTGGAGGCGGAGTGAAGGCGTAAGGCGCTGCGCTCTCACTGGCTTGCTCCTCGCACTTAGGTCCGAATATTCTGCTCGCGCAGGAGAATTGTTTATGAAGAGAAGAACGGCACTTTACTTACCCAAAGTTGCTTTTACCCTTCTCGTGCTGTTGTGGGGTTCATACCTGGTTTTTGCCCAACAAAAAGGCGAGGACCTTTATCGTGGCTTTCTTGATCCGCCTCGGAAGTATTCGCCGGAGCCGTTCTGGTTCTGGAACGGCAAGATGGAGGGGGCGAAAGTTCAGGAGCAAATCCGTCGTATGGTCGAGCAGCACGTCTACGGAGCTTTCCTCCACGGACGCGACGGACTCGAGACGCCGTACCTCTCCGAGGACTGGTGGAAGGCGATTGGGGCAGGCCTCGAAGAAGCCAAGCGCGTTGGTTTCAGTTTTGACTTCGTGGACGATTACGATTGGCCTTCGGGTGAGATCCGCAATGCGTGGAGGACGGACAATCACCAGAGCGAAGTCATTGCCGGCAACCCGAACTTTCGCCAGCGGACCCTTGCCCACAAGGAAGAAGTCATCAAAGGCCCGCGCGACGTGAGCCTCGCGATGCCCGCGCAGTTGCAGGCCGTCGTGATTGCCCGCTGGCTCGGGAACGACCGGATCGACGGCGGGAGCTTACAGGACATCACCGCGAAGGTCGAAGGTGGGCAGTTGAGATGGTCCGCGCCTGAGGGGGACTGGGTGATCGTCTCCTTTTTCCTCGAACCGGCCATGGGCCTGGATGGCGGCTATGTGGACCTGCTGAATCCCGAGGCCATGAAGCTTTTCATCGACCTATCCTATGGGGAGTTCTACCGCCGCTTCGGTTCCTATTTTGGAGACACGATCCACTATTCGTTTGCGGATCACGAAGGGGACGACGGTTACCGCATCGCCTGGACGCCGTCGCTGTTTGAAGAATTCGCCAAGCGAAAAGGTTATGACCTGCGTAAAGTCCTACCGCTGCTTTTCCTGGAGGGCGGTGACCAGACAACTAAAGTGCGTTGTGACTACATCGAGACGGTCACGCAGTTCTATGATGCTTCATTCTGGACCGGCATCACCTCCTGGGCGAAAGCGCACCGCATCGGGCGTACCGGCCACGGCTGGGAAGATTGGCTGCAATGGGCCGCGGCGCTGCACGGGGACCTTTTCACCATTGAGCGTGGATTGAATCCTGTAGGCGTCGATTCGCTCTTTGACTTCGGCCGCCAGCCAGGTGCCTTCAAAGTTGCCCAATCCGTGGCGGACTTTGAGGGCCGCCGCTTCATGTGCGAAAACCAGGGGGTGCAAGGGACGGATTCGTACCTTGATATGGAGGGGATGCGCCGGGGCACAAACGGGATTGGTGCCTGGGGTGTGGATCTCTTCGTGCCGCACGCCGTCAACTACGATGCTTCCAAAGCAAACTACCCGCCTGACTGGCTGCATCAACCCTACTGGCCGTATTTCCATTACTACGCGGACTACGTGCGCCGTATCAGTTACATGAATGGTGAGAGTCGGCATGTCACGAACCTGCTGCTTTACTATCCGATCACGTCGGTCTGGGCGCATGCGGATCCGGTATTTTCGAACAAAGTCAATTACTACGAAATCATGAACCCGAAGGTGTGGAACAGCACCGCCAACCTAGTCAATGATTACTATTCGCGGCTGATTCTTGAGTTGACCGCGCGCCATTGGGACCACAATATCGCCGATGACTACTACCTCGACAAGGCTCGGATTGAGGGCAAGGAACTGGTGATCGGCAGCCAACGGTTCAGCGCCGTGGTGCTCCCGCCTTTGACGACGCTGCGCCGCGCGACACTCAAGAAGCTCCTTGACTTCTATCAGGCTGGCGGCACGATCCTGGGCATCCGCTCGTTGCCCGATTCCTCTCCTGAAGCTGGCGGCAATGACGCAGAGCTCAATGCGGGAATCGCCAAGTTGTTTGGGGCGGAAGCCGGCCGCACCCCCCGAGTTGATGCCGGGCAGCAAAATGCCAAGGGTGGCCGCGCCTACTTCATTGCCGCGGAAGTTGGAAAGCTGGTTGACATGCTCGACGCCCAACTCCCTAAGGATGTTCAGGTCGTCGAGGGATCTGACAGCAGCCTCATTTGCCAGCATCGCGAAAGGCAAGGCGAACATTTCTACTGGATGGTGAATGATACGGACCGGCCGCGAACCAACCGTATTGTTTTCTCACAGCCCGGGATTCCGGAGAAATGGGATCCGCTGACGGGCCAGCGCTCACCCCTCTTCTATGTAGATCGTGGCGAAGGAACCGAGGTGCGCCTCACGTTTGGTCCGTGGGATGCCTATTACGTTGTCTTTAAGCCGCGGGGCAGCGCGCGTCAGGAAGCGGAACTGGTGAGCAACAACGCGGAAAACTTCGAGGTGGTGTCCCGGGACGCGCAGGCCGTCCGCGTGCACGTTTTGTCTCCGGCGACGGGGCGCGAGATTCAAGTAACACTTCGGGAGGGGGAACGCACGTACAAAGGCCAGATCGCGACGGGCAATTTGCAGCCAATCCGGCTTGACGGAGATTGGGACTTCCGGCCGCAGCCAGAGCGGGTCAGCGTAACCTATGCCAAAGTGAAAGACACACTCAAGGATAACGCGGAGAGGTTCGGTTGGGCTGGCGCCGATTTCGACGATACCGCCTGGCCTTCGCTCTGGCTTTCCGAAGCGCAAAATACCATTCGTAACTGGAACGTGATTGGCCCCTTCCCCAACGAAGATGACGCCGGCTTTACGCAGGTCTTCCCCCCAGAAAAAGCGCTTGAACTCGACCAGCGACATGCGGGGCTGAACGGTGAACTGGTGGGCTGGACGCGCTACTACGGTGATACTCCCCAGCTTGACTTAAGAGACTGGGGTATCTGGATGGAACCCGTGGGTGGGCCGTTCGACGATGCCGCGCACATCGTGCAATTCAACCGTGTCCTTCCGGCGGCAGGCAAGAACTGGGTGGTAAGCTACGCGCTCTGCTATCTCTATTCGCCGCTGGCGCAAAAAGCCCAATTCATTGTGGCAGCGGACAACAGCGCGCGGATCTGGCTTAACCAGAAGCTGGTCTTCGAACGCTTGCGCCATCCCTTCTGGTATGAACTCACTGACAACTGGGCGGACCGTATTCCGGTTGAACTGCAGGCCGGTTGGAATACGGCTTTGGTTAAGGTCGGTGTCGGTCGTTCTGTAGCGAGCGGTTATTACGGCTTCACTTTTCGCGTTGCCGACGCCAACGGCCGGACGCTCCCCGATGTTGTTAACAGCTTGGTTCCCGACGAGGTCGCCCTAAAGGGGGCCGAGGATAAGACGCTGCGTTGGTATCGGCTGGAAGTCCCACCCGGTTGCGTCGCCGTGGTGCCGCCCGCTCTTCGTAAGCCCTACCGGTTCTTCTTGAACACCCAGGAATTAAAGCCTTCAGGGGCGCAGCCCATTGATATCCGCAAGCTACTCGTACGACAAAGGAATGTGCTGGTTATTGGTGCCTTCCAGTACGACAAGCTCAGCACACCAGTGGAATTCGTGACCGGCCTCACGCCTTTCGCGCTCAAGCCCTGGACGAAAACCGGCCTCGTCAACTTCTCGGGAACGGCGATTTACGAAAAGAACCTTACCATTCCGGAAACCTATCGTGGCAAACGGCTCATCCTGGATTGCGGCCGGGTGAGCTCGGTGGCCGAGGTGTACGTCAACGGTCAGAAAGCCGGGACTGCCGTGTGGCGGCCATTTCGTGTGGATATTACCAAGTTGGTTAAACCCGGCCGAAACCGCCTGCGTATCCTGGTGACCAATACCGAAGCTAATCAGCGGGCGGTCGGCACGTATCACCGCATCCTGAAGAACATCGATGTGGACGGCCTGGAAGGCCCCGTTGAGGTTGTGCCGTACGTGGATGCGATCTTAACCTGCAGACCACACCCGGCAAAATAAGATTGCATTCGTGCGAGGGGCTTCTGGATGGGAACGGCCACGAACTCCAAGCTCTGGCAGCGACGACCGGCGGCCGCTCGATGGACAATAGGCAATCTCCTCTGCCGCCAGTTTTCCGGCGAGAAGCACGACCTGCTTTCAAACTTCAAAACAGAGTATCTCGTGGATGGGCGCGCGAGGAACTGCCACCTCTGCGCCGCCTCCCGCCGAGCGCCGGTGGGGTTTGGTGGAAAGCAACGAAACCCTCGCCCAGCGCCTCCACGCCGTCCAGCAACAGGTCCGCTACGTCTACCGCCGCCTGGTGGAGGCGGAGTGAAGGCGTAAGGCGCTGCAATCCCACCAGCTTGCAGCAGAGGCTGGTGAAAACCGGCGGACGTTTGGTCAAGCACGCCCGCTACTACTGGTTGCTCCTGGCAGAGAGTCATCTGACGAAAAGGTTGTTGGGGGCGATGCTCCGACGGATCGAAGCACGGCCCGTGCCCAGCGGCTAGCAGGAGCCGTCAGGATTCGGATCAACCCGAACAAAAGCAGAACGAACGGCCGTCGGGGGAGAAGTATCTGCGAAGGGTTTCCTGACGAGAGGGCGCCGCCCGTTTTGGAACGAGAATCGAGAGAAAGTAGGGGTCGCGGCTGTACGAAACCGTCGGGATTCTGACGTGCGAAAAAAACACTTGCTTTACACGGCGAGTAACACTATCGTCAGATACCTTCGCAGTTAAAAAAGAAATTCCGGTCTAAATCTTTTGCGCAATGCACAAGGAGGATTCGATGGTCGGACTAAAAGGAAGACTTGCAGAACAGGTTCCCGGACTCAGAGAACAGGGTCGTGCGCTTGGTAAGGAGCACGGAGACGTGGTCATCTCTAAGGTCACGGTAGCCCAAGCTTACGGTGGCATGCGGGGTGTCATCGGTCTTGTGTGCGACACCTCGGTGGTCGAGCCCGATTGCGGATTGA
>Ga0315284_10017530_pt1 | contig 10158 bp, 10 predicted proteins | sample YL17G09_16_MG_FD_203696 | JGI IMG/M metagenome (GOLD analysis project Ga0315284, IMG submission 203696) | Sediment microbial communities from Yellowstone Lake, YNP, Wyoming, USA - YL17G09_16 | ecosystem: Environmental > Aquatic > Freshwater > Lake > Sediment | place: USA: Wyoming | collected...
TCGATGATTCGTGAACCCGAGAAGTTTCTCATACACACGACACCGTAGCGCACAACGCATCTGACTGGCCTCTGGCTTCTGGACTCTGGCCTCTCCGGCGAAGCCGGCTTAGGCAATACCAAGGCACATTCCTGTGCCGAAGGACTCATACCCGGGAAAGAATTGAGACCGAGCGGAAAACACGGGAACGAGAGTCAAGAGTAGCAGCAGAAGATGTCTCATTTTGAAAATCCGATCATTCCGGTGCAAGACAATCTCATTAGACGCCAGGATCAACGGTTCAATAGCCGCCGCACAGCAGGTCTTTTCATCCTCCCGGTCGTGGATTCTCTTCATGACTCACGCCTCGGCCAACGCCAATGTTCCGCGCTTGTTCCTGATTGCCTTTATCTGCCCACGATCACCTCGTCATGCCTCGATGGGCGCCTGCTGCGATGCGGCAGCAGTATGATCGTGCCGTGAGACGGCGAAAGATTCCCTACCGCACGATATACGTCAGCACCCCGCCGCTTTTCACCCTGGCCGGCGCGTTTCCCGCCATGTCCGTCACTGCGGTAAAATCGACGTATAGAGAATCGTCGGATGCATTGCGGCCCGCCGGAACAACGCTTTGGACAATGCCGGAAGCGCGCGATGCCCACCGCCACGACAGCAGGGAATCGGGAAAGACAAAAGCGCCGGCGCCCGTATCGGACGCCGCGTTTCTCATGACGAGCTTCGGGTCCAGCGCCGTGTCGAGCGGCTCTATCGTTCTCCCCATGCTGTCAAGCAGGCTCACGAAGAGAAAGATCGTGTCGCTGGTCGCGCTGGCGCTGTTGTCGAAGATTTTGTACGCCGGCGACTTGACGATCGACGATCTCTCGGGCGAGATGAACGGCCCGACGTTGTCTTTAAGGCCGATGACCGAGGCAGAGTCGGGATTGGACGTGCCGTGATTGTTTCGCCCCAGCACGATGTACTGCGCCGTCTGGCCCTCCTCGAATGCTTTGGCCGTATTGACAAGCGCAAACGTATCGTTCACATTCCCCACCGTCAGCACCCACGAAGATTCCCGGTACTTTCGTTTTGCATAGATGTCGTATGCCAGCGCGCCCTCGAGCGGCGACCATGCAAGCGTAATCTGCGCCGTGTTGTAGTCGATCCGCTGATTCGAAGCCAGCCGCGCATCTTCTACTTTGCCAAGCACGAGAATGTCCGACTGGATGGTAAAGGCGTTCGTGCCCGCATAGACGGCGCCGGTTGTGGATTTGAGCGAAAGCGACAGCGTGTAGGTTCCCATCGACCATTCGGCCCCATGAATCGCGACGAAAAGCGTTTCGCGGTCCGCCGACCATGCGGGATCGCACAGCAGGATTTCATTTCCGGATTTGAGCGTAATACTTCCGAAAACGATTGCGGATGTGTCGATTGGCGCCGAAAACACAATCATGGCTTTGCCGCCGGCCTTCAGCCCGGCAAGGTTGGTGGCTACAACCAGAAGCTCGGCGCCGCGTTGGGCGTCCAGGACAATCGCCGGAACGAACGGATCATCACCAACGCGCTTGCCGCTCACCTGGACCCCGCTCTGCGGCGTGGCGTAGATCTTCCCCCCCCGGGAAAAGCTCTTCACATGAAGGGCATACCTATCCTGTTCAGGAAGGCTATCGAAGGCGTAGTCGCCCTCTGCCGACGTAACCGTTTCCCTCGACGGCCTGATGAAGTAGCTCGACACGCTAACTCCCACCGAAATGCTGTCGGCGGGCTTCGTCTGGTCGCCGTCCCTATAGTAAATTTTTCCCGCCAGCCGGACGCCTTTTCTGAACATCGAGTAGGAATCGGGAGAATAGGTAAAAACGCGGGTGTAGTTGATTTCGTTTGTCTCTATTGTCAATGTAGAGCGCATGCTTTCGTAGCCGCCTCTCTCCAGAATGAGCGTGTATCTGCCCACCTCAATGCCGGTGAAAAGCGCGATACCGTCACTGTCGGTGACCACCCTCGGACTGCCGATGATTCTCAGCGAGACATCGTCAAGCGTATTGTCGGAATACGCGTCGGTGATCAGAACGAAGACGGAATCGGCCGTCGGCATGTCACTGCTCGCGGGATTGCCGCACCTTGAAAAAAGGAGGAAGGACGCGAAGGTCATCGATACCGCGACTATCAGTGCTGTTCGAGAACGCATGGTTTTTCCTCCTGTTGGATGTAACGGGCGACCACGCACCCCTTGCGCATAAGCCGGATCCCGCAAGCCCGGGTCACCGTTCCCCGATGACGAATGGCGCCCGATACGCTCTTCCCTCGACAGCAATCTGCGCAACATAAAATCCGCGGCGTGCGGTCGTTACGCCTTTCGCGCACCATTCAACCTCCGATGCATCCGACACCCGAACCGCCGCCACGGCCGCGATTCTGCCCTGTGCAGTGAGCAGCCGCACCAAGGCTGTCGCCCCGGGCTTCACGCCGGGGAGGTTGAACCTGATGATCGAACGCCGGGAATCGACTGTTGCATCAGCTACTTGACAAACAGTACCCCTGCTCAGCGCCGGACACGTGAGTTCGCCCGCGAGCAGCTTCTCCAGCGAGACATTCTTGAGCGTGTCGCCCGATACGACGGCGAATGACGGATTCGGCTCCGCTTCAGGATGATAATAGAGCTCGGGATTCGCAGGCGGCTCCGCCGGTATCGCATGAACGCCGGTGCTGCGAATGTAGATTGCGTCGGCTTCATACAGCATTGATCCTGGAGCATGCGGATTGGCCTCGGTTGTCAGCCCGGTTTCTGTCGATGTCGCCGCGTTCCTCCACAGCGCCTCGCCGGGCTCCAGCGCGATGAGGCTGGTCTGAGCATACACGAAGTTGTTGTCAAGTCCCAGCACTCTTACCGCGTCGGCGTTTACCGCCCCGTCCTTTGCGTTGAGATAAGAGGCCTTGCGGAAGGCCCACAGTACGGTGGACGGCATTTCGTCCGGGACGGTCGGACACACGGCGCCGGCCGTCTGCATGACGAACTTCAGTCCATCGATCTTGCCTGTCAGGACCAGTCGGGCCGCGCCGCAGGGAACGGTCGTTTTGCCCGCCGCGAGAAGGAGCGTTGAGCCGCCCAGCGCAACGGTGCTGTAGACGACGTCGCTTGCTCCCTCAATCGGAGTGATCTCCAGGTCCGTGATGCCTCCGGCGGCATTCGTCGCTTGAGCCAACTCAGGAAGCCGGGGTTCGTAGTGCTTTGCACCGTCGGGCGAATAGTAGACCCAAAAGGGGAAGAATTGGTTTTCGTCGAGTACGGCTATCCGCTTGCCGCCGGTCGCCGCCGCAAGAGTCGGCAGAAATGAGGTTGACGACACGACCGAAAGCATGCAGCCCGACGCCAGGACAAGGGCGCCGATTTCCCCGGCCAGAGGGCTTGCGCTGTCAGCGGCAAAGTCGCTAATGAGCATCACCGTTTGCCCCGGCGCCTGAGCGATCGCCTTCTTCAGGCCCGCGGACGTTGAGGAGGTTCCGTCGGCCTTCATTTGCGCGATCAGATCGCAGGCGCTCTTGAGATTCTCCACGGTGACCGGCGCCGGGGCATCGAATGCCGCGCGTGTGTCCTCTTCGCCGCTTCCTGAAATGATCACGTTGAAACGGCTGTGGTCGTCAAGATAATTGTGCAACGAAAGCACGGCCAGCTTCTTCGCAGCGGTCAATCCGTCGCGCCGGATATCGATGACAAAGACGATAATGCGCGATTCGGCCAGCGCTTTGATTTTCGCATGGTCCAGCAGCGCCGAGAACCCGAAGGCGCCTTGTCTGTCTTTGTCAAGACCGCACCACATGAATTCTCCGGTATCCTGAGTGTGGCGGGCCGCCGCAATGACGCCCGGGAAAAGCGTATCGGCGCCGGACGCAACGATATCCAGCGGACGGCCCCGTTCGAATGTCCCGTCCCCCAATCCCCGCATCGAGAACGCATATCCGGAAGAGTCCCTGCATGAAAGTACCGCGCGAATGCAGCCGACGTTCGGCGGCGAAGGCTTGACTTGGCCGGAAAATATGGTCCGGGGGTAATACCTGCTGCAAATCGGGAGCACGGCGAAAATCGAGTCGTTGGCGTCATCGAAGGTATGCTGGAACTCGATGGCAACTGTGCGCGTCTCTGCCGACCCGGGAGTGAAAATCGCCAGCCGGTATTGACCGGCGCCGGCGTATTCCAGCAGCGCCGGGTCCCGTTGCCGATTGACCGTGCTCTCATACTGCAAGCGGGCGAGCGCCTTGTCCTGAATCCAGGCGGTTTGACGTTCGCCGTCGATCCACAGGTAGAGATTGGTAACAGCCACATCCGGCGGCAGCGAAAACGCGCACGTTGTCTCGATACTGTCAAGAGCCCGGCATGAGTCGGGATTGGCTGCGGTAGAGATGCAGAATAGGCCGGGCGTTAGTCGGATGGTGACCAGCGTCCGTGCCACTCCATGGCTCATCTCCGACTCAATAAGCACGCTGTCGATACTCGTCGGCGCGTTTTGGCCTGTTCGGACGGAGACCGAAGAGAAAGAGGCAAGGTCGAGAAACGCCGACCCCGTCCCCGTCACCAACGGCAATGCGCAAAGAATAAAACCACAGAGCACGGAATGCTGAGACAGGATGGGGGTGCCTGCACTACGCAATGCTGGCATATCATGCCATTCTTTTTGCAGGCCGTTTCCATTCACGCGGCATGCAAGGCCGGCGGCCGCTCGCCGCTCAGTGCGTGCCATGCGTGACCCCTCCTCCGCTCTGCAGAGTTCCCGTGAAAGTGCCGGGATCGATCCACCCTTGCCATTCCTGTTTGGTAAATGATATGTCCCATGTTCCCCGGGAGGTCCCGTCTTTGAACGTCCCCTGCATCTGGAGCGTGAATCCGGAGGATTCGACATAGCCCGATGAGTCGGGAGGATACGCGGCGGCGCCTGACGCGGTCATGGAGACGGTCGTGTCATTGACCGCCGCCGATCCGTTCATGAACGTGCACGTGATTTCGTTGCCGTAGAAATCGTAGTACCACTTCCCGTGGACCGCAACGGCGCTGTCGGATAGCAGCGACATGGTGAGGTCGGCGTAATTCTGCGTACCGACGTCGTTGATCGTCCAGATTTCCGAGGCGATCGCCGAAGGACCCGCAGGATTTTTGTCGGAACAGCTGAAAAACACGAGACAAGCCAGGATTAAAAGAATGACGTTTCTCATAGTTCGTCCATTCTTGATAAGTTAAGAAAGATCGGTTTATCGAATGAGGAGTTGTCTGATTTCCGACCACCCATCGCCCCGCACGCGAATGACCGCCGCTCCGCTTGCCGAATTGAGAGGAAGACTCAAACGAGATCCGTCCGCTGCCATCAATTCCGTGCCTATCCACCGGTCGATCATTCGGCCGTCAAGGGCAAACAGCGCAACCGACTCGATGCGGTTTGCCGCAATGTCGGAAAGAACGCTTCTTCCTGAATTTGTCAATCGAAGCTGTATTTTCTTTGTCGGATCTCCTTTGCTGCCTGTAAAGTTGGTGTTTGTGACGGGGCTTTTTTCTATCGTGAAATCGGCGGCTACCGTACCTGCAGCGAGGGCGACTTTCCGGCTTACCTCAACATAGCCTTGTTTTGTAGCAACGATTGATATGGTATCATGGCTGCCGGAGACGGGAATGCTGTCGATTTTATACCGGCCTGCGTTGTCGGTGATTCCGAAGAACTGCCGTGAAGAGATGGGCGTCAAGGCCCATACAGTGCAGGCGGGAACCGGGACATTCAACACCATCGCGGTATCTGCCTTTTTGCAGAGAGCCAAACGCTCATATGTGTACATGGAATCGTGGGGGTAAGAAGGCGGGGTTTGGACGGTTCCCGTGATAGTGCATAATACGGGTGCGACGAGGTCTCCTGTTGCTCCTGCGGCCAAGCCCGCAAGCGTAAGTGATAAAGCGATTGACAGGATACGTTTTAACATATAACCTCCCTGATAAAAGTTACCGAGCCGGTCCGGGATTTTCCCTGTGTCGATTGGCTGCGAAAGAGAGCATGCTGTCATCCGATTGAATATGCGGTCACTGCAAAAAACAAACGCCGCCGATAAGAACAGGTAATCTTTTCATGGAAGTCTTCCTTTTATCACCGTTAGAGCGTTATGGCTACCATCTGCGGGCGATTCCCCCCGTACCTGCACCTTGATATAGTCGCTTATAATTGTAAGAAGGTTCAATGATACGATGATGCCGCAGAAGCGTTGACGGCTAAAGCCTCTCTATAATGAAATTGCTTGGATTTCTTTGCTCATTCAGCTCCATCATCGGCCATTCTCGACATTGATGCTTCTTGTTTCATCCCGTCCGTTATCGACAATTCGCATAAATGCTATGCCGCGCGGAACATTTGTATTTCGAAGATCAAAGGGATCTTTTGTCTTAACAATATGGTAAACTAGCTTTCTGCCGTTAAGAGAGTACACCGAGATAAAGGCATCCTGAATCTTATTTGCGCGCAGGATGTTTGCCGATCCGATGCCGCTTGCGACTTGTTTCAGTGAAAAGTCGGCTCGCACTGAATCCTTGCCGGCCAGAACAACGGTCTGCCGCGACTCGGCATAACCGGTTTTTTTCGTCACGACAACCACACTGTCGCCGAAGCAATTCCATACCTCAATGTTGGCGATGACATAGCGGCCTTCGGCGTCCGTGATAGCCATGACACCGGATTGAACAGTCTGATAGGGAACCTGCGCTATCACCGTACAGGCGGAGACCGGAAGCGGCATGAACGAGACGGTGTCGGCCCGGCGCGCCAATCCCGGCGAGGAAGGCGTCTCGACGGTCCCGCTGATGGTGCAATACGCCGGTGAAACCTGGAATCGGAATATTTCCCGATTTGTTGCGCTGTCAACGACTGCGTATTTCATGACCGATAGCTTTCCGAATTCATATCGTGGCCCGTACTCAGTGAGCACTTGATTGCACACGAAGTAATTCGGCATGTATTCCTGATATGAAACCGTAAGAGTATATGCGGTGCAGGCGGCGGTATTGCAGATTTCGGGAGTCTTCGTGAAGGACGTGCGATACATCGGTACGCAGTCGGTTGCTCCCTGTCCCTTGACAATCCACAATGAGACGCTGTCGCCGTATTTCGGATTCTGCGGTGTGAGCCGGTATTGCGGGTAGACGGGCGCCGCGTCCTGCGCTCCAACAACTTCCACGCTCGTCAGCGCCAATGCCAAACCGGCGAAAACCGTCGACAAGCGAAAGCTCATACGACCTCCCCTGTTCTATCGTTTCAGGAATTTCGCTGAAAGGGTCAGCGCTCCATCCTTCACAACGACGTAATATATTCCGTCCGTCACCTCGTCCCCTTCGGACGGCCGGAAGTCCCAATGGAACGAACGCGCATCCGTGTTGAGATTCCCGCGCGTCAGCGATCGGACGATCCTTCCGTCAACAGACAGAATGTCCGCACGGCGCGCCATTGCCGCCATGGCGGGGATTGTGATGCGGACGCCCCTTTCGGTTATCGTGGCGGCAAGGCCGGACACACCATTCCCACGGACATTCAAGGGCTTCGAAACGTTCTCGAGGCTGGCGGAATTGTCTATGACCGCGATACCGCTGTCGCCGCAGGCGACGTAGATGTAGTTCGCATCGACGTAAAGCCCGCCCGCCTGCCCTGGAGTTCGGCAGGAATCCACAAATAAAGGATGACGCTGGTCCGAAACATCATAGACGAGCACTCCGTTGAATCCCCCGTAAGGCGGACTGCCATCAACGGCGATATACGCATATTTCCCGAAGAGCACGATATCCCTGCCATGCGATGGGAGAATACTCTGGGAAGTCGGAACGCCGTACGCGACCATCGGCGGATCGAAGATGCCGTAGGTAAAGGGCGGATGAATCAGAAATCGGCCGTATGATACAACGTAAAGGAATCCACCCTTCGCCGCGATGGCGCAGGTGTCGGTATAGGTTCGCAGGATGAATTCGACTTTGATGCTTTCAGGTTTCCAGAAGTTGCAGTAGACGATTGTGCCGGACGATGTCAGGATGTAGGCGTGATACGCCTCATCAACCGCAACATCCTCGGCGCCGCGGCAGTGATATTTCTCCGAGTAAAGAAGCGACAAGTCCTGTTGCGGGTATGGACACCGTCTGTCCGGGGCGGAACACGGAAGCTCGAAGATGAACAGTCCGCTGTCGCCCGCCACGAATATCAATGAATCTCTGACTTCGATTGCCTTGCTTTTCCCAGGGACTGAATAGTTCTTATGATGGAACCATGCGGTTCCCGTATCGCTTCTCAATATTCCCAATCCGCTGTCGCCGTTGGCGACAAAGACGACCGGATCCACAAAATACGGGTCGGAAATCACGCGCGTCGCGTACGCTTGGCCGCTGGTAGTGAAAGGCCGGAACGACGAGCAGAAGGGTGCGTCATCTTTCGACGAATACGGTGAAAACAGGACGATCCCATTTGAATCATCGGACACCAGATAATCCGAAATGCTGCGGGCGTATCCCGCCGTCTCGCATCTCTTGACGATGTCGAACGAGCTTGCGGAAAACGAATTAAGAAGGATCAAAGCGCAAACGATAGAATGGGTGCGCATCATCTCTTTCCCCCCCGTTTGAGGGAACGGTCAGCAGAGATAATGATTCGCCACACGGCAGGCGACCGTTCTTTGCTGCAGAGAAAGCGTACGCCGTGGTGATTTCCCGTATGAGTGGTCGACAGGGACCTTCCTGTTATGTCATACGCCTGAAGCGAAGCGGAGACCGGGGAAGCGGATGGATCGTGGCGTAGTGCATCCATGCGAGGGACGGAGAATGAAATACAGCAGTCCGAGAGGGCTATCCTGATTGTATCCATCCACAAAGGATTGCTCCCAGACCATGCCGCTATTGCGGTTTGACCATTCATGCCGGTGCGGGTGATCCTCCCCTCGCCCATGGCAGTGTCGCCGCCTTCGATTTTCACGACGGAAGTATCGAAACTGAGCCATTCGGTCTTCGTGCAGGGGCCAAGCCAATTGCCGTAAGCGTCCCTGAGAACGGCATATAGGAACCTGACGGAGTCGCTTGACGCGAAGATGAGAGACCCGGCAGGATTGTCCCGGTTGGGACTTGCCGTCGATACCGGGGTTGGCTCTATGACCAGTTTGTAAGGAACGCCGGCATGGACGGAGAAACATAGCGCCCACGAAAGCGTGAGATAGACTGCGCTGATCATTGTAATTCTTTCCATAAATTCGAGAATCACCATTCTCCCAGGCAGAAGTCCTGCCCGGCTATCGAGTCCGGCGGAATATCCAAAACACCCAGACTATCACTGCCAAGCCAAACGGAATAGACACCGCTGTCAACGTCGCCGATGTCGAATAAGGCGGTGCCCGCGCCGCCGCAATCATCGGTGCACAGTTCGTCGCCGGTGGACGCTAGTGCGAAACGTGCATCGAACTCGATTCTGAATCTGGCGGGGTCTACTCGTGTTGTCAGTGACTGCTCAAGCGTCCGCGTGCAACTGCTGGAGAAACAACCTTTCGGGCGAAAATAGCCTTGCACGACCGTGGATTTATCGATTTCCTTGAAGCAGATCTGCCCCTGATTGTCTATCACCCGGGCATCCGGAGGATAGTCCTGGTCATTGGGGACCCGGGAACAGAACAGCGGCATTAGCGCAAATGACAAAAGGCAAAAGCTTATCGTCATGCCATTGCGGCACCGGGGATAGCGGCGCACCGCTCTATGCATTGCGATCATCCCTTTGGGCTGTCCAGCCACGCGCATTCCTCCGTCATTGCGGTTGTCATTTTATTACGATCAAAGGCCCGGCGAAGCGCAAGGACCAGCGCGAAGCACACCGGCAGAACTATTCTTTTCATGCCGAGGGGCTCCCGTTGCGTTGAAGTCTACCTGACGATCGGCCGGATTTCGCCGACGGTGAATTCCATCAGGTACACCCCGCTCGGCAGGTCATCCGCAGGCCGCGCGCTGCTCGGGCGGACCATGCGACGGCCGGCCGGGCTGAAAATGCGCATATCGGCGGATCCCTTTGCATAGGAGTCTTCCTGATATGTCAAGTTCAAATGGCGGTGCGGCAGAATGCCGTTCGATTGGGTATTCGTCCGGACCAGATCCCACGTTTCACTCCAATAGGCGTCCATCAGACATAAGGGTGAACGCTTGAAGTA